>Ga0179593_1349681_pt1 | contig 12659 bp, 15 predicted proteins | sample CZODoug2_1_08_16_FD_185931 | JGI IMG/M metagenome (GOLD analysis project Ga0179593, IMG submission 185931) | Vadose zone soil fungal communities from Angelo Coast Range Reserve, California, USA - CZODoug2_1_08_16fungal (PacBio error correction) | ecosystem: Environmental > Terrestrial > Soil >... | reverse complement strand
CTCGCGCGCTAGTAGCAGTTCATGACCTGTGAAATTAAGGTTTCTGGTGCCGTTGCGTAGTGTGTTTTTTTTGATCTTTATGAGGCTCTTTACTCTTATCACCATTTCACTAAAGCCACCATCCTTTCCTTCAGGTCCTGGATACACATAGCTTGTTCGGTTTGCAACCCCTTCAACCCTTTTCCACTTGCCAACCCACCCCTACAAACAAACTTCTGCAAGACGGAACCCACGAAGACGCTTGATGTCTCTCCTCGTTTTGATTCCTCCCCCATGATAAATCTTTTCCCCAAGGTCCTTTCCCTTTCACAGCTATTGCCTTCTTTCCCCCCCAAAGTTTGATGCCCCACTGGAGGTTTTAATTTCTTTCTTAGATCGATTCTCAATACGAAGTCCCCCCCCGGCCCCTTTTGTTTATTCCTCCCCCCCTCAGTTTTCATTTCCTCTATCTTTTTTATGATCTTAGCCTTCTGTCAAGCCTCACGTGCAGAAGTCGTTCCAGCCGATCCCTTTTTTCAGATCCATCCCCCCCCTTACCTTCCCCGATCACCCGTAACCGGTGTGTATTCTTCCATTGATCACAGGCCAAAACTTTTTTCAAGGAGTTTTCCCAAAACAATCGCCTGCTCACATCCTACGTTTTTGCATGGGCATGTTGACTCGCATTTCCCTCTTGTTCTGTGTTACTTTTCTTTATTTCCCCCCATATTCTTGTCTCCGCTTTCTTGCGCAGCCATAACCGTCCCATGCGCACTTTGCGATCATTTTGGCAAGTGTCGTCTTTCTTCCCCATGCCCCGAAGTGGAGGCCCATTTTCACTCTTTTTTTTCGCCCCTTTCTCAAATCAGTATTAAGTAGCCTTTATTTCACTCCTCTCCGCCGCACTTCCCCCCATCCTCTCGAATTCCTACTGGCTCGCCTCCCCCCCCCCCCCACGTCCCCCGCCCCTTCCTCAGCAACTAAATTCACTAAGTATCTTTCCAGCTACACTTTCTGCAAAGCGACTTCAGTTTACCTCCCCAACCTTAGTACGCACCCTTTTCACATGTTTCCACTTCTTTTTTTGACATCTGCTGGTCCCCCATAGAAAAGGTAGTATTGCTAATAGTTCGCATGAATGTGACTCCGAGCCTTCCCCGTTTCCCAATTTAATCCTATTGACCAAGTAATGATAACGTATTCTTATGGATACTGAATAACAGGAGGTTCTTTTTTTTCCCCTTTTGCCGAACTGAAATCGGTCCCTCCGTCAAGTCACTATTTTTCCTTTTCAAAGAATCAGGTGGATGATATTTTATTCGCGTAGGACCTTTCTTCTTTATACTCCCCCCCCCCCGAATCCCCCAGGTGCGATTTAGTTTTCCTTCGTACGCCCATTTTTACTTATGACACTTTGACCCCCCCCGGTCTTAGCCCACAAACACAAAGAGTAGCTGCCTCTCAGCATCGCACCACCTCCCTTTTGTCCAAGAACACCCTTTGTTCGGACGGATCTTCCTCCCTCCATCGACCCCAACTTTAGTACGACTCTTGAATCTTTGGCCCCTTCCTGGACTTTCTTTTCAAACGTGGATGTTTTGAGCCGACCCCTTTGTTTTCTGATTGGCGTGCCGACACCCTTTTTCCTTTGTTTCTTTCTTTGAAAGAACAGGAAATTACCTGCCGCTCTCGAAGCTTAGGGAACATTTTCTCCGCTAGTCCCTAGTCTGTGAAGCCCCCTCCCGGGAGTGACCTATACTTGCCGTTTTTCCGTTTTGTGAATCCCCTCCAGTCACGGACCTCCCAAACGCTTTCTTTCCCTTGCCCTTCGCCCCCCGAACTTTCCTCATCTGTTGGGTTTGTTTCCTTTTGCCCCTCCTAATACCCCTCAGTATAGCGGAGTACCGGATCTATTTGCTTCCCCGACGCAAGGCTCCCACCCCGAGCAAACCATGTCCGATGTCCTCGGAGACTTCCTACTGTGAAGTGACGATTCCCCCGGTTCCGTTTTACTCTCTCTTTCGTGGTCTTCTGTTCGTTTTCCCCAGTTCTGATATCGCCAGAGTTTACTACATTCCCTGACTCTGAGGGTTGACTTGTTCCTTCCAGATAGAAATTCCTGATTCCCTTTTTGACCAAATTCTTTCCCCCACGCCTCCTTCCCCCCCCATCTCTCTTTCCAGCCTCCTTTGTTTTTTTTAGCTCATTGAATGTTTTGTTGGCCCTAGTTCTATCATAATTTGCTCTTTGGCGATTTATTAAAAGCCATCCTTCATTTCATGTAACCTTTGGGATTAGCCTTCCTCATCACGACACTCTCTTATAAAACCCTGCCTCTTCTATTTTCGCTTAATGTTAGTTCTTTCCCGCTTCAGTTTTTGATCATGGTGGCTTACTTTGAACGTATGTTACTCCCTACTTCCCTGATTCCCTTCCCTATCCCTTTTTAATTCTTGTTCCCTTTCAACCAATCAAGAGCGATTCTATTTTCTTCTAAGTAGCTTAAGACACGCGTTTCTTCCCGTTCTCTCTCTTCAAAACACCCCCCGTTTTCCCCCCCTCAAGATTTTTTGCTTTCTTCTCCACTGGGGGCCCCTTTTGGGGTTTTTTTTCTTTTCATTAAACTCTTTCTTTTTTGGTGGGTGAGGGCGTTTCCCTACACCGGAAGTTCTCCACTTTCTCTTCTTTTTTTTCATACAACCACTCGTCTTGTGCATTTTTCTTACAACCCCCTCATTCCCACCCCCTCTCGTCTGTCCCTGACCTAAACTGGACCCCATGCAATCTTTCCCTATGTCTTCCGTCTTTTCCAATTTGGCATATTATGTCTTTCCGCTTTCCTTTTGAAAACTCCTTTTTCTTCACCAACCCCCCCTTTTGGTAGAGCGGTCGATTTTTCGGCGTTTTTTTTTTTTTTTCGTCTACTTGGAGCAGTTTTCTAGGGTTTCCCCCAGGCGACCAGGAATTATTCGTTGTTTGCTGTCATCCCGCACATCGTCCCTTGCCTCTAGAATCCCCTCCCTTTTTTTTTCGAAACCCCCCATTATTAGGTTTTTTCTAAGAGTTGTTTTATCTCAACCAGGTCATTCTTTCGAGTCATTCCCTTTTTCTTCATGAATTCTTCCCTCTTTTGCGAATGGAGTTTAGCTCTTTCCCTCTGCTGCGGGTCTTGCTTGCTCTCTGATAGCACGTTTTCCCTAGTGGTAAAGCAAGATCACGAAGTTTCCCAATAATCTTCCCCCCCCCCCCCCAGTTTTCCTTCCTCCCATTTTTAGGTAACCTCCTTCCTCCCTTTTTCGCTGCCATTCTTCTTCATTGCTTTTTGAAATGCTCCCTTTTTTTCCCCCTTGGATTATCCCAGATAGTTAACGTCTCTCCTTCTGGGTTTAATATTTGCAGTTGGTTTGGTTTTCTTCCATCTTGTCTCATTACCTGTCGCTCTTACTTGGCCCCCCATATTTCCCCTGACTTAAAAGCTAGGTGTCTTTTATTCTGGATTGCGGTTTGCATTTCGTTCCTCCCTTTAATGTTATGCTGGCGCCCCAACGCTTTTTTCTACCAGTCCTCTTGTTCGACTCCGAAGTCCCAAAGAGAACCGCGGCTATCACAACATGCTTTCAGGCGTTCTGCTTTTCTCCTCGGCTTGTGGTATTCACACCACGGCCACTTTCACCCGTTTTTTTGTCCCCATAACTCCTGTACTTTAGCGGATATTTTGGGATAGAGTATTCGTCTTTCTTCTTACAGCTGTTTACCTTTGATTGGAGTTGCCTTGCTGTAGCTTCCCCAAAGTGCCTTTCCCCTGTTATTCCCCCCCCCCCCCCCCAGGGTCCTCAAACCTTATTGGGAGCTAAAAATATCTTGGGCCCTACGTTAGGACATACGATCATCCGTTCCTTACCCGCAACCAGCCTCCCTTTTTTTTGATACTTTTCCCTCCCCCCGGCAACGCCCTGGTACATAGTGCCTTTTGAGACCAGCCTTTCCTTAATGCCCCCCAACCGCGTGACCCATCACCTTCCCTAGTTTTCGGTCTGAGAGGTTTTTGGGTGGGAGTGTTGTGTTTCTAATTTTCCATTCGTCTGGAGTTGCCTTCACGCATCTTGACATGTCCCTTTCCCGTTAGTTTTGTGTCTTTTGGCACTTACCGGTGCCACCTTTTTCCCCCATCCCCGAAGAAAGATCAAAAAAACCATTTATCTGCAGAAGCTTCAAACCCCCAGCCCGAACAATTACATCTTTCAAACTTTGCAGAACCTAGACGTCATCTCTCTTCTTAATAATACAATTTTTTGTTATATTTATTCTCTTTTTGAAAGTCAGACTGGACCGTAGGTTTGTCCTCGGATGACTCTCATGTTTTTTGTTGATAGTTCTTTTTTTATGTTTTCAGCTACCTTAATTCCCCCCCCTCCCCCCACACGAAGCAATTATTCGGATAAATCTTTTGTAGCGTTTTTTTTTTTCCCCCTCCTTTTTCCACCTTCCCCCCTTTTTCGCAAACCCCGCACACAACCCTCTATTTCGAAAACGCTCCTTTGCTTTGTTGTGGTCTCGTCCTAGTTTTATGTTAACCCCCTTCTCGCGCACAGGCTCCTTTGGCCCGCGGTCTCTTCATTCCTCTTGACCCCAACCTTTTGATGCCTTCCCCCCCCCAACCCTTATTTGGTTATATAATTCTCCTTCGATCGATTCGCGCCCTACTTCAAGGCTCTTGGTGGCGCCACCTCCAGTTCTTCTAGATTTTCCTTTTTGACCCGTACTCTCCTCCCAATCGGTCCAGTTACGCCATTGACGCAGTTCCTCAGCCCTCGACGACACTCATTCGCCTCAAGTAAAGTGTTTGGCTTTCTTTATGCCCCCAGAAACTTTGACCCTTGGCGTTTGGCCTCCCAAAATCGCGCGCCATATTCCGCATGTTTACTGGGAATGTTTATTCCTGCAAATCTGGTATTAGTGTTGTTACTTCGTTTTCTTCTCACCTGGTCTACACCTCCTGATTGAGCCATCTCCCAGGAAATTGAGCACGTTTTCTCTTAACAGAATCAAATTCCTATACGAACATAAAAAAGACTTTACCCTTCCCTTTCTTGAATAGGCACTTTTCTAACGGTCTCAAAGTTTACCTTCATCCCCTTCCTCCATAGCAAGAAATCGCGACCGTCCCCCCATGAGTCCTTTGAAAGTTTTGGTATCCATTCCCACAGTCACCCCCAAGTAATTTATCCAACTCAACTGAAGAATCTAGTATCCCTCTTTCCCCCGAGGACTCCCCCGTTTGCAGCTACTTTTAGGTCCGAAAAATTTTACTCAATTTCAACCTTGAAAAATATGCATCCCTTCTTCCTGCTGTGCCCCCTTTCCCGTAAAAGGCCTACATCGAGAGATGCTGCTTTCAGCAGCCTTTGCCGGACGCTTTACACTCGCTCAAGCGGATACTTTCCCCTCTGAGGATTTTCTCGGCGTCACCACGGCGCAAGTCCCCCTGTTCCCTTGAACCTAAGTTTTATTATGGTTTGGCTATCCTCGTCTTCTTTTCTGGAATTCTATTTTTTCTCCACGCAGCAAATCGGGGCTCCTTGGGTAGCTTCAGGAGTCCCCCTCTTTCCTTCGCCCATTCATAACCCAACTTTATTAGTCTAAAAAAACCACTCGTGGTCCGTTTCTTTGACTAGCCTCCTTCGACCACAAGCCCTTTTTTTGCAAGAACAACCCCTTGTTTGCGGCCATCTCAATCAAAGAACTTCGTCTCCCAACCTGTGATCCAGCCTCGCTATGCCTCTTCTTTTTTTGGAGCCATTTCATTCTTGTTCCCCGTGGAGGGCGATGGTCTCTTTGTTTTTTCATTTTTGAGGCCCCAGACCCATTTTTCTTGTGGCTGCGCAAACCTTCTCCTTATTCCTGATCATCTTTTTTCCCTTCTTTTCTTTTTTCCCACCCTAGGCCCCGACACCTGACGACCAGATTTAATCCCCGACTCTTGGTTGCTCCGCAATTACCCTTTCCCTTATTTTTTGTTTGACACCCCAAGCACTGCCCATTTCCTTTCCCCCTTTTCGTTCTTCCTCGACGCGACTTTTATCCTTCTTCTCGGGCTCTGGGTTGAGGTGATTTTTTTGTTAGAAGTTGATTCTCTCCCCCTCATCGGATCGTGAGTACACTCTCCCCCATTCTTTTTTCCCGTTCAAAGGCCCCACCCGAAAGCAACCCCTTCCCTCTGGTGGATCCCCTTTGGATCATGACGCTTACTCTTCCTTCTCCTTGTTTGGTCTCTTTTTTTCGTGCGCCGCTATCGCCATCTGCCTCCCTTTTAAAGGCCTCGATTTTTTTTTTTTGAACCGGCACATTTGAACTCCATGCCTTCCGCGCCGCCCCTTTTGCCCCCACTATCACACCTGCCCCCCCTCGCTCTTTTCCTCCGCGTGGTTTTTTTTTTTTGAGTTGAGTTGTTCTTTCGCTTTGTTTCCTTTGCCACGGGTCCCCTCCCTCTTTCTTCTTTTTTCGCGTTTTTCATCAATCCTCGCCGGCATTCCCCATGGAAAGTCGATTTTTGCTGCCGACCCACCTCACATGTGACTTTGTGAGCTCCCCTCCCCCTCTTTTTGCGTCCGCTTCATGAGTTCTCCTCTTACAGCTTTCCGGGTGGCTGATTTTTTTTCCCTTTTCCGTTGTTTTTCCCCCCCCTTAACCTAATGACGAGTAATCCCTCTTTCCTCCTCCCCCGTAGCTCAACTCACCCCTCAAGGAAGACATCTTTTTGTTCTTAGGACCGCGAGGAATCCCGTCTCGTTTTTATGTACTTTCTTTCCTTTTATTCCCAACACCCGTAACCAAGTCAGATGGTCCTTTCTTCTCTTTTTGGCGTCGGTGCACCTTTTCTCTTTTTTGAGGACCTTGATCTGGAATAAAACCCCCTTTCAGCCGGCTACTCCCTTTTCTCAGCCCCCAACTGCGGCGGGTGTGCGCCCCCCCTTTTTCCCCCCACACGAGCGCGCAGCTCCATAAACTTTTCCTCCTGAAATTTCGCAGCCGAGTAGATGGGATTCCACCTTGTATCTGATTCCCGTCTTTCCCCTCTTCCTTTTTAAACTTTGCTGGACCCCCCTGCTTTTGTTTAGAGATGGTCAGCTTTTTTCGTTTTCGCGCGTTGTCTCTTTCCGGCCCCGTTTGATCATTTGCCTCTCGATTTTCTTTTTTACGTCTCCCGCATCGTCCCTTGTTCTTCTTGATTATACCTCCAGAGCCTTCCTCCTCTCGAATTACCGTAAATGGCTTCTTTTTAAAAATTCTTCGCAAAGTTTTTTCCTCTCCCCCTTTCCCCATTTCTAATAGCCATTTTTCCCCTCTTTCTGCCTCCCTCAGCAGCTTAATTTTCTCCGAGTGACGATCTTCGGAGTCGAATTTCTTGCTATGATCTCATATTTGTTAGATTTTTCCCCTCCTCTTCCCGAAGTTTGATAGCTTTCCCCCCGTTCTCGAAATGGCGCAAAATGAATTAGTAAGAGTGTCCCTCTGCCATCTATTGGTAAATGATGCTGATATAATTGGCCCTTTACTTGGTTCCATTCTATCACCATTCTTTCCTTTCAATGATGGGGTTCATAGGCCTGGCAGTCTGAGTTGATGCCACCTAATTGCTAGGACAATTGGCGACTTCTCCCGTGGTCTTTCAATCTTTTACTTAGTCTTGTCCTTTTCGTTCCATCCTTGTTTTTTTGTACTCTCGTTGCGCATTCCTGTTTATTTTGGCGCAAACCCCTGCGCGCCGCCTCTTTTTTTTTCTCACGCAGTACCCCATCCCCCCGATTTTTTTTGTCAACCTTACCCTCCAGTAGGATTTGTGCTAGCGTTTGGGACCAAAACCTCACTTTCCCACTTCTGGGCAAACTCCCGTTCCGTTATGTCCCCGGAATAGTTTGGATCCGGTTGCTTGGCTTGGTTCTACCTTCGTCTGCCCTCCTTGGCGTGCCCCAATCCCAATTTCAACGTCTCATCAAATGAATTTACTTTTCCTCCTTACCAACAGTCCACTGGACTTTTCGTTTCTCCTGATCGCCTCGGCAGCTTCCAGGAAACCAGCCCTGGGTGGTCCCTTTTCCCTTTGATCGTCAACATCCTTGTCCCCCCTATGCCGTGCTATGCTAGGGCTTAAGACAAACTCTTTTTTTTTTTTTCATGCACTTCGGGCGTTCTTCTTTCCTTAGTTTGTTTCCCGTGGGTTTTTCCTTTTTTTTTCAATGGTTCGGTATGCCCTCTTCCACCGATTTGAATTCTTCCTTCGTTTGTCTTTTGGCTTTGGACTTCATGGTTCGAAGCTTAACCAAGAAGAAAGATTTTCAACCCACCAGATGCGAAGACTAGGCACCATAACAGGACGTTTCCCGTTTTTACGGGTACTTCGAGAGCTCTGAGGGGCCACCAGAATAAGGGTTGTTGTTGTCTTAGAGCAGTCGGAGCCGTTTGACGCCTGGAAATGAACGGTTCGTGTTGCTTTTTCTGACGCTCGCAGGGGGGTTTGACTTTTTTTTGGTTTATGTCAAAGAGGAGCCAAGGATTAACAACAGCCCCAACCTCCGCCGCCCCCCATTCAGGAGTTTTTTCAATAGTTTGCGCGTGCAAACTCCGACCCCTTTCCCCTTTCCCCAGCAAATGACCCCCCCTTCGGAGGACAGCCCAGTGAATCCCCGCCCCGATTTTGTGCTCCACGTTTTTTTCGGACTAACCCCTTTTTCCTCCCCAAGGAAATCCGTTTCAAAGGATCCTTTGCCCTGAAAACTTTTTGACCACCCCCCGTGATGTTGGTTTATGTGAATTTGCGGCATTATATTCGCAGCCAGTGAGAGTCCCCAACATGGCTGGTAGTTTTAGTCCCCGGTCTTGTATTCCCCTGTTATGTTTTGGTGACCCCGCGTTTGCCCCTTCATCGCCGCCCATTGGGCAGACCGAAAACCTTTTTCATAAGTTTCTCCAAGCGCCCATCGCTTCCTTACCTCCAGCTATCCCATTTCACCGTTTTTTCCCAGTAAACTTTGAACCTTGGCGTGTTGTAATCAACCCTCCGCCGCCATCCCGCCTTTGGTTATTGGGAATTGGGTCTCTCGCCCATTCTTTTTTGTTTTCGTTTATGTTTTCGCCCATCGGCTTTTCGCCCTTCTGTTCTTTGATCCAGCACCCGCACAGGAACCATCCTCACCCTCGCTTACCATTTTATTTTTTTTTGTGTGTTTTCCTTGGGGGGAAGCACAAGAAGGTTTCTTCCACTCTTGAACCTTTTTGGAAGGGCTCCCCCCCTGAGCAATTCTTTTTTGTGTCACCCACCCCTCTCCTCCCCCCGACCACATCCACCTAGGAGCGCCTTAGATGGTCTCCGTCCACATTCCACCGCCCCCTTCTCTCAGAGGCACCAATTGCACGCTTCTTTAAGTTCGCTTGGCCCGCTTCACTCTCATGAATTTTTCCCCCGAAACCGTTGCACCTTTTGACACCTATGATCTTCTTGACCCCTGCTTTCCCCAACTGAATTCTGTTCTCCTTTTCTCCTGAGGCTACTTTCCTCAGACGGACTTTTTCAGCGGCTACTTACTTTCCCCTTCTGCTCAAGTTTTATACGTATCAGAGAGGATGGTGTCCCGGCTGAACATGCCTTTGCGAAGTCCCCAACTCTTTTGCCTGGAACCGACGCCGTTTGGCGATCCTTCATTTAGTATCGCTCTTTTTCTGCATCTTATCTACCCTCCCTCCATCGGGGATTTCGGTATTTGCGTCCGGTGATGGTCCACAAAACTGGCTCTGCCATTCCCACGGTCGTTCGCTCCAAAAAAACCCCACCCTCCCTTCTCGTGGCTCTTATAACGAGTTTTCCCATTCAAGGTTTTTTTTCCCATCCCCCAGGTCTGGTAGGCCCCCCCTTCCCCCTTTCCTTTCCGCCCGGAAATCGATCCAATTGTTGGATCACTCTCGAATATGACATCTTCTGGACGCCCCTTTGGGATGCCAATTTGTTTTTTCTCTGCTGCGCCGTTGTTTCTCTTGTCGCCCTCCCCTCCCCGCAGTGGTTTGCTGTGAACGCAAGTCTCCTCCTTAAGAATCTCTCGCTTCTTGTGTTTTTTTTCCCCTTCCTCCTTCCTGAGCACTGAGGTGCTCCCCCCCCCCCCCTACGCCCAGGGCTCCCACCCCTCTTAAGTTTTAAGTGTTTGACCTAAATAAAGAAAACGTCCCCCCCAGCGAGTTTCTCGCGGTCCTCCTCCCCCTTTTCTCGCGGTTGTGAGTTCTTTTTTTCCTACTCTTCCGATTATGCTGTCTTTCGTAACTCGGAATTATTGAGTGACCCGACGTTTTCCAGGCGACCACACGCTCAAAACCTGCGACGGCAAGCGGTCCTCCTCTTTCCGCTTAAGAGAAGATCGTTTTTTTGCGATTTCTCTTGTCGTTTATTCTTGAGGCCCCTCTATAGCCCTTCCTTACCTTTCAAATTCCTGGAAGTGCTTTTGTTTCTCCAAGAGAAAGTTCCCCTAAGACAATGTTTCTCTCCCGCGTTTGCCCACCTCCCAATAGCCTCAAGCTCTCTTTCCTCCTCAGTGTTGTTTTTGAGCTTTCCTTTCTCGAATTTGCCCGAAGTTCTATATCATTTTCTTTTTCCTTTTCTTTGATTAAAAAGCCACTGCTCCCCTTTCCATGTCCAGGCCCGATTTCCCAGAGAGTGACCTCCCATCACTGTCCTCAATCTCCTGCACAACCCTGAATCCTTCTCTTCCTGATTTTCTCTTCCGATTCCCAGCGTCCTTTTTTTTATTTTGTTTGTCGCTTGCAAACGTCGTGTCTTTTTAAAAGTCAGAGAGTTTCCCTCCTTCATAATCTTGTAGCGTTTTCTTCCCCACCCACTCACATCCTCGAGATGGATTTCGTCTCCCCCTTCCTCTTCCTCCCGCGCTCCTGTCCTTTCTGGATTTTATTCCACCCCCCCCAACTTAACAACCCTTTACTTTCGGATACTTTGACGTCGTTGTCACCCTAAGTGCGCAGGTGGATTCTTCTCTATGGCCCAAACCATAGAGAGATATTGCACTATATCGGTTCTATGCCCCCACTTCGGGCTGGTCTGGAGAACATCCTCCCCCCCAGGCGGCCCCTCACTGACATCCTTGCACCCCACTGGATAAATCAGATTTTCCCTCTGTAGCGCCTCTTTACACCATTTCCCGATTTCGGTTCCTTTCCGTATGGGCATCCCCTCCCCCTTTGTTTTGCCAAAAACATTGTATTAGCCCGCGCTTGATCTGCTCCGCGCTTTTTTTTTGGCTCCTTAACGTTTTGACATTGGCAGCCTGTACTATTTTTTTGTTCGGCCTATCCCGAATGGCTTCGTTGCTCTGGTCGGATAACGCCAATAGCCGGATCCTCTAGACAATAAGACGTCTCTAACTTCCCGGTCCTACCCTCTTTTAATTGCCCAGGGTTCCACGTTCGCCTTTTTTTTCCTTCCTCTCTGATGACCTCCCAGTTGTTTGAAGCCTTTCCCGTTAGCCGCGCCGTCGTCTGCTTGGCGTCGCAGTCAGTCTCCCTCCCTCTTCTCAGAAGCCGGTTGTCCCGCAGACTTCACTAAGGGAGAAGCATTTCAAACGTTGTATTCGAATTGGCGGTCCCCCCCTGCCATCATTGCATCTTTGTACTGGATGACATTCTCTTCCCCCCATTGAAGTTGCCTCTTTGCGGTTGGAATTTTCCTGAGAACTCTAGTTTCACCTCTGCTATTATGAGGTTACCGTTCGGCGATGTAGGACCATAATTGGAATGACCATTCCCCCCCCCCCCCCCCCCCCCCCCCCGCCCCCCCCCCCCCCCACCCCTCCCCCCCCCCCCCCCCCCCCCCCCCCCCCCCCCCGCCCCCCCCCCCCCCCCCCACACCCCCCCCCCCCCCCCCCCCTTCACTATGTAAAGTTTTCCTTCCCCCCCCAAGGCTTGGGAGGTAGAGATGACTGTATGCTTTTGAATCTCTTCGGTCTTCTTGCTGCGCAAATTCCTTTCTCACCGCGATGTGGTGACGCCATCAGGACCCCCTCCCCCCCGTATTTGCTGCGTTTATCAAACCATGCCCAGGAACATTCTTCTCTTGGAGCGAGGATTGGCTTTTTCCAAAGCTAAATTTCCCAGGTGATCCCTCCCCCTTTACGTGTTGCTAGAGGAATCTTTTATCGGTCTGGCTTTGTGCCTGCTGGCGTACTGTTCTTTAACTGTACTCTTCTATTGCGGCGATGACGCCAACCCGTCGTCACAATGAAGATCCCCCCTTCCTCCTTCTTTGTTCTTCCACCACACCAAGTTGGACTCCCTTTTTCCCCTACATCTTCTTCATCCTACGAACCACACTATCCACGGTGGGTTTGTCCTTTTTTCCCCAGATCGGCAAATATCTGGTCCCACTTATAAGTTTTCTGCTGCCGGGTATTCGCAAAAAACCCTGATGCTGATCCCTCCTTTGGCTTTTTTCGGCTTCCTCATGTTTTTTTCCGGGGTTTTCATTTCATGGTTCGGATTTTCCCGCTCCTGCTTTTTCCTGCATTGAATGTCAGGTTCTCTTTTTTTTTTCCGTATGGTAGCTCATCCCAGCAGACCTTCAAAACCCACCTCCTATGCGTCCTCAGTTTAACCGCATTCGGTCCCGAGCGGCCTTCTCCCCTTTT
>Ga0179593_1551231_pt1 | contig 12660 bp, 13 predicted proteins | sample CZODoug2_1_08_16_FD_185931 | JGI IMG/M metagenome (GOLD analysis project Ga0179593, IMG submission 185931) | Vadose zone soil fungal communities from Angelo Coast Range Reserve, California, USA - CZODoug2_1_08_16fungal (PacBio error correction) | ecosystem: Environmental > Terrestrial > Soil >... | reverse complement strand
TTCTCTAGAGGGATGAAGACAGTCAAATTAGGAGGGCCAATTTTTTTTAGTTCCTTTCTGGGCAAAGACGTTTCTCCTCCAGGTGGTTCGGGTTAGATGGCCAACCCCCTCGGACCGCCAACTCTTCGGGAGGTTAGGCCCTCCCTGAAATTTCGGGACCATAGTTTCTCTATTTTTCACACACTCTTGAAGTTTCCCTCTCCCGGACTGAGAATGACGATATTCTGTCCTTCCGTCCTCGATAGCAGTCCCGTCGGTATCTCTTTCTATAGAATTTGAGGTTTATGAACTACTTTCTTTAGTGAAGGTGTAGCCGGTCGGTAGAGTTAGCTTTTCTTGAAAGGGTCGGGGTGGCCCCCCGTTTCACACAAACTCAAGCCCCTCCCTTTCCTTCAGGCTTCCTGTATCGAGTGGCCTTTGGTATCCCTGAAGGTACTTTACTCGTTTTCTTTTTATCTTCGTGCATCTTTAACTCGGGTAGTTTACCCCATCCCCCTTTCCCTTTTGTCTTTCCCTCCCCCCCGGCACCTATCTTCCTTTTGCGATTCGCTGATTGCTTTTTTTTTTTCCCTCTTTGGTACTAGAGCGTGCCGATTCTTCCATCCGCTACTGATCGCCGAGGCCTATGTTTGCCGTCCACTACCCACGATTTTCTCCCCGATGTTGTGGTGAGGGATCTGTTCCCCTTCTCACCCCCTCTGTTTGTCAACGCGTCTTTGGGTAGGAGCCTCCTCGTGGATTCAAGTTTCGTTCCTCGCTGGCAGGCCATCCCTCGGGTTGTGGAGATGGTCCGTATCGTTTCTCGTCTACTCCAAGTGCTCGTCATTTGAGACCAGTTTGATTCCTCTTGCGCGTGATTCCGATTCGAGTAGGTGTCGGAGACGCAGCGGATTTTCAATTGTTCCCTGCTTTCCACCTTCCTCAGTCTGCAGTCGCCCCGGCTGTGAAAGCGTGACCCAGGTTCGAATCGAGGATAGGCCGATTGTTTCTTTACCGGTCCTTTTTTTGGTGATTCCTGCCGGCGAGGTCGGCTGAAAGATGGACCCCCCCTTCCATATCTGGCTTACAGTTATTAGCTCCCGTAAATTTCCGTCTGATATTTTTCTCAACCCCCAACCATGTCTTTGAAGACAACCTCGACCCGGCCCCTTCCCCCCGTCTACTTTTCCCCTTGGCGCCCCCACCCCTACCTTCTCCCGTTTTTCAGGTGATCAAGTCCCCCCCCTCTTGCGTTGACTAGGGTACTATAACTTTCCCCCCATAGTCGGCTCAATTTCCTTTGAGTTGAAAACCTTGCTACGTCTTTTCCCTTTGCCCTGTTTCGCTCTTCCTCTCTGATAAACGGTGTTTCCCCGCGCTTTCACCCTATGGGTTACTGTAGTCTTTCCTTTTCTCTTTGATGCTTTTTGTTTCTGGTTTAGAGACTGATCAACTTTCGGACACGGACTCCTCCCTATACCTCACTACGTTTTTCCCCTTAGTAATGACCCTTGAGCTGTGGACGATTTTCCTGAGGAGAAGTACCACTTCCCCCCTTTCTAATTGGGTACGAAATCTTCTGCCCTTTCGATCTCATCGGCTGTCTTTTTCAGGTATGGCGCAGATGGCTTCCTTTTAACCGGACAAGGAATCCTCCTAAGGTGGCCTTTTAACATTGATTTCCACAAGGGATCTTCTCACCTCTCCTCTACTGGTCTTACCGACCTCCAAGGCAGATGGTAGAGGTAGCCTCTGTGGGCGCTGATTCCTTTGACTCTCTTTACCAGCGCCCCACAGCCGTGAAAAACGCGGGTTCTCGGAATTTCCTTGAGGACCTTGTTCTCTTGGGACCGCGCGACGGACGTCAACCGAGCTGGAAGTTATTTTCCCCGCGTAGACGCGTTTTTTGTGAGGGCTATTTTCCCTCTTTTAACAGGCCGGGTTCGCGTTTTTTTTCGCGCTATCGACGTTTGGCAACGAGATCACTGTTTGTTGATTTTTGACCGCGCCTTCCTCGGTTCACCCTGGAACTAAATTGCCCGGTTTGTGTTGCGGGGATCACTTGCCTCCCCCGTAAGCGCTGGTCAACCGACCGAGCTGCCCCGCGCGTGGTAGGTCCGCAGAGGACTACCCCTTCCCTCGGAAACTAAGTGTTCAGCCTCTCCCCCGGCGCTTTACAAGTCGTGTTTGATTTTTGCATGCCACCACCAACCTCTTAGTCGCGAATAGTGTTTTCCTTCTTCCCGGCCCGCTCGACCCTCGGAGTAAGGATCGAGCTCCGTCGCTTCTTTTTCGACTTTACACGACATCTTTCCAAATGCTTTATATCTCTGTCTTTTCCTTAGTGTGAGCTACTTTAAGATGTCGAGGCATATTAGATTCCTCCACTCCCGACTTCGATCAGGGACTTTCGTAGGACGGCTCCTCCAGGTTCCCCCTCCTCCGGAGACGAGCCGGGAACGGCTCTCAGGGTTCTCCCCGAGATTCCCTAACTCAAGAGGTGAAGATTTCCACCCCCCAATTGGTTGGTGGGCCCCCCCCCCCATGCTCGTGCCCGATTCTTTTTCTTAAGAGGAAACCTTCTTCTAGTTTTTCCAGATATGGCAGGGCACAAGTCGGGTCTCCTAGACCCCCCCCCCTCATTTTTTCCAGGGCTTTCGGCACGATCCTGACGCTCCCCTTTTCATCCTGGCGTCCGTAAGAGAGTTTTTCTCCCAATATAAGTTGTTGTTGTTATATACCCCTGAGAGGAAGACTTTCTGAGACCCCTTCCCTCCCCCCGGGAAGATGACACTCGCCGCGATTCTGAATCCACACCATGCCAGGACCCCCCCAGCTTCTTTTTTTTTCTTGGGCCGCTGTTCCCTTGACCGATAGGTTTTTGCTTTCCCCCCCCCCAAGTTTGGTTTGACCCCCTATACCCTTTCTTTTCCGTCCTTAAGACATTTTCGACCTTTTAAATAGAATATTACGTACTTCTCGAATAGAGCGCGTCCCGTGCTGAGCTCTAAATAGGCCGGCAGCGACCCTTCTGAAGAGGGAGTTGACCTCTTTTCTCGGCCCGAAATGATCGCGCCTTAAGCTTGCATTTTGTCCAGTACGATAATAGACCTTTTCCACCCCTCTTCCGTGGCAGTCGACACTCTTGTCTCCTCTCAGGCCAGGAATCATTTCTACCCTCAGAGCTCTTTCCCTCCTCCATGCTCGGAAAGATGGCGTTGGTTGTCATCCTAAGCCCACGAAACCCCTTACGGTTCCCCCACACAGGCCGCCTTTGATCTCTAGGTGCAAAGGTGCCGGACCTTCCCCTTTCCAGCGCTCGGGCGACAACCGGGCGCAGCTTTCCTTTACAGCAGGGGCCCTTCGCGGATTATTCCAAGGTTCAGAGGTGAACCTGGGTTCCCAGAAAGCGGATAGTGAGTAAAGGTTCCCAGCTAGGGACGTTCCCTCCTCTCCCACTCCCGCCCCCCAGTAGAGGATTTTTTCCTGTCCCCTTTTTCCCTCGCTAGAACCCCCCACCGCGCACTTTGTCTTCAACCTTCCTGACCACCACAATGACCCGTTCGGTAGGTTTCCTTTTTTCCTCAACGCCCGTCTCGAGTAGACTGAACCCGTCGCGCCCGACAAAGGGGCCGAAGGCCTCCTATTCTTTACTGAGCTGGGACAGATCTTCCGCCTTTTTTCCCCTCTGTGCGAACCCGAACGTTCATTCCTTCAACTAGATCAATGTGCGCGTGCACTTTTTTAAGTTCTCCTGCCATCCGAAGCTTTTTGTTCCTCCCCTCCGCAAATTTCGTCGTTCTTCTTCCTTCGCGGGATGTTCCTCGAGTTTTCAACCCCATGATGTAAAGATTCATGGTTTACCTCCGCGAGTGCATCTACCATTTTACTTACCAAAAATGTCGCCGTGAACCTCTTTTCAAGATAGGGTTTTTTAGGGCCGGATTCGGGTACGGCATAGCTTCGACCTTAGAGAAAAAGAAGAACCTTTCCCCCTCCAATTCTCCTTTCGCCAACTCTCCCTGCGCCAAATCTCTAAGTGTGACCGAGGTCTTGACACCCGTGAGCTCCCCCAGGTCTCTCAAAAGGGAATATGGGGCTCACTAGTACAATGTTAGAAAGGGACCTCCCTGCCATGGAGCGTCTCTTCCCTGTGTTTGACCTCTCGGACAACAACGCGCCAGGCCCCTTCCCTCCAGATTAGGTGATAAGAGAGGTGTTCGTGTGGGTCCGTGCATGCGTCCATCAGCCCCCCCCCCCATTCCCCCCCCCCACAACAACACAACCCCAATTTTTTTCCCTGGTCCCTGGCGAGGATAGGCGTAGCCGATCTGGGTCATAAGGGGACGTTCCCCCCCCCTAAAAGTAGATATCAATCTCCCCCTTAGTTATCCGCGCCATGAGGAATTTCCTCAAGAGGTTTTACCTCTTCCCCAAGTAGCGATGCTTTTCGAAACTTGCATTCCTACAACCATGGACAACGAGCCGCAAATCTGCCCTAAGGGATACCCTGATGTGAACGGTTTAACTTTTCCCTTAGCGGCTTCGTTTTCGGTATTGCCGAGCAAGGTGGGCCTCTGGAACAAATTTGCATGGAGATCGTCTTCCGTTTCAAGCCCACAGAAAAGGCCACCCCGACCAAAAAAACACCCCCCACCCCCCCCCCCCCCCAACAACCCACCCCCCCCCCCCCCCCACAAACACCCAACAAAACTTCTCACCTAAAAATGATTAACTCTGCCAACAGTCTGATTCTTTTCTGCTGGCACGAGCCCCAGTGGAGCGTACCGTGTCTACCCCCCGACAGTTGCTGCTTCTTGACAGCGATTAAGAGAGATCACAGCTCCTTGATGTTAAATCTATTTTCCTTGAAACCATAGGGTGAGATCCTGCACAACCGACAGAGGACCTAAATAGATGTATCGTTTTTAGGAGGACCCCCTCTAATAGCGAAGGGTTTTAGGGATTTTCCTACAGCCAACTGTACCTTATTGGCGCCCCCGGAGAGCCCCCCTTTACTCTGGTATTTTTATTTTTCCCCATACCACAGAAGATGTTTTATCCCCCGATTTTTCTTTTTGTCTCCACCCCGGTATCCAGGCGCTGACTTCCCCATTCTTCTTCCCTTTCGGTACAAGGCATACATTTCTCGATGACGTGAGTGTATTTCTTTTCGACTTCGCCACCCCTTGACACAAATCCCGACCTTTCTCAGGACCGTGCCTAATCCCCTTCAACTTACTTTCCCCAGGGCCGCCGCGTTTTCGCGCGACCCGCTGGGTCCAGCAGCATAGGAGGCCCCCCTATCTTTTCCCATAGATATTCTTGGCGTTTGCGGCCTTTGTGCTGAGCCCCCAATCTTTGAGCGATGGTTTTTTCCCTTTGCTATGAGTTTAGCGCCCCCTACAAGTAGATAAGGTACTCTGGACAGGGTTTCCCCCTCTTTCGACAGAACTCTTCAGTTAGGTTTTCACCCCTCCTAAAGTGCGGTGACAATCCTTCCTTTGGCCAGGTCCCGGAATCCCTTTCGATTTTTAAGGTTCTTTGAAGAAAACTTCTTCTTCGCTTCCCGAGAACGATTTCCTCTTCGGTGAGATAGGACGCTTTGGCTTGAAGATCCATAATGCCTTTAGCCCCTCCGTGAAGAGAGGAAAGAAAAATATCTCGCCGGACCTGTCAAGGTTTGTCGACTTCTTCCCGGGAAAATTAAAGAAGATCGGATAGACGGTTTTTTTCCATGAACGGTAGCCCGTCCCCTTCTCCTTTTAACCCAATAATAAGTTTTGTTGTTTTCTGATATTTTTTCCTTGCTAAAGGATACATTTCCTTCCCTTCCATCAATAGGAGGGAATTTCCCCGGTGGAACCCCAATTTCAGAAAATGAGAAAGTTGACGATGTGGGCGGTATCCCTATTCTTTGGGTTGACCTCTGCTTTGAGATCCCTCTCCCACTTCTCCCTGCATCGAGTTCCCAAGAATGAGTTTGAATAAGACCTTTTTCGGTCTGAAAGCCGATCCCCTTTTTAGGCAGAGTAGGAAAGACAGAACTTTCAAACTTCGAGAGCAGTATTGCTGAAGACCCTGCAAAAACAAGGAGTAGTACCTCCCCCTTTGATGGAAAACCCCCCTGACTCGAGGAATATACGGTTATGCGGTAGCGGTGTGAAAACATGCGGTGAAAAGTATATAAGGACTGGTTCGGGAATCATCCCCCTTCTTGGCCAGATATTCTTTTAATTTGAATTAGAAACACAACAGATACGGCCCGAGAGGAGCTTTTTCTTCCTTGTATTATTATTTTGTACGTTTTCCCCAATACGCCTGAAGTCCCTCTTCCCAAATATCTTATGTAAGTAGGCGAGCCCAAGGCGTTTTTTTTTTTGAAGGAGTGCTTGGTGATCCATCTTTCCTTCTCGGAACGGATTGCTTGATTGAGGTTTGAGCCCCCACCTAAATCAGCAGTCCCTTAGAATGAATGCTAGCTGTCCTTCCTTGGGTTCGAGAAGGTGAAGTAATTCGCGCTTGTCCTGTGTTTTCCCTTCCATTCTCGGGTAGTTCCCCCCCTCGCGTTGTCAGTTCCGGGACCGATCGGAAGGGTGCGATGGGGCGCTTTCCACCAGCGGACATTTTCGTATTCTGATTGGAGCCAATCCGCTCACCCCCTTGATCGCCGTCCGGCGTTGCCTTCCAGATGACCCACACTACTCTTTATGGAGGGAGCGGGGCCCTTTTTTGGAAGTCATCCCTGCTTGTGTACCTCGGTTAGGCTCCCCCCCCCTTCCGTTTTTCCCCGCAGATATAGCTGAAGCGCTAGGCAAGCCCAAGGTGTATCCCCTCATGCTTCTCCCCCCCCCTTCTTTTGTAGTCTCAGAACGTCACCGAGTATCTTGATATCTTTTTGAATGGTTGATGTGCGCGGCGTGGATCCAGGTTGGGTGGACTTGAACCTTAGGCCTTGTTGAAATCGGTGTTCCCTTTATCAACAGTATTTCCTGCCGAATCGAGGCCGAGTCAGGACCTAACGGTTGAAAACTTTCCCCGGTTGCTTAAAGATTACTCGTGGATTGATTCTTCCCCCGTGGTTTTTTTTTTTGTAATGCTTTCGGTCGGGTTCTTGTCCTCTGTTCGCTCGGGAGTTTCGACCTCCCGATCCCTTTTTTCCAAATTCTCAGCATGGCGTATTCTTAGTAAATATTTTCTGATTTTTTTTCGTCTGCTTTTTTTTCGCCACTTCCTTTTTTTTGCTTCAGATCCACTCGCCCTTACCCAGGGACACCGAATGGACCCCCTTTTTCCCCCTCATCGCTTCAGGTTGACCGCATCTCTTTAGTGATGGGCAGAAGTGTGTTATAGACAGCGCCAATGAGCTTTTTATCCTTTGCCCTTCTGTACGAGGAAATCATTTAGTCCCCCCCAACCCTTTGTGAAATGTTTCGCTTCTATTTTTAAGCAAGCATATTCCCCCCCTTGGTTAGGACCATCCCCCTTGTCTGGATGGTCACATTTTTTTCCAGATTGTGCCCGGTTTCTGAGGATTTCCTCTTTGTTGCTTCCCCCCTTTAGTCAATTCTCCCAGATTTATGAAGCCCGACCATCCGTACCCCCCCCCCCACGACCCCCCGCTTATATTTTTGACTTCATATTCCTTCCGTGGTTCGGGAATTGAGCGGTTAAGAGTGCAAAGTTGCGCGCGTGACAAGATCTCCCTCTGGAACCAGCACTCTGTGCCCCATCCCCTGAATGAATATTCCTTCGCATTGGGCTTTTTTACTGGCTTTGTTTCATGCCTTTGAACCCCGAACCAAGACCTTTTCGCCCATTCCCAAATTATCTCCTTTAGACCCCCGCATTTCCTTTTGTGAGAATTCTCGTGAGACGGGCCTTTTCGATATGTCCCTTCTCAAGTTTACGTGACTCGGATGATTTCCTTTCTGCAGTGCGGACCCATTTTTTTTTGAGGGCCAACGCTTTTTCTTAACGGGTTCACTAAGTGAGTCTTTTTTTATACGTTCTCATAGAATGGGGTCTGTTCTGATTGATTCCCGTTTGAGCCGGTTTTGGTTCCTCCTAGTTGTTAGTTATGCTTTCCCCCCTTCCTGAGCTGTTTTTCGTTTACAACCGAGCCCGTGCCTCGGGACGTTCTGATTAATATCCGTTCTGCGTTTTCGATCTGTTTGTCCCTCGAACAAAGTGGATCCTGCACGGCGTGGCCATCGCGAGATGTTCACGTCCCCTTGGGGTCGACTGGTTCGCGGTCCCCCCTTTTAATGTCCGGAACTACGGATCAGTCATAACCTCTTTGCCTTTCCTGATGTTTAGTGGGGAGGGTTTCCTCACAAAGCCAATCCTGTTGACGCATAGCAGGAACGAGATCGAAAGGAGACTTGTGCCTTTATCCCGCGCGACCCGGCGGGATTGTCTTTTTTTTTCCGGTAGCTTTTCCCAAGATGGATTCTCCTTCGCTAGTTCGCCGGCTGTGAGACTTTCTGATGACTAGAATCTTTAGTCCCCTCCCTTTTTCTTTGATCTTCCTTCCGCCGAGTGGAGGACGGATCACCGGTGAGACTGATGGATCCCGTCAGATCGGATTTCCTTTCTAGTGTGGCTCCTTTTTTCGAAAAGAGGTCTCTTACGATACGAAAGAGTTTCCATTCCTCTTCCCCCACCCCCCCCGTGGTGGTGTGAGGTCCGCGCTCGTTTCCTTCGAATCATGGACCGGATGGGCCCCTGCTTTCCTTTTTTTTCAGGCGAACCATCGCGGTCCGCCAGGTCAGCGTTTCCGATCATCTGATAAAGTGCATAATCCGGCTTCACCCCGCGCGGTTTGTTATCTCTCTCTTCCGTGTGTTGTCTCGATCACCCCCCCCTCGGCCCTCGAGCTGATCCCGGGACGTTTCATGATCCTTTACCGGTTTGACAATGGCCTCACGCGATTCTTCGGAGACCCTGCCCGGCAAGATCTGGCCTCCGGGTCCGCTTCCTGCCTTTCGTATCGGCGCTTTTCCTGCCCAAACGTTTTCCCCCCCTCTTCTTTCGGGCGGATCTCCTTTCACGACGGGGCTCACAAGAAGCTCCCGTGGCGACTCCGTTCCGTGCTTTCTCCTTCTCCCTCTTCAGCGCGCTCCCACGTCCTTACGCCCCCTTCTTTAATTGAGTCTCGGCAGCGACCTGCTCGCGCCGAGCTTATTGAAGACTAAGAAGAGAACGAGAGTATCCCCCGTTCCCAAGCTGTCGTGGAAGTCCCCATCCGCCGCCTTTTGCTTAAGGCCGCTTTTTTTGTGAGCGCGTGCTGGGACTCGCTCTCGTACAGATGGTAGTTTGTTTGTCCTCCCTCCCCCCCACGCACCACGACGGGGAATCCCTTCCCTTCAAGTCGTGAGCGAGTGATCAACCCCCTGCCTTCCTTTTCCGGGCATTCGCGCTCAATGAGGCGGGCCAATAGGCGATTTTCCATTTTTCTATCCGCCCACTTGCGATTTTTTCCCCCCTTTGGTACCCCCGCCCCCTTTCTCCGGATAGAGTGATCCAGGTTCGTAGATCCCGTGGCTCCTATTCCCACCAAGACCGGTGCCGCATCCCCCTATCTCGCTCGCACCACCCCCCCCGTTTCCCGGCCTTTAGGCAAACGACCGCCCGGCCCCCTCTCGCGGGTCTACGCGGATTCCCTCCCCAGCGAGGTTATTTTTTCCACACCGTCCCCAGAGAGATGTTAACAATGGGACATGCTTTCCCCTTTCTCCCTGCGTTCCCGTCCTGGCTTGGGGGTGTTTCCCCAGATCGAACGTCCTCCCTCTGAGAACCCGGAAATAGAATCATGATGTCCTTGAGATCCAATTTCCTATTGAATTCAAGTGGGTTTCCTTTCCGTCAACGGCATTCCCGTTTTTTCCCCCTCTCGCGCCAGGTTCGGTATTTTTCATGAGAGAAGTACTTTTAATCCTCCTTTCTTCGGTCCAATATGACGGATCTTACTAGCTTTCTTTGTACGTTCTTTTTTCATCTTCACAAAAGAAGCAGATGACTTTAAGTTCCTAGGATGGATTCGTCCAGTGTATTCAGGAACCATGTTTATTCTCGAACCCTCAAGTCCGGCCTCCCTTCCCTTGCCGCCAATTCAGAAGTCACCGGGTCCGCCCGATACTGTCCCCTAGGATTCAGAGCACCTTTTCTCCCCTCGTTTCCCATCCGAGCTCAAAGGGCCCTTGGTTTTCTCCCCTCTTTGACCCAAGGTCTATGAACCCCCTTTCTGTTTATTTCCGGACGCATGTGAGCGTCGAGGACCAACGTCCCCAGCAACTGAAAGCTAGGCTTCTACCCCTTCCCTCTCGTATGGTGGCCGGCCCCTTCTTCCCACCTAGGTGGCCTGTTCCCCTTTTAGGGATCTGAGGTAGGCATGTTCCCACTACAGACGACTTCCTCCTCTTTTCCCTATTTAAGTTTAGATCATCCGCGCCATGCTTCGCCTTTTTTTCTCCCATTTCCGGGACCTTTAGGACCTCTCGGGACCGAGGACAGACCATGTCCAACCAACCCGAGAGACAGCTAGGCTTACTTCTTCCCTTTCTTCCTCGGTTCGGCAAACAAGGGGACGCGTTCACCGTCAGGATCCTGTCAGGCTTCGTCTTTTTTCTCCCGGTGGATAATGACAGGGTTTCGCCCGGGGGGGCCACCCGTCCTCTCTCCCAGGCACACCCTTGCTCACCAACATTTCGCGACCATGAAGGACCTTTCAACGAGTAAGCTTATAAAGTCTGTGACTGAACGTGGAGGAGACCCCTTTAGTTCCACCCACCCCTTCCCCCTTTTGATGGAGCCCCCCGCGATTAAGCGAGATCCCTCCTACGATGTTTTTCTTAATATTCCCCCCCTACCCCAGACCTTACCCCCCTTTGTACTCCCCCCCCTAAGACCGACATAGAAATCGGTGGAGGACGGGTGCCCGCCGACGGCCTCGGTCTGATCCAAGGGGTTTTTGGGTTTTGGGAATCCCTCCCTTATAGAGGACAGGACCGAAAACGTCTTCTTTTTATCCCCGGAGCGCCCCGACCTAATTTTTCGCTTCTCTTTCGAAAACGCCGATTGACGAACCGATTTTACCTTTCGGCGCCCGAAGTATTTTTCCCCCCTTTGACTCTCCTTAAACAGTAGAAATTTCAGTGATACCCTTCCCCAGCGTAGGACGTGCGGAGAAGTGTTCTCCGAAAAACTCCTCCCTTTTTCCCCCCCTAATGTAAAGCTACCTCGACCGCTACCCCTTCCCTACATTCCCAAGGGACAGCCTGTCCCCCCCTCTTTTCCTCTCACGCCGGTGTACCTCATCGGAGGATGTCCGACAAATCGATGCTAGGCTCAGGCTCGGGCACCAGGGGTTTTGCGAGCAAATAGTCCTCTCCGATTGACGCCGGGGAGAGCGATCCCCCCCTTTTCCCGGAATAGTACGTGGGACACTAGCAGGGTTGGTAAGAGACACCGACCTGGATCCTTTCATTCTTTTTTGCCCTTTATAAATTGCCCGGTGAACTCCTTTGGTTGGCCCTTCGGAATTCAATAGCTGTATCGTCTTCGCGTGCCGAAAGGATGAGGATGTCCACTTGACGACCCGTTCCCCTTTTCCCCGGCTCGGTGGTGCGATCATGCCTGAGCATGTTTTCTATGCCGCGATTCTCTGTACCAACCCGAACAGTAGCATCACGCAAGAGAAGATGGAATAAGGGCTCTCCCTCTTTTCCACCCCGTGATTCCAAAGTTCCCCCCTCTGCGGACAGTTCCCTGACCTCCGGTAGAAATTGATTATATTTCCTAATCCATCAGTTTTTGTTTTCTAGAGATTGTTGAACTTTCTTCCCCCCTGCTTCTTTTGTATCCGTCGATCAGATCGGGAAGTGAGGGTTGTTCCCCCCCCTCCTTTTTCTACCCTGAGTACAGCGAGATCTTTTGTATCTCTTTAGTGTGCGAAAGAGGTTATCTGATCGGCCTAAACGATATTATTCTCTCTCCACCACCTCCCTCGGATGGAAAACGCACCCCCCCCTTTTTTCGCTTTTCCCGCTAAGTCCCCCTTCTTCCTCCCCATGACCCCCACGTCTAGTAAGGGAGTTTCTGAAGACACCACTTTGAGGATGCCCCTCCCCTTTCTTCCCCAAACTCAGCCTGCTTTTCCTGGTAGGCGGAGTGTCCCCACCTCTTCGATGTCCAGGCAAAGTATACGGGATTAGGGGAGTCTTTCTACCTTCATTTCCCGACCCTTCTGGACTCCTCGGACGATTTTCCGCAAATAGTAGATCCATGTGCTAGTCTCCTTACCTGCGGAGGACCCTTCCGGAAGAAGTCTAAGAGGCCCTTCTTCGGCTCTACCCGGAGTTTGTCCTCTGATTGGTGAGTTTCCGGTTTTAGTTTCTCTTCTTGATTGGCAGGGCGCTGGTTAGTTCCTCCCAGGCATCCCTCAGCTCTTGCGCCTGACGGTAACTGGTGAAGTATCTGAACCGGTGATCCTTTCTTTCCTCAAAAGTTTTTACCTCGGGTGACACCCCCGCTTCTTTGTCAGTTGAATTCAACCGACTCTTGAGTTTCAGGGTTCGTGCACCCAGTATGCCGATTGACTATACTTGAATTGCCCCTCCTCCTCAATTTCCTTCCAGATTAGTCGGATGACTACCGTCCTTTTTCCCCATCGATTTCTGG
>Ga0179593_1451978_pt1 | contig 12660 bp, 14 predicted proteins | sample CZODoug2_1_08_16_FD_185931 | JGI IMG/M metagenome (GOLD analysis project Ga0179593, IMG submission 185931) | Vadose zone soil fungal communities from Angelo Coast Range Reserve, California, USA - CZODoug2_1_08_16fungal (PacBio error correction) | ecosystem: Environmental > Terrestrial > Soil >... | reverse complement strand
CGAAGGATCCTTCATTGTTTAGACTCCTTGATCGCCGAAATTTCTTCTCTACCGTATTGATAATGGACTATCGGAGCTCTTAATTTTCCATGTCTTTTTGTGACCTTTTTTAGTCCCGCAGCGATATCTTAGAAAACCTTCTGGCTCCTTTTTATCCAATTCGCCTTCGACGGTCCCCCCTTTCGTCACAAACCTGGCAATTAATTGGAAGATCAACCTTTCACATCGGGCAGATTTCGCCCCCCGGGAGGAAATCATTGTTCCAAATCAGCACATAGCTTTACCCTCCGACTTTTAATCCCAGCATGTACATCATGAGACTCCGAGTAACACCCTTTGTAAGTGCAAGGAGTTTTGAATCCATTTCTGTTCAAATTTGAAGTTAGAGAACTTATGGTGCCCTGGATATCCCAGAAGCCCGCATGTAGCTCTTATCTACCTTCTTAATAATCCCTCTCTCGTTGGATCTTTCTTTTCTCCTCTATCGATCTCTCAGGTCGAGAAGTCTTTTTTTTTTTGAATCGTGCAGGGATGTTTTCACGACATATCAGTCGCCGATCTTGAGGTCGCGTTCGGAGTTCCTTTACTCCCATTACCCAATTGATCAGTCGAAGTGCATCAGGGCGACACCATCAGTGCATGGTCATCGCGTTTCTTCAGATACTTTTTCCTGTACGAAACCCCCTTTCACTGCTCTTCCCCAACCTCGCCAGAGAGTCACACCAAACGACTCTGCGTGCCTTCACGCCACTGTTTTCCATCGTCCATTTTGGCGGAGGTGTTTTGTCCTAATGTCCCTGAGCTCCTGTACCACAATATGCTTCACTTTTTCTAGTCCCACCCTTCTACACCTCTAGCGGTGATTCTCGTCCCACTCTTCCCCCCTTTAGGTTTCAAGACCTGTAAACATTGCTTGTAGATAGAATTATTCTCCAGAGGAAACAGGACTTTTTTTTGGTTGACCTTGTAGTTTCTTTTAATCCTCCGATTCTCCATCTATAGGCCCATTCATCTTCGCCTTCACAGCCCTTCGGCAAGGGTCTCCCAAGTCAAATAAAGCCTCCTTTAAAATCTGCCATGGCGACTCCGACAGATCCGGCTCCTCCCTAACTTTCGTTGCACTCTCTCGGAAAGATTAAGTCCGTCTTTTTGCGCCCGTTGAGCGATGGCGTTTTGTTTAATTGTCATGCCCCCAAGTTTACCCGACTCCCCTCTTGCCCCGAGGCCCTACTCCTCGAAAAGAATGCTCCCGCCAGCGAACTTCGCCGATTCGAGAATTCTCGGCCTCGTGGCCTGTTTTTTTTAATGTCTTCTGACCGATCACCACCCCACCGGCATTTGGTCGCTTTAATATCTCTTTTGAGCGCCCGCTCATAACCTTCGCAACTAGGAGGCGCAATAAGGCCTTACCAACCGCTCCCCCCTTTGTAAGACGCGGTTCCGTTAGAGTCAGTCTGACCGTCTTTAGATGTCCCAACTCCCCTCCCCATCCCTAGACCCAGTCCTTACCAAGCGGTTCTGTGGGAGGCCCTACATTCTTTAAAAGCCCAGCATTTTATTGGATGAGCGTGATTTTTCATTCTTGATGCCGGCCGACCCATGCTTCCCCGAATCACGACCCTGCCCCTCACGGGCGTTGTATCTCTCTGGTCGAGACACCTCAACCACTCCACAACATTTCGAGTTATATGTGAGAACGTTCTATCATTTGGTCCCTTGGTGGATTCACCCACCTTACAGAGAAGAGGCCAAGTTTTTCCTCTCTTCCTTTTCCCGAACTTTTTTTTTGTGTTTTTGGTTTTTTTGTTTTTTTTTTTTTTTTTTTGTGGTTGTGTGGCTTTGGGGTTTTTTTTTTTTTGTTTGGGTTTTTGGTTTTTTTTGGGGGGTTTTTTTGGTTGGTTTGTGTTTTTTGGTTTTTTGTTTTGGGGTTTGTGTGTTTTTGTTGGGTTGTTTTTTTTGTGGTGTGTTGGGGGGGGGTTTTCGGTTTTTTATAGTTCTTCCTTTCGTCTCTTGTCTTAGTTCACGACGCCGGCTATATATTTTCAGAGGCGCTCCATACTAAGGGTTTGTAGATTCGCATCCTTACTCTATGTCTTCAGCGCACTCCCCCTTTCAGTCATAACTGTAATTAAGAGTAGCCCCCCTCGAAAGTAGAGACCTCCCTCTTTGTACATGTGTTCTGACTCCTCTCTTCGCTTGCCAAATCTCGCCCTTTTTTTTCTTGTTGGCATTCTTCGTATTCCGAGAATCCGGACTCTTCCTACACTCGTTGACATAAAGGACCCGTCACGCCAAACCCACTTGGCTAAAGAGTGCTTCTCGGTATTCAGACCCTTAAGGTGTGTTTTATGTGTCTTCGCGCTCCACAGGCATCCACTACGCCAAACGACTTATCCCGGTTCCCCCGCCCGTCCAACAGGCCTTGATTGGGTTCCCCGATTCATTTTTCTCCGGGACTGAATTCGTCTAATCCTTGTTCCTTAGTGTCGTCTTCTTTTTTTCAGGATCGTTCATGCCGCCCTTTATTCCTTGCAAAAGTAGGCTCACCCCATGCTCCACTCTAAATTTCCCCCTGATATATTGCGCTTCTACCGCGTTTCTTCACGTTTCCTACCCCCCCCTTATTCCATCATCAATAAGTGTGTTTGTTGATCCGAGATTTTAGACCGTTTCCGGTAAGCCGCGTTCGAAGCAGACAATTGCGCATGTTTTCCTTTGAGAGTATTCTTTTTTTTACTCATTTTTTAAAAAGCATGCGCGGAAACTACTGATCCAATCACCTCCGAGTCTCTACGCCGGTACGCCCTTTCTCCCCCCGAAAATTTATGGCCGTTCCCTGCTACCCATTCCTGTTCCCCCCACAAACCTTAAATCACGTCCTATGCCTGTGTCTGGCGCGTCCCGTTTCCGGTCGATTGGCGATTCATTATTCCTTCCAGCCTCCCCGCTTCGAAAGAAAAAAACCCCCGTAATAGACCGTTCCTTACCTGCCTTCCCCCCCCACTCTGTCTCGGTCCGTTTCTTGCTGGAACCGGTCCCGGGTTTCTGGTTTCTGCTCGAGTCAGTCTTTAAAGGTCTTCGCTCCTCCCCCTACTTGGCGCAACTCCCACCAAACTTCTTTCCTCCATGATGTTCATTCTATCTTAAATGTTTTACAAAGAGGTCTGCTGGCGCTGGTTAATCGATCCCCTGGATTCCAGTTGCTGAGGACCTTTGAAGCTCCTGTACTTTGCCCCTGTACTTTCTTATTTCTCTACTCGATATCGGAGGGCCAGTCCGCCATCTGGCTATACGTCATTCTCAGGAGTATTTTCAATCCCTATTTCTCCCCTCTCCCTCTGCTATCCAATAACTATCCTCTCTGAAGATTACCTTCGAGATTTCCCGGACGTGGTCTCTTTCGGCTCAAGCTTGCGTTGGTAAAAAGGCATTGACCCTAGATAGCTACATTTCTTTCTGACTTTTTGGCGACCATGGTTTTCCTCTTCGAAGATGTCTCATCCACACCCCCTCCTATCGTCCCTCAATTATCCCCCTTTTCTTTTTCCTCAGTGTGTTATCTTTCCCCGATCTAATCCTGCCTACCCCTCTTCCCAACACTCGTATCTCCTCTGCGCTTCTCTTGAGGTCTCAATGCGAGCCCTTTCCTTCGGCGCCGTCCGCAGGTCTTCCAAGAGTGTTTAGACTCACCCCTCACCCCCAAATAAATGTTGCGGTCTTGATCCTTTTTCATTTTCCTCTCAATCCCTATTTTTCTAACGCCAGTGCTGCTTTTTAGTTTTCTTAATCGACCCTGACGTCCCCTCTTCCTATTTCACCCTCACCCTCCCCTCCTTTTTCTCGGCAGCGGCTTTGGGTAAATTGGATTGTCTCCCTCATGTTAATCTTCTCTCTTTTCAACGGACATTCCATAAAGTCCTTCTCCTGGTGAGGTGTTATCTACGCCTGAACACTTTTCCCTCCTCCTAGGGCCTTACCCTCTTTTAGGCATCGGATCCTGGCTGATCTGGCTTTCTTTGTTTGATGATTCTTCGTGACCTCGTGATGCTGCGTGTTTGTTTTTTGACGACCACCAACGCCCCATCCATGCGCCAGGGGATCAGCCAGGCAGTTTTGGTTGGCGATATGCTATTGTCCCTCCCACGTTCTATGCCGTGCTACTCCCTTATAAATTTCCATCAAGGAGGGTGTCTTCTTTTCCTCCCTCACAGGACCGATGGCCTTAAGGACTTTTCCCTTTCCGCTGTCGCGGCCTACTTCCAGCCCCTGAACATTCCCATGTTTTCACGCGTCCTACTGACTATATGACATCGTAGCAGGATTCCTTTCTTAGGACCCATTGAGCCTCCCTACCTCTAGTCGTCTTTAGAATGTTTTCTGGTGACATCGTTTGTTATGGTCTGTCTCTTTTCTGAAATGCTCCGAACCCCCCTTCCAGCATTTTTCCCGTCGGACTTTTAACATTCCTTTCATTCCCCCCTCATAGCTTTTTCAGAGGATTATTTCATTTTCATGCTTGGTACCCCCCTTCGTTTCCTTACCATGCAGAGACGGCATGTCTTTCCCATCTTTTTCTTCCGACGTCCGCTTCCCCCCACGGATTCGTCTAGGGTGTCTCCCTCCAACATAACTCTTTTTCTTCTCTAGATTTCCAACACCCCGCCCCGCTTCCGCCGCTGAACCCCTCCTCCCCCCCCCGTCGTCTTTCCTGTATCGCGATTCTTTTTTTTTGGCTTCTCTTCCCTCTCTCAGAAGATATTTTATAGGTCTCTACATAGCCCTTCTTCCTCTTTTTCGAGACGACTTTTAATAGACCGATGCCGTTTTGCCCCAGTTGTGAACTATACGACTTCCCGCTAAAAGGGCTTTTCCGGAGACCTCTTCCGACCTCCTTCTGTGGGGAACATTCAGGGGTTCGAGCCGGCTTTTCCCAACCTTCTCGGACACTTCGTTAAAGGTCTCATTTTTCCTGGCATCGGCTCTATCGTGTTAGCTTCCCCTTGCAGGGCCAAGTTTGGTGAAGAACCTGGTTGCGCCTCCCTCCTTCGAAGTCGTCCCTCCCACACGGAGGAAAAGTGTTTTTTTTCTCCGGATGGATTGACCTTCTTCACTTCGGTGCAAACGCGACCTGCCGTAAACTCTTCCCGGAGCTTATGCTCCCCTCCACTCTTTCTAGTGGATAGCAGTCATACTGCCTCCCCCCCCATTGTCACCCTGCGAGACCGATCTCCTAGACCAGGAGCGAGTCCCTTTGTTTTATCGACTTTCCCCCCCTCACGCGCTCTTAAGTGATCCTCTCACCTAGACAAAAATTCTCCTCCTTTCTTTAGCATTCGATTTCACCTTCACGCTTTCCTTCCTTCAGGCCTTGGCCCTTGGATTTCAAAGATGGGCGTCATTTGCCTTTAAGTCTCTGATCCCTCCCAAATGGGGACTTTCCACTAATGCTATATCCCCCTTCTCTTCTTCCTGCTTTTTCGGCTCACCCAGATTCCCCCTCCAGACTGCCATCTTCGCTCCACAGCCGTGACAGCCGGACCCCCCTTCTCCGAAAACTTTTTTTTTTCTTCTTCAGGAAGTAGTATTTTTCACCTGGTTAGTGTTCTCATTCCAGATAATTGTTCAAACGCCCCCCTTCCCCACCCCGGGTTTGTGCACAATTCTTTCGTTGACAAATCCGGCGACGCCGATGCTTCCTTGACGGTAGGCCTCCCCCCCCCTTTTTCCCCCCACCGAAATTTAAACCTCCAACGAGTTACTTTTTCTCCTTTCACCCCCGACCTCACCCTGACGAGCTTCGCTTTCCGTTTTTTGGTGATCACTCTCCCCCCCCCCGTCTTTTTTCCCACTTCTCCGCCTCCCTCTTAAGTTTGATTCTGGAGCCTTATGGCCCGAATTTAAGACCGACCTCCCTGATCAGTCTTGAATGGCCTTGGTGACGATTCCCCTCTGCTTGCCCCTCGTTCTACCTCCCAGGGGGGTCGACCGGTCTAGCCTCGAATTTCCTTTTTCTAGGAATTCGTCGACGTCTCTGCTCCATCTAGCCCTCAGTGTTTGTTTTTTTTTTTTGGATCGCTCCCTTCGACGACCGGCGTTCGTCTTTCCGCGCGATTCAGGTAGAGAACACTTTCTCCGACCTGGTAGACAACTACCTTTCCTCCATTTATAGGATACCTCTTTCTCCCCCTGCCGAAAGCGAGCACTCGGGTTTCACTTTCGGTTTTCTTCTTTTTTTTCAGTACGTCCACGATAGTCCAGCCTTCCCTACCCCCCTTTAGTATATCTCAGTGTTGGGTTTTTTTTTTTTGTTGGGGTTTGTTTGTGCGTTCGGGTGCCCCCACGCTTTTCTTTTCACCCATCGAGCAGCCTTTCTTCCCCTTCCCAGGTTTTTTTCTGGAAGGGCTACCTTACAGTAACGAGCCTCCTCCTTCCCCTTTAAGGGTCAATCGCCGGCTTTTTTTACGATTCCTCAGGTATCCGCGGCCTTTTCCCCCCTCTAGTCACCTTTCTTTTGTGAACCTCCATTTTTGATTCTTCAGGAGACACTCCTCCACTCTGGAGGTTGATTTTATTCTCCCCTTCGCGTCCGGTCTTCAGGACCAACCACATTTTTGCAGATGGAAGGAGCCTATTTTTATAGGGTCCTTCTGGGTTAGTTTTCCTGAGGCTGGTGCCGTAATTCATTTTGCGAAGGGTGATGAGCCAGTAACTGCCTCCCCTTTAGATGGAGATTATCCTCCCTTTCTTTATTGAAGAAATCTTAAAAGGTATTTTTTCCTTGACGAAATTGAGGAATGCTTCTGCTTTAAATGCACGGGTCGACTTTTGTCCTTGATGGGTTGTATTTTTGTAACGTTGACGTTTTACTACAACCAACAACTTTTTACAGTCAAACTCTTCCAGTCGCCCCCCTTTTTTAATGGCTTTCTTCTTTGATTTGTCGAGAAGGTGAATTGTTTTATAATCCTCCTACAGGCGCAATTTTCTCTACCTCGTTCTTTCTCTAGGTGCCTGATCTTTACCTGTCGGGTGGGACCCCGCTTCTCCTGCCTGAGATCTTCTCTTCGAAACACCTGCGCCCCCTTTTTTTTTCTGCAGAAGCATTGTAGCCGGAGCCCACATGTTTTCTTTAACCCACACCTTTTTTGCGATACCGCTACCTTTCTAGGAAGCTTGCCGCCCCCGATGTGACCAGCCCCGACTTCCCCATTTTGGTCTCTTTGCTCCCTTCTTCTCCTTGTTTCCCATATTTCCATTTCCTTTACTCTTCCCTCCTTAGAGGAAGGCCGATCCTGTCTCTCTTCGAAACGGATCTTCCCTTTCGTCTCTCCCTAGGTTTTGAGCTAGTTCCCTTATTTTACCCTCACTCTATTATCGCGTATCTCGGTTTCTCTTCCTCTACACGACCTCTCCTTTCGAGACGAGTCTCTTTCCTATATGATGAAGCGGTTTTTTTCATCATCCGTCTGACATTTTGTGTGTTTCTTTTTTGGCCCCGTCCTTAGGAGGGGGTGTTCGTCCGAAGGCTAATCAGGCAAATTTTCTTTTGCAGTCAACTAAACTGCGATTCACCATTTTTCCCCATGCTGGATGCCATTGGTGTCCATCCACCCAAAGCTACCCAGACTCTCCCATTACCCATATATACCAGAAGTCTTTTTCCACTGCATGGTTTTAAGAGCCGCGCTTGCCTTTTTTTCTGTTTTTATTTTATGCCATATCCCTCCTTTCATCACCCTAGGAGCGACCTCGCCCCCATGCGACCATCCCGAGCTATAGCTTACCTTTCCGTGAGCCTGTAACCTAGCCTTAATCCTTCCTTATCGCGTAGGAGCGACCGGCAGTTGGTTTTACTAGGCGTAAGCCGCCGATCCGCACAGTTTTTCCTGAATTCTTCTTGAATCCAGCCGGTCATGAATTCTTCCATTACTCGCCAGCATGCCGGAAATATGTTGTGCTTCCTTCGCGTCATAACGTAGCGAGGACCCTTTGTCTTTCTTTCCCTCTTAGACCTTTTAGCTGGCTTCTCGCTTCTTGGCTCTTCTCTTTTCTGTATTGAGCCCCCCGCGAACGACAAAAGACGCCCCCTCGTGACAGCGGCCGAAGAACGTTCCGTGTTTCCTGCTCAGTCGCTTTCCCTCGCTTTTGTGTTGGGGTTTGGGGTTGGGGGGTTTTTTGGTGGCGGGTTTGGAGCTTTGATTTTATGTCATTTGTATTTCTTCTATATCCCGCTCCATAACCCCTTCTTTTTCTTTTTTTTTCGCTGAGGATGCGCTTGAGAAAGGCCAGCCCCTTCAATAGCGTTAACAGGCCTTTTCACCTTTTTCTTTATCTCTCTACGCTTTCGATCTCTATCCTTCAAACTAGTGGCTATTAAGAAATGTCACCAGAAAAGCATTTTGACCCCTCTTTTCCCATAGAGGTCGCTGAGTTGGCCACCTCCCAGAGTCCTAGTCCAAAGTCCACATGTATGTTTTTTACTCTTCTGTCCTTCGGGCTCTCTTTGGCGGCTCCTGCACCTAAACCTTCCCACGGGAGGAGTCTTCAGCATCTATCCCCCCAGTTCTTGCCCATTTTCCCCCAACCCCACTTTTTTCGAAGGTACGGGATCTCTTTAAAATGGTGGCTCCCCACGCACCTCGCGTCCGTCGCCCGTTTTTGCCTTTTTCGTCTTTCTCTCTTCCGTCACCGCTCGTCTTTCCTTTCTCCCTTGAGTCGCACGCCCCGCGATTCCCATTTCCCCTGCCTTTTTGGAGTATTCTCCCTAACTGTTTGAGATATTAATCCGCCACTCATAATAGTCCTCTTATCATCCTAAAGCGCCATTTCTCCTCCCCTTTGGCGTCGATAGTTAAGCCCATACCTCTTTTGAGCCATGGTCGCCTCTCTCCCCCCCTCTGCCTAAGGTCGTTTGAAGTATCGTTTGTGCTTGTCCTTTTCCACCTTAACGATCCCGGTTCTTCTTTTCGGTTTAGAGGTGTCCCCCCGCCCTCCTTTTTTCACTCCATAACCATTGAAAGGAGGTGTTTTTTTGTTTTTCCCTCGCTGTCGGAGTTTTGTTATCTCCTATCTTCTCGCCCACCGCATATACTTGCTATCTCGGTTCCTTTCCCCCTTCCGCCCGTTACAACCGGCTGCATAGGGTGTTCCCTTTTTTTCCATATCAGGGGCGCCATACTTCTCATCTTCTCCTGTCGCTTCCTTTCTCCTCTCTTCCCCTTTGAGGGGAATCGTAGTTGCTTCTTCTCTTCCCTTGGGACAAACCATTCTCCAAGGTTCCTCGCCCACAACAGGGAGCCTATAGTTTCTGCTTTCGTCCGCTTGCTGCTGGAACGGTCGAAAAACTCCCATCTACTTTTGTTTTTTTTTCTCCGCTGCTTTTCCCGAAAGTTGTTTAGGGAGAAGCCACTCTTCTGCGCATTTGTTACTTTTCGCTTCTAATGTGTCCCCGCCCTGTGCAGTACAACTTTCGTTATAATACGTTCTCCCCTCTATGCCGGTACTCGAAGGCTCTCTTTTCTACGCCTATGTTCCCGTCTCAACATGATATTCACATCACCCCCCCCCCCCACCACATCCTAGCCGTTTGGTGGCTTGAGCGGGCCCGCGAGGGAGACGGTCTTGCTTTGAGGCTTCAAGTCTCCTTTTTACTACCCCGACCCCAACACCTCCTTCGCAAGTCACTACCCTCCAACACTCTTTCGTCCGGAACGTATTGCGTTTCCCCTTTGGATTATGGAACTTTCGCTTTTCGGCAATCCCGGAGCTCTGTCGGCTTTCCTCAGGGATGCCCACAATTCCACCACATTTACTCTCCTTATTTCAGGATATCTTTTACCATGGATAACAGCTTCTCTGGCTTGCGTCGTTCTTTAGCTAACTTCAACAATTCTCCTTTTCTGTGCGCTGCGGGCGCGTTTTTTTTTGGAAGCGTTATTATCTACACCCTTTTTTCTATCCTCGTCATTTTCTTCCTTTCTCGGTCGCGGTGTTTTGACTCCAGCCGTTCGACTTCCCCCGGCTTTTCCCCCTTCCCTCCTTTACGCGTGCACAGGAGGAGCTTTTTGCATCGACTTCGGTGCTCTTGCAGTTTTTTTACGCCACCATGATGTTACCCCCTTTTCTCGACGGTTAAGGCTTTGGTTGATTTGGATCTGTGCTCGCTGATGAATACCTCCCTTTGATTCAGTCGGTCTTGCCCGGCCTACCTTGGGATCAGTAAAGCCGTTGCTTCCCCGATCCACTTTTCCCACCCCAAATGTGGGATTTTTGAAAGTGCCCTTAGAAGCAGCGTAGATTGGCTCCGTATGGTGCGTCTTTGGAGGGTATCTATTAATACCGATTTTCCTATCTCCCGCAATAGATCTCCAGTTTTGTGTGCATTTCTTCCCGGGTCCTCCACTGCTTTTACGCGGTGCTGTAGCCGTATTCACGCTGCCTTTCCCCAGAGAACCTCTAGACTTGTGCTGAGCTTTGGATTCGCCTACTGCTTTTTCTGCAAGAGTGAGAGCTGCTGCTTCCTCTTGAATGGTTTCGACGTCCAATTTTTTGTTCGTCTTTGTAGCTTTTCCCCCGTGCTTCTTTTGTAGTAGATTTCGGATTTCAGTTACACAAACTCTAAACCTTAGTTCTCGCCAGCATTCTGCTGGGTCGGTCCTCTCTTGTTTTTGACCAAGGATACGTGCTGACGATCTTTTCTTATGAATTTTTTTCATGGAATTTAGTGTCTTTTTCGATGTACTTGAATCATTTCTACTCCCACCCTTCCCTCATTTAACGCATGTGTCCCGTTACTGCTTCACTCCGCATCAACCACACCCCCAACCGTCTTTTGGCTGCTTCTAACTCGATCATCTTTCGCAGGCTTGCACAATGTCTTCGCCATGTTCGTGATGTAGAGCGCCTCCGCAGGGCTTTTAGTGAATTTGGCCTATCTTTCTACTGGGCGGTGGTTATTCCTCTTCCCCCCAAAGGCCTTTCCTGCTAGCTAACTTCCCGAAGACTAGTTTTTCTGGTTTTTTTTCGATCCATTGAGAGTTGGTTTAGTTTTATCGGCATGCCGTCCTTCCTCCCATGTGGTTATTGCCCGCCCTGATGCTGGTCTGCTAACTTTTTTTACGCGCGCAATGACTGCCACTCCTCTCTCGGCTTAATGCTCGAGAGCGTTGGCGCAAAACCCAGCCCTTAATCTTATAAACTTTCTCCTTGTTTTTTGGAGAGCCCCCTCTCTGAAGCTGCTTGACTCCTTCTCATTGGTTCATCGTCTCGACGACTTGTGCTAGTCCTAATCCGACATTCAAAGGCTTTACAGAAATTCTTTACTTGCCTTTTCGTCCATTCCTTTATTCCAAGTCTCAGCTATGCTTACCATGAGCGGCGTAGAGGGAGTTGCTCCCGATGACCAACATGTGATTTCCCCCAATTTTTCTCCCAAGCGCCGGGTTGGATATTTCCTAGTATGTGCTTTATCCCCCCCCCCAACAGGAGGTCTCTTGGTTTTGGGATTTGTCGTGTCTCCTGCGGCGAATTTGGCGGGCGCAGCGCCACCCTTGAGCCTTTCTCCGTCTGCTTCTGCCTTCGGCACCCCCGCGTTTTGCCCCACCCACTCCCGACAGATCACCTATAACTTAGCTCATGATCCCTAACGAGAGTCGGCTCAATTTATGCCTTGATAGACTTCCTTCCCCCAATGCTGTTTCAAAGCGCGACGCTTCCTTGCATGAGGACCTCGGCCGTCTTGGTCTTCTCCTTTGCCAATGAGAGTTTTTCCCCCTTCGATTTAACTTAGCAGAATCCTTTTTCGCCTTCGTTGCCTTTTCTTCGACCCTGGTTGCTCGGCAATTCGGCCAGTCCCCCCACTCTCGGCGGCCCTTAGGACTCTTCCTCTCTCCCCCGATCGCACATAGACCCGGCTTCCCACCTCCAACTCATCTTTCCCTTTCGCCTTGACCGCGGCCGATTATTTCCCATACCCTTCCTCACACCCAGAAGAACTATGTCCTCCTCTAAGATACCGAATAATATCTCCCCTGGCGGTGTTCCTGCGTTCGGACCGACGCCGACTGCACACCTCGCAGATTTCGGGGTAAGAATGTCCTGAGTAATGATGTAACCCGTGTCGAGTCAATTTGCCTTACCCTCTTTCGGCGATTTCGTCGATGGGCCGTGAGTCCCTCTTTAATCCCTTTATTCTTAATCTCTAGAAAGAGTCTTACGTTTTCTTTCGACCCTACTTCACTGTTTCGCCTGCCTCCCCACCCAGGCTTCCGTTCCCTTAAGGGTGAGCCACGCTACGCTTTGTTCCCCACTTAACTTTTTTTTCTCTATATAATCAGTGGTGATCGTTGCCACGTGAATGAGGACGAATTTCAGTCCCCTCCACCCCTCTTTTCTCCCCCCCGTCCTTCATTCTTTTTCCTCATGCGTGCGATCGATCGCCGCTTCACCTAAGTCTTGTTCTCCACTGTACGAGACCAGTTTCTCAACTTCCTCTCTCTTTCTTCCCCACTCATTCTGCTTTCCCCCCTGGCCTACACTCATTCCCTCATCCTTTTTTGTTGTTGAGCTATTTAAGGCTCCTTCCTCTTTTCCCTTCCTTTAAGGGTTGCGTTTGGACCCCACCCAAACCTTCTGGCGTTTGATTTGCCTTCTGTTCCCCCC
>Ga0179593_1443255_pt1 | contig 12660 bp, 12 predicted proteins | sample CZODoug2_1_08_16_FD_185931 | JGI IMG/M metagenome (GOLD analysis project Ga0179593, IMG submission 185931) | Vadose zone soil fungal communities from Angelo Coast Range Reserve, California, USA - CZODoug2_1_08_16fungal (PacBio error correction) | ecosystem: Environmental > Terrestrial > Soil >... | reverse complement strand
GCGCCCCCCCCCCAGTCTCGCTTTCCCCCCTTGAGTCCTGACCGTTGTGTTTTTGAACTGCATCTCCCTCGCAAGGACGCTCCACCTTCTTTTTGCACACCCTTCTCGTTGTCAGTTTCTACACGCCATCACTCCCACGAGATTCCTGTATAGACGTTGCGCGTATTGAATTTCATTCGCTCTCGCAGATCCCATCACATCTTTTTCTTTTCCCGTTTTGAGACGCCACACCCCCCCCTCCAGGCCTTATAGTTTTTTCTGATCGCTCAGCAAAATCTTTAATTTCTGCGCCTTTATTCCCCTTGGTATCGCGTCGCAGATTACCTCCCACCCAGACACTTACTACCCCCAGCCGCACGTCGATGAACTCTGCAACAAGCCCTTCAGCCATCCCCCTCATCGAGGTGCTGAGGCCGTTTCACAGCGGGTCCCATCAGAAATTTACGGCTGTCATGGTCAACACCCGACACGCCGGGTCCTCCATGCCTGGGTCGTCGCGGCTGGCGTGATCTGCTTGCAAATGCTACCCCCTGTAACAAGGTTTCTTTCAATTGGCCCAGCATTTCCCGTTCCATCGAAGCGGCTTTCGTTCTTTCGTTGAAGTAAACCCCATTTCAATTACGGCCCCCAACCTGTTCAATGCAAAACCAAACCCTTTCGGCGGCCTCTTCTTTTTCCCCCGTCTCCAAAGATTTGACACTGCCTCAAGACCTCTTGCCAAAAACTTCAACCGCGCTTTTTAACTTGCTGGCCGGGTTCGGGCTTGCTTTCTCCCCCCTGTAGTTCAAATCCGTGCGCTCTCTTTACACAAACATCTACTTTTCAGGTGAGTCTTTCCCTGTGCATTTTTTAGCCTCTTCTGCCTAGTAATTTCCCGACACCCAACCCGTTCTCCATGGATTTGTTTTGCACTCCCCCCTCTTTTTTTGACTTTCTGGCTGATTAAGAAATCCTGGCGTCGGTGTTTTTCATTTCCCCAGAGTTCTAGAGGTTCCTTTCAAATATTTTTCATAGAGTTGCTTCTAGTTTTTTGGCGGTGGTGTCCTCCTTCTGCCGTCTAGGTCATGTACGACTCCCCGCTGCCTCCAATTTCGCAAATTGCCCATCACGCGCATGACCGGTTCTACCTTTTCTTCATCAGTTGATATTTTTTTCCGCTTTTTCCCCCCAAATCCTTTTGCCTGCCGGTTTCGGAACTTTCCGTCCCTTTGATTCTTGAGTCGCTTCTTTAGTTCCGGCGGTTATTTGTCCCGTTGTTTGAGATGTACTGCGCTTACCCTAATCGTTGTTCCCCTCGAGACTGGCCCCCAGCCCCCACGCCCCGAGTCCGAACATCGAGACATTTACAGCGTACAAAGGGATTCTTAATCTGCTTGTCAGCGGTGTAGAAGTGCAGGCGTAGCCTCCCCCCCATTTCTTTTTTTTTCCCTTCTTCCCCCTGTTTTGTGAGTTTTTTCTCACTGTCTTTCCCAAACGGCTGACGTCTCACCCGTGTTTCTTTATAGGAGAAGAATGAAGATACCCGGGAACTGTCTGTCGAGAATGTACTTTCTCGTTTTTTTCGGGCCCGTCTCCTCTTTCAACAGACTTCGGCCATCCTCCCCCCACCCAGCTTCTCATGCCCCCCGCAAAATCACTTCCGGTCCTGAAAAATCATCTGAACTGTACCCTGGAACTCCTTCTCGCCCCCTTTGCAGGCCGATCTTTTTTTGAGTCCTCCTTCCCAATCCCTGCTGCCGACCAACTTCCTGACCTTGTCAAACGGCATGCGTAGTGATGCCATGGGCCAGCAGGTTTCCTAGGTGAAGTAGGAATTACTAAGAAACAGGATTGCCCAGTCCTCCCCAAACCTCCCCCCCTCGCCGGACCGGATGCTTTTTTCCCGAAGCAAACCCTCGCGTTCTTGAAAAGCAGCACCCGGATTTCCTCCTCCACCTTGCAAATAAAACCCCAGCTTCTGATAGATACAATCTTTGAGAACGTTTTTTTGTTAAATTTTCCCCCTATGTCACTTCATTCGTAACCCCCATGCGATCAAGGTCTTAATGCCGCGTTGGCCTGGTATAAGTCTTTTTTTTTGACCCCTCTTCCCGGAATTTTCCCCTGTATTTTCATTTCCTCAAAGACCGCAATACACTTCTCCCCCACTTACTGTGCCTGTTGACCGTCAGTTTTGGCCAGTCTGTCTCCTGCCGTTCCCCTGTTTCTAAGCGGGACCTTCTGATTTGTCCCACCGGTTCGCCGCCCTCCTGTTATTTGTGCCCCCAATCGTTCTAGTGAATGATGGGCTCCGACAACTCTTCAGCCAGATGCGATACTTCTTCATTGGTCCCCCAACGTCACTGCAGCATTGCGCCTGGCGCGATACCCCCTTTTTTTAAGCAATACCCGCATGTCGCTATTTCCATCTCTTTGGGGCCCCCCCCCAACCCCCCCCCCGTCGGTCGGTTTGCCCATCTCGCCCGCACCTTCTAGGTAAACTTTCCCTTTTAGCATGGGCCCTCTTTTTCGCTTCCGGATTTGATGATAAGGCTTTTTTCAGGTTGCGTTATAGATATTTGAGCGTGAGGTCTGGTTCAGTTTTCTTAGGTTGGCCATTCTCCTCCTCTCTTGACCTTCAATTCCTCCCCTTCCCTCTTTTTGGAACGGCGTACAGGACCCCTATCCTTCCTTGTCCCCGGTGTTCGTCCAACGGTGTGCTTTTCCAAGTTTAAACCTATCATATGCCTCTGACCCCTCCTACCATAGGGCTTCCCTTTCTCTAGTCCACTTCCTCCGATTCTTTTCTTGCGACCGATTCCCGTACCTGCATCACCCCCCTCCTCCCTACTATCTCCCGTCCCCCCACCCCCATAGCCCTCCTCCCCTTAACCCCCCCAACTCCTTTCCCCTTACCTCTCTGCCTATCATGCCCTTCCCCTTCCCTCCCCCCTCCCTCTTTCCTAGCCCACCTCTCCTCCAATCTAACGGCCTGGTCAGTCCCCCATGGACTTCCTTCTTCACCATTCTTACGGCCTCCCCTCTCCACCTCTAATGCCCCCTCCGCTTCCCTCCTCCCTTTAGCCCCTTGTTTTCTTCTTAGGTTACGTCCCTCCCCTCCTCCATCACCTCCCTACTCTCTAGTCAGACGGTTAGCTTAAATGTACGTCATTCCGGGTCCCATTATACTGCTCTTCTTAGTGCAAGGTGTGCAACGCCCCTTCCTTAGAGCACTCTACAGGGAGATCCCCATAATCTCGTCTAGTGGTTTATCCCTTGAATCGGTTTCTCTTCCTCTTGCGGAGCATTTCTTGTTCACGTTCACATTAGTTCCCTGATACGACTCCAAGAACCTGTTCCGGTTCGGCAGAGGGAAGCTGATGGTGGCCCTACTCTCTATGTTTACTCTGAAAAGTGTTTGGTAGTAGTCAGCGCATACCACCCTTTCCGGTATACCAAGGCTTCTCCTGTAAACCGTTTTTTTTTTGGGACTTGCTATCCGCGCACCAGGACTCCACTCTCTGGTGCACAGCTCAGTCTTCCCTCACCTACTTCCCCTCCAAACCCGCTTTCCGGAGTATTTTGACGTTTCGCGTAGATTGTCATTGTTCTCTTCCCTAATTTTCCCATATTTTGGTGATATAGGGGCTCATTTTGAGTAGCGCCCACACCACCGCCAGGTGGTACCAACTTATCTGGTTTTCTGCTTGGTTCAAGTTCACCCGATGCCTTCTTCTTTAACTGCCTTTTCCACGAGTATCGTGTGCGCTGATGGCCCCGCCACACGCCACCCCCCCGCCTCCTTTGAGAAGCCGAACTCCCCCACAAATCAAGCCTTTTACCATCCCCCAAAACCCCCTACGCTGGAAGCGGATGTTGAGGCCTGTGACTCTCCTTGTATCTACCTTTTGGAGGTGTACTCTGGCCCAGTTTCACTGTTTTCTCCCCCCACTATAGTTTATCCTCGGCCGCTGTTCCGGTTTTCCTGACTCCATGTTTTTTTTTTTGCTTACTTGACCAAATGGTGTGTCTTGTCCAATATTTAGCCCCCCAGCGGAACCTTTGAGGGACCTTTCAGAATCCATTTCTCATCCGTTTCGTCCGAGGCTTTTCCTTCTTGGGGGAACCCATTAACCCCTCCAATCCGGCGTACCATTTACAGTCAAAACCAATTACCCAACATTGTGCGCATAGCTTGGTCTGCAACATTATTAGGAACGCTTGACGGCCCACATGTCTTTATTCCCTGAAGGAAGCCCTCCTATATTGCACCAACCCAATTCCAGTCAGTATTGTGCGCTGTTATTTTGCTGATTTCTTTTTCCTCTCATGTAGACCCCCCCCCGCGAGCTCTATTCCAAAAACCTACCTTCTATTGACTTTTTGCCCTTTTTTCTGAGCCTTGGGCCATTTTGTTATTCCCTTCTTAATCGTACTTTTCCCCGACGTCTCATGTAGTTGAACCTTTATCTGGTTCCCGCCTTTTTCTCTGTTACCTCTTTTCGCTTGGTGATACTTCCTTGTCGGCAGTTGACCTTGATGTCTAGAGAGTCATCCCCCCCACCTCATTCTTGAGGTCCTCTACCACTATTGTTTGGCGGCTTCTCTTTGCCTGTTAGTAGGCGAGGTTTTCATGCGAATTTCCAAGAGTCATGGTGGATCAAAGGGTACCCCTTCATTCATTGCCCCCCTTATGATTTTCTTGCCTGAGCCGTTCCAAAATCGCGGAATGCAGTTGTTCCTGTTTTCGACCCCGGGTTTTGCCCCTCAGAGATTTTCATTTCGGTTTGTCTCTTTCAGCGAGTCTTTGTGCTTTTCATCTTTTCCCCCCCTCCCCCATTCGAATTTCCACTCCCCCCCCCCAACTTTTTTTCGCACAGTTCGTCCCCCAAATTTCCCCTTGCTTCTTCCTCTTTTTTTTTTCATATAACATCCCCAGCGGGTTCTGACCTTTTTATTCCATGTCCTTTTTCTCAGCTTATGTCGTTACCCCCTTTTGTTGTTCAGCCTCTTTTGAACCCTCTCTCCCACCTGTTTGGAATGTAAGTACGCCGCTGAGACAGTTGTTTTTTCTTTTTTAGACTTTTCCCGAGTGTTTTCTATTTTGCCCCGCATCTCTTGACCAGATTATTTTTCACTAGAAACTCCAGTATCCCCCCTAGTTCCCCCCCCCCCCCAAACTCACAGCTTCCTACCATTAATCTCTAAAGTCATCACGTTCTGCATTTCTGTCCCCCACCGGAGGCATACTGATTTCATCGTCCCACCAATCTCCACTTCCTGACGAAACTATTTGTTTTCAAAGCATCTTTTCTTGGAATTGCCTCGTTTGAGCTCTTTACATTTAAATGACCAAGCGTCAGCACATGAAGAGGAAATTCCAGCCCCCCCCCCAATATTCATTTTCCCCCCTCTTGGAGGATGACTTTTTTTCCCGCGGCAAATCCTCCTGAAGGTTTATGACCCTTTCGGTCCCTCTCAAAAAAAATACGATCCCAACCCCCCCCCGGCGTCCCTGCAGCTCGTTCCCCCCAAATTGTGTGTTCACCACAGTCCGATTTTTTTCCTCCCCCACCCTGGAAGACGGCTCCTTCGGTTCCCACACAACCTTTTTAAGTTTTGTTGAAAAGGCGCTCGACGGACTTTCTACATATGGTTCAGACCGTTTCAATCCGAAAATACAATTCCTTCCCCCCCCCCCCAGCCCTTTTCAAGTTTTTCCTTTGGCCCCCTGTCTCAGATTTCTGAAGGCCCGCATAATTTTGCGGCAATCCTTTGTTTATGTAGAAGACACCGTAGTATTTTTTTCCTTTTGTATTTTAATGACCTTTTTTGTTTCGCTCGTAATTATTGTTTCCCTGCCAATAGTCAGCCCCTCTTTTTTCCCCCGATCCCCTCTTTGCACCCTGCTGTTTTTACCACTTTCGTTTTTTTTTCCCTTGTCTCCTGGTTCGTTGCATAACCACTGTAAACTTTCACATAGAAATGATCTCCCTCTTCCCTTTCCGATTCCGTTCCCCCCCCTTCCCATTTCTGCTTGTGTTTTTTGTTTTTTTTCCCGCCCCATGACCCTTCAGTCAACCTTTCCCTGTTACTCAGCAGCCCTCTTTCATCTTGGGATTTTGCTACCTTGCTTTTGCTGTGCTCTCTTCTTCTGAAGCTTATTATTCTTTAATAGTAGGTCTGCCTATCTGCTCTCGATAATCCCCTTTGGCCAACTTATACGAACCCCTTTCCTATGCTCTAAGAACCAGCTGATTTGGTACCAGAAGTTATTGTAGGTGGTTTTAGAAAAGTGTTCGACCAATACGCATCTCCTGGCCCGTCTTTCTAGCGCCCTCCCTTGATATAGGTAACTTCCCCCCCTTCCTCGAATTCGCGTTTTTCTTTGATTTCTTCAAATCTACTAGAATTCTCGATTATTTGAGATGTCCTGTGTCTTCGGTGCCAATTCAGGAAAGTAAAACCTTGTTCCGGCATGCCCAGGTTTTCTCCCCTCCTCCCTGTTTGAATTCCCCCTTCTTCTCCTACTCGGTTTGTTGTCGCTCTTGGGGTTTTCGGAATCTCCCCCCCCCCCCCCATACTACGCTTCCCCCTTCCTCCGGCCTGAACTTGTGGGGACTTGCGTATCATCTGCCCAGGACTTCCCTCCCAAGCCTATTTCCCCCTACAGAGTTTCATCCCCCTCTCACGACACGCCTCTTCTGAGAGAGCCTGAGGTGCAGGCTCCGCGCAGCCTCCCCCCCCCATATTCTGTCGCCCCGTGAGATGTTAACAACCGCCTCCTTGTGGTCCTTATTCCTCGTGGCAAGCACAAGCTTGACTTTTGTCCCCACTTTTCAAATAGTATCTCCTTTTATATGTTTCCCGAACACCGACACTTAACTCCTCCCTTTCCCACGCTTCGGGAGACCCTACCAGATCACTTCCCCCGGCAAACCTCTTATCGAAAATCACCTCCTCCCTGGTCCGCCTGCTGGCTCTCCTTCCCTCTTTGATCCCTTTGCGGCGGTGGAGGTGCAAACCCTCTCACTGGGGATTGCCCCTTTTCTTTTCTGCTCGCGTGGCTTTGATTTGCCCCCGGTTCTGCCGACTTCCTCTTTGCTGACAGTGCCCCCGTTTCCTTCAGTATCGTGTTCCTATGGTGGGGGTGTGGTCCAGGAAATCATCTTGCTTCACCCTTCAATTGCCCCCACCAACACCCCCCCCCTCTTGTTCGGTGGCGTGCGTTCCCCCTAGCGCTTTCCCGCTTGCCGTAAGGAGCTTCTTCCGCAGGCGCAGATGCACTTCTCCCCCCCCCCCAATCCACCACCAGCGGCCGTGTAATTTGCGTCCGGTCTTTGTGATTTTTTTCCCCCGGTAGAACAAACCCGTCGCCGCCCAATTCCCCCACAACCCCCATCAATTTTGTCTTTTCCGTCTTGCATGAGTCGGCCCCTTGGGCTCCCCCATTCGTCATGTTTGAAAGCCACCCAAACTCTTTCTTGTGAACCTCTCTTCTTCCTTTTTTTGAGCTTTTTGTTGCTGACAGAGATTTGAACTCCAAGTTTCGGCCCTTACAACCCCCTTCTTTTTTTCTCTTTTTGTCAGCCAAAATTAACCTATTCATCATTCAGTTTACTATTGTTTCGTGAGTCCGGGTTCTTTTTCCTGCCTCGCCAGGAGCTTTCTCTTAACTCCCAATTGCCTCCCTGCCCAGAAAGAGTATTTCCACCCCCCCCGTCTGATTGTGGAAGTTTTTATGGTCCGCTTTCTTTTTCCCCATAAGTCGCCGTGTCCCCCGGCTCACTGCAGCGGGGTTTTTTTTGCCCTTCAGAGCATCCTTTAATTAGTTTCTTTTTTCCTGGTCTTGAGCTGGATTTGAGCTGCATTGTCCATCTTCCTGGCCCCCCCTACCCCTCGCGCCTCCCAGTCTCTTTCCTCCCTTTCAAGGGACTTTTATCGGCTGCCCTAACAATTCCTAAGGTCGTTCCGCTTTCTCACTCTCCCCCTCCCCTTGTTGTTCTTTGTTATTTTTTCATGTATGGATTGGGTTCTAGCTTATATGTGGCACTTCAGTTATTATGTGTGTATGTTGAGTTAGGGGAGAGTTCCCCTTGATCTTGGGTTTTTTTAACTTCTCTCTGTGTTGGCCGTTTTGTCCTTTTTTTCATTCGCCGCTTGCCTTTTCTCTGTTCGCCCTTTTCCCAGCCTCTCTAGTGCCCAGAAAACCATCCCTTTTTTCCCCTCTCTATTAATCCGCCCCCGTTCCTCCTTTCTTGTCCCCCCTCATGCCGTTCCTGCTTGTTTCTGCTCATCCATATCTGCTCCTTCTTCCTCCCTTGAGGCAAAGGCTGAGCGTTTCTGTTGCCTTTCAGCTTGGGACCTCGTCTACTTTTGTCTAACTCCCCGCCCCCGACCAACCTGGCCTGACGCTTCTACTTCCCTCAATCTCTGACTAGTCTGATTTTCTTTCCCGCCCTTCGCAAATCCTCCGGTCATGTAACCTGCCTCCCCACTTTCTCTTTCCATCACCGACCTCACCCCGCTGTTACGCTATCGTTCCCCCCATACCTTTTTTGGTGTCCGGTTAAACATTACTGCCCCCCCCGTTTGCCTCTTTCCTGTTTTTCTCTTGTTTTCAGGGTTCTTCTGTCACTCGACCTTTTTTCTTTCCTCGGCTCATTCTGTACTTTTTTAAGTGTTTCTGTCTTGTTTCGTTTTCTTCTCCTTTTCGCTCTATTGCCTTTTTTGTTTCTCCTATGTGTCTTTGTTTTACTCTTTCTTTTTTGTCGTGCGTTTTTTCTTTTTTTTTTGTCTGTTCATCTTTTTTCTGTCATCCCCCCCCCCCTGCTCCCCTCTCACTGCCCTTCCACACCTCCCCTGGATTTCGTTTTAAATCACCCCTCTTGAAAGAATTTCCCTTCTTTTTTCATTTGGAAGCCACCTCCCCGCCCGACCCGCTCCCACCTTTAATCCTCGTTGCACACAGAACGTTTGGTATCGGTATCAGATTCCCATTTTTCCTGACCCACACCCCCCTTGCCAGTTACCCACCTTTTTTTTTTTTAATTTTGTCCAAGTTCACCACCCCCCCGTTTTTCCCTTTAATCTTAGATGGCAGCACCCCCGGTAGTCCCCGTTTTATTTGTTTGGCAATTAATGGTTTTTTGCAGGAATCTTTTGATCCTCAACTTCCTTCTCTTACCCCAATTCTTCCCCCTGTGTTCCCCACAATGTAAGCCATTGTCTCTCTCTGGCACACCGTTGACAGCCCCCCCATGAGAGAGAGATAATATTTTTCCACACCTTTCGGTTTATTGAACGCCTTCCATCTTCCCCCCCCTCTTTCCACGGTCATAAGAAAGTCCGTTTACCTGCTGGGATTGGCTCTCTACCGGTCTTTTTGCTGTGATCGATGAGATTGACCCCTTTTTCTTTAATTAGTATCTGCCCTTCCTTCTATACTCTTAAAAGAACATTGCTTCAGCAACCAGTACTGCTCCGACGTCCCCCGCGCCTCGGAAACGACAGTTCCCCTTTTGTTGCTTCCCCAACCCCTTTGAGAAACCTCCGACTCTTTTGTCTCCCCGGAGCCCTTCAATGATCGGCAACGTATTTCTAACGGAAATCGCGTTGGTCGTTGGTCAGTACTTACAGGCTTGCCTCTCTCCTTTACACGGGATGTTTCCTTGTCTGGGATTATCCTTTCCCCCACCAAACCCGTTCAGGATGGCAGCCCTGTTAATGCGAGGAATGTTTGGTGGTTTGTTTTGGGGGGGTTGTTCTTTTGACCCTATTCTCTTTTAATCATCCCTCTTGTCTTTTATTATGCGCCACAAGCGATATTCACAGGTCTGGAATTTTTTTCCATGACCCGTGACTTTGCGTCCCCCCGCACTCTTACCCTGTTCGATTCTTGAATTCAACTGCAAGAACTAAAGCTTAATTTCTCTCCCGTGAGTCTATTCCTGTTCGTTGCTAGTTCGATCCTTCCATCTCTCTTGCTCAGTGCTTTTTTCCCAAAACCCCAATTCTTCTCGGGTGACTGCTTTTTTCCCCCTGTTCTCACCCCATTGTGGTGCGAGACTTACTTGTTTCCCTTTTAATCCGCGCCTTTCTAATAACGCCCACTTACTCTACCCCCCTCCTATATTGATCGCATCAAGTTACTTTTCCCCACCCGTCCGAGCCAATACCGCCTCGTTGAAAGTGCTGCTAGTTGAAGGTTGTTCACTCCCCTTTTGCGCGGTTGTCCGAGGGCAAACTGACTGTTCTTTTCCCACTGAAATCTCGTCATTCGATTTTCTTTTCACAGAGTGTGATTTTTTGTTTTTTGCTTCTCCCGGACGACCCCTGATTGTTCCCCAGTTGGCCTATTGAAATCGTTATTTTCCCTCATGCAGGCTGCCGCCTTGCTTGTGGAAAGTAACAATCCAACCATTTACTGAGAACTGTCATCCCCCCCCCCAACCTTGCTTCGGGGTCGGTTTAACCTTCTAGAGAGTCCTTTTTTCTCCCTTTCTCTGGATCCCCGGACGGCCCAGGACATCTGCGCCTTCCCAACTTGCCCCAGTCCGTCTTGTGACTCCTTTCTTTGCGGATTTTCTCTTCCGACCCCATTTTTCTATTTTTTTATTTTTCTTTTGTCCCACTATATATTTCTTTCTTGACTGTTTCCCCACCCCCTTACTTATACTTGTCCTTTTTACTCTTCCTTTATCTTGATTCCCTTTTCCTGCAATTATTCCGTACTTTTCGCCCCCCCGTTCTTTCTTCCCACGATTCGTTTGCGTAACCGACTTTGTTATATGGTTCAGGGGGTTGTTCCCTCCGGTCTTCGGGTTCTTTACCCCCCGGCAGAGGCCTTTCTTTGCCCTATGTATTCCAATTTTCTGTCTTTCTCAGATTTTTGTCGGTGGTTCGCGGTCCTTTTTTAGGCCCGTCTGATTCCAATTACCTTCTTTTTCATGCTCCCCACCAGTGCCCACCACGGTTGATTTTTCCCTTCTCCGGATCCTTGCAAGAGTCTTTTTCCACCCACCTTTGGGACGTCCTGTTCCGGCCTTTTCCCTTTGAGTTTCTTGATGTTACTTTATCTCCTAGTCCCTTTCCCTTTTTTTTTTTCGGGAGTAGCTTGCTTTTTTGCTCCCAGAATCTGCCCATCGTCTTTCAGAAAACAGCGGGCGACAGTTTTTCTTTTCTCCCCCGTTCAAACGGTATTTGTCTACCAGTCAAGCTTGACGTTCTTTTCTTGCAGTCCCTTATATATCTTTTACCTGTTGTTTTGTGCGAGAGATGGCTGCCATCCCTTTTGCGTTTTATTGTTATCTGAGAAGAAGATGAAGCTGTGTCTTGTCTCGAATGTTCTGCTAGGTGGTGTCTTTTTCCAGTCGTTCATCTTGGTTACCTTTCCTTCCTCTCTTCTCCTCCATGACCCCACTTTCGAACTGAACCCTCCTTTCAAGTCAGCCTTGTTCCTCCCGCCACCTTTCATTCTGAAGTTATTAAGTCAATCGTCAACCCTGATCCCCGTACCAACGACCGTGGTTCGTTCTTTTCTTTCCTGGGCCTTGCAGCAGGGGCGCGGCTTAGTTTGTATCTGGCAGAATTCCGAGAACTTTCAACCCCCCACTTATCCTCTTATTGATGAATTTTATTTTCGCGCGAACAGCGGTTCTCCCCCCCCCTCCTCCCCTATTCTTAAGCGCCCCATCCACCTTACCATTCTCACAAGGTCCTCCCCTATTTTTAAAACTCCATTTTTTTTTTACCTGGTGTTCCCCCAGTACCCACCTTTTTTTTTTTGCCCAGTTGCATCCCCCCTGCCCCCCTCCCGGCAAACCCTTATCTGCGGTTTGTTTTCCCACTCTTCCTTTTCTTCACCTGATGGAGTCATGAATGCAAGCACCCTTCCCCCTCCACCTTCCCCTGCCGCCCCCCAATTACTCGCTTTTTCTATTGGTCCCCTTCTGTGGTTTCATTCGTGATCAGATATTTGGTAACTCTTTCACTTTATCTCGTCCGCCCTTTTAGAGCAGACTTTTTCTGAACCCCCTTTCCCTTTGTATAGCCTTCATTGTGTGTTACTTTCTCCACTCTTCAAAGACGATCCTAACTATTTCGGTCCCCAAAATGTAAGAAGCATCTCCCCCTTTTCGGTCCCACGTCATCCAGCATTTTGCTTTTTCCGATCAGTGTCCCATCCCGTTCGGTCGTTTGTTTCCCTCTTCCAAAGAAGTCCCCCCATTCCCCCCTCTTCCAGGAATTAAGCAGAAGTCTTCTTGTATGGTCTCTAATGGATTAGAGTTCTTGATTTTTCTTTTCGTAAAGAGTTTCGTATCGGTTCACTTTTCTTTCGGGCCCGTCCCCTTAGTTCCATACTGTTTTACCTTTCCATCTCCCTCCCAACTAGCTGGGAGACCTTGCCCAAAATTCGGCATACCCACGTCCACCCCCCCCTACCCCCTTTCCTGTTCTTTTTTTTTTCTCTAAACCTTTTTCTCCCAGACAACATTTTATGTTTATAGTCTTCTCCTGCCCTTTTAGCCCACTTTCTCTCCCGGAGTTCTTCCTTTCTTCTTGCTTCCTTCCCTGTTGCAGGTGCCCCCCGATTTTAAGGGTTTATTTTTTTTGCCTAATGCAAGTTTCCCCCCAAAAAGGTATGATTTTCATTATGGAAGCTGCCTGTCCGCCCCTCTT
>Ga0179593_1437186_pt1 | contig 12661 bp, 17 predicted proteins | sample CZODoug2_1_08_16_FD_185931 | JGI IMG/M metagenome (GOLD analysis project Ga0179593, IMG submission 185931) | Vadose zone soil fungal communities from Angelo Coast Range Reserve, California, USA - CZODoug2_1_08_16fungal (PacBio error correction) | ecosystem: Environmental > Terrestrial > Soil >... | reverse complement strand
AAGTCCCTTCCTTCTTCCGTTAGTAGACCGACTTCGGTTCCCGCAAGGTCAGTTCCCCCAATCTTGTCCTTTCTCCTTTTTCCCCTGATCGGCGGTCCCCGCAAACCATCGTACTTAGCTTCAGACCATTCATAACTCGAAGAATACCACCGCAAATTTTTCTGTGCGATTTCAGGGGAGGCGCCCTCCTAATTTTTGCTCGACGACGCAACCTCCATACGCTTACATTTTCTTTCTTCCCCATCTCAGCTCCAAGTGTCTTAATTGGTGACCTTCCTCAGCATTCCCTTCGACGTTACAGAGCCCCCTTTCGTTTTTCCTTGACTCCCCGTCAAGCTCTTCATCCTAAATCTTTGTTGTTCCCCATCACGGGGGTCGACAACGACCCTGGCCACTCCTCCTGCTCTTTTCTTCCCCACCGAACAGGCTTGAGTGCAAATCGGAGGGTTAAGCTTCATATTTTCTCCTCTATCTGGGAATTGCACTAAAACTTCCTTTCTTCTCCGACGCAAGCAGCCCCCCCTGCCCCCTCCCCCTTATCTTACAGCTTCAAATGGGAAGTCCAGTCGGTTTGTGTCGAGTAAGAGGACCGTCCCTGGGAGATCCCCCCCCTTGACAGTACAAAGATCCTCCTCCGCATTGACCTGGTGGTCCCCGTCGATGAGTTAATAGTAGTTCTTTCCCTTTGACTGTATGGTGAAGCTTTACACTTCCCAACCCAGTATCAATTCCTTTTTTTTGATTAGTTCTAGGCTGTGAATAAGTTTTTATTCAGTTGGTAGATGCCTCCAGTTTTTGCTTGTATTACCCTTTCGAAAAACTTCCCCTTTTTATATCTAAGATGACGCAGTCTGGGAACCGATTTCTTTTGACCAAAGGTTTCATTCGACCGAGCATTACGACAATTAGAGTATTCCCCCCGGAACACGGGTCTGCCCCACGGCCGGAGGAACCTTTTTTAGTGGCCGTACAGTGGTGCTTCGGTTTAAAAAATGTCTTTTCTTTGACGCCCCTTCTTCCCCTAAAAGGGCGCCACCCCCCCTGGGCCTGGCGTATTTGATGAACATTCTTTCGACCGCCAGAAGGCTCATTCCTACCCAATCAGAGTTCCTGAATATTCCCTTCCCCCCTCATTTTTCGCGGAGCTTTCTGCTAGTCCTTGCGACATTTATTTTCTTTTTCTGCCATCTCTTCTAATTCTCTTTGGTTCAAATTTTTAAACCCGCCTCATCCCTTTTCCTTCCTTTACTCCTCCTCCGTTGTTGTTCTCTCTCTTTTTATCGTGGCCCTCTCATCCGAGCTACACGCGTTAATCCGATGCGAAAAATTTCCCTGGGGAGTCCTGCTCCCCTCCTCAATAGTGGCGCCCGCGCCCCCCCATTCCTCTCATTAAAGATTATGGACCGCGCGTCCTTGCTGACCTTATCCTTCTTGCCTCCCCCTGAGGTGAGAACTGTTCCTCCCCAAGGATCCTGCAAAACCGTGTTGCGCCCCCTTGGTCTTCCTTTCCTGTCTACCGAAACGTACTCTTCCCTTTTTCTCGCATCGTCCGCGGCAATTTACACCTACTTCCCCTTCTCCCCGTGTTTGCATGACGCGTCAAGTGTCGCGGTCTTCCTCTCATAATTCGTCTGCAAGGTTGCTCCTCCTTTCGTAGAGCCGTCGGATCCTTCCGTCCCCCCGTAAGGTTTCCCCAGGATGACTTCCAGTTTCATGAGTCGATGTTTTTTACTAGACAACGGACTCTGGCTTCTGACACTTTTTTCACGAGTATACTAGAAAAGACGTGCAACCCCTTTTCTATACGTGAATTCCCCTTTTTCTTCAGTTAAGGCGGCACCTTCCCGTTCTCTTTTTTTTTTAACCGAGAATACGAGGAACTACCCCACAAAAAAAGGTCTGCGTCTTACCACGGGAACGCTTTTTTACCTCTTCGTCAATGTTCTCGATCCTTTCCGAGGGGTTACCCTTTTTTTTCCCGAACCCTCCTTTGAATGACTTCCCCATGACGCCTGCCCTGCTGCCTATTTTTGCTGCGCTCTTTTTCAGTCCCGTGAAGTCTTCGGTCCTGCAAGTACAACTCTTTCTGTATCAAGATTTGAAGAAAAATTCTTCCCCCCCCCCCCTCTGTCCCCCTCCCTCTGCAATAGTCTTTGAATGATGTCACCCCTTGCTTCTTTTCGGAGGTGTGTCGCACTTTCCCCATTTGGCAACGGGAACCGTGACTCCAGTCTTTTATGATCGGACTTTATGATTCGGCTTCTGATTGCTGTGGAACCGTCCTCTTTCAATTTCATCTCCCTTCCCCTTTTCCCCGTGGCATGCCCTTTGATTTTGCGTCCTCTCTGAAGAACTGAAAAGGGGGAGGGAAGGTTGCTTCTCTTTTTCCTGTTACCTTTTCTATTTCTTTCTCGTCAATGAAATTTCCTCCCCTCCCCCTTTCTCTCTGTCGTAGTTGACTTTTCCTTTCCAATAAGTACGTGCGTTTTGCGAAGCTCCGATTTTTTTCTCTTGCATTCCCCCCTGATGGTTTCAGCGGTGGACCCTTGATTTCGATCTCCCTCCTCCTGATCTCGGACGATGATGGGCAGCTCGCTCGGGAATCAAGTGTTTCCTTCCGGAATGCTTTTACCTTAAATAATCGGGAGCTATTTTGCGCAGGGCTTTGGAAGCCCGTTCTCTCTAAGATATCCACCGTTTCTCCAGACGCTTGGAATTTCTGTCCCCCCCCCCCCCCCCCCTTTGGAATATGAATCTGTAGGGTGAAATTTTCCTCCCCCTTTCTGGAGGCGTGCCTACGGTTGACACTAAATGAGCGTGCTCTATTCGCTCTTGATTAGTGTCCCCCTTTTCCGCGACGTGGTAGCATCGCCCCCCTCTTCTTTTTCCCCCTTCTTTTTTCACAAGAGCCCGCGATCGGCCCTACCCCCTCGATGATCTGGCGGACGACTCGGCGTCCCACCAAGCCTCTAGGGACCTGAACCTGATTCTTCAACGGTCCCTCGATGGCCTGGTTCTAACCGTCATCATTTGGTCCTCCCCCCCCCCTCTTGCGGATCTTCCCGACTGTGCTTTTTTCCATTCTTTCCCTCGGGCGCATCTCTCGCGAGGAGTTTCTGCCTGAACGTTAAGTGACCTACGACCCTGCGCTTTTGGCCTCGCAAGCGTCCCCCTTCTGAAAATTTCTTACCGCTGTCATGCCGTCTTTTGGCTTTTCCCCTTTTTCCTCCCCTGGTGGGTTCAGCTTTTACCGCCGGTCGATGGATTGTTTCACACAGGTGTCCTTTAGTCCCCTCTTCAGAACCCGTTTTCCATCCCCTTCTCAGGAGTCCTCCTCTCTGCTTCAGATTTCAAACTTACGACCGGCGCGCCTTGACATCGACTATCTCTATTTTCCTCCTTCTCCGTTTTTTTTTTGCGTCTCTGCGGCTGCGTCGTCCCTCGTTTTTAGCTGAAATCTGAAGCCTCGCGCGGGCGTCCGTCGCCCTATGGGGCCCGCACGGAGTATTCTGGCAGTCGGTGACCTTTTCCCACGGACACGTTGTTACCTCCTGAGCCCGCGAACGAGCGGATTTCCCTCTCTGACCCCTTCCCCCCTCTCCCTGACCCCCTCGAAGCCACTTGGACCTCAGCGTGTAAGCGAATTCGAGCGTCTGCAATTTCCGTAGCCTGCATTTCCTACTTTCATTTTCCCTAAGCTACTACTGATACCTGGAGATTCCCCCCCTTTTTTCCCCCTTCTCAAATAGTTCGCCAGCCCGCGATAGTTTGTTACCCTTCCCTCCGGGCCCGAATCGGAAGGAATCCTCTGACTCTCGGTTCATGATTTCCTCGCCTTTGGTCCCAGTAGTTCTCCAGACTTTTTTCCCTTCCCGTTCCTCTGCGCGGGCGACCTCGCACTTCTCTTTTTCGAAGCCGGAAAGCCGGTGCGATCCCCCCCCCTCGCGAGGGCACGCGAAGAGTTCAGCCTGAAAAGGCGCGCGGGACGTTTCTCCTGAGAGGCTCACGGCCCCCCATTCCCCTTTTCTACTCGTTCATTTTTTCACGGCCCAACCCGTTGTTCCTTCTTGGCAACCCGATTCCAATCGTCTGGCTGCTTTGCCTTCCCGCATCTTTCCATCCCCCGGCTGCCCCGTTAGATACTGCGCAGAATAGCGCCCCCTGATCCCCCCCCGCGATCCAACTTCATGCAGCGTGTTCTAACTTCTCTCCCCCAAGAGCACAATTTCTTCCCCTCTCTGCTTCGAACTTTTCAACTGCAAGGCCCAGGGGAGTTCCCATGCCGCCACCTGATCGGGCTATTTCCCCGCACAAACCATTTCCCTAGACCCATTTCATCATACATCCTCCCCCGCCCGATTCAGGGGATTCGCACTCGAACAACCTTTCCCCTTTGATCAGACCTGCCCATCCTTACCCCCCCACTCTTCGATTCGCTACCCTCAGAATCTACTTGTTTTTTCAATGCCTCGGTATCAGCCGGATTACATTCTCTCCAAGCCTCCCATGATTATCCTCCTAAGGTACCTGATCCTAGTAACAATTTCCTCTTTGTGGCGCTTGACAAATCAAGTCGACCAGCCGCCTCGTACCAATTTGAAAATCATGCCCTACCTTTAGTGAGTCCCTGGAGGTGAAGATTTTAGACCTTCTCTTTGATTTTCTTTCGTAGGTCTTCCTGGGGAATTGCCTTGAATTCCGATTCCGTGAAGAGCAGCAAAGTTTCCACTTCGAGCTGGATATATAAGGGCTCCAAGCTTTTCCTTGCGGATGTTTAGGGAGAGTCCCACGCGGACAGGCTGGATTCTCTCCCGTGAGGAGTAACCCGTTTCCCTCTCCCCTATCTCATTGAAGCTGGTGCGCGGATGATTGTTCCTTCGTATTCTAATGTTTAATGGTTCTATTTTCAATTAACACATGATATCAATTTTTAATTGTTGCGTCGTTCTAGGCCACTACTTCCCCTCTTTTTCAGCTCTTAAGGTCTTACGAATACATCCGGTCCCCTCCATATCTTTCCCATCACCTTTAACCATCCCCCTTCCTTTCACCCCCCATATGTCCCCCCCTCCTCCTCTCGCTAAGGAGAAGTCCGGGGATACGATGGTTTCGCCCCTTCAAGTCCCCTGAAGAATATAGGATGCCGTTCCCTTGAGTCGTAATGCCCTGCGGCGGTCACTTAGAGTTGGTTACCCTTTTTTTTTTTTTTTTGGGGGGCCAAACCCTTTGTCTGGTTGCCCAACTTGATAGTAGTTTGAATTTCTCGAAATGATGCAAGACCAAGTTTTCTGACTCAAATGTCAATTGAGGGATTTTTCGAACCCCCCCGTTTCCTCTCTGTAGGCAAGTTTTTAGTCTCCTTCAACCAAAGAGAGCGAGGGCGAACTCTCCCCTCTTTCTTTCCGAGTTGGCGAGCGCGACGATTGAATGGACTTCTCCCCCATTTTCGCCTCGAGAAGCTTTTCTTTTTTTCAGCTTTTTTGACATGAGTTACTACTACCCACTCTACTTTTTCCCAGTTGTCTGGCCTCGGGATCAACCGAATTCCACACTCCGAATACAATGGCCTTACCGACCCCATGAACGGGAATTTCTGCCCCCCATTTTTTCCCTGCTTGTCCGCGCTTGCCATGACTTTCTCAAGATATAGGAGGCATCTCCTCCCCTCTGTTTTGTGTATTCAACTGCTGATGGCCTACCGCTGAGTCCGAATGTTCAGCAAAGCTTCCCGACTCCCCCCCCCAATTGAGTTCTTTTTCCCTTTTTCATGGGACCCAAAGGCGAACCTCATCACGGTTTGAACCCTTCCTCATCAGAGCGGCAAATGGTCCCCCCCCTCATCGCAGATGTCATGCCTCCTCCTCCCGGCCTATCAGGATTCGTTCACCCATCGTTTACTGCAGGGGCGAACCCTCCCTCTGGCGGCAGAGTCTATGTTTCTTTCCTTTGATATATATCACACGCAAATACTTTCTCGGATTTCCGCAGTCTATACTCGGAGAAACCCTTTCGTCCACGTTCGGCTTTTCCGAACCTCCCCGCAACACTTTCTATAATTTTCTTCCTGTTTCAAGCGGCGTGAACATTCCAATTGGCACCTGAAGATAACTTTTGAAACGCATCATCCGGCCCCCAGGTCTTCCTGGGAAGCTTAACTCTTCAAGGGAGCGTGTCCTTATCTCCCTTTTTTGCTCGCCAGCCTTGTTTCCCTCCCCCTTGAGAATTACCCCGGCGAAGATATCCAAGCTTGCTTTTTGCGCGGCAGTTCCCCTCGGGAAGAGGGATTTGCGGTGCCTGAATCCCCCTTCGATGAGAATCAAGATGACGCCCCTCCTTTGACAATAAAGCTTACTGTTAGTTCATGATGTTCATCCCCAGTCTCTGAGGTGGACTAGTTCCTTGTACTCCGTTGTCTTCCAGCTTTTCACAACGTGACGAACGCTCATTTCTCTTCTCTTTACTGATGATCCGCGGCGATTGCTGCTGGATCTCTTGATGACTCCGCTACTTCCCCAAAACAGTAGCCCACCCTTGATGAGAGATCGCCCAGTGTGGACTGAACCCCGGAAAATTACCCTCGTCTTGTTTTTAGTCCAAACAAGGACGTAGGTTCTTTGTGACCCTCGAAATCGCATGAACCCTTTTTCCTGGTCTCTGCGTTAGTATGAATTTTTTTTTATGCTTCAGGCCGAATGGTTTTGAGTTCCTCAGATAATTTGTCTGGCATACCCTGATGGTCTGCGTGGACCAGATTCGTCTCCCATTTCCACCTCTTCCCTTCTCCTTCTGGTGGGCGCCAGTCGTAGGTTAAATCCACCTGCTGCATTTGCGGCCCTATTAGGAGCTATCGGCCTCAGGGAGCGATTGGACAGCGATTCCCTGGCGAGCCACAGCAGCCCTTTCTTTGCCTTCCCCTCCTTCCAACTTTTGCCGGAATGAGGTTCTAAATGTGAATTGCCGTTGCGATGTCCTTTCAGTGTATAGGCGAACGTCCCGCGCGTCTTTTCTGTCTTCCTTCTGTGGTCTTTTTAGGCGCGCGTGGAGCATTTCTTTCCCCCCCCACGAGCTTTCGAGGGAACAACCGCTCTCGCTATATCTCGTCAACCGGCCTAGATCCTATTTGGCCTCCTGGAAACTCGAACCAAGACGGGCGCTTTGCCGGAAATAAGGTCACTTATATCGCTGAGATTTCCCACTTAAGTTGGCCGGGGGAGAAACCGGCTATTTTTGACGCACGGAGCGATTCTGCCTCTTTGATTCCCGTGGGTGTACCTATCCGATGGCGATTCCTCTTTTGCTGAGAAGTGAAGGGCACTCCCCTGAGCTCGGAACCTGCGCGAAGCCGTCCCCCCGACACTTTACAACGTGTCATTCTGTGGCCCCTTTTGTTCCAATTGCCTGCGCTTGGAGTGGGTCTGCCGCGCGTGTAAAATCGCTTTTTTTCAGATCTCTCCGGACCCTTGTTTGCACCGTGTCTTTTACCAGCTTCTATACTCCGTTCTTTACCCTCTTTCAGGACAGCAAGCTACGATGATTACCGATTTTCAGAAGCCCCTCGCGTGGAATATCTGAGCAGGAAACTCCACTCCTTAATTTTCTGTTGTGTTTAGATCTGGGATTTCCTTGCTACGCGCTTCCAGCTCTCGGGGCGGCTCAAAATATTCCTCCTCCCTTCGTGCCTCGTCAGCCCTCTTAGCCCGAAAGGAGATTCTGCGCTTTGACCTTCCCGTTTTAACAATCCGTTCTTCCTTTGACTTCTATTTCCCCATCTGATGTCCGACCCACTCCCGTCCTGCCAGACACCAGCAGCGCACTCACCCCGGGTAAGAGCCTTTCGAAGGACGGGCTTTCCTAGAACTTTTCCTTTCGGTAGGTCCCTTTACTCCATGCACCCGCGCTCTCTCTAGGATCGCGCCCTTAGATGTCACAATCCGGTCCCGTCTCTCCCCCCTCCAGTATAGTGTCACCATTGAGGACAGGTTTTTGCTTTTTTTTTACTCAGCGATCAGGTTGTTACACGTTGTCAGGTGTCGTTAGGGTCGCCCGCCGGATCCTTCGGTTTGTTGTACGAGACCTTTCCTCCCTTTAGCGATGTTGTTCTCCTTAAATATCGGTGGGGAGATGCTCCAGTGTTTCTCCTCCCTCTCTCTTTCTTCGAGCACGCGCGCGGGCGTCCTTCATTTCCCTCAGGAGCACGGCAACCAACTCGCGTTCATTCGCCACCTTTTTCTTGAAAACGATTCCAGGGGCTGCGTGGCTCGCCAGTGCCTCCCTCCCCCCCCCCCCCTCTGACTGATCGCGTTCCTTTTCTTAAGCCCCTTTCGATGATGGAATTCCAGCCCCGCTTTCACCAAGCTCAGCGGGGATAGCTTCCCCCCCGATAAGGACTTTTACTTGCGGATTTCAGCGAAAATATTTTTCCCTCCGATCGCGTTCCCCCCCTTCCAAGACCCTTACGGCTGCGGATCCCCCAACCAACCATTCGTAGGTCTCCCTTTTTTCCCAATACTTCAAGCAGAATACCCACTGTTTCATGGCGAATTCCGGGCTTCGTCGAACCTTTCCTTACACGACGCACCGTCCCATCCGCTGTACATTCTTTCTAAAAATCTCATTCCTCTTTCCCAATCAATTCCAATGTGACTCATTCGTCAGCAAGACATTCGATCCTTCTTGAAATCGCGCCAAGTTAGATCCGATAATCCTCCCTTCCTTAACTTTGGGACGCTAAAATCACGGGGTCGAAATTCCTAGCCTCATCGCTTTTTGAAACATTCATGCCGACGATTTCATTAGTCGGCGGGGCTTTTCTTCTTTTTATAGAATCTTGTGCCTGGGCACCGGGATATTTTATCCTCTCATTCACCAAAGCCCCAGACTTGTCTGTCAGGCTCCCAGCTGGGGAAGTCATTCCTTTTTTTTTCTGACCTATTTCTTCCTTCTCTAAAATGCGCGTAACCCGCTTCCCTTTTTCTCCTTTCTAATCAGACCTGGTGTTATTCTTTATTTGTCACTATAGTTCTTCTCCTCCATGTCCTTGTCCTCCCCCCACTAACTTTTACTCCACAAATGATATTTCTTCCCCCTTGTTTGAGTCGTTTAGGCTGTTTACTCTGTTCCAGCCTCCGTTGGCATTTTCCGTCCTCCCTTTCTCTCTCTTTTTTCTTCATCATCTTCAACCCCTGAATGACCTTCTCCGCTTCCCTCGGCTCCTTTACTTTCTCCTCTTCGTTACCCTTGCAGTTTGGCCTCCCTCCTCCTGCCGGAGGCCGCGATGTCCCTTCTTTCCTCTGTAGGGACGTTCCCCCCGCTGCTATGAGGAAGTTTTTGAAACGTGATATTCGTTCGCCTTGGATCCCTCTGATTTTTTTACCCCCCTTCCCCTCACGCAAATGTTTGTCCTCAGTTTTCTTGTAATTATATCGCGGTAGTCCTGGAAGGGCTACCCAAGTTTTTGCCTTCCTCTACATTTGCCGGAGCGTCTGGCGGCTTCCTTCTTCAAGGTCTGCAGGGACACTCGTTTTCGCATCGACGCTCCTTGTCTATCGGGAGTTGGAAATGTTTCGCCCGAATACTCCTTTTTTCCCCTACTCGTGGTTGGTGTTCTCTTACTCTTGGTGAACTCATCCAACCCTCCTGATCCAAGCGTAATCAGATGCTTTAAAGAAAGGTCGTCTCCCCCCTCAGTCAAGCGTTTCCTTCTTCCCTACGATCCGGCGAAAGACTTATTCTCTATTCGCACCCTTCTTTTCGTTTTCTTGTCTGACCTGGCGCTTGGCCTCCCCGCCCCTTTCCCGAGGAATTTTTCAATTCCTCCCCTCCGGACTTCCTCCCCGAGGCGTGCTCAAATGGGCACTTTTCTATTTCCCCCCGCGAAACGTCCTCCGTTTTTTTCGTAGCATCGCCCCCCTCATAACCCTTTTTCCCCACCGACTTCCCGCCGTTTTTATTTCGACGAAGTCCTCTCCCCTCGAGCAGTTTTTACACTCTCCCTTTCGCCACTCATCTCCCCCCCCCGTGCGGCGTCACGGAGCTTAAGTTCCCCCCTTTTTTAGTTCGAATCCAAGTCCCAAAAGTCTTCTTCTATGACCGATGGTCTCCCCCCCAATTCTTTAGACCCACGGACCCTTTTGTTTTTTTTCCCCCCCAAATCGTCACGATTTTCCTCTCCCTCCTCCCCCCTGCTATAAGTTGCATATGTTTGAGTAACCCCTCGTTTCCCTGAACCTCTTGTATCTTCTCCTCTCGTAACGCCACAACCCCCCGTTCTTGGAGTCGCCCTTTATTCCCTTTACACTGAGGTCCGCCCCTTTCCCTTATCATTGCCGTCTTTGGACCTCCTCCAAAAATCCGGAAGACCCTTTAGATCATCCTCCTCATTCCAAGATGCTGCTTTGCTCCTGCGTTGAGGTCCCTTGTGCCTTCCCTTTTCCCCCCTCTACCCGCTTCTCCTTTCCTCTTTCCGACATATTCCCTCATTTTCCTCCTGAAAAGTTCGGTTCCCTTCTCATCCCTCCGGTCTACCTAGGAGGGATGTTGTCCACCCCTTTCGGTTGGAAGCGCCCCCCCCCCCCTTTGAAGACCCGCTTTTTGATCCCTGATTTTTCCTGTTCCTCGCGGCCTCTTTTCTTACTATCATGGATCTTGATGCTGTTTCCCTTCCCCCAAGTATCCCTTTCGAGCTATCTACTAGCTTAGCAAGAAACGACTCTCGTGATGGGCATGTTGATTCGTCTCTGCCCGGACCCGTCCTTTTCGAGGACTTTTTCCCCCCTTGAAATTATTCTGCCCTTTGGTTGTTCTTCTGCCCCTTAGGATGGTGTCTGTCTCCTTCCCCTAATTTTTGAGGTTGTTCCCTTTTTCAAAGTAAAATTTTCCCAAGCGTGATACTTGTGGACCTATTCCGCTCCCCCCGACCTGAATCATCCTTCTCCTCTTAGTCTTTTCTCCCACTAGCGTCCTGAAAAAGAGGCTGTATGATTTTTCTTGACCGGGCCATCCTCTAGATTGATTGACGGGATCTCTTTTTTTTTTTGTTGTTTTTTTTTTTTTTTTTTTTTTTTTTTTTTATGGATTTTATAGCCTGACCTTTGCTCTCAACGCAGCCAGACTGCCCCTAGTTCCCCCCTCCTTAAACCCTTGCCGCGAATTCGGCTTAAATTTTGATCCGTTTTTTGCTTGAAGTCCCCGCTTCCGTCCCGCTTCGTGCGCGGTCGATCGGGGTGAGGTATCTCTCTGGTCTCCCCCCTCTTCCTGATCCCACCCAGCGCTCTGCTAATCACGCGATCTCCTTCCCGTCCGATGATTTTTTCTCCTAAGGGAGACCTCGTGACCCTAAAGAATCTAGCTGAGCTTCCCGCTTTTTTTTTTGGTAGACCAACCGTCACTGCACGAGAGCGGCTTGAAATAGGTTTACTGTCTTTTTCCTCTCTGCGCGATCTCTGCGACGATGAAAAGGAAATTACAGATCCCTTTTCTTTCTCGCCCAGCCGTCATCTCCTCTTCCAGCTGTTCTTCGTAGTTATCTTTTTTCTGCTCTCTGATTGGACTTGTTGTTCCTTTTTGTTAGGTAGACGTCCCTTTTATTTTTTCCAGTGTCCGTGCCAGCAAGAATCCGTCGGCCCGCCAGGAGCGTCATTGCTCCTCCGTTGACAGCGTTCTTCTAGCTGGACGCTCCTTTTTTGAAGTAGCCCTATATTGTCACTAATCCGTTTGTTTTCCTATTTCCCCTCGCCGAGTACTTCCCTTTGGCGTGCTGAAACTCTGACATTAGATCCTTTCGACAGTCACGCTTTGGCCGTTTTCGCCGCCCTTTATTCCACTGTTCCGGCCGACCGAGAGATTTCTGACTTCCTCCACCCCAAGCGAGAGTCCCCCGCCACCCAGCGAAGCCACTCTATTTTCCCCCCAAATTCGTTGTCGCCTTCGAATTCCTTTTTTGCACGTCCCTCTTCACCAGGTTACCCTTACATTTATTCCCCCTTTCTCGTCGAGGATCGCGCGGATCTGTCCCCGCTTAAGAAAATCCCCGCCATCCCGCGCTCTTTTCACCCCTATGAGGTTCTCCGGGCCGACCTTGCTTTTGAATCCCCCCGAGATGGCGGTTTTGTTTTCTCTCGCCTTCCTTTTGGTGTCGAGGTTCCGGTTCGTCCCCAGATTTTATCTCCGGCCGGTTGACCCTCGCTAGGGCGATCGCTTTGCTTTGTTCCCCTTTGAAACCTTTGTTTTTCACGCGCTCCACTCTCCCAACGCGATAGAGCGAACCGCACGATTTTCGGGATTTTTCCGTCCGGCCTAGGCATTCGCCAGGGGTGACCCCGGTGCACTCTTGCACATGCTTCGAAAAGTGGTTGACATTCCGTTACTTTCGCTGAAGTTGTCGTCTTTCGAACGTTATGACCAGTCGGGCCGGATGTTTTTTTAATTCGCCATTTCCCGCTCGACACCTCTGATTTTGCGTCAGTGCCACAATAGGATGATTTGAAACAGGATGCCCGCGTGACCGGCACCCCGCACGAGCAAAATTCTGCAGAGTGCTTAGACCTTCGTCGCGACGTATCCGGGGCCCCCTAAAACAGCCCAGACTTCTTACCAGGGTACCCTTTCGCCTTGCCCCCTTGTCCCCCTGATCTTTTTCCTTTCATTACGTATCTTGTTGTTC
>Ga0179593_1429887_pt1 | contig 12661 bp, 27 predicted proteins | sample CZODoug2_1_08_16_FD_185931 | JGI IMG/M metagenome (GOLD analysis project Ga0179593, IMG submission 185931) | Vadose zone soil fungal communities from Angelo Coast Range Reserve, California, USA - CZODoug2_1_08_16fungal (PacBio error correction) | ecosystem: Environmental > Terrestrial > Soil >... | reverse complement strand
TGGTTCTAAAGCCTATTGGAAAGCCTCTCCCCTTTTTCCTCCCCCCCAATATTGACCGATGTTGCGACTTTCTCAGGCAATTTTTTCTTTCTTTGTCAGCATGCGCATGCCTTCCTCTCCCCCCAAACCCGGACTTTTTTTTCACATAAGTGTTTTTTTTGACCGTTTTACCTTTTTATGTTCCGTCCCCGGCGAGCCGGATCGGAATTCCTTTCCCTGCGTATGGTACCCGGCAAAGCGAGTCTTTTTATGCCCCCCACAACACTGGTTTACGATAACGTTTCAAGCGCTAAGGTTTCCACCTCCCCTTTCTTGTAGTTGAAATGTTTGTCCTGCTTGTTTTTAAGGCAATTCGCCTTATTTTTCTTTTTTTTTTTTTTTTGTTCCCACACCGCGACGTCCTTAGTTAATCTTTTTATTGTGTACTCCCGTAGGCTACCCCGGCCCCTCTTTTCGTTCACTTTTTCCCTTGACTGGATCACCCCTCACAATCGAAGTTTTCTCCGCCCGATAAACCGGCGTCTCGCCGATTCCCCTCTTTTTTTTACTACCATTATTTTTCGGCGCTCGTCGACCCTTTTTACCTCCCCCCCATCTTTTGTAAGCTTCGATTCTTCAATGACACTTTTTCCCCTTGCACTTTTATTTGGCTACTTTTCTCCTTGGATCATGCACTTCCCCTTTCAACGCCTACCCATTCCGTGTTTTCTCCCGAGATTTACATTCGATCGAGCGCGTCTCTCCCTCTGCAATTTTTTCGTCCCACACAATTTTTCTCTTGGTCTTTTTTTTCCCTTTTTCACTTGCAACTTTTGGTTTTATGATTTGACCTTTCCTTTACTTCAATGATGATACATCTTTCACTCCCCCTTCTTTGTTTGTTGTGTGTGTTCTTTTGTTTTCTCTTTGTGTCTCTTTCCAACTATGTCTGGACCGTTTCTCCCCCTTTCCCCTTCCAGTTGGCCGTTTTTGGTTCAAAAGCCCCTCTATCCGTTGTTTGTGCCGTGACACCTAGCCTTTCCTCGTCAGGTCTAACTCTTTTTCCTTTCTTTTTTTCTTAGCGAACCAACCCATTCAACGATTCGGAGTCTTCGGCCTCTGTCCTTTTCGCTCGGAGATCGCATTGGATGCGGTGACTCAAAGTCTTTTCTGGCAAATTGGTTTTCGTTTTGCATGTTTCTTTGTCCCCGTCCGCCCCCATGTTTCTCCCATAGGGGCGGTGCCACTGATCTTTTTTTGATGGGCTCCACCGCATGTGGGTTGTTTTAGCAGCATGCGCTGGACCAATTTCCCCCCCCCCCACTGCCCTTGTTCTCCTCTCTATACAGGGGATTGCTTTTCTTTGTCGGGTGCAGACCCCCCCCTTTGTGTTTCCTCGATCGAAGGCCCCTTGGATTGTTGACCCGTTTGTTATCCCTGGTGACCTATTCGCGACTTTTTCTTACTCTCGGATGTCGTCGAAGTCTTATCCACCCGAGCCTGTTTCCTCTCCCCCCTGTTGATCGCCTGCCGATGCTACCCCGCGTCGTTAGTACCGGGTCCAATATTGCCTTTTTTCCTTTTTTGTTGTTTTTTATTTGGTCTTCTAGACCCCCCCTTCCTTGCAGCCCCTGTACAGTGAGTTTCGCCCGCTTTTTTTTCTCCCAAACTTTGTGGTTTTACCCTAGGCGAGAAGTTCAATACGGCGTTCTATCATCCTACGCTCTTTCTGACCACTTTGTGTTTTCTCTCCTTTCGGTTCCTTCCCTGCTTCCCTGCTTTGTGCAACCCTGCGTTGTTTTTTCTAATGCTGTTGTGAGAGCCTCGCCTTCCTCTTCCCTGTTTTTGCATGTGACAGCGATTTTTTTTTCGCCGTGCCGATTATTCTTTTGTTTCTTCGAGTCCCGAGCTTCCAACCATGTGCTTCAGCCTTCCGTACATGCTTTCCCCCCCCTCCCCCTGGTGTGGTCTCTTTACCCCGAATGCGGAGAGGACTCTAACAATTTGTTTGCCACGAACTCACCCCGTGCTTTTTTTTGTTTCGTCTGACAGTGTGCCTACTGAGACCTTGACCGATGTTCCCTTCCTGAACACTTTCCCCCCCTTTCCAAAGGGTTCGACAAGGAATCTGTGCGCTATGCAATTCGACACCCCCGCGATCGGTTTCCCCCCCCCTTTTCGAGCTCCCACCTTTTTCCCCTCCTCACATTCTTTTTTCTTCAAAACGCTTTGATGGATTTTTCCCTCCCTTTTGTTTTTAAGCGCGGAGTTGTACATGCACATTCTCTCTGCCGGGTTATTGCCATACCGTTTTTTCTTTTTTTTTCCCCTTCCCTTCGTTTGACCTCCTCCCCTTGTCCCATTCATCAAACTGAGTTTTGGGATTCCCAACCCACCCCCCCCTCCAATGGGGAGTGGTGTCTGAGGGTGTTTGGTGTTGGTGTCTCGCGCCGCGCTCCGCTACAGTGGTCTTGGGCATTCCCCCCCCGCCCCCCCAAACACGCCAAACCCCCCCCCCTTTTCGATCATTTTCCTGTTAGACTGCACATAATTATTTGTCCTGAGTTGGTAATTCCCCCCTCCTAGTACTCAGCCCCACTTACCCCGAAGACCCCGTTTCTGTCCCCCTCTGTTTTGGTGTTGTTTTTCCTTTTCTGTTCGTTTTTCCTCGGAACTCCTCCCCCCATCACAGAACTCGTGGAATCCTTGTTTTTTCCTGGCTCCCTCTCTTATTTTGAACAGTTGAACTCTCGATTGTTTAACTTTTCCAGAAGCTGACCCCTTTTTGTTTCTTTTCCCCTCAACCCTTTTGTGCGGGAGCTCCTTTTCGTTCCATGGGAGTCTTGTGGTCCTCCCCCCCCCCCCACGTTCCCTCCTCCCTCTTTTTCGCCTTTAAAGAGAATGGTCGTTTTGGCCTTTCCGGATTTTTTCGTTTTCCGTCCTCTTCCCCGGGCAATGCAGCTGATTCGTTCTTTGCGAGCGAGCTAGTTTTTCTCAACCCCCAATGCTTCTGTTTCCCTCTTACCACCAATGTCCTCTTATTGCACAGAACCAACTCTCCGGTTTCTTTCCTCTCTTCCCATGCTTTTCTCTGTCTTTTCTTTTAGACTTGCTCCTCGTACCCACCTCCCCGAAACCTTCTCACTTCTCCGGGGTTTTTCCTTATTCGGCGACAGGCTTGAAGTCATCCCTTCCCCAAGTCCCCTTCCCTCCCCTCCATCAGTCCTGTTCCCCCATCTCCTTTACCCCCTTCCATGGACTTGCTCTTCTTCTACAAGGCCCTGTGGGTCAATCCCTCCACCCGCGTTATTCCGCTTCATTTGATGTCCCTCTCTTATTTTGTGCACTCTTTTTTCATGTCAACCGCCCCTTTTTTCTAGCATTGTTGTTTATAACAGCGGTGCGTCGCATTGGACCTTAGCGCATTCTTTCCTTTCCTCTCCTTTTCAACACCCTTTTTTTTTTTTCCTGATGCGAGGAAATGACCTTGGCTCCCCCCCCTGCCAAATGGTACTCTCCTCACAAAGTGTCCTCCCTTTTCTTGAGGCCTCGCCCAGGAGCCCTCGTTGGAGGCTGCGCCCCATTCTCTTTTGCGTGCCCCGTGCTCCCCTCCGACCTACGTTTTCCCTAATCAATCTCTCTGTGGATGCTTTTTTTTTTTCCCCCCTTTTCATCTTCTTTCCAGCCTGGATAATTTTGTTACGCTCATTTATTTTTTTTCCTGTGTTTTCCCCCCCTCCTTCCCCCCCTTGACCTCTTCTTTTTTTTAGTACCTCCCCCATTTTTCGCACTGCGCCCCCTCCCTCAAGCCCCTCGCCGCCTGGGCCCCTTGTATCCACACCGTCATGCTTTGCGAGTTGAATTTCCTTTCTTTTTTCCTGCCTTTTGTGCTTCCCTTCCTGGCCTTTTGGAGGGTTTGTTTAAGTCACGCGTTGCAAAAACCCTTCTTTTTTCTTACTCTCTCGCTTTTTTTTCTCGTGGTGGGTTTTCGACTTTCCCCTCCTGCTGCACAAAGCCTACTTCAGCGCTAGCATCCCTTCTTTTTTGTTTCCTCACCCCTTTCCAATGATCTTGACAGACCGCCAGTTTGCCCGTTTTTTTTCCCTATGCATTTTTTAACTCTCTTTGCAGCCCCCCCGGTGGCACCAACCTCCTTCCCTTTGTAATTCGCTTCCCCCAGCCCCCGTCCCTTCTTGCGTTGTTTTCCGTCAGCTGGCGTCCCACTTTGTTTACCTCGCCTCTTTTTATTTTTAACTCAGCCTTTTTCTGTTTCATTGCTGGCGATCTCTTTTTCTGCTGAAATCTTCCCCCACTCCTCCGGTTCAGTCGATTAATTTCACCAGTTCTCGCCGTTCTTTCTTTTTGCAATGTACTGCGGTCACGCCCAGAGACCCTCTTTCTCTCCTCCCCCGCTCCTGTCCCCTGCTGCTCGTCCAATCCTTTCCTTTTTTTCTTCTTTTTCCCTTCCCTCCTCCCCTTTTTTTTTGTTTTTTTGTGGCAGCTGAGTTCGATTTTTAAGTCGAAGACTTTGGTTCTCTGCTTGTCTCATAGTCCATCTGCCCCTTGTCAGTTAATGAACCTTCAACAGAATCCTTTTTTTTTCCCCCCCTCTTTCCCCTTGTAGGTATCTTCACCTTTGACTTCCGACATTTGTTTTCCCCCGTCACGTTTCGCCCCCATAGAGGATTTGAGCTCTTTTTCCCCCCCCAAGGTTTTTGGTTTCCCCCCACCACGCATCTGATTTCTCTTCTTTTCTTTTTTTCACCCCCCGCGTCCATATAGGTTTTGGTGGCCCGGGGGGCTCTCTTTTGTCTTTCCCGAATCGCAATTCTCTGACCGTTGGGTCTCTCCTTATTGTGGTTTTCCCCTCTTTCAGTCTCTTAATGTCCCTTTTCTCGGTGAAGTAGTTTCATGACATTCTTTCCCCCCTGCCTCCTTTTGCCCCTTTTTTTCTCAATCCCGCTTTGTTTTCGAGTCGACTTTGCCATTATGTATTCTTCCTGTGATCAGACATCCATTCGTCCAGTCGTCTCTCCCGTTTTGCCTGTGTGGGCCTAGTTGTACGGCGCACTCGTGTCCCCCATCGTTTTGAGTTGAGTCCCCCCACCACTCAAGTTCTCATGTTGAGGAGTTCCCTCTTTTGCATCTTTCCCCAAATTCTTTTTCGTGCATCCAGTTGACCCCGGCGGCTTAGGTTCGGTTCAGAGCGTCCTTCTGTTCCCGTCTTTTGTTCTGGTGACCCTGCCTCCCGGCATCTGGTGTGTTTTCGCACTTCGCTCCCGTATGTCTTGTCTCGCAAAAACATTATCCCGGGTGCTTTGGAGATTTTTCTTGTTTTTCTTTGTGAACACCCCCCCGGCGCGAAATATCCCACCCTCTTTTCCCGCGAATTTATTTTTTTTTCCTGGTGCCCACTCGCTTGTTTGGTTGAAGGATGACCTCCTTCTTGGCATTTTTTTCCGGTGCCCCGAGCTTTCTTTCCCCTTTCTTTTCCCCGCGTTCCAGTCCGTCTTCGTTTTGACGGTATGTTTCAGGTTTCCTTTGCTCCGACCTCGTTTCGTCTCTCCACCCAGGTGTCCCCCAATTTTTTTTCGACATCTCTTTTAACTGACCCCCTTTCTCCCAATTCTTACCTGGTTGCCGCACATGTCTTTTCGGGAATAAACACAACAAACCGCCCATCGCGCCCAAGGCGCCATGCTGTTGCCATTACCCTCAACGTCCCCCTTTCCCCTTCACTGACGAAGGGTGACATACTGATCTGGCTTGCACGCTTTCTTTTTTTTTAGAGTGCCCCACCTTTTGACACATTCTTCTCCCTCTTTTTGCCCCTCCCTTTCCAATCCATCCATTCCTTTTTGGCCGCATGAGTTTTTATGCGTCCGTGAATTTTTTCCTGTGAAAGCTTTTTCCTGATGTCTTGGCCTGTTTTTTTTTTTATCTTGATTTATCCCCTGTGTTCGACTCGGCCATTTCGACTTCGATTTTTCCATTTTTTTTTTCCTCATGTCTTTTTTACTGTCCCAACAAATAGTACCCTCCGTCATCTGCCTTTTTGACTCGTCGCACGACTACGTTTTGGGGACTCTTTTTTTTGGCAGGTTTTTTTCTGTGAGCCTACGATTTTCCTTCTTTTTTTTTACGCAGTTTAGGCCGTTTCCAGCCCCCACTGCTCCCCTGTGTCGCCATCTTTTTTCCAATTGAACCCCTTTTCGACTTCTTCGCCCCCAGACCGTTCTTCTTTGAAGTTTTTTTCTTTGGCTTCCGCTCAAGCGTTATTGCTGAACATTGTCAGCCCACCTCCATATTCGGATTTACAGTCCTTCCCTGCAGCTGCCGGCGGCGATTCCTTTTCCTGTTTTTCTCCAGGTCAGTTTTCCCGATGATCTCCATCTTCATGCATTGCTGTACCATGTCTTAGGTTTACCCCCTCTTTTTTCCCTGCTTTTCCCACCCTTTTTTTGGCATTTGCCTTCTGTGGCGACCTTTTTTGCGAGCTGTCCTGCACCCCGTTTACTGTCACCCCAACCCCACCAATCTCTGCTTTGGTCCCTTTCCTTTTTTTGTCTGAGTTTATTAGCCTTCCTTACCACTACCTCAAAAGTTTCTTTTTTTGCTTGCCCACCCTTTCCTTTTTTGACCTTTAGGACTTTCCTCCTTTTACAACCCACCCTTCCCCCTTTAGGCTGCTGTGGTTGTTTCACTCGGTCATTCGAAAGTCCCCCCCCTTTATTGAGTTGGCCTTTCCCCTGACGGCCTTTTTCTTCACCTTCTAATTTTTCCGGCAGGTTTCTTTCCCTCCCCTTTTCTTTGCCTTCTTCCCTGTTTTATATCTGTGTTGTCCACTCCGCTGGAGTTCGTTTCCCCAGTCCGTGGCTTGACTCCATCCTTGTCCTTGTGTTGTACCATTTCATTCCACGTGCTGCTGTCTTCCCTTTTGACCCCCTTTTTTTTTTTTCTCTTTTAGTTTTTTTTCTTGCGCGCATTGCTGAGGACTTCAAGTCCTTTCTCTTTCTCAAAGTTTCCCCCACTTTGATTTCCCCTTTTTCCTTTTGACGGTTGCGTTTTTTTCTTCTTGTGCCTTTCCCCCACTTTCCCCCACCGCGCCCCCTTTTTACCCCGCGCGACGGCTTTTTCTCCCGTGGTGTGGCTTTTCCTTTCTTCTTCGTTCCTTCAATGTGTCTTTATCTCAGAAGACTGGTAAGTGTTTTCCTTTTTTTTTCGCATGTCCCCCTTTGGGCTCTAGTGTGCTGCTCCGTCCTCCGTCTGCCTCCCCCTCCGGTGCCTTGTGCAATATTAATCGTCTTCCCCGCCCCCCTTTCTTCTTTTTTTCCTTTCCGTTCTGCCTTCGGGCTGCGCACTTGCTTTTTTTTGTCCCCGCCAATTTTTCAAGTTCCCCCCCCTTCACTCCCGTCCCTTCGTTTCCTACTTTTTCCCCTCCTCAAGGTTTTCTTTGAAATCTTAGAGTGCTTCCTTCTTCCCCGGTTTTCCTTCTCTCCTTTTCGAAACCCCAACATTGCCGGTACACGTCTTTTTTGCTTTTTTTTTACGCCGCCTTTGTTTTAATGGGTGTTTCGTCACTAGTTGCGACCCCCGTGCACACCCCCACCTTTTTTTTTTCCCCGCGACCCGTTTGGAACTTTTGGTACTCCTTCTGTTTTTTCCCGGTTTCCTAGCCGGCTTCGGAATCCGAGACGTGCCTTTCGTGGCCAGGCGCTAGATTCCAACCCGGTTTTTTCGCTCCGGTTTTTAGTGAACTCCCTTCCCCCTGATTGCACCTTTTCCTATGGTACAACTGTTGTGCACCTCTTCTTGAAGTGGGCTGCCCCTAGTGCCTTTTACTGACAGAGATAGTCTTGTTTTTCGTTCTACTCGGAATTCTTTCTCTCCCTCCCTTTTTTTTTTCAGTCCGCGGCATTGTTTGTTTTCTGTTCGAATCGCTTTTTCTCCCAGCCAACCCCTTCTCTTCCCATAAAGTTCAAGATGTGTTTTTTTTTCCACAGGGTGAGATCCTCTGTCAGCACATCCTTTTTTTTCCCCCCTTATGCCTCTCCCCCTTCCAGCCCTCAAGCTTCCCTCGGGCCTTTGTCGTTGTTTCCTAATTATTTCGACACAGAATAACATCCCACATTTTTATTGTTGTTCCTCAGTCGATGCACTCTTTTTTTTTGTCGGGACATTTTTTTCCACCACGTCAAGAGGGGATTTAGACCCATCTCACCCCTTATTTACTTTTTTCGTTCCCCCCTGCCCTTGTGATTCCCTTCTTCCTTCCCTTCCTCCTCCGTTGTTTTTTTTTTCTCTAGATGTACCCTTTCCCCCCATGGTCCTTTCCCGTTGTTTGGTTCCCCCATTGAAAGGTGTCCGCTTTTCTTTCCACAACAGCCCCCCCTTTCTCTTTTTTTGGCCTCACAACCTTGTCCCGCGTGACGAGGCCCCCTAACATTGGACCTTTTTCCACCCTTCCAAGATGGTTTTTTTCTTTTTTTCGTAGCCCCTTCGTTCTTTCCAGAATGCAGTGTGCGAAGCAAGTCGATCTTTTGGCAAACTTTGTTGCGCGCTGGATTGTAGGCGGTGTGCCCCGGACGTCAAGCCACCATTTTTTTTTCCCCCCCCCTCATTGGTGTCACTTTCCTCTCCTTTTTTTTGTTTTCGCTATGTGTCCTTTGTTTGTGAGCGCGGAAAGTTTCATTCCCGCGCGAACCTTCACCACCTGTTCCGGTTTCCTACGTCCCCCCCTCCTGAATCCGTCCTTCCCGCGGACTTCTGCAGTCCCCTCTTTCCCCTACCCAGTAACGTTTTCCTCTTTTTCCCTAGAAGTTTGCCGGGATGGAAGGATCCGGGAACACCGGCGCGTACATTTTGGCTGTAGTAGTCGCTTTTTCCTGTGCACAGCGACACGTTTCGACCTCCTTTATCTTTTTTTTTCTCTTATAGCTACCCTTTTGTTTTTTTTAGTACAGGTTACACGGCGGACTTTTTGCGTGGGGGCGCGCTGTTTATTTCTGTGGTGGCTATTCCTCACCCCCCCTTTTTTCCTTGCACAGCACTTCTTGTTTCCCCCTCCGTCAACTTTTTCCTTTGAACGGCGAGGTTCACTTCACTTTTTTTTTGCTATCATCCGCCTTTACTTCTGATTAATTCGCTTTTTCCTTCTCTTTTCGACTTTTTTCCCCGAAAGTTCTGAATCCGGTTGTCCCAGGCTTGCACCAAAACTGCCGCGTTTGTTTCTCTTCCTCTTTTCTGAGTCCCTTTTCCTCGGACCTCTTGCGTGCGGCGACCCGACGTTTTTTCGTCTGGCCCTCGATTCCTTTCTTTCCTTTTGAAGTCGTGCTGAACATTTTCTCCGCCCTCCATGCGGTCCCCAAAGACCCCTTTTACCTTACCCCGCTACCTTTTCTTTACCCTTAACCCAGCTTGATGGACTGAGGATCCCTACAACGTTGGCCCCTAATCCCGCCTACCCCCTTTTCCTCGTTGCGGCTTGTCTCGATGCTTGTTCTTACTGATTTTTTGTTTTTTTTCCCCTCGTCATTTCCCCCCCCCCTCTTTTCCCCAAATTTCCCCTTTGCTGACAAGAATAGGGCGTACTTGATTTCGTACCCTGTCCTTCCGTCCACCCATTTGTCAGCTCCCAACCGGTTTCACTCGCCCAATTTTTTATTTTTTCTCCCTGTTGATTTTCCAATCATAGGCTTGCCCATGTCGTGGTACCAGCCATGACTTTTTTTGCTTCGCGTGGACTTTCCTTTATGGAGCTACCCCAAGTCACCTCGCCTGGTGAATTCGACCCTCTTTTTTCTCCTCCCACGCTTTCCCCGTAGTGTCCAACCCTCATTTTGGTTTGTGGTTCCTTCGCTTGCGCCGCCTCAACTCATACATTTTGCCTGGTGCCCCATTTCAACCGTGGACTTTCGCCTTACCCGTCGACATGCAAAATTCTCTTAGTGGTTTCCTCTTGCTTTTGAGAAGCCTTTTCACCAATTCACGGCCACAACATGTTCCCCCGCCTCGTTTTTGTTGTTTTGGTTCCACCCCATTACGTTTCCCGTTACTCGACCCCAGAAAATGCTTTTTCCCCCCCTCCTTTGTAACTTCTTCCTGACCTTCTCACTCGTTTAACTTCTCATGTGAGCATCCTTGTCCTGTATTTTTCCCCAGAACCCTTTAAATTCGACCGAAGCGTCCGACCCTCCGGCCTGAGTCTGTCGGGCGTTTTCTCCCTATCCTTGATTGTTTCCTTGCCCTCCCCCTTTCTGCATGTGCTTCTTCGAGTATTCTTCTTGGGCTGTTCCTGCGAGTGTTGCTTTTGTTGTTGCATCAGGGAAGGGTTTTTCCCTGCTGAGGCGGCTCCCCATCGACAGAGGGTTTTCTCCACAAAAACCCCCCCCAATCCCAATACCCCCCCCCAAAACCCACCGCAACCACCCCCCCTCCACAAATCAAGGAAGGGGGACAAACAAACACCCCCCCAACCCCGCCCCCCCCCCATTAGACGCCCCCCCCCCCCAAACCCCTCCCGCGCCAGCCGCCACCCCCCTCACCCTCCCCCCCCCCCCCCAACAAAAAACACATATCATTCCCCCCCCCCTCCCACCCCCTGACTCTCTCTTTTCCCCCCCCCAAGGCTCTTTTCTGCTATGTGTGAGGCCTGCCTTTCGTTCAAACACTCCGCACATCGAAGTAGACATTTTGTCCGAGTAGAGAACCCAGTGTTCCCTAGAGTATCTAAAAGTCCACCTTTCCCCCGTCTTCCCCCCCCTCTTAATTACCATTCTCATTCTTTGCATTGATGGTGATCTCCTGCGGTTTCCAGTGCCCTCCCCCCGACGGTGCCCCTCGAAAAACCCTATGATACTCCCCCCCCCCCCCATGTCTTTCCCCCCTCCTTTTTTGCATTCTTTTGAATTAGTCGAGTATGCATCGCCTGTGGTTGCGCTGAGGGCTGTTTTTACACCTTAATTACCGGTGAGATACCGTTAACGCTTTTCCTTTTTTTCCCTTGACCCCCTCTCTTTTCCCTTGTTGACGCTATCGCTCCGACGGCGGAGCCCGTTCTGTACCCGTAAACGTCTGTGTGTTCACTGGACTAAAGAGCATCCTTTCAACGACAGTCCGCCGCCCCCTTCTCCTTAGTTTTTTTCTTCCCCCCCTTGTTCTCTTGTTGCCTTCTTCCCTCTAGTGACCGAAGTTGTGAAAATTATTCACATTCTTTTTGCCTCTATTAGACTTCTTTCATAAGTAGCCAAGTATTCCTTTTTCTTTTTTTTTTCCCTGTTTTCCCTCTACTCGTTCCTTCTGAAGGTTGGAGTGTTCACTCATGCCGCTTTCAGTGGTTTTTCCGCCAAAAGAGACCCCACCTGATGTGTGTTTTTTCCTTAGTACTCCCCCCTTTCTGGGTGGCCTGTTCCTAACCGCATTCTTCGGGCCGTTGCTCGTCGTTTTTTGTCCTTCTTTCATGAGCCATTTAGAGTAGGTTTTTTTTTATTGACCCGAGCAACTATCTTGGCTTACTTTTTCTTCCCCTGATCTCTTTGACTTGGCCCTTTACCCAATGTGTCATTGCCCCTCCTTTCCTCAGGTGCTTGTCCTCTGAGCCATTCCGTTTAAGGATATGACTGCAGCCCCTTGGAGCGCAGTCCCCCTCTTTTTCAGACAAAGTCTTTTGCCGAACCCACTTTTTCTGCCGCGCTTGACTCGTCAAGCCGCCTCGAGTTTGGAACTTTTCTTGTTCCGTGTCCATTAGTGAGTTTGACAAAGACTTTTGCTCCTCCCTTTTTTTTTTTCCGTTTTTTTTTCTTTTGTTTTGATCTATTTGCCCTAAACTCTTTCTTCCACCAGGAATTTTCGCTCTTCTTTTAGTAGTGAGCCAACCAAGTTTAACGCGTCTTTTTTGACCCTTTCTCTGTTAACGCGTCCTTGGGCCCCGGACTCCCGCGCTCCCGCTTCTCGTTCATCGCTCTCTCTTTCCTTCAATAGTTGTTTGTTCTTGTTGGGCCTGAAGAGCCTTCTCCCCGTCTCCTCCCTTTTTCTTGCTTTCGTGTTCATATTGCCCATCCTTCCCCGGCGCCGGACAGACTTTTTGGCAACACTACATCCGGGTGATAATTTGTGATTTTCCCCCCCCCCCCCTACCGCCGCCGAAAATTCTGTGTTGCCTCCCGAGTTTCTCACATAGAGTCGCGCAGACCTTTTTCCACCACTCGCTTTCTTTTTTGTTTTCAAACAACAGCTCGGGAAGCTAAGTTTTTTTCTCCCCGCTAATGAACTTTCCCCTCGGATCGGTTGTTTTGACTTTTCCCCCGACAGCACTTTTTTGCTTCGGAGGGTTTTAGCGGCTTTTTTTCGTGCATTTTTTTTCCCCTATGCGCCATTGCGTCGGATTCAGATTTTTTCCCTGGATGGTTCGGCGGCCCCCAGATCAAGTTTGCTTCGAGTTTGACATTTTCGTGGTGAATTTTTGGTCGTTTCATCCCGGCCCTTTGGTTCTTTTCGTTCCCCCTCCCCCTGTTGCGTCCCTTTTTCCCCCACCAATCTCAAAGTAGCGAGCGGCGGCTCCGAGGTACCGTTTTTCCCACGCTCCGTTGTTATCATGCCGACAAGCTGCGCGCTTCCCTTTTTTGTCCCCATTCCCCCCTGCTTTTCGGAGTATGGCATTCGAAGTTCCCCCTGAATCGGCAGT
>Ga0179593_1386911_pt1 | contig 12661 bp, 8 predicted proteins | sample CZODoug2_1_08_16_FD_185931 | JGI IMG/M metagenome (GOLD analysis project Ga0179593, IMG submission 185931) | Vadose zone soil fungal communities from Angelo Coast Range Reserve, California, USA - CZODoug2_1_08_16fungal (PacBio error correction) | ecosystem: Environmental > Terrestrial > Soil >... | reverse complement strand
ACCGGTATTATAGCCAGGACTTAACTGTTTATAACTTCGGTTCGGATGACCTGTAAGCCCCCCCTGATCTCCTAAATGAATCTGTGTCCAGCTCATTACGGATTCTTTCTGCATAAGGTGCCATGTCTAGGATTTTCAGAGTCACGGCGAGAGCTCTGTTGCCTCTTTCTCTTTCTGCCAGAAGGATAGTTCGATGGCGCCCACCTTATTTCGGCATCTTGACCGTTTGAGGCATGCGCTCTTAGGACCAACTGACTTTCCCCCTTGACGACACTCTCTATTCAACAAGCTGGTTCTCCCCCTCTGGCGGTTCCTTTTTTGATCAATGGCCCTACTTCAGACCGATACTGTGACAATCTTTGGCTGTGGGATGGTCCGTAAGGCGTCCCTGATACGCAGGGCTTTCGCAAATTTCCCTTTACCCCCGGACCCGCGACTGCGTCTCGTACCAAAAACCTCTGCCTTGTCTCCCCGTTGACCTTGCGACCGTTTAGTCCAAATGATGCCAAGAGTCCCTTCCTGAGCTCTTTTCTCTTCGAACCCTTCGTTGAGCACCGATTTAGGTATTTTTCCGGCGCTGTGATTTTGTTTCCTTTTTTACCCCATCCCGGAAATTTCACCATTCTCCTGTACAAGGCCCACTGATATTGCCTTCCTTCTTGGAAGACCAGTCTCTATCCTTAGAATTTCCGCAACTATGGGCGGCGAACTGGCTACGCTCTGTTTCTTCCTCTCCCAGAGCAGATTACCTCACCTTTATTTCTTGAAGGTTTCCCGACTGCACCTTGCATGCCTTATCTTCCCCCATGGGACCCCCCTTCAATTGTTGCCTACAATCTCGGCGTCTTTGACCACAAGCCCTTTCCTCGAGGACCTTTTCCTTGCCGACCTCCCAGGTTATCTTTTCTTGACGGCCGCTACTCATCACCCGCGACCTTCCCCTGAGACCTATCCATCACATGATTTTCGTCCTTCAAGTCCTTCAAACTTCTTGGCCTATCTTCCCGATTAACCTGAATGCTTTTAGTTCTGAGTTTCTTACTTAAGCGGTCCTTTTCATTCCCTCCATTTCTTTCCCTGACATTGCATCCCCTTCATCCTTACTACCGACTTCTCGGTCTTGCACCGATCGTCCACCCCCTGGGCGGATTCGTCATCTCCGACGATCTCATTGCGATCAGTGTACGTGGGCCATCGTCTCTCTCCCTTTCAATCTGTGTTGGGCTGGTGCCACGACCCAACCCTCCCCCCTAAGGAAAAAGACAACCCACTCTTCCCCTCTGTGTTACTTCCGAAGTCTTCCGCTCCTACGAAAGTTCCCTCCCGGCCCCTCTGCCCCTGCGGGCGTTCCCCCCAGCTGATTTCCCTCTGCTCGCCCTCATCCAGTTACACATTTAGGGTACCCCTCTAGAAAAGCCCCCATCACCCACGGCGTCAGATTCTGCGTCTTGCATGCCGAACCGATTTTTGCCCTTCCCTCGACCTTGACCCCTCCGCCACTTTCCTTAAATGACCAGGCTACTCCAATACTCAGATCTTTTCCCCCTATGGCTGATGCCACGCGCGATACTTCCGAGGGCCAGATCTTCGATGTTTCGGGCTCCTTTTCTGCAACTCTGGCTTTTTTCCTTTTTTTATTTAACGCGCAAACCTTTTCCCGCTGGTCGCGTTGGCGACATGGACAGAGTCTAGAGCGGTGTTTACCGAAGTTGCGCCCATCAGGAGAGATGACTCCCTCATTGAGTCCTGGAATGGTTTGGGTTTTGGTTGCCTGCCCAAGAGGCTTTTTCATATATCCTTTTTCTTCTTTCTCCTACAATAGTTGTTTTGTTTTGATTCTGAGATGCAGAGGACTGACTTATTCCACGACCATTCCTGACCTACATGGTTTGAATTCCTCTGCTTGCGGGTCGATCTTTTCCTTCCGGCCCCGTTTTCTGCGCTGCCGTCGCCACAGCAGGACAGCTGTTTTCCTGCAGTGCTATCACATTACGAGCCTGCTGAATCCCCTGACCTGGCCTCCTTCCAAGAAGGCGGCGCGCAGTCTTTTCCGCGCGGTCACTCCACTATCGCGTCCTATTGCTCTTTCTTCCTTGGAATTCCATTCAGACTAGGTTCGACGTCGTCTCAGCCCCCCCCATCTTCGCCGTCCAGATTAGGATAATCGCGAAGTTTTTGGATTGTCTTTTTTCGTTCACCGCTGGCCCCTTTATGTTTTCAGAGCGCTTCCGTTTACGCACTTAGAAACGCCCGCGCTCGGTATGATGACCCCCTTTCCTGAGGCGCTTTGCCGCGCTGGGCCAACACCTGCTCCCCCTTTTGTGGCGTTGCAGGAGAGACTTTTTGGCGCCGTTTTTTCAGAATAACAACCGCTTCCCGTCCCGGTAATTTTTTTCCCTTGAAATTAGCTCAAATGCTCCTTAGGTCTGATCCGCTGTGATATTGTGCGATCTTTGACCCTCAGCCAGGCATTTTCCGATCCCCCCTTTGCAGTTCCTGGCCTGCTACAGTCGATCGACGGCGTCCGATTTTTTTCCGCACATAGTACCCGCTTACTTTTTTTGTATGAGCCTTTCCCTCAGGGGAGAGCCCCCCCGCGTAGGCCTTCACACAACCTGAACTCTTAGAGTAGTCGTGGTCGCGGGTTTGATTGCGGATGATTCCTCTGCTCCCCCGCTAGTTCCTTTTCCCAATCCCTGCTAGATTTGTTTCGCATCCTTACGTGAGTTTGTGAAGGTATCCCCACTGTTTTGATTGGGTACATGCCTATGATTGAGGGGCAGGTGCCTCTCGGGAAGACGAACTCCTTTCTTAGCGCTGCCGCCTGTTCGACGACACGCCAAGTCTAGCGCCTTCGCCGAACCTCCGGAGTTCTTGGTTTTTTCAGCGATTTCTCCTGGTACAGACTTTGACCAGATAGTGCCCCCATTGGAAGCCTATTGGTTTAGGCGGCGCTTTTTTTTTCCCTCTTGTTTTTTCCCAGCCACCCCCTTTCTTCCACCCGACCCGAATCGTGCGGCCACCCGTCTTTCTGACGATCCATCCGATAGAAGGAATTGCGACTACCTTTCTTTTAGAAGTCTTCCACTACTGTGCTCCCACTGTCTTCGAGGACAGAATCTGTTTTGAGGAAAATCCATCTCCCCCCCAGATAGTGACTTTAGTCCCTGGATGGCGAAAGATTCGTTTTCGGACCTTCCCTTGCGTACCAGCCCCCCTACATTTGGGTTTCCATCTTCTCTTTGACCCTTTGGGCCTTGTCGACACCCGATTTCGGACTGAAGTTCTCGTCTGTCAAGCCTTCCGGCATCGCATTTTTTTCGTAATGGTGTGCTTCCAGTGGTCGGTTGTCTCCTTATCGAGACAGCAACCTTCCTCTGATACTGAGTTTTTCTTCCGTCCCGCTTTCGATAAGGCTGAGATCGTTTCGTAGAAGAAGTCCACCCGACAGACGCTCCGCCTCGATCTCCCCCCCTCTTTTCCCTCTCTTGACAGGACGTCTTATATTCAGTCTTCCGGATTTTGTCGATACGGTCCCACAAAATTGTGTTGATACACAGTTTACACGTCCGCGCTCCTTACTTTCCCTTATCTTTTCTCCTCCCCCCCCCCCCCTCAGTGTGTTTTTTTTCGATATCTAAGTATTTTCTTTCCGTGACTTCCCCCCTTAACTTTTTGTACAGTTGTCTGACCGGTCGTCTCTCCCAATCATGCCGACATTAGTTCTCCGTCCTTCTCATAGTCTTCTGTCGGCTCCGGAATTTTTATGATGCGCAGATTCTTCCGTGTCCTGCTTTCTTCTTTATCGTCCCCTCTTTTCGTTTCTTCCTATGAGTGCGCATTGCTGCTCCCCCCAGTCATTGATCTCCTTGACTATTTGCTGGTTCGCGGACGGATCGGAGGACCCCGACTGGTTTTCCCCCATTACCAGAGACAAGCTCCGAGTTGAGGCGCGGGCGTGTACTAGCTGGGATGTTCGTTTCTTGGAGAGCAGGACATAATGTTAATAAGAGATCATTCACAATGGGCTTTTCTGGGCGCTTTCTGACCAGTCCTTAAGCATCACTAATATTCTGCGAACCCTGCCCGCGAATTATTTATTTTCTCTTTCTTCCCACACTATGGGGTTCTCTTCAGTACCTGCGCAACTAAATTCGCGCCCCCTTTTCGAAATTAACGGCGCATCTGTTGATCATCTCCCTATTGCAGCCCGATCTTTATGTTGCTGTCGCTTTTCAGTTTAATCTTCCCGAGGGCTGTCCATCATCTTAAAAGGCCACGATTCGTAGTTTCTCTGACCCTTCTCTCTTCCTTCGTACCCGATTTTAAATCAGTCCCCTATGGCGGAGACTTACAGCGATTTTTCCTTTGCTTTGATCCTCAGGTAGTGCTTCACCTCCATGTTATTTAGCTTCCATTTCGACGTACCCCTTTCCCCGCGCCTCCTGCCGGACTTTTTCTCACTTCTCCCTTACCATCGGATGACCGGCTGCTAAACCGAGCCGTTGGTTTGTTGTTTGGTTTAGCGATGATCTTTCAAGGATTCTCCGAGTTCTCTCTCTGACGGCCGTCTAATTTCACAAGCTGACCTTATCCTACATTCTTTCCCCCATCGTCAAGGCGTTGGAGTCTGACTGCTGCTCGCCCACCCCTCGAGCCTCTCTTTCCTTATCCCTACACCCTTGTTCTTAGGTCCCGAGTTTAACGTCATTCGTTTCCCGCCCTCTTGCTCCCTGCCCAGGAAACCCCGGAACCCGTAATCGATCTGACTCAAATGCAAGTGTGCTGTTTCACCGTAGTTTCCCCACCTCTAACTGGTTAGTTGAGTCCCCATATAAGAAGAGCCTCAGGCGACTGACCGTCAATTCCCCCTTATTTCGACTGGGAAGCGTTTTGTAGCCACCGGCGCCACCCTGCCTAAGGCCCCCGTCCCAACATAAAAGATGAGGTGGTTCTGACGCGCGCACTTCTCCTAAGCGCTAACGAAAGGGTGTTCATTCCTAACGTATCGCCTGGCCTTCAGCTGAGGCGTAGAGTTCACCGCCTTTCTTTTCCTACCCCCTACGATTTTCCGATCTCCCCACCTTCCCCCCTCAAACATCGTAGATTATCACAGGCGACTGCAGGCGACAATGTTTGACGTGTAGGCCCCTTCCGCCCCGACTCCACGCTAAAGTAGCACTCGCAGATATCGCTGATTAACAGCGAGCATACAGTGTACGCTTCTATCGCGATATTTCTTTCCACTTTCCCAGTTGGCTAGAATGGCTCTACTTGCGTCACATGATGACCGTTTTTTATCAGTCTAGGTTGGTACGGCAAGAGATACTGAGCGACCTTTGCCCAGTCCTCCCCCCTGCGCAACCATACCCCCGACTATTCCCCGTTTCATTGATTCCGGCAATGGCGGTGGGGGTTTAACCATTTCAGGTCGGATCATTCTCCCTCCTAAGACGTTTTTGTTTATCTCTCTGTGACTGCCGGACTTTTTTTAAACCTTCCCCCCTATTGCATTGACTGAAGGAGCATTCCTAGAGCTGATTGGCGCCGCGTCTTTCCGTGTCTTTCGCTTTTATTCGCCCCCCCCTTCCTGCGCGCCCCCGTTTTAAGTCCTAGTTCTTTTTTAGCCATTCTACTCCTCGGTCAGACCTGGCTCCCTCCACTCGCGATTCCGGAAGAGTCGACTCGCGGTTTAAGTCTAATCGATCTGGAGTTGCGTTCTCCTTTTTTGTTTCTTGTTGTAATCTCCTTTCGTCCTTGCGACGTAGTCGTCCATAGTAGAATGACTCCCGCTATTCATCGCCCGCCCATGTGAGTTCTTTTTGTCTTTCCCGTGTCCGATTTTAGGTCGCTCCGTCCGGCACTCAGCCTCTTCTTGCACCAGAACGATCCGCGGTTCGGCTTGACCCAAGTCTTCGTCTCTTCCGTCCGGTCTTCGGTCCGTACAATCCTCTTGATTCTTTCTGGTTTTGAGTCTCCGGTCTGGCTCCTTTTTGGCGATTCCCCCCCAAAGATTCCGGCGACCTGCTGAACCGGCACGTTCATTTCGCCATTAGTCGTCTGCCTCGACGACGCCCAGCCAGTGTGTCGTTTCTGTTTTTCAACGCCCGTTCATTTTTAAGATCGCTTTCCCATTTTCTGGCACGAGTCTGGGGTATATTACTGACGAAGTTCTCTCCCCTATGTCCTAGAGACCAGTCCTCTGAGATTTTCTGGCTCCTCCTTTTTTTTTGGTGTTTTAGAGAGTCCGGTCTCGCCCCCACACCTCATTGACGATTCATAGACTCTTTCTCTGGTTTTACCCTTTCTCCTCGCCTCCCACCTTATTCGCCGTGACCCTCCTAGCTTTCTCTTTCGCAGCAGTAATCCTCCTCCTTTTATCGAGGAAGGGATCCCCCCAAATCTTTTTAAATCGAGGAGGCTGGGTCAAGGTTTCCGATCTTCCTCCTCCGACCACCTGTCGGTGAGAGATGTGCGCGGCACAACTCCCTCTTAATCTCCCGTCCAATATTTGCGATCTTTTTTTGATCCCCTCCTGAGCCTTTTCATCCTCACCCACGGATCGGGCCTTTGGCCTCTCTGGGGACACCGGTGTGCAAGCTGGGTCTATGTCCCCCTCGAAGCCCCCTTTTCGACTGAATCTGTGCTTTGCAAGAGTCTTGACCAGGAGATATAGTCCTTGTCGGACTCTCTTGGCTTGCTTTCCGTTACGTTTCTCAAGTTCATAGAGACCGGACGACACGTTTTCCATCGACATACTCATACCGCTGTATTCTTTTTCCCCTGTTTTTTTTCCCTCGAGTGATGATTCCCCCGTATTGGGCGCGCCCAGCCCACGCCCATTGTCCACCAGAGAGTCTGCCAGTTTTTCTGCACTCTTAACCACTTCTTCCCGCTCCCTCCGCTTCGTGAACAGAACTAGGCCGTCCTCTGATTTTATTTACTTTTAATGGTGGTTACCCAGTGGGGGGTCTCCTAGCCGAGCATCGCATACCCGTCATCTGCTAAAGTTACTTTTTCTCCGCGCTCCGATCCAGCTGCGATATAATTGAAAGTGCTTTTCACATTTGCCTTGCGCCCGCCCGCAGAACGCTCTAGAATACATGCCTCGCATTAATTTCCTATTTGATACTTACTGTCGGTGTATTTCCCCCCTATGACTTCTCCTTTCTTGGCGCTACCGTTTCACCCCTCATTCAGCCAGTTCAAAGAGGAAGCTTCGTTACCCTAATTTCTCCCCTATTTCTTGACCCCTTCCGTTGTTGTGTGGCTTTTCTTCTCTGCCGGTCCGCCTTTCCACCCCCTGTTTTGTACCCGTTGTCTTCTTTCCCGCGCGAACCAGTCCGCTGCCGAATCTGGAGGAAACTATAATGATAATCAGGATTAGGGACGGCGCCGCATGTAGCTGGCACGCCCCTCAGTTCGCGCGCCGGCTGTTGTTCCCTTCTTTCTAGTCATCTAGTAAGTTCTCGGGTCCGCTTTTCGGATACCCAGCTTGCATTTCGCCGTCTCAGTTTTTTTTTCTCCTAATCGGCGCGGTGAGACACCGACCACTGGCTCCCCCCACCTTCCCTAACTACCCAGCCGATTTCCCTGGACTGCGGGCTTCGTAAGAATCGGTACATGTATATGTATTTGTCGGTCAAGAAACGCCTTTCTCTCTAGATGGACCAAATGTTTTTTTTTCGGGTCTCCAATTACGGGTACCGAACCTGACGTGGATTTTAAAAGGTCCAGCCCTCTCTCTGTGGTACCTTTCAGAGTTCCCACAAATTGCCTGCCTTTCCCGACCCCAATCTTGCTCCACGTCTTTTTCACTTTTGAGAACCAGATTGAGTAAGCCATTCAATTGAGATCGGCTGACATTTTACTTCTTGTCCGAACAGAGATTTTTTATTTTTCCCCGTTCGGTGGTCTTTCCTCTTTTCCCATGCTTCCCCTCCGTTACACCCCTTCAGACACCAGGAAAAGATCGTTTGATTGCGTGTTTGCTTCTTATCGTCTGCAACCCCTCTGAACACATGGGCCGTCCCTTCTACTCTTTTTTTGAGAGAAGGAGCGCCTTAAATCACCTTTGCTTTCTAAGGCAGTTATTCCGCTCGGCCAAAATTTCCCCCAGCAGAACTAGGACATTCAACCATTTTTTTTTATTCCATTCCCGCTCACCCTCCGGGATTACTGCCTCTTTTTTCACGAGAAGGCGCTGATTCCCCAGGCCTTCTACCATGTGTCTTTTTTTTTTTCTAAGTCAGAAAACCGCGACCTCGGACCATTCACCCCCGCTTTTTTCTTTTGCCTTTTATGCTTTCGACCCACGGAGTCCTCCCCTCCAGACTCCCTTCCCCTCTTCGGCAGAGTTCGTCATTTCCCTCTTGTTTCCGTTCCATCGACCCGTGTCAATTCACGTCTTCTATCTTTCCTAAAATGCAGTTTCTGTGGCGTTGAAAAACGGCCCACTATCACATGGCTTTTTTCGCTCATAGCACCCCCGATATCCGTTCCTCTCCTTGCTTTGCATTTTTTTTTCTTAGCCGGGACCTCTTTTGGCGGCGGTCAAAAATTCCCGTTAAAGTCTTCCGGCACGATACCACCGCTTTTTTGATTGTGTTAGGACGCCCTCGTCGTCCCCCTTCTCAGCAATACTTTCTACGAACTCGAGAGTGGAGACCCCCAATTGTTGAGGAGGCGTTTTTTAACCGTCTTCTGACCTTTCCTCTCCGCCCGGAGGAGATCAAGTAAAAGACTTCCACAGTGCGTCGATGCCATCGCTTATGCTAGCTGACTCGCCTTCGTCCACTCCCCGCCCTCTTCCCATCTAAGCTCTCCCCTTCTGCGTCAGTCTCTCTTCTGTCAAAAAAAAAAACCGAGCCCTTCCTCGGTACGCGGCCCTGACGTTCATTGCGGCCAATTATCATTTTTCCCCCCCCCAGCATCCTTGGATAGCTTGCTGAACCTTGCTGGACAAGTTTCGAGTCCTCTCGGTTTCCTCCGGCAGCTCTCCACTTCTCCATGACGCTTGCTCCCATCAAGTCTTATTCGTCCCGGTTCACTTCATGACGTAATGTTTCTTGTTGTCCAAACCCAGCAGGTCCGTCTAATTTCTTACTAATCATACAGTTGTTGGTTGTCGCCGAGAGAGGAAGCGACCCTGAGGTTTCACTCCATTCCGGCAGCATGACGGGGTAGTCCTCGCTATGGGGGCGCCTCGGCTTTACGTGATGAGAGTTCGACCAGTTTTCCCAGCTCTCTCCACAGTCTGACTTTTTCAGAATGTGAACAGAGAAGTCTACTTCTCAGGCACAAGCAATGGAATCGGACCGTACGAGTAGGGTCCATTTTATCATCCCCACCCCCCTCCGATGTCTCTGAGCTTTTCTGACTACTTCCTTAAGGTTCACGTCCGTCGGCAATCGACCTCTGTCATCTCCGAACTTTTTCTTTTGATGTCTTGAGATCTCCTAAACCCTTGTCTATTTTGCAGAAGAGAGTTACTGACCTCCTCATCCTTGCTTTTTGCACCTCCGCGCGCGGGCGGGAGACACCCTTCTCGATCTTCGTCGGCTCCCCCTCTAGGATTTTTTTTTTTCCCCCCCCCCCGCGCCTCGCGATGTAGTTTTTTGCGTTATGCCGTTTGAAGTTTTCCCCCTGTTTGTAGCATCCCCACTGAATTAATTCGACGAAGAGGCCGGGCAAGAAGTCGCCACCTCGTCGGCTATGTCGCCGCCCATGATAGTGTTTCCTCTTCCGGTTTCAACCTCTCCCTCTTCTTATCTCCTCTTCCTTTCTGGCTCGCCTTCCCCCCCTTGAAAGGTCCCCCAGACGGCCTTAGAAATCGGCCTAATATTCCTTTTTCTTACAGCTGAGTCTCTTCTCCCCCGCGTCTGTTCTTCTCGTCCGGCCCACTCCTCTATGTTAATCTTCCCTCTCGGTCTAGGGTGATGATTGTTTAATCTCACACCGCTATGAAGTCCCACAATGCCTATCTTCTCTGTTTTGCTTTAATTTCATTTCCTCCCTCGATTTCGCTGAAGGGTCCCTCTTTTTACATTCGATTCGTCCTTTTTGGCCACCGTTTGTTACGATCGGCGATACTCTCCTCAGTCTCTTTTAGCTCTGTTGCCTTCCTGCTGTCAACTCCCTCGAATGCCTTCCCCTAAGCCCACCTTTTCTTCGTCTCTTTTTGTCGACTGACTCGTAAGCCCCTCCACTTACTCCCCCCTATCTGTGTTCTTGGCGCGATGGTGACCGGTGTGGGGTTTTGTTTTGCTGAGATGAAAACGCCCCCCGAGAGGGCCCCCCATCGCGCATCGGGACTCCTTCGCGACTGATCAAGAAGATTCCCTCCTCTCTCTTCTTCTTGACCAGTTGTCTCATAAAGTCTCCGAGACCCAGCCCGTGCCCTTTGCGGACATTTAACATCTCCTCAGCGCGTTTGTGTTACCGTGCGAAAAATCGTTCTGCGTTTCCTTTCCCCCCTTGCGCTCCCCTCCCACTCCCAATTTTGTTCAATGAGTTCATTCCACTTATTTTCCCCTTATTTCGTCACACTATCCGCGACCGATGCCGCACAGAAGCACGTCCTTGCCCTATCCGCGTTTAATGAGTGGCTCCTTGCTTTTGTTTAAGCTCCCGCGCGATAACCGCAACCGTAATCTGGACTTCTTTTTGGAGAGCCAACTTCGCTCTCCTTTAGTTCAGCTCCTACCTGAGACCCTGACTTAAAAATCGGCTCGATTATATGATCCTCCCCCCCCCCCAGGACGAGCCCTCCTCTACCCGCCCCCCACTGACGTCGTTTTATAAGAGAAAGTACTTCCACTTCTTTTCTATCTTGTCATACTCCCTTACACCCAGTCAAGCTTCGCTTTTTATAAGTATCTCCCTTTGAAGTACTCAGTTTGTGTGCTTCCTGAATACTATTATCCGTCCTCTTACCGTTGTATAGCCGTTATTTTTTCTTTTTTATTCCCCTGGCCTCCCTCCATTTTGACTCTGGCCGACAAATATTACTCTTAAGTCTTGATAGGGTCCTTGACTCCGGAATGTATGCGGTTATGGCAGTGCTTTATATCCCTTCTTGACTCTTTTTTACTTGCTCCAGGCCTTATTTCCCGGGCGCAGTGCGTTTTGCACCGTATGTTACTGCAGATGACGTGTCACCTTTTTCCGGTTATCGGAGGAAACGTGTCTTTCTCCCCACAATGACTGATCCCTATCGATTCTTCCCGCTGCTTTTTTTTTTGCGTACTAGCTTCCTGTTCTGTTCTTGTCGACAATTTTTTTTTCCAATGCCAGCTCTTCTTCCCCAATGTTTCGTTTTGCTTTGTCGTCGCCTTTTGCCCGGCCCCCCCCCTAATAAAGCAGCTTTTCGAACAAGGGACCCGGACCAAAGCAGATTCCGTTCCTATTTCTCCTTCCCCTACAACCCCCGTTCTTTGGTCTAGACTCCCTTGCGCCCCTTTTCGTCAGGCTCTCCCCTTTTTAGATTACCGCAAGGCGGAGAGTTTTCTTGAACCTCCGGCGAACCGCTTTCGGTCCGGTGGACCCCTGCCCCGCGGTTCGTGGAATTTTCCCCACTCCGGTACAAATGACATTCCCAAGGCCAATTTTTTCTCGTACTGGCGGTATGACAGGCTCCTTCTTTTTTTCCACAGCCCAACTTTCAGGTCATACGGACTACGCGTCCCTGTCGTTCTTAGAAGGTGCGCTTCACCCCGACCTTTTCCTAGTTGACGTTCTTCCGATTCTTTACCCCTTGACCCCTCGACTAATAGGACTTTGACCCCCTGTGGCGACCAGTTCATCCCACTCCTTCGTGACGGCTTTATCACACCGAGACCTGCTGACTTTTCCCCTGGCTCCTCTACTTTGGTTGTTCGGGAAGTTTTTTAATCGTTAAACAGCGACCTCGCGACCTATGAAATAGTTCACCTTTTTTTTTTTTTAGTCGTCAGAGTATCTAAACCGTCCCTGCTCCCACTATAATTCCCTTCCCATGTCGTAGTTCCCGAGTGATTCATACTTCGTCCCGTTTCTCCTTGATCGCCTTGGAAATTAACCCTATCTGAAGTGACCAATTTGTCGACGTTGCCGATAGCCCCTAATCACATGGGCGGCGTCATTTCTACTAGGCGAAATGGAGATACTTTTTTGACTCTCTTCTCTCTCGGTAAAGCCTGTTTCTTCGCCCCCGTTTGACCCAAAACTACCCCCTCTGGCGCCCACCCCCACCGAGTCGTTCGGACCGCCATCGATGAAGCTTTCTCCCGGGGTTCCATTCTCTCTTTCCTCCCTGATTTTAGGCCGGAGCGGCTCTTCCCTCGAAAAGTACATCCTTTCTCCCTAGGGTATTCGCAACCCGACCACACGGAGGACGATTCAAGTGTCTTCCGCAGCTTGGCCTCCTCCCCCCGTATGCCCCTTCAGCACTTTCGTACCTTAAGCCGAGCCTATCCCCCGCTCCGGAGATTTCCCTCTCAGTAAGATTCGTCTCCTTCCCTACTTCCCCTTTCTTCTCCCTCTTCCTTGAACCTGTCTAGCCCTGCGCCCATTCTTCTGACGCGCGCTTTGGGGATTTACGGCCTACGTTTTCCTGTAAATCCGCAGTCGCCCATCAAGATTTTCACCCCTTTTTTTTTCCTTCTTCCTGAGGGTGACCCCC
>Ga0179593_1371988_pt1 | contig 12661 bp, 17 predicted proteins | sample CZODoug2_1_08_16_FD_185931 | JGI IMG/M metagenome (GOLD analysis project Ga0179593, IMG submission 185931) | Vadose zone soil fungal communities from Angelo Coast Range Reserve, California, USA - CZODoug2_1_08_16fungal (PacBio error correction) | ecosystem: Environmental > Terrestrial > Soil >... | reverse complement strand
TGAGAGAACGAGTTTTCCCCCGACTTCCCTCGTCCCCCAGCCGAGCAGTATGGGGATTTTTCGCAGGCGTCGGATCCCTTTCGACCTTATCCCGAATGGCTTTTCCCTCCCTGAATCTTTCCACGTTTTGCGAAAAGACCCTTTGACGAGAGTGCAGTTCCTGAATCGACGTGCAGGTCCCTCTTTGTGTTTTCAACTTCCTACGCGATGCGAGACCTGAAGGTGACTCCTTTTTTACCAAATCATCGGCAAAACTTGTCGGCTCAACACACCCCTTCCCCCCACTCGTCGACGCCCCCCACCGGACTCCGATCGCCCCGCTAAATTCTTCCACCGGAATAACCGCGACTCCCTCCCCCCCGCCCCGTTACAGACCCGTACTATTTGCCACCTTTTTTTTCCTCAGGCCTATGACCCCTGGCAAGTCCAGGCATGGCTTTCATCTACGTCGTTCCCGACTGACGGCCACTTTTTGTCCTCTTCCCCTTCCCTTTCTTCCTTCCGTCCCCCCTCCTTCAGAGCGTACTGTTACGCGCGAGCACCGCTTCCTTCTGCGGCCGATATTGGAAGGGGTAGATCTGTTTCGCAAGCCCCTCTGGTTAAACGAGCGGTCGCTAGCGGGGCCCTTATCCCCCTCCAATCATTCCCCCTTTTTTCGCTTTTTTGCCTGTTCCATAGAGAGAGGGAGCGGCATGCCTTTCCCCCTGGACCAGTTTAGATGATGTGGGGAACTCTCTTTTCTTTGACCGGATTTGGGGCGTCTTCTCTGCTGGCGCACTTGTGCGTCAAGGTGAATCACCACTCGTGCCTCCGAATTTCTTGTGAGGCAACACGGCGGATTTTGTATGGGTGCTGTGTCTGGAGCGGCGTCTGCAATTTCAGCGCCTGGACCGCCTGGGGCTCCTTTGTGCGTGTTGGAAGCCGGAAACGGTTTCAGCTTCCCGCTGCGCTTCTTGGCGGCCCCCTGTTCTTTTTCGAGGCGGCGTTTCGATTCGAAAATAAACTGGCCGTAGCTTGATCTTGTCGACTCCCTGCTGGGAGCTGTTGCGGGTGTTTGTCCTCGGGGGCTTTTGCTCCCACCTGAAACTGCGACGGGTGTGGCTGGCTTGTCCCAGCGAACGTTGGGGACCTCAATCACAAGATTTCCTCTCGGGCGCTCGGGTTCGTCGTGGGGCGTCGGTCCACTTTGTCCCCTTAGGTCGACCCTCAAGTGGGATCGAAGCTATTCATTGAGAAAGAGCATTCCCGCGATCTGATCGTTCCTGGCCGTAACCCCTTCCTGGACCCTCTCCTGCCTTCCTTTTTGTCCCCCTCTTTGGACCTGCCTTGCCCTACCCATCCACGTCCCTCAACCGTGCTGATGTGGACATCGTCAAAGTTTAAGCAACGGGTCTGTCCACGGTGGGCGCGTTCCCCCCCTTATGCGGAGGCCTTCCGGGAGGACACCCCCAGCGTGGATGTTGCCCATCCCCCCCCTACTGTCCCAGTTCCACTAACGCCTACGTCCCCTCAAAACTTTCCTGTTCGTTAAGGAGATGATGAGAGTCTGATTTTAATCCCAACACATTCCGGAGTGAACCCCCTTCCACTTTGTAGGCCCCACTGACCCGTCCTTCCTCACGATGGTCCCCCTTCCCCTTCAGCCGTCTCGCCCACGGAGAAGACAGATAATAGCAGGCTTCCGAGACGCCGGACTCTCCGGGACCTTCTCTCCCCCCAAGCCGCGGGATGTCTCTTTCGTGCAAAGGGCTCGCGGCTGTCTCTTTTTCGCGGTCCTTCACCATTGCACCTCCCCTCTCGGACTTGCTTCCCCCACAACCTTTTACCATATAGAGTAATGTGAGCCGTCAGCCTCCTTTCGACCTTTTTTTTTTTCTTCCCCTGCGAGTAAGGAAGGCTTCATCATTGCCGTGGCGAATGTTTTAGTGGTCACCAAGTTCTCTCTGCCTCCCTCGAAAGCTGCTGAATCATGGTTCGACGCACTTTGTACAGCACCACAACACCATCGACGCTCCCGGGCCCGGTATCCTCTTTCCACGGCCTGTTTGATTGACGCGATCTCTGGACGTCTCAAATTCACGTGGCGGCTAGGGCCCTGGAATTTGATCTCTACTCTCATACTTTTTGTTTGTTTTTGAGGTCCTTTTTCAGCCGCGCCCAGCGTGCCGTGCGGTTTCTCTAAGAGCTGCTTCATCCCACTACATGTCTGCTATTTTCAAGAGCACGACCGTTTGATGGTCTTCGCCCCCCCTTTTTCGATCCCGTTCCGGTTCTCCCACCCTCTTCGTTCAAGGGATTGCATGCGATGTGGCCCCAAATACATTGTTCAATTCTCGCGCTAACGACTTAGTTCTTGATCGGGCGAGCCTTTTGTGAATGTTTTTTTTCCACAACCCTTTAATCGCAGCTGGTTCTATGTTGTTAGAAGTGAGCCGTCTTTCTCGTATATTTTCCAAGTATGCGCTACATGACAAGCCCGAGCTTCGCGGATCATGCCACGCTTCCCCCGTCCTCGTTTCCCATCCGTCTTTCCTTTGTTGTTCGTCCTCCCTAATTCTGTGGCAAGGCGCGTAGCCTAAGAGGCTTAATGTTCTCTTTCGTTTCTAGTTTGAGTTCGTTATACCTTTTGTCTGAAGACTTGCCCTGCCAAACGGGCGGGTCCCCAAACGTTTTTCAACTTCCCTTTTGCAGTCCTCCCGTTTTGCTGAAATCGGACCCTCATACATCTCATTAATTAACCTTACATGACTTTCCGCGTCTTTTCGTGCCGGGAGCCTTCCGGCCTCTTGAGGCGGAGTTTTACCGGACCTTTTCCGCGTGGCTGCACTTCGCGCCCTCCCCCCTTCCCCCCGTGGCAACTCCCACGGTTGGAATGTGGTACGATCCACAAAATCTCCACGGTTTTTCCGTGATTTTCTTCGCAGGTCCAAGGTCTCGAACCCTCTATTCGAGTTCGCACCCCTTCGGGGTGTTGATCCTTTCCTGTGTCGCCCCCGAGACATGGATCGCTGAAGGGTCTCGTTCAATTCTTGGTGTCTCTTTCGATCACTTGTGGTTTACTGCAGGTGCCTTCAATGGCCTGCCCGCCCACGACTCCTGAGAGCTTCTTTTTAGAGGTACCCCCTTCCTACTTTCTCTGCTGTCCAACGGGCGCTGCCGAGGCAGGGAAAAAAAAGTAGTTCGGTGTGCCTTCCCTCTAGACTAATGACCCACCCCGGACGATCTTTATTCCCTTCCATTTTCAGCTTTCCGGCCAGTTCGCCTTTTTTTTTGAACCCTCGCCCCCGCGCCGCTCAGAGGGAACTCATTTGACGCCCGCCTGCGCGGCCCCCATTTGATGAATAATGTCACCACGGACGGTCCAGGTCTGGCCTTTTCCTCCGTCTCCATCCTTTTCGACCCCCTCCCCCCAAGAAGCGGCCCTGCTTGAACGCACAAACCTACCCCCCTCGGCAGAGTTTTTATTCCCCTTGCGCTGAAAGCCTTCAAGACAGCATTCGACTATTTTGCTGCCCCGTTGTGTATCGCGGAGATTTTTCCCATCTTAGGCAACTTTTTCCTCCAAGTTATTCCCTTCCTTCCCTCTCCTTTCCTTTCTTCGGTTCCTAGTCCACAGTACCCTAGGGAATGGTCGGGGCACCCGTTTTCATGAAGCTTTTGAGCGTTGTCCGCTAGGTTGCGCAAACCGCAAAGCCGCCAGCTTTCTTCGCCCTTTTCCGATCGTGGCGCGCGGTTTTTTTAACAGGACGCTCTCACCTTTTCCCCTTTCGTCAGGACTTCACTGTTTTTCCTCGGCGGGCCCTTTTCCGGAGTAAGTTCCGGAGCGCGGGAATTCGTTACGTCTTGATGGCGGAATTTTTCCTCATGTCGAGGCGCTCGCCCCGAGTAGGCGTGGTATTCGTGTGTCGTTTTTTAATTGCCTTCGGTCGATCATCGGACGGGTGATGTGCGTCGAGCGATGGCTTGTTTGGGTTTTCTTTCGCCCGGCGGACCATGTTGAAGAGCGTTGGCGCGTGATCCCCAGAAACGTCGTAACTTCGGAGTGCTGCCAGCTGTTTTCTTTTTTCCCCCACAAGGTCTTAGATGCGATTTTCTGCGTATCTCGTCGCCTTTTGTCTTTGCGACGGTTACCGTTATCTTTTTCTTTCGCCGATTTCCCCTTTTTCGCGTCCCTTTTCTTCGTAGCCTCTGGCGCTACATAAGAAGAAATGGCTTTTGGGCTTTTGTGGGCGCGCGTTGGGAAACTGGGCTGTCGCTCAATCCTTTTTCCATCCTAATTTTTGTGAGCGAGCTTGTCTCTGACGAGCCCAGTTTTTCCCAGCCTTTCTGCGCCCGAACCGCCTCGTTATGGAGTCTTCTGGATTTGACGAACCAAGAACGCGCCGCCCTTTTCGCCTGATCGAAGTTAAGAACCGTTCATGCTTTGAAACATGCCGGCGACGAGTTTTTGTTTTGCCTCCCGCAGCAACCATCCTCGCCTCCGTTTCTCATCCGTTTGTGGAACAGCGCGATGGTCAGCTTTTCTGCGAACGGTGAAGACTTTCCTACTCACGCGCAACTCGTCTCCTCGTCAGTTTTTTTGGCGCCGCCCCCTTCAACTGATGACTCCCCCCCCCCTTTCCTCCCGGCTTGATCGCCCGCAGTCCAATGCGCGCCCCTCCCAACCCTGAAGACCGCGTAGACGTCCCGTTTCTGCCGAGGCATCGGCCGCCTTGCGAGTCTCCTGGACATCATACGCTTCTTGACGATTTTCTTTCTATTTTTTTTAATCTTCTCAGTTTGAGTCCCCTCGTGAAGAGTTTTCCTTCCTGCTCTCCCCCTTCTAGCGATATGCTTGGATAGTGGTCCTGGATGAGTTTTTCGCAAGCACCTCTCGGGGCCCTGCGTAGTCTGCTTCAGTTACGGCCCCTTATACCATCCTAATTGCGCCACTACTTTTTTCGCTGGTAAACGAGAGTTTTTAGCGGAAGTCCTTGCTAACCTGGTCCGTCCCTCCAGTTGCCCTCCCCCCCCCCGGATAGACTGAGAAGCGATTCGACCCCGACGGTGGCGCCTTTTTTTTCCGGCTGCTTTCAGGCTCTTGCAGCGCAAGGGAATACCCCTCGGCTCTTTTGGCCCCCTTCTTTTTCATCCCTTAGCATTGATCTGTGGTGCGTGCGTCAGGAGTTTCTTGGAGGTTGCCCAGGCATAATGGCCCGCATTGAGGGTCGGCCTTTAGCTTGTTGCGCCGCGAGTTTTCTGCTGTCGGCGCGGCTGGCGGCAATTCTTGAAGCGCGACTGCGCGTCTTTTCTTTCGTTCAAACGGGCTGACCCATGGCCGGAAAGGGGTTTGGAATCCAAGGCTGGGTTTGGGTTGCTGGTGGGTTCATGGATGAGTGCTCTTTTCCCTTCCCCACCGAACTTCTGTAGTTTGTGGACGCGCGCGGTAGAGTTTTCCCCCGGTGGCCTGCGATCAAATATGACGGGAATAACGCTTCCCTGCGTAGTGGGATGCTGACCACTTGCGCCCTTCTTTGATGCCTCCCTTGTTTGAAAGGTACCTCAAGAAACCTAGACCAGAGAGACCTGCATCCATGTCTCGGGTGACAGTCCGTTCTCACCTGCGATGGCGTGTGCGAGCGGGTGGCGCATCTTTACTCCCTTTACCCCATGCCCCTGCTCCACCGTGGCGGAGGTCGTGGGAAATAGTCCCCCGCGACACACACGGGTCCCAAGTTCGCGCTTGCTGCGTCTGAGGCCCCCTCCCCTGCAACGTTCCTGGTTAGTCACACCCAAGCTTTCTCCGCCTCACTCGGCCAGGGAAGGCTCCAGTTCACCCAAACGCTCTTGGCACGTCCCGTTCCTTTTATTAAGGAGATGGTAGACGGTTGCAGTATCCCAACCTCTTTGCCTTTTCCCAAGTACCAAGTTCTCCTTTTCGGCAAAACCCTCTTCAGACACGATGCGTGCCAATCAGAAGTTCGTCAAATGCGCCAGTTTTGACCGCTTTTCCTCTCGTCCGCGACGCAGGGCCCCTTATTCTGACTGGCGGTACCCACGCTGCGGGCTGGTCGTTCCTCTTGACGTGCAAAGCGAAGGACCCGCGGTCCTGTCTGTCGTTTCTTTTTTCCTCTTCACCCTCTATTTTTGACCGGCTCAAGGACCTTTTTCAACATCGTTTTTCCCCCTTACTTCCCTTTTTTTGGCCCTACCCCTTCCTTCATCACAAGCTTGACAAAGAGCCAGAATTCTTTCATCATTCGCCGGTTTTTGGGGTCACAAGCTTTTGAGCGCGTCGGTTAACTCTGTGCCTCCCTCTTGCTCGACATCATGTGGACATGAACTAAACACTCGATGCTCAGGAAATGCATCCCCCTCGCCTTTGGTAGTGGAGGACCGACTTTCTTAAGCTCCCAATTCACCGTGCGCAGGGATTGCTCTCCGGCGGGATCCTCTTACCATCCCCGTTTTTTTGGTGAGATGAGATCGCCGCCTTTCGAGACCCGCGCCCCCCCCCTTTTTTTGGAAGTAAGCTTCCCCTCGACCCCCCTCCCTTATCCACTTCCCTTCTCAGTGGAGCCTGTCACATTTTCAAGTGGAGCAGTCTTCGTTGTTTTTGGTCTTTTAAACTTTGTCTTTTTCGTCGTACTTTACTCCCTCTCTTTAAGCGTCTTTGCTGGGAGTGTGTCCCCCAACACTCAGCAATTAGCTTCTATTGATTTTGATTTATTCTCGGTCTTGGGAGACCGCGTTGATGATGTTCGCCCCCCTTACCCTCTCTTCGAGGTTGGCGCAGTTCTTGATCAGAGTAGGAGAGCTGGGGAACATTGACCGATACGTACAGTTCCCTCCGCCGGATCGATCTTTGCACCCCCCGTACGAGCCATCCTTTTAGCGTGGTTTGTTCTTTCGCATCTGCCTCCCGTTCATATCTAGAGTCCGCGATTAAAGCTTGAGCATCCTTGTGCTTCCTTCTGATTGAGTTCCATCTTGTTCAAGAGTTTTCTGCATGACCCTTCGTTTCCGTTTTCCATTCCCTTTCCTCACGGTCATGATCTGCACATCCCATTACCCATCTCATTAAATGAACAGGCCACGCGATCCCGTATTTTTTCACGAGCCCGTACCGTTGCGTTGCTTGGAGCACCGTGTGTTTACTCTTCAACGGTGGGTTTCAAGAATTTGTTTCGCAAACGCCGCGTTTTAAACGCAACCTGTGACATGTGTCGTTTCTTCCGTCCACCTTTCTCACTGGGTGAGTTTTCTTATTCTTTTCAGGTTCACGCTTCTCCCCCCTCAGTCGTCTTCTGACGTATCTAGGGGGAAGCCTCCGGTCGTTTCACGATCACATGGATCGCTTCAGGGTTCGCTCGGAAATTTTTATTGAGGTAGCTCGATCCTTGAGCTCCCGCCCAGTGGGAGACATTTGAACTAAATACGCAGGCGCCCCGTCGAGGTAGTCAACTTGATTTCTTTTGGTGAACCACCGGGCGTCCGTGTACCCGTCGCAGTTTTTGAAGGCCCAAGCGCACTCTTCCCCCCACACCCGCCCGTTCCATCCTGATTCCAGAAACAACACCTTTTCCTTCCTGTAGATTTTGCGCCCTGCCGCGCCGTATAGCGTGAAACTCAGGCGAGGCCCGCGCCGCGATGACTTTCTGCTTCACCCCGCGAAAAGGCGCCTTCTCGTTCAGTTCTTTTTGCCTCCATCTCCCCCTCTCAGAGAGAGCAAAACAGACCACAAAAGCCGGATCTTGAGCTTGTTCACAATCCGACACTATGCGGTGTATTACCCAGCCCCGCCCGCTGCAGCCCTTCCCATCGGTTTCGCTTTCCGTATTTCCCCACTCCTTTCGCGGCCACCGTCGCCCGTTTAACTGGTTCTCCTCTCTACGTTACCCTCATCCAAACAGTTCCATTCCCTTTGGCTGGTATAAGTCCCCTTCTTGAAGACTCGCGCGTTCCCTTGAGTGCTTCCTGTATCCTTACCCCCCTACCCTCCCTCTGCTCCCCTCTGAGATCTCTGGCGCGCACGAGTAACAGTGCTCTTTTTTTTAGGGGACGCTGCTTTCTATTTCTCAAGATGTCCCTCTTGCACGTTTTTTAGGAACGGCGTATGGCTTGCCGCCAATGCTTGGACTTTTTTTTTGCTCGTCTTTGAGGTTTCCTTTCCCTGTCGTCCGAGCCTCGTCGGATGTCCTTTTTCTCAGTTTCGAATGCCGAGGGAGATAATCTGTCGCGGGAGTGTTGCGTCGAGAGAGGAAGGGGTGTTTTGCGCGGGGGGTTCTTTTAGCTCGGTGCCTGGTGATTTTGTAACTTCAGTCCCTGGTCGTCTTCCCCCCTTCCGCGCGCTCCCTTTCCACACCAAGGTCTTAGGAACTGCTGACGATGTTCTTCTTTTCAGATATAGTTGCGAACCTTTTGCGACTGGACCCCTCTGCGGTTCTTTCTCGTATCAGTTCTCTAGGTCTTCTCTTTCTTGATGAGCATCCGCAGAGATACTGCTTTTTGTGTCGGGATTGAGTTCTTTTTGATGTCGCTCCACGTTCCTCCTTGCGCCGTCTAAGAGCCCCCCCATCCCCTGTCTTCCGCCCTACCCCGCGCTGCAGGGATCTACTGTGGGATCCTCCTCTCATGATCGTCACTGCTCGAAGCGCATTCGCATCCGGTACCGTCCGATAGGAGACAGAGCGAAGCGAAATCAGCGCAGCTCCTCCGTTTTGTTCTGGACCAGTTGTCCGCCCTTTGGCAGCTCCCCGCGAGGGTGACGCCGTGGCTTTTACAACTAACTCTACTCTTTTCCCCGAATGACGCCGGCCCCTCCCCCCCCCCAACGCCACCCCCTTTAGCTCGACGGGTCCACCTCAAAGCGGTTTCCGAGAGACCGCAGTCCCACTTTTTAACGCCCCTTCCGCCTCGCTGCTCGCCTACGTTCATGCCCGGGCCCCCATGCCGCCTCGCTAGCTGTACGAGTCCAGCGCATGGAATTTCACACTCGTTACGACGACGTGCTATTTTTTTTTTTTGAATGCGAAATACTTTCCTGCCGCCTGAAGAGCGTCCTGTTCTTCCACGAGCGCGAGACGCTGCGCTATTTCAGCGGTTGCGCCACCCTCTGTCCCCCCCCGCGCGTCTTCTGTTCTTACCACGGGGCCCAATTATACCCACCTCTAAAGGATGACGGGTTTTGAATGCTGTAAACGAGAGAGAGGATGGTTTTGAATCTAATTACGGCCGAAGTCTGGCTGATGAACGATACCTCTTTCTTTCGAAAATTGGTGGCGTCATTTTTTTTGCTTTGGCGGTGATCTGCCGCGCCACTTGTGAAAAACCCATTCTCGGGGGAGTGTTGTGCCCTTCCTTTTCACGGCCCTTTTCTTGTGTGGCTGGGGTCTTCTCTTTTCTGGAGGGCTTCTAAAAGGCAGAACTGCCCTCCTTTTTGGGCGCTTTGTGTAGCTGCATTTCTTTTTTTTTTCTTGTGTCTTCTGTCGGTCCAATGATTTTGACAGCGCCATGCCTTGCGCGTGAGGCGTTCAACCCTTAGGCAGGCAAGCTGTCTCGGAATCCCCTTCGCCTTTTGTGAGGTGTGGTTCCTTGACGGTCTCGCTTTGGCCCCGCCCTTTTCGGGGTGTTGACTCCCTGGCGGCGGGCAGCGCCCGGTTGCCAAGGCACTCGCCATCTGAATGGGACCCTCTCCCGGGTTTCTCGAGTCGTTGTTAGGACCCCCTTTTTTTTTTCCTGCCGGAGGCTCTCCTGGCTCAAGTACCCCCTCCCTCCGCCAGGCGCCACTTCAGCGCTCCATTCCGGGACGAGGCCACCACCGCCTCATTCCACCTTCTCTTCGACCGCGAGCCGCATGGTGAGCATCGTGGACCTCCCGAGAAATCACCCTTTTCTCCCGCTGTGGGCCCTCTTTTTCCCCCCAAGTCCAACAAAGAAAACCGGGCTGCCCCCCGTTAGCGACTGTTTTTTTTTGAGCTTTTTTGCAAAGCTTGGTCCACCCCTCCTTTTTTCGCCTCAGTCTTTCCTTGGCAGCCTTTTTTTTTTTCTCAACTAACGCGAGTCAAAGTCTCCTTTCTTACTGCCATGTTATGAGGCAGATTCTAAAACCGGTCCACTTCCTTTCCCACGTTTTCCCGCCTTTGTCCTTCCCGTGACAAAGTCACACGGGAAATCACGTCGAGAGTCTACACTCGCCGCGACAGATTTACTCTAGCCTGACTCCCGAGCCTCCTCCTTCCTGCGCGACACCTTATACGGGCTCGGTCCCTTTTAAGATCACGCCCTGACTGTCTTTGTCTGTCGTCTCGTCTTATCCCCACTCTACGACTCGAACGCTGGCTCAAGGACTGGTCCAAAACATCGACCCCGATTCCCTTTTTGGGGGAATTCATCAACGTCCCGCAAGCTTGAAGGCGTACATCGGACTCTCCTTTTCTTTCGTTTTTTTTCACAAGACCAGGAAGCGCGTTTGGCAAGAGGCCTCCACGGGTCGACGACGGTGGACTCCCTTTTCCATCAAACAATCTCATCTGCTTCCCCTTTCAAAGTCCCCACCTTCCCCCCTGCCGGAGGAGGACGCGATTTTTTGGTCCTTTCCCCCGTGCGCGGGCTACGCCTGATCTCTCTCTTTCCCCCTGTTTGAGCGCCCCGAGCTGAGCCCCCGGACGTTGGAGCCTTCCTCGAAATAGCGTCCTCCAACCGGCTGGCGACGTGATACGTGTAGCAACTATGGGTTGATGGTCTGATGGCCCCTTTTCCTTTTCCCAGAACTCTTTTCCCCTGCACGGCGCTTCTGCTGGCGCTTTTTCCCCAACTCCGAAAATCGCGAATGAACCTTTTCTCTGTCTTTCTCGGGCGGTCCTTGAGAATGCCTTTCGCACAAAAAGGTGACCTTCCCTGTCGAGCAGTCCTTTTTTTTTTTTCTCTGCGTAGTTCTTGCTTCTATGGTGCTTCTTCGAGCTCCCGTCCCCCCCCCGCCGCGCTGCATCTTTGGCACTCCAATCCGTCACGCAGACTCTTTCCGCGTGTTGTCGCGCAGTCCGTGTGTCGTCTTAGCATGCGGCTTCACTCTTTCCGGCTTGCGTTCAGTTCTTCCTTCTTGCTTTGAGTCTTGTATGAATAAGGGTGCGCATTTCCCACTCGGGACACCGTTTTCCCACTCTGAATTCGGTTTTTGAACTTCTGGCACCTCATACCACTCCCATTAAAGGACACCGTCTTTCCCGTGAGGTGTTTAACTTTCCGCCTGTCTTTTTCTGCTGATTCCTTTTCTCCACAGCTGGGTGTCCCCGGTTACGTTCTCGTGGATGCATCCTTTGATAACAGCTCTCACCCTTTCCCCTCCCCTTTTCTTTTCCCTTCCGATGTACAAACATCGCTACAAGGGTTGAGTCCTTAGGCCCAGGAAAGTCCCCGATGCGCACACGATTAGGAGAGGGTCCCCTAGTGTCCGGTCCCACTTTTCGGCCCCTCAGGTTGAGTTCTTTCCTGATTTGGGGGCAAGGTTCTTTTCGTTAGATTCTACCATGGAGGTCTCCCCGGCCTGGTGGCAGTCCACTTTGCAAACTCAAACGACGCCGAGCTCCCCCGTGAGGTTCACATTATTGTTCCTGCAACCGGGCGTTGTTTTGCACGGTCCACACCCGTGCCTTTTTGTCGCGCCCTCTCCCTTTTCCCCCTTTTACCGTTCCCCCTCCTTTTTCTTCCCCCAAGCTTCTTTTAAGGCCAGTTGCTTTGTCACGCTCCGCTGAAGCGAGGCTTCTCACCCTCCCAGACAGCCGTTCGCCTCAAGCGGCGCGTTTAAGGCTTCACAGGTCTCCTTCTTTCCCGGCTTTCTTCTTGGCAGAAGCCCCCATTCCTAGCGCATCCACAACACAAAACCTTTCTGAGATACGCACCCCCCCGCCCCTTTTCGAGTATTCAACGATGCCCATTTAACCGAAAGGTCCTCCCCTTGAAGCCCCCCCCTTTCCGGTTCTCTAGTTCCTGTTCCCAAAGTTTCCAATAGGACGTCCTGTTTTAGCATCTTCCCTTTAAAACTATCGTTACAGCCTGGCCTTAAAGTCCCCTCTCTTGGAGATGGGGCCCCTTTGCTGTAAGAATTTGGTCCCCGCTATTTCTTGCGCCGTCTCCTCCCTCCCATCGACGCGTCCCCTCCCTCAGATTTCGGTTCGCGCAAAAGGACGCCTTCTTTCGGGAACTGGGACGCTGACGTCCAGGATTTCGCGATTCTCTTCTCAGTTTTTTCTCTGGCGTCTTTCATGACGGCCATTCTGGACTTCTGTCACTCCTCTCTATTTCTTTCTTCCGTTTGCATCTGTCGTCCAGCAGCGACGGCGTGGATATTCGGGTCGGCGAAATTGCTGGCGAGGCCATCGGAGCCGCGGTGTTGTTGCGTCGATTGTGGTGTTTTTTCCTGTTTGTACTTCGTGACTCTCTGTTTTTCCTTGCTTTTTATCCCCTTTTCCTCGTTTTTTGCCAGCGCGGATTTTTCCCACCCACCAACGGTTTGGGGATGAAGGCCCTCTCCCTCTTTCTTATGCTTTCTATCGTCCCCCGTAGGACGGTACCTTGATTTCGTGGGTTGCTGTTCGGTTTTTCCCAAGTTTTTTTTCGCCGGTCTTGATTGCGCTCATCTCCTGATCTGGCGCGCGGTCGCTTTCTTCTTTTCCCCCCTTTT
>Ga0179593_1588812_pt1 | contig 12662 bp, 13 predicted proteins | sample CZODoug2_1_08_16_FD_185931 | JGI IMG/M metagenome (GOLD analysis project Ga0179593, IMG submission 185931) | Vadose zone soil fungal communities from Angelo Coast Range Reserve, California, USA - CZODoug2_1_08_16fungal (PacBio error correction) | ecosystem: Environmental > Terrestrial > Soil >... | reverse complement strand
TGCGATCTCGAAACGCCGAGTTCTTTTCTTTCTCCCGACGTTGCATATGAAGCGCCTGCGCCCCCCCTCTTTCTCCCTCCCTTTCGCCCACCAATCGACATGCGCCTCCTTGGTCTTTTGCCAAAATGAATTAACTCCTCCCTTTTTATTTCTCTCCTGCCGATCCAGTTCGGCTATCCCCATTCCGTACCCCTCCTCTTAACATTTGGGAGTCTTCTCGGGACAGCTCGAACACCAGTTTTCCCCTTTTCTTCGGACCTCCGCCATCATCGTTTAGATTCTTCCTGGTAGACAATGAATCGATTGCCTCCGCCTTCCTCGAATTAGGATTTCCCCTCTTGCAGGCGCGACGCAGCGCGTCCTTTTGGGTTCGGTCCTTCCCCTTCTCGCCAGAAGGGCACGCGTAGGCCTTCTCGTCAGCGAGAAGAAATTGGCCTTTCTTTCATCGCAAGGATGTGCTTCCCTCAACATACTTTCTCTTTTTTTTTTTAACCGTAGTAGAGGGGTACCCAGGAAGCCCCCCCATGATTTTCTGGGCAAGATAGCCACTTCTGTTCCCGGTCGATCCCTCCTTTTTTCCCTAAGGGGGGGTGCCCCTTTGAATGATGCCAGGTCCCTCGTAATCGCCACGGACGACAGGCTTTCTTGTGTTCTTTTTTTTTCTCCCTGGGTCTCTTTCCTCTTGGAAGTTTCTCAGGGAACAGGTTCAACTTGCCATCTCCTCCCCAATGAGGGCAATGATTTTCCTTCCCTCCTCGGTCAAACAGCCGATTAACTTTTTTTTCCTCCGGACGACTCCTCCGTGAATTTTTTTGCCTCTTCCCTCGCTTGAGTTTGAGCTTTGATCCTCCTATAGAGCGCGGTAAATTGTTTCCTTTCTTTTTTTTTTCTTTGAGAGAAAGAATTTTTCTTGTTAAGGAGTATCTCCCTTTTCTCCGGCGGCGAGCGAGATTAAGCCCAAGACCTCGTCCCCCTTTCTTTGGAGCCACCGAGTTTCTGCCCGAGCGAAGGCTCTGGCAGCGCGATCTTGAGCTTTTGATCATTTTTTCCCCCTTTTTTCCCTCCCCTTATGGCAGCGGCGAAAGCGAGATTGTCCGGTCACATTCCCTCTCTTCCCCCTGGCAAGGTGGATCCAATCGCCTTCTTTTGGAGCAATCATCTTTTCCTTTTTCTACGGTCTGCCTCGCCCGTCTCCCTTTTCCCCCATTTCCCTCTTTGAGAGTCACGCGACAAACGATTTTGGCACAAGCTAGCTTCCACCGTCCGAAATTCATTTCCTTCTTTCTCTTTTCCCCCCCCTGCTTGGGATTGGCGAACATTTATAGTGATGATTCCTTTTTTCATCTTGCGCCATCTGCAATAGTATTAACTTCGGTTCCCTTTTCATGAGGATGATGACGTCCCGTTAGGAGTTACCTTGTATTGCCGCTGGAAATTTATCGAATAGCCCTTTCTTTCCCTGATCGTCCACAATCCTCCCTGCCCCGTTTAGTAGGGCCTGACCCCTTTTTCTACTTCTGTGTGAGGATTGTAATATAAATTAGTAGATCTTCCACTCCGTCCTGATTGATATAGACCTTTGGCATTTGTGGATCTGTTCATTCTTTTTCTCTTTCCCTGGTGTGTTAAATAGGTTTGTTTTTCTTTTTCTCTTCAGCTTATTTAGGCGCCTGTTTCCCCTTTTCCTTTCTGTTTCTATTCCGTATGATTTCTCCCTATTCTCCTTTCTCCCCAGGAGAGCTTTTAAGTGCTTCCTTTTCTTCCATCTTTTTCCCGCACCACGTTCTCCCTTCCCACAACAATTCCCTTCCTCGCGGCTGAATGTTCATCGCATAGGGAGCATGCTTCGAACTATTCCCCCCTTCCTCCCTCCGCGCAAACACCCCCTTCTCACGTAACAGCTTCCTCCCTCGCCGCCCCGTTTTTCCTCCCCCTTTTTTTCTATTATTCGCAATCGGTAGCGGCTCCCACAAAGAAGAAACTTTCCCTCACGAGTGAGACCATCCAGTCCTCTCTCCCCTTTTTTCCTTCTAACCAGGTAGAGCCCCCTCCCCGATAGAGCGTTCCTCCCCTTGCATATAGACCCTCATTTTTCCCCCCTTTTCCCTTTGCGGGTATAGATCCCCGCGCGGAGCTCTTTTATTTTGATGCGGATTCTTTTCCTTGAAGGCGATTAACGGGGAAAATTTCCCTCTTTTCTACAGATGAAACACCCCGCCCTCATTTGCCTCTTTTTCCCCCCCCCCCTTCCCGATAAACTATAGTGTTCTCCAATAGGAGAATGACGTCGTGAGGGTCAGGTCTAAGAACTTTAGGGAACCTCCATTTGTTGCGAGTAGAGTTGGGGTTTCAGTTACCCCTTTTTTCAAAAGATAAGAGGAAACTTTTCAGATAAAAGGGAAAGCCCCCCCCTTGAGGTCACCTCCCCCGTTCATTCCATAGAGGGGAAGCCTTCCCCCCTCCCCCCGGCTCGTGGCGATGGTCCCTCCCACAAGATCAACGTCCTTTTACCACTAGGCACATGTGTTACCCCCCTTTTTTCTCCCTCTTTTCCCGTATTTACATACCTTGATGTTTTAGTTCCTGCTCCCTTTTTTCCCTTTCCCCCCTTCGTGTATGGAAGAATGATAGTCTTCTCCCGAAAGCCGCTGGCGGGTTGTCCCCTCCTTTTTTTTTCCTTTGCCGGCTGACCAGGTGGGGTAAGCGGACCTGTCACTCCCCCCTCCTTCCTTTTTTTTTCTCAATCGTCATCCTTATTTTCTCGCCGTTGTGACTGTTCTTTTCTCTGACGCATAACTGGTATATGGCTCACCCCAACCACCCTCCCCCTTCCCCCCTCCCCTAGAAAATTCCGCGACGCCCCCCAATTAGAAGAATCCTCCCCTTCCCCCGGACGCCTATTGTCTCAAAGATACCCTTGATGACCCGGACCCTCCCTTTCCTTCTTGACGACTTACTCCGTTTGAGAGATGGAATCGTCCCCCCTTTTCCACTTAGTATGAGGTTGATAATCGCGTTTTTCTTAGTTTTTCCCTTTTTTCTTAGTCTTTTTTGGGCGTCGTTCCTCCTTTTTTCGTAGGTTTGGGGCTCTTGTTGTTTATTCTCCCATCTTCCTCCTTTCGTCGCCTGGCACCATCATAGCTCTTCCCCCTTCTTTTCTCCTCGTTCCCCACGATTTAAGGATGCCTTTGATAACAGACACCCCTTTCCTTTTTTTTCTCGCTTACCCAACGTTCCTCACACGTGCGTCCAGAATGAGACTTCCCTTCCTCCTTCTTTTCGCGTCAAAACTTTTCCGCGTTTCCTATTTCTTTTTCCCCCCTTCCTCGGTCAGGAGGGGGTTCCCCTTGAACAGCAAGAGAGGTATTTTTCCCCTTCCCCCCTATACTACCCCCACAACGATGGTTTTCCTTCCCCGGTGCTGCAAGCAACATGCTCGCTTTCTTACCAATCGCAACGATCTTCCCCCCGCCCTCCTCGATGGAAAGATTGTTGATTCAGGTTCAGGTTTGCCTACTCGCCGGCTGTCCTTTTCTCTTCCTCCTGAGGGGAATCCTTGATGCCTCTTCTCTTTTTTTTCCCCCTGACCCATTTTTTCCCAAAAATTGCTTACTTTTCACTACTGGGCTATGGCCCCCTGCCTTTTCAAAGGCATTCGGTGCTCCCTCCCCGATGAGGTATGGAATGTTCTTTTCCCCCTTTAAAACCGAGTCAATCCCAATCCTCAAAATTTAGAGCAGTTTTTGGGAAATTTCCCGTTATCTCCGGCCCCAACGGCCTCCTCTCGACGCAGATCTTTTCTAGACCTCCTTCCTTCACTCGGTTGAGATCTTCTCTGTATGGAGATCTTTACGATTTTCCCCCGGTGCGTGCTAGAACTTTTCCCCCCTTCCAGAGGCTTGTCGGACTTTCTCTTCTTCCCGCAGAGAAGCTCTTCTTCTTTTTTTTGAGTTTGATTGAGGGTGGTAGCTTTTTCTTGGACAGTCCCTTTTTCTAAGCATTCGAAGGAGATAACAATTCTCTTAGGAAGCCCAGAGTTCTTCTCCCGGATGCGGAAAGCCCTGGTGCACGGGGGCAGTCTCCAGTAGGCCACTTTCTGGTTCTGAGCTAGAGCCGCTGAGAGCCCGACTTTTACGGATAGTTTTCCCCCCCCCTCTCTAAGGCACCTCAGGTAGACGAAGGGGTCCCAGATTTGAGTCTCCCTTTCCCTTTTGGTCCTGGGAGGAAAGGTTCTGAGGGCTGCTTGTAGAAAGTACGGACGCTCACTCCAAGTTCTTCTTTCTCAAGGGAGAAAGATCTAACCTGCAATGTCGCTATATACGTCAGAAATCCTTTTTCCTTATCATCGTTCCCGCCATACGAATTAAATAATCTCTTAACAGTCTCCTCCGAACCTTCCTAGGAAACCTTTTCATCACAAAACAGACAACCCCGTCCTCATCGAAATCTACCGGTTATTTCTCCCCTATCCCCCCCCAAGGAAAGTAGTCGCCTGGAGTGGGAAAATAGCCCTCCCCTCCAGTGATCCCTAGCTCTACCACCCCCCCCCCTATTAGGATTTGTCTCACTCTTTTCCTAGAGGATTAGTGACTTTTCTCCCTTTCCCCCCCTCCTCCTATTGTCGATAAATTCATTGTTTTTTCTACCGCCGAAAGGATTGGCTTCTGCGCCTTCCCTTTTCCTCCCCTTTTCCTTTCATGATTTCGACAGATGCCAAAGCATATTCCCCCTCACGCTAGAAACGGTTTTAATGTTCGCCCCCACCAGTTGTTAAAAGAATCCCTCTGATCAAGGAGGTACGTTCCTTTCCCCCTGAAAGAGTGGTGAACCGGACCTGCGCGTGACGCTCCCCCCCCTTCTCCTTTCCCCCTTCAACCGATACTTGGAGACAGCCGTCTCCCCCTGTTCTCTCCCCCGAGAGAGATGTTTGGAGGCTTGGGATGCCCACCCTCCTTCGCTGCGGATGAAAGGATACCCCTAGCCATTCTTGCGCCTCCTCTTCTTTTCTCGAGAAGATTTTGCGTACAAAGGATTTCTCCCCTCTCAAGCCGTCCGCCCCCTTTTTCCCTGAACCTCGCGCCACCGAACCCAATTGGCCCTCTTTCTTTTCAGTAATCGCGCCTAGCTTTTCTTCGGATACTCCGGAAAGAATTCCCCCTCTTTTTCCCCCTACTCCGGGCAGAACAAGTACACCCTTACGGGGTCCCTGCTCGCTCCCCCTTCCCTCTTCCCAAGCTAAAACTAAACGCGGAAATCACTCTTTCTTCTGTTTCGGCCGAGAAGACTCAATTTTAAGCCACCGTCTTCTTTTTGTTTGAAGAAGGCGACTGTAATTAATTCCTCCCGTGGTGTCCTTCGTGGTCGAGGGTGAATATGACGGTTAGTCGCCACCTTTCCGAGGAAAGCAGTTACAAGAAGCTCTTTATCTCCTCTTCATGAATAGAGGCCTATTTCATTCAGCGTTTCCTTCCCTCCCGGAGAGGTTTTTCCTTATCTTTTTTGTTTGGGAAAGCCTTTTTTTTGCTGGCTAAAAACCTTCCTTTTTTTCCTTTTGTGCAGTATAAGAAGACTCGCAAAATTCGCCCGGTGCCCGGCCGCCACCCCCTTCTCTCAGAGATCATCTACGGCAAACCCTTTTTCCTTTTTTTCTGACCGTTGTCGCAGCGGCTTCTCGCACTTGCCCCAATTCCTTTTTTTTTCTTCTCCTCCCCCCTGAATTGAAAAAGGTCTTTCCTCCTCTTTTACCCCGTCCTCCCCTGCCCCTCTAGGCCATTTTTCACAGCAGGGTCCCCTTCCTCGAAACGATGATTTGGTCTGTCCGCTTCTTCCCTTTTCCTCTCGTCAGAGAGACTCCCAAAAACTTTTTTTTCCCCCCTGCGGGGCTTCCCTTCGTTTCGAATATCTCGGTACATTCCCCCCTTTCTGCTTTAAATGGCAACCGATATCCTCCCTTCCCCTTTCAGATATGGTAATAAATGAGGCGCTTTCGGAAAAGATTCGGAGAGAGCCTTTTCCCTTTTTTCATATGAAAGGCGACCACCCTCCTTGTTTCGATTTGAGAGAAAGAGAGATCTTTTCCTTCCTCCCTTTTGAGAGCGGATTGCGAGGGAAGCCTTAAACCCTTTTAGTTTTTTCCCACGAAGTGAATATTTTTTTTTATGCGGGACGCTCCTCCCTTCCCTTTCCCTCGACCTGGCCCCCTCGACCCCCTATCGGCAAATGCCCTTTGCCATTTAAGCTCCTCCCCTCCCCCTCTCTTATTGTAAAAAAGAATATTCGGCGCCCCCTCCCGGAATCAACCTGGCAGCTAGCGTCCCCCCTTTTCTACCTTCTCCCCTACGCCGCGGAAACTCCCCTTCTATTTCGCCTCCCTTTCTGACAAGGCTACGATTTGCACGCCCCCTTTATTCGGATTGAAGATGTTTTTCCCTCCGTCTCTCCTCCGTCCGCAGATCCCTTTGGCCTTTTTTTCCCCCTGATGAGCCAGCCTTTTTAGAGCGAGTTCATCCCTCTCCTTTTTTTCGCGCTGTCTCAATTTGAAGATTTCCACATTTTTTACCTTTCTTGCCGTTAAAAACTAGCACCAACCCCTCCCTCCTCTCATGATTTTAGCCAGCTTAAAGCTGGCCCCTTCCTCCTCCCCCGCCGGTCGGATTCGAAGGCGACCTCCGCGAGTCAAGCAGTCTTTTTCCTTCTCCCTTTCTATTCCTGCGGTCTCTGGGATCCTAGGGAAATTAGACCAGCTCCTTCACAGATTCACAATAGCACTCCTCCTCTTTCTTCGGAATGATGCCTTTTTCTCTTTCCCCAAGAGAAGAGATTTTTCCTTCTTTCAGAAGGACAGAAAGACCTTTCTTCTCCCTTTTCTCTTTCGAGACACCTTCTCGTGTGAGTTGAGCTTTTTTCTAGCGAGTAAAGGTAAATGGTGGTTTCGCACGGCGTAGAGTGCGACAGTCTCCTCCCCTCCCCCTACGCGAACCGGGGCTCGTCCGTCCTTCCTTTTCCTCCTCTGGCTGAGTTAGGTGTCTCTCCCTCCATCGTGGCGGACCGTCTTTTCTCTTCCTCTTTCGATTGAGCTTCCTTTTGGTACCTCTTTTTCTCCGGAAAGCGGCTCAATCCTGATTGTATCCTTTCTCCTTTCCTCAACCTGGCAATTTTTCTTCTGAAGTAAGAATAGCGCTTTTCCTCTTTCCTTCCCTTTTCGACGGCTGGCCTTCTCCGTTTGATTTTCATTCCTCCTTTCCCCCTTCCAAAAGATTAATAAAAGGTTCGCTTGCCGGGAAGCAGCTTCCCTTTTCCTTTTCCTTCCTTGATAATAGTTGGGGTCTTTTTCCCCCCCCCCCCCCCCCCCCAGATTGGATTCCCCATGGAAGGACCTTCCCCCCTTTTCTTATCTGATGTTAATATGAGACATTCTCCCCACTCTAAGTAGAACTCGTAGCATTCTTTCCTTCCGGAGGACTCAGGGTTAGTGGTACGGACAGCAGAGGACCTGACTTATCCAGACCCGACGATGAGCAGTAATGATACCCTTAAGCATCTAGAAAAGTTTCTGTTTTTTCCCCCAGGACGAATCTTTTTTTTTTTTTTTTTTTTTTTTTTTTTTTCTCTCCCTCACATCAATTTTTTTCACAATAAGCTCCATGGCCGGTGTGGATTCCCCTCCCGTTTAGATGGCGATGACTTGGTGTTTTACCGGTTTTTTTATTTTCTTCCTCTTATTAGGGGAATTGTCGCGACTTTCCCCCTTCGATGATAGACAAGAGTTGATTCTTCTCCCCCTCCGGGCGCAAGGGCTTCTTTCGTCCATCTTCGCACACTATCCCAGAGAAGACGGCACAAACACTTCCCTTTTTTCCTCTCGTCTGCGCGAACCGCGGCGTGTCATTCGCCCTCGGTTCCGATGAGAAAAAAAGCTCGCCATTCCCCCCAAATACGTAAGCTTTTTTCCCCCACGTAGAGAGTCAATACGCGCAAGCTCTTTCTCCTTGAGGAGGACGCACCTCCCTTTGCCCCGGCCCCCTCCCCGACAAACGACGCGTGCCCGCATCTTTTGAGAACGCCTCGATTCCGCTTCTTTTTCATGGAGATTTTCGAAACGACGCTCCCTCCCTCCCTCTCCATCATAAGAAGCGTAAAGAAAGGCCTGTTTTTAGAACTATGCTTCTCCATTTTAGGCCGCCTACCCTCGCTTGATGCGGCTTTCCTTTTCATTTGAGGCGATCTCGAAGGGGGTTTTTTTGCTCAGACCAATGACCACTCTCTTCCCTCGCGTGGGTCTGAACCAATAACCTTTTCCCCTTTGGAGCTTTTTTCCACTCGGTCTAATGACAAGTCGCTCTTCCTTTACCATAGCACTGTCGTTCACTTCTTTCAAGTTGTTGAGAGTTGAACAGAGTATAATACCTCTTCTCCCTTCCAGTGATTATAGGATTAAGCTGCAGTCCTCCGTTTTTTCAAAGGATGGAAAAGTCCCCTTCATCGAGGGCCCTTCTCACTTAGGTTTTTATTGGTAATAGCCAAGAATCACCGCTAGCAGTTGCTGCAGCAACCTAGTGCCCCCCCCCAATAGCCCCTGTTCTTGAAATAACTCTCTTTCTTTTCTCCCCCCCCTCTCATTAGCGGTGAAACCTTTCTTTATGGACGAATGATTCTTCCAAAGTTTGAAGAGACTCCCGTTTTTCCTCCCCGGTCCATTTCCTTCCTTTCACTGTTTCTTTTTTCCTTTGGGGGTATTTGAAATATCCGAAGGCGGAAGGGGTTATTTTCTTTTTTTTTCCTCCTCCCCCCCCTTCTGGAACTCGCGCTTTTTTTGTGAATGGCACTTTGTGCCTGACTTTTCCCCCACCGTTCATGGAGCCCTGGCCCAAACCCCCCTCAGAAAAAGATAGAAATTCCTCTTCTTCTCCACCCACTCACTCCTCCACCTACACCCCACTTCCCCGATACTTACGTGTCTTGAACGGGTCGCTCTCCCTCTCCCCCCCCCCCCCGTGTTGTTTGTGTCTTATGGCTTTTTCGGACAATAGACACGTAGTATGCTTCTCGTCGGAGTTGGTGAAGGTTCCCTTCGCTGTCGAAGTTTTTCAGTGCGGTCCCCCCGTTCTAGGAGTTTGGCGCTTTTTTTATGGGTTGGGCCTGTCATACCCGTTGCTTCTTTTCCTCTCTCGAGCAAAGTCAAAACTCCTCTCGCGAGGTGCCCCCTTTCTTCTCCCCTCTCTTCTTCGACACACCTTCCTCTTTCCCCCCACCTGTTCCGCAGGCATACCCTTTCCCTGTCCTGCCGGTCCCCCCCTTTTTTTTTCGCGTCACCCCTAAGTTGCCTTCAAACGAGGTAAGTTTTTTCCTGAGAAGGAAATGGCCCTCCCTCTCCTTTCCCCTCCCCCGGACACGGACTAACCACAACGATGGGGATTTAGGTTGCGCAAAGACAACTGCTCTTCTTGCGATTACAATAGAAACGATTCCTTTTGGGAACGCCTTGATTTCCCCCCGGTTGCCTAATAGAAGGACGCCTTTCTTGCTCCTGAGAATCCTGGATACTTTTCTCTCCGCTTCAACATACCAAAATAAAGAGACTCCTTGATAAGGGGCCCCCACCTTGGTCCCGCTGGCAAGAGGCCGTCCTTATGCAATGGAACAGATTAGCGGGGAGACGCCACGACCTTTCATCGATGGATTTTTTGAGTCGGGGAACTCCCCTTTACATGAGTCGATTTGCATCTCTCCTTTTTTTCTTCCCTTGTACCCTGGGAGTCGAGAAGGATTCTGCCCAAGTCCCCTCAGCAGCGCTAAACGCGCGTTGCCCCCTTCAGGAGAGGACCACGCGGCGATTTCTTCTCTAGCGTCGTTTTTGATGCGCCTTCCTTTTTTCTCTCGCGTTGCTAGAAACTGTTCGCCCCCCTTTTTTTTCTCGCTTCTCTCCCGCGGGGCGGTCCTCTTTTCGCGCGGGGTTTCCCCGATTCGAAGAATTCAATTTCTGCGGAGCGGATGCCTTCCCTGTGATGCGCCACTTCTTCTTTTTTGTCTCGAGAGCTTCATTGGTCTTCGTCGTCTTCATTGGACCTAGAGCAAGCTTTTTTCTTCCGAATTCATTGTTCGTTGGGTCCTTTCTTTTTTTTCCGTCTTTTTAAGCGCAGCAAGCACTGGCTCTTGCGAACGGGCTTGTAAGAAAGCACTCTTGCCACCTTGACCGGTTTTCTCCGACCCTGGGAAGCGCCCTTGCATGATCCCTTTTACACACCAAGTCCATCGCCATCTCTTCCTACCCGTCCTTCCCTCCCTTGTCCTTATTAACGGAGGAGGTTTCCCTTCCGAAGTTCTTCTCCTCGTACACTCCGAACAAAGATTCTTCCTTTCCGAAGGTGGATGATATTGCCCCCCAAAGTCTCCTCTTCCAACAGAGGCCCTATCCCCTCCTCCCCTCCAACGTGTCCGCCTCACAAAAAGTCTGAGAGCTTTTTCCTCCGTAATTTCAGATGGCGACAGATGAACCGATGAGCATCCCCTTCCCTGTTAATGTTAGAACCCCCCCTTTTTTTCAAAGCATCACGCCCCCCTTCGGTCGCGGAAGAAGCGCTTTTGCCGAGCTGGGGCCAGAAAGGTGCCTCCTTTTTGGCCGCTTCCACCAAATCGACTGACCTTCCCCTCCCGGCAGCCTTCCAGTCTCCGATGATTGCGCCCCCGAGGCGGCTGGGTGACACTTTCCCTCCGCGCTGATGGACCGCGAAATCGCGCTTTCCTCTTTCCCCCCTTCGCGAGACAGAGGCTACCCCTTTAAAAGCTAAAGTCTTCTCCGCAGATCAAGCTCCCCCCCTATGTGGCAGCCACTAGCGGCCTTCCCACTGCCGAGGGAGTTGAACCTTTCTCCCCGCTCGCCGACGGCCCTTTTTCGATATAAGGAAATTCCTTCCCCCCCTTCTCTTCGCGAACTCGACGAATTTCCCAGTCACCCCAAGGAAACAAAACGAAGAGAGCTCTTCCCCCCACGCTCTCTTTTCCCTTCCAAGACCCCCCCCCTCGTTGTTTTTTTTTTCGAACTACGGACATCCTTCGCTTAATGGCGTCGGCCGGCCTCCTCCCTTCGCTGTTGACGAAGGAGACTCCCTTTTCACCGAAGCCCGCATTTTTTTTCTCTGTTTGAATCTGTCCTTTCGAATGTCCCGATTCTCCCCCCCCCTGAACAAGCAAGACTGCGTTCGTTTTGTCCATTCGGACGCCCTTTCTCTCGGTTTTTCCCCTCTGGATGGCGAAAAAAGTAGGACTTGGGTGGCCCCTTCCTGTTTACGAGCACATAGTTATTTGTTGAAAATCTTTCAGATTGCTTCTGAAAAGGGTTCTCTTTTCCCTTTTTTTCCCCTCAGGAATAAGAGATGACCTTTTTCTTTCGCTTCTTGACCCAAGGAAGTGCACTTCTCTTTTTTTCCCCCCCTCCCCAGCGGCAATCGAATTACGATTCCCCTTCTTGGGACACGCAGGGCTTGCGGATTTCCGCCGCGTCGAGCGAACCTGTTTTTTGCTCCCCTTTTCCTACCAAAATGGTGTTGCCTTCTATGCGTTGCATCCCTTCCATGATCGCTGAGCTTAAATGGCAACCCGGTAATTCATTGCCGATCTTTTTCCCCCTCCAGGTCTTTTGTTTCAGTCCGCGGCTGTCCATATGCAACTCTTTCCCGGTTCTCCCCCCCTTCCCCTCCTACCCGTTTTGTTGTTCTTCGATCCCCCGGCGAACGCCGCTTTTTTTTCTCAACGGCCGTTGCATATGAAAGCCGCCTTTCTCCCTTCCTCCTTCCTTCCTCCCCCCCCCTTGCGAACTGCGCCTCATTCTCGGGCCCTTCCGCCATTTAAGATAATGAACGATCCTTTTCCTTCCTTCCCCTTCCCTCATAGAGGCGCCCGCCTTTCCCCTTCTTCCCGGACCTCTAGACAACAGTTCGCGTGACTCAGTTCTTCTCCCCATCATCGTGCGATCTCTCCTCCTTTCCTTCCCTTTCCTCCCCGCCTGTGTAAATCGGATGATCTCCTCGACAGCAGACGATCCCGCTCCTCCCCTCTGCGCAATCCCTTTTTTTCCTCCTTTTCTTCTCGAGTTCAGGCCTCCTTTCTTCTGTCCAAGATGTGCGGCACCTACGATGTGCTCGTAAAAGTAGTAGGAGATCCCCCCCTTTTTCTAGCAGGATTTTCGCCAGCTCTCCCCCCCACCTCGGACGTCCGGCGAATTGAGACTCTTTGTCCGCATCTAATAGCCCTCCCTGTCTTCTTTTTTTCTTTCTTCAGACGCGTTCCTTTCCTTTGGCCTGGCGACGGACCCTTCCGAAGTTTACAACATGGAACGGGCGTTCTGACTTATCCCCTTCCCCCCCGCGAAGAGATAACGTGGGCTTCGTCTCCTCCTTCTTCTTTCAGTGATGGTAGTAGTACGAGCCCCCCCCTTTTATTCTCTTCCTAGCGAGTAATTCCCTACCCTGCTCCTCGTGAGACGCAGCTTCCTCCCCCCCGGTTATAGAAATCGTGCTCTCTTTTCTCTAAGTCAAGAAAGCTCTCTATTTTTCCCCGTGGAGGAAGGGATTGAGAGTCCTCCCCCCCTTCTTTATTTGGTACCTCTTTCTCTGCCTTTCCCCTCTCTTGGTGAGGTCATAAGCGCGTGCCTTCCCTCGAAGTAC
>Ga0179593_1434662_pt1 | contig 12662 bp, 11 predicted proteins | sample CZODoug2_1_08_16_FD_185931 | JGI IMG/M metagenome (GOLD analysis project Ga0179593, IMG submission 185931) | Vadose zone soil fungal communities from Angelo Coast Range Reserve, California, USA - CZODoug2_1_08_16fungal (PacBio error correction) | ecosystem: Environmental > Terrestrial > Soil >... | reverse complement strand
TTTTCTTCACCAAGTCCTTTTTTTTCCTTCCAGAGGTCGCCTCTCTGCTTCCTTCCAAAAAGTGGCGTGGGAATTGTATGATATCTTCGTGGAATATCGTTCAACCCACACTGGGCCTCCAGTCCCAGAATTTCCCTTCTATTCAGGCAGTTTCTCTCTTTTTTCAGAACTGAATGTGTCCATCCGTCGTTTCCGTGCTCGCTTTGATTTTCGTCGTGAATCCTGTGTACTTTTGTCCCTACCCCTTGTTTATGTCGCGACTTGACTTTTTTACCTCTCATGGGTGTGGTCCCCTCTCCTCTATCGACTTTTCCGATCTTACCACAGATGTAATGCCGAGGTTTCGGGCCGGAATTTGAAGTTGAGTGCTTCTTGTACCCGGACCCTTTATTTGTGCACTTCGTTCACCCATTTGCCCTTTGGGGTAATCGTCCTTCTGGTCCCAGCTTTCAAGAATAAAGAGATGCTGTCGGTACATGCGGCCCTGGCAGTTTCCCCAAAAGTGGCTGGTTTCCTGCCGGATGTGCTAGTCCCCACGTTCACTCCGTTCTTTGATGCCCTTTCCGACTTTTTGATTCCCCCCCAGACCCTACCCCTTGATCTTGCCCCACACCCTTGATCCCCAGGACCTATAATTTCTAGTTCCCCCTCACTTATTCTGACCTGTTAAGCGGGGCTTCGAGAAGTTTTTCCCACCCACAGTTCCCCTCTTGAGATGGGCTTGGGCTTTTCGCATTGTTGGCAAGCCAGTATCCCCTCCCATTCGGTTTTGACTTTTCCTGATTCTTTTTTTTCCATTTAGATTTGTCCCGTATAAGGTGTCTCGAATTCACCCCCCAGTTGACTGCTTTTTGAAGAGTTTTTCTCTGTCGTTGGCGTGCTGATCTTTTTGCTTGTTCCCTTGTTTCACCCCCCACGTCTGTGGCTTCATCTTGCACATAACCCTCCCCCTATATTAGTAGTACCTCTTTTGTCCATGTTCCCCTGATTGATTGCTTGAAGTGACGCCCTGCCGCAGCATTGCCGGAAATATTTGACCTTTTTTTTTCCATGCGCCCCCTATGGTACTCTGTCTTCATGCCTTTTCCTCATGGACTTGCGTCCCCACTCGACCCCGACTTGCTGATTGCAACAGCCCCCTTTCATGGTTTTTGAACGCGCTAGCCTTGTTTCTGTTCAATCCCCCTAGGGCTGCTTCTCCCCCGAGCTGTTGCCCCCGATTTCCTGTTCCTTTCTGCCATTTAACCGCGCTGGGCCTTATCTCTTACAACTTTTTCCTCTTCGAATCGTCCTGAAAAGGCATTGGTTTGAAAGACCGACCTCTCTGCAACTTCACCCCGAGTCCACGAGTAAGGGCATCCACTTTTTCATTCGTTTCTACCGAAGGGCCTGCCTAGAATCCCCCCTGTTGGGAACGTAGTGCGGACCTTTAGGTTCGCGAAAGCGCTCTCCGTTGTCCCTTGCCAGTAGACCTTCTCTCTGACCTTTTCTTTTTCGTGTGTCTTCACACGTCTTTGCTGATACCTCCGAGATTACTCCCCCTTTTGGGGCTCCGATTGAGCTTTGCTTTCCACCGCGTTCCTTTTCGCTGCAATGAGCACCCTAACCCATTGAGCTACCTTGAATACATTTCCACTTTTGGTTTGGCGCCGCGTCTCACCCAGAGACCTCTTTTTCCCCGAAGTTTTCCCCCTCACCCGTTGATTGCAAACCGGGGTGTTTGAAACACCAAGATGTACTTAAAGTTGAATTTCCCCCTTTTTTGCGGCAATCTTTCTCGATCAGCTGCCCGAAGCCATTTTGAGGATTCATTCTTTACTGCCCGTTCGTTTTCTTTGGGAGGGTTAAGCTTCAACAGGACTTCTTTGGGGCTTTGTGCCCGAAGCAGTTTTCCCTCTCTCCCACCCCACAGTCGGTGCCGGTGAGCGGGTGATTTCTAGTTGAGATTACTCGAGCTGCTGAAGTTCCGCTCCTGAACACCTTCCACGGCCCTTCCGTCAGCTGCTCACGTCTTTGGAAGTTCTAGACTGAGCCTGATCTCCGAATGAAAGTTTTTTCTCTTTTTTCTAATGTTCCTTGCTTCCGTAGCATTTTTTGCGATTTAATACTTCTGTCCTCCCGTCTAAGCACAGTTTTTAGAATAGAAATTCTGTCTCTTGAACGAGCCAAGCGTTCTCGGCTCTCGCAGAATTTCAATTTGGCACTTTCTTCCCTCGTTTAAGTTCTTCAGTTCCGAACGGCATCAATAGTGATTTTTCCATCTTGTCTTTTCACTCTACCCCCTTTTCAGTCTTTTTCCAACTTCCGCGGCACACACTTCCCCATCGGCTCGCCCAGTCCCGACTTTTCAGACAGAACTAATTTTCCCTGCCCAATTTCGAGTGTGTTGTGAAGATTTGAAAATATCTTTCTCTTCCCGTTGTTTTTTGCTTTCTCGATATCCCTTACCACCGTCTTTTTTCTGTAAAAATCTAACCACGATTGCAGTTCTGCACCATCATCTCTTCCAGATCACTATTTAAACTCTTCCTCGAATCAGATCCTCAATACTTTCCCACCCGAAATTTAGCGATGTACCTTTAATCTCCGCCTTCTGCCTGCTCCTTATTCTGATCTTCCCAAGATGTATGTGGATTCTCTTTGCCGCTTTCGCGCGATATTTTCCTTTCCCCCCCGACACTTTTCTCTTTTTTTTCGTCTTCATCTTTGTCGTTGACCGTCTAGCCCCTTCCAAGTGCTTGTTTCCGGTATTACTTTATTTTTTTTCCCCTTCGAGATATATGCTGACATGGATTACGGTCCTCCCTGTTCTAACGATTGCTTTCATGGTCTTGAGCGGTTTCTTTCGGAGACCCTGCTCTCGGACGCGCTGGTTTTCACCACGAAATCACCGTCCTCTCCCCACCTTGGACTTTTTTGTTCTTTCATGTGCCCCCTACGCTGTTTTTCCACTCCCGCCCGCCGTCGTTTTTGCCGCTGTAGTGTCTTTTACGTATCCTCAGCCGTTTACCGTTCCTTAATCTTTACACATCTGCTGGCCCGTGACCGCTGTTTTGGTAATATTTTGGCCAACCCTTCCTTTTATCTCCACCCCCGTTAGTAACAACTTTTTCCCCAAACCCCTTTTTGACAATTGCTCTCCCCCCTATAGGCCCTTTTTTGTAGAACCACCCCTTGGATAAGGGGTATGGCGCCTACACCACCTTTCCCCCATAGTTCTTCGGCTGTTTCTCTCCCTTTTTTTATTTGCTTTTCAATGCGCGGCGGCACTCCCTCTGGGTCTACTCAAGCGGCGCCCCCCCCCTCGTTTTCCCTTCTTTTTTGGCCGTGTGCCACGACACACGCAACTTCTTCCTTTTTATCGCCTTTTTTGCAATTTTCTCTTTCTCTCGTCCCTTTCGCTCCAGAAGTTCCTTTTTTGGACGTTCCACAAGTTGGGAGGTTATTCCTTAACTTCGTTCTCCTTTGCAGACCCTTCCTTGCGGCGTTATATGCTCGTTTCCTCGGGCAGTTGCCCGGATTTTTTCACTTTTTCCGTCCAAACTTTTTTTCCTGTTTCCCTCTTTGCTGCGTGCCTCTTTTTTTTCTCTTTTAGAAATTTGCCCCAGCGGTTTCTCCAAGTTGTACGAGACACATGATGATGGCCCCCTTTTTGGGTTGTATTCCACTTTTTTCATTTGTCCCCAGTCTTTCCCATGTCTATCCTTCAATTTTAAGGCACATGATATGGCCAATCCTCCACCTCTTTTTCTTTTTTTCGCTTCCCAAAATAGCTTAAGGCAATTTCTTATTCCCCCCATTCTTGTTCTTTAGTTTCGACTCCCATCGTTCCCTTAATTTTTGAGGAATGCTTTATCCACTCAATCGGTTTCCTGTCGGCTAATTTTGTAATAAAGAATAGCTTGTTCCGTTCTTTGCAAAGGCATGCGGACAGGACTGGGTGGTATTCGAGGACTCCCCTTCCTCTCATCGTCACAGACCCCAAATTATCTTTTTCCCTGCGATTTTATGCTTTCCTTTAGACGGTTCCTATCCTATTCCCGTTGTAGACCCCGCAACTCAAATGTGTCCCACCTTGTCGATTTCAGACATCTTGACGCCTGATTTCCTGACATTGTCTTACCCCACTTCTAATTACGTTCCCCCCCTCTTCCCCCTTCTTCGACCCCCGTTTGGATCCTCTTTTCCCTGGACTCCTCCTAACAGGTTCGGTCCTAGTAGTCTGCGTTCGAAATATTGGGCTTTTATCCCCTTGTTTTTCCCTTCAGAGTGACGGGGCTGTGTAGGTTTATACCAAATGGTTCTTCATCTTTCCCTTTCGATCACATTAACTGCTTTCAATCTGGTTGTTGACTAGAACGCTCACGGCACTTTGAACTGCTTGCCGTAAAAACCTTTCTTTTTGTTCTTTTCTCTCAAGGATAATTCCCTTCGACCCCAGGGCACTTCCAAAATTTTACAAATACCTTCTTCGCCCTTCCCTCCCCAAGCTCTTAATACTTCAAGTTCCCCGCCACACTCTATATTTTGATCGGGTATTTTTCAGACCGTGAGTTTTTGATTCGCTGGCCCCCCACCTAATCTCTGCCTCTTAATATGTAGCGAGTTTCCCCCAACATTAGTAGTTCCCCCTTCCCGATCCCGGACAGTTTATTGCAAGGCGCGGCGGATGCGTTCAAACCCACCATCAGGTTTTTTGGGTCAGTACCCCCTGAGGAAGCGGATTTCCTTCTTTTCATTATGACTTTTTTTTCTTTCTTTTAGCTTCGAGTAGCACCGAACCCCCACGTGTTCCGGTTGTGGCACCTTCCCCTGATGGGCTTCTTTTTTAATTAATGTCCCTTTTTGCCGACGAACCCCCCCCTTCTCTATCTGAATCCCCTCCCTTTTGCTTGTTTGCGATGGGTTTGTCAACGTTACCCTTCTCGGGCTCATTCAAGTCCCCTTTCAGCGGAACCCTGTTTTCATCCCAGGTATTGTTATATGCTATCTCATGTAAGAAGGTGTTCCCAAATTTTTCCCTCCAGCCCCTTGTAAATCCGCTTCTGGACTGGTAGAAAGCATTATTTCCAGCCCTTACGGCCCTCTTACTTTGCCCCTTTCGCCCTGGGCTCTGTTCCGTTCTAGGGAATGTTCCTTTCCTTCGTGCCCGTTAGTTCTCTGCCCTCTTCCCCGGCAAGTCATGGGGATGTTTGCGCTTTATTCCTCTCTGTCGTTGCTTCCCCCCTCAATTCCGAATTGCTAGGTTTGGGGTTTTCGGTCCCTTCCTTGGAATTGAGCGTTTTTAGGGCCCCGGCCCTTGCATTTGTGCACCCAGGGTTTCACCGGGGGTCTTAATTTTTCCAGCTAACCCTATCCCGCAGCGTCGGTTCAAGCCCTGTTTCAAAGTGTTGGAGCCGGACTCGTCCTTGCCCCCCCCCTTTGAAACAAAGACGTTCTTTTTTTTCCGCCCTTCCATGCCACTGACCACTTTTTTGAAACTACCCGAACTTCTTCTTTTTTCCCCATTTAAAGGACCCATAGTTTTCTCCTGAATCTCTTGACTTCTTTTTCTCTCGGTGAGCGCGTCTGCCCTACAACCTTCCTGAGAGCTTGGGCAGGGTTCTCCTTTGTTGTGGAAGCAGTATCCCTTCCTGACACTCGGCGGTCATGCTTCTTTTTCCTCTTTTTACCATCTCAGGCGTGCCTACATGATTCTCTTTTTAAGATTTTTTCTCTCCCAACCAGCATGCCTTTTTTATTGTCCGTGCTGATTCTTTTTTCTGGATCGGAAGACCCCTCCTTTGCCTCATTTCACCCAGAAGCAACCATTATTTAGTTTGAGCTCCGCGTTGCTCGACCTAGAACGATTGCCTGACGTCCTTACTTCACTCATTGCCTTCCCCATTTCTGCCTGACACCCCTCTTCTCTTCCTCGAACTCCGATACTCTCGACTTTCTTCATTCCCCAAGCACGCACTGCTTTCTGGCAATTTGCCTTGATTTGGATTTTGAGAGCATTGTTGCTTCTGTTTCCAAATTACCGTGAGTATCCCCGCTCTTTTTACTCCCTTTTCTGGTTCTTTCGGAAACTTCACCCTGCTTGTTTCCATTCACCGATGGGCCACCGAATTTGCTCTCCCAGTTTTCAACCCCTGAAAAGGGGTGACGCCAGGAACCCTTATTTCTTCCCCCTTGCCCGAATTCTCATGAGCAGCCCACCTGCCCTCCTTTTCCATTAGTGTCTGCCTAGAAACCGCTGGGCATTTCTCTCTCCAGCCCAAGCGCTTTGGTGACCCCCTTCCCCCTTTTCCCTTAGTCTGTTTCTCTTAAGCGCTTCTTAACGTTTCCAACTGTAATCAAACTTCGTTAGTTCCCCTTATCTTTTTACCCGACCTGCGCCCCTCCCGCACGTCTACACCAAGGGTTGCACTTTCTTAGCGCACCTCGTTCTCCTTTCTCTTCATGAGCGACAACTCCCGATACCCCTACGAGGGAACAGTTTTTTTGGGCGCCGATGCCCCTCTTACTTTTTGAGCTTTTCACCTGTTATCCCTTTTTTGTCGGCGTGAACTGGTTTGAACCCGTTGAAATGTTTTCCAAGGTTGTTCCGCCCCTTTTCCCTCGATCCGCTTTAATGCGCCATTCGATGGGAGGAACTTTCCCCTTATTCTGGACCGTTCGAGGGAGCGTTTCGTTTTCTAGGGATTCTCCCTTCTTTCCACCGGGACCTGGCGGTTTGGCTGGCGTTTCCTGAAGTCTTTATTTGAGCCCCCACTATCTGCAAACAACATTCTCTCGCCAGTTTTGTCTAGCTTCTTCCTTCCAGCTCCGAGCGGCCGGGTTTGCCCCCTTACGCCTTTTCCACCCTTTCCCCCCTTGCCCTCTTTACAGGGGGCTCGCAGCAATTATCATGTCTGTTCCGAGCGTTTTTTGCGCTTTCCTCCATATCGGCAGAAGTCACGTGTTCCGTATTCAGGTTTTTTTTGTCCCTCCCGGCGCTAATCCCTTCTCTTCGGAGTCCTTTCTTTATGACTTCCTTTCGCTAGTCAGATTCCTAGGTCTTTGCCGACGCCCCCGAGGATCATGCACCCAGAAGCTCTTGTTTATCAGTCTCTCTTGGTCCGTGAACGCCAGTCATATCAATCGTTCTCCTCCTAGCGGTATGTTTTTAACCAGCCTTCCATCGTGCCTGGCCTATCTACTTTTATGCACATCTGTGATCGGAGAGATTCCCGCATTGCGACCGCCCACTCTCGGAATCGTTTTTGATTCCCCTTTTTCCTTTTAAGAGGACTTTGCACCACCTTATGCTTTTCGCGTTGTTGTTTTTTTTTGATCTCTTTTGCAAGCTGACCGCCTCTTTCTTTTCTAATTATTGCTGCGCTTAGTTTTTCTTTTCTGCAAGCGTAAATCTCCGACCGATGTTTAGTGCTGGAAACCGTGCTTTCCCAAATTGATCGGTCAAGCAATACCCCTCTTGCATCCTTTTATTTTCTTCTTGGATGCCCCCATAACGTAAGAAGGGCAGAGTGAATATGATGTTGGACCCTCCACTCTCTTTTTCCAATCTCTCCTTCATGTCCGATGTTCCAGACTTTTTTCGTTACCGAGACTGTGATATTTCCCCTTTTCTTCATCGCGCGAGGACTTCATCTCCCGTGCTTGCAGAGACCCTGGCAAGTTCCTTTCCCCGTGCCTTCCCGCCTTTGGCAACGCAGATCTCTTCAGAGATCCCCTTTAATTCCCCTGATTCGACAGCAATGAGCTTTGTGAACTGGTGGAATGAGCGACTTTCATCACTTTGCCCGCCGCTTCGCCGCGATGTATTTCCACGAACTACGCAGCCCTTAAACTTCTGATCTTTTTTTTTCTTATGTTCTTTCCCCTAAGCGTCGGCCACGCCCTCCCCCGCCTTGTTGTCAGCTGCTTGTTTTCTGACGCTTCCCGAACAGAGATTCTCCCAGTTGCAGTCCGGGTCCCTCCCTCTTCGGCTTTTCACCTTTAATTCTCTTGAGACGAGTATTGTCCCTCACCACCGAATTTCATCCACTTATTACAACGCCTTTTTCCCTCAACACTTGCAATGGAGTTTGCAAACGGTCTTCTCCCCCTTCCCTAACCCCTCTTGTTCGGTGAGATTTAGATCCCCTCGGTCGCCCTCACTTTTTTAAACCGTTTTTTCGCAAGTTGGTTATTTGGTCGCTCTCATTGCATCTACTGGAATTACGCGGTGTTCTTTCCTTCACCTGGATGCACCCACCCCTTGTTTATACTTTTCTTTTGCCGTTTCGCACATGTCACGGTCCAAGACACATCCCAATTTTCCAACAGGAATACTAGCTTTTACTGGCAAGTTTTTCTTAGGAGCCTTTCCTGAACCCTACCCCAGTCTCTCCCCCATCCCTTCTTTTGCTAGGAGCTGTTCGGTTATTCTAGACACGCATTATTTTTTGCGTTTATGTGCTCGCTTTGTTTTTTTTCCACTTTCTGGGTTTGGGGGTCGGGCAGGTTCTTTTTCTAGTTTTCGTTTTCAATTTCTTCCACTGCCCTCACTTTTCCGTTCACCTGGATTTCGCTGCTGCCTTCGTCTGCTTTTTTGCTGACCTGCTCCTTTTGCTTTCTTGAGCTCGACCGACCCCTTCTCTTTCCTCTCGGTGGGGAATCAGCCTAAACGGTTTCTCCCACTGGTACCAATGCAGACCACTCGCGATTTTTCGCGTTATACGTGACCACTTTGCCAATTTATCCGCCCCATCTTCCTTTCGCGTTTGTCTTCAGGTCCCCATCCACTAGTAGTTGTGCCCTTACCATTCCCTTTTCCCGAAGCCTCTTTGGTCGGCTCTCTTTCCCATCGTTCCTGCAATTTTGAGTCATTTCCCGACCCCACTCTGGTGTTTTTGACGCCACCGCGCACTCTCCTCCTCGTCTTGTTGTTTTTAATGAATATGTTTATCCCTTTTCGGTCCTCTACTCTCCTCAACAGATCACTTTCCCTCGCGTTTATTCTCACCCTTCACTCCCGTCCGTGTCATTTGTGAGTCTTCGATGTTCCCTCCCCAACCTTCTTGAGCTCTCAATCTTCACATGGTAAAACCATTTTCAATTCGCGTAAAAGACACGCCCCTTGACCCGCGTGATTTCTTCTGATCGTTACGTTCCAACTAAAGCGCCCTTCAAGCTCCCACTCCAAAGCTCCTGGTACTCCTTGACTCTCTTCCCGTTGTCCCGTGGCAATTGCCTCGTCAGGAAGTCGAACTTCTCTTTAGTCTTATCAATTTTGGCATCAGATCTTTTTTGCATGGTGTTGGGTTGGTTCGATTCCTCACAATTCTGGTCCCTTGCACTTTTTTATCCTCCTCCCTTGCCCTTCATCCGGGGCACTCGATCTTTTCCTAGGTTCTATAACTTTGAATGATTGCCCGTTCCCACTATTGCTTGCGTTTTATCCCTTTTTTTCTCCTTCCCCCTTTCCCCCCCCCCTTTTCACCCCCTGATTCCCCAAATTCCTGTCCGGGTACGTCCCTCAGCACAACCCCGCTGCATATACTTAACTTTCGAATCTTTTCTATACTGGTGTTTCATTTGATTTCGTTGATATTCGTTCAATGATCTTCTTTTCTTTTCCCCCATCCCTTTTTCCGAGTCACCCTGTCGTTTCCCCGGCCTCCCTCTCTCTTCTTACCAGTTCCCGATCCTTTCCAGACCATCTCTCTCAATAGTGGCACTGCTTCTGCTGTCCCCTGCGCCACTGTTTTTTTTACCCTGTCGTGTTGATGAATTGGTTTCCTCCAAGTTTTTTTTCGCTCTTATTACTTTCCCTGCTCCGCTGCTTCTTGTTTTTTATCCTCCCTATCTCCACTTTTTGGAGTTAGATTTAGCGTTAACGCATTATTTTACAGTCGACGTCTCACTCGCGAACTTGTGCCCCCTCCTCTCTTCCTCTCTTTCCTCCTCCCCTCTTTTTTTTTTGAGATTCACTTTATTTTTTTTTCTCTTCTTCCCACAGTTTCATTCTTTTTTCAGAAGGATTCAACTCTTACGTGAATCCTGCGATTCTTCCTCCAACTGTTTCAGTTTTGTATCTTTTTTTATCCTGTCCGCTTTTCGTTAGACTGGTCCCCAGTGGACGACCCGCCCAATGGACATTCATGCATTAGACTATTTCCCGTGAAGGACCGCATTCAGCAGCTTCCCTGTTGTACTTTGACCGGAACTGGTCCTACCTTCCTTTTGATTGTCTTTTCGCATTCGCTCTGCTAAGATGCAGGCTGTCGCCTTTGAAAGATCAGCTTCCTCCTGGTGAGCTGACCCCCGCATTTCCGGAAATGAGACGTTTTTTTTTGCCAGCTACTTCCCTGTCCCCTTTCTTTTCTTTCTTTTCCCCTTCCCCGGTTTAATTTGGCCATGTCTTTGTTGACCAATTGTCACTGGTGTAAATCCAGGTTTCTCCCTGTTTATACTTCCCATTAGCTTCTCTTCAAGCAGTTCAACTTTGTGGCAGTCGGAGCGTGGCTTCGTCCCCCCCCTATGTGTCTCAAGTTTGATCGACTTGGCCCCTTTCCCATTCTGACCAATTTTTATCCAATTTTCCCCTCCACTCCTTGCTCTTGACTCTTTTCATCAGCTACATATTGACCCCCTATAATTTTCCCTTCTCCTAGGACCGGACTCTTAGAGTTCGGTTCTCTGGATCGCCTTCTTTTTTTATCCCCCCTCCCTTTTTCGCTCTTGATATTGCCGCTTGGGTCCCGGGTATTCCTGCCTTAAGACTCCCCCCGTCACTCCTCGAAAATGCGTCTTTCTGCTTTTCCTCTCGACTTTCTTCTTTTCCACTTTGAGATCCCTTTCTTCTTTTCCACCTTCTTCCTCCTCCTTCCCCCAACCAGATCGCAGGGAGCTATATGTTTCTCTTGTCCCGCTGCTTTATCCGATCTTTGTCCAAAGCCCAATTCGGCCGCTTGACCACTTTTGCTTGCATCCGGAACCGCATACAAGTTTTCTTCTGTAGCTTCTCTTTTGTGTTCCAGAGCAAACCCTTGGCTTGTGGCACGTAGTTTTAAGCCTAATAGTCCGGAACGATGAAGTCTTCCCTCCCCTCTGGGATTTGCCCTCCCTGAATTGCCCGTCTCACTCTTTGACCTTGACTCTTTCCCACCTCCTTTTACGCCCGTTGCATTTTGTCCACAGCGCCCTGTCCCTTATTGTCCCCTGAGAGTCGTTGGTGTTTGTTTCTCTTTTCCCACTGATTTAGTACGTATCCCCACCTCTCTTTGTCGCCCCCCAGCTTCTTCATGGTTTCTTACTGAACCTTCCCTTTTTTTGACACGCGCTGAGTTCCCATGCTCTCTAGCCGCAAACCAGTCAATTGGCTCGCCTGTTATAGCGAACTCTCGGATCGATCACAGTTTCATAGTGTTTCGTTTTGCGATGCCGTCAATACTCCCCGATGTCCGCCGCATACTGTATCGTTCTCTGTCCAGCATTGCCCCGCTAGTTCCTTTCAGTGGCTTCACTTTGGACAAATACCTGCCTGCGCCGTTCTCTCAGACGTACAGGATACTCTTGTACGGTTTTCATGGTCCTAGCCAGAAACAACTCTTGTCCTTGGGATTGCTGTTCTATCGGTTACCGAAATGTCGATTCTCTTCTTTTACTTACCTTTAACTCCTCCATATTGGCACAGTTAAGAATGAGATTTTTTTACCTTTGTTTCTTGTGTCCAACGTTGACAGTCCGACTGATCCGAAGGTATTTACCCCCTTTCTGCATACGTATTTGTCCTCCGAAACAGAGTTATACTTTTTTTCTTGTACACTTCTGAGCAACCTCACTCACCCCCCCTTGGCTTACCAGCCGACCCCTTATCAGTCTTTTCCAATACTGTCGCTGGTCTTTTTGAGGCCAGATCCCATTTCAGTAGAATTTCCACCCGTCAAAACGTTGCCCTACCCGAGTTCTCTACCTTGTTGTTGTCCCCCTTTTTACAAGGTGGAGATATTATTCCGTTTTGTTCCTCCCCCCCCTCCCCTCTCTAACTCTGCAAGGTAGACATAAACGATGGATGAAGTTAAAAATGTTCAATGTAAGTTATATATCTGAGTAGCGTTTCGTCAGGACCCGTTACCACCTGACCGCGGAGGCTGGCTTGTTCCTACCCAGCTTGTAGCCCAATATTAACCAAAAAAGTCGGTTCCACTTTTCTGCGGTGTCTTTCTAGTTTGATCCTCGGGATAGTTTTTTCTGAACAAGTGAACGCTCCCCTTTACCCCCCCTTTCCCTTGCTCGCCATGGTCGGCTCCCCCGTCAGTTTTAGTATGAATTCGCTGTGACCAGATAGGTCAGCTTCCACTTCCCTGTTCCCTTGTCCTCTGCCACTTCCTATGACTCCGCTCCCGCGTCGCTGCTGAGCAGCCCTGTTTAGAATAACCTTTTCCCCTTTACTGTTGGCCCGCGTTCCCAGCGTCCGTTGAATACTCTCATATTTGACCTCATAGCTCCGGTTTATTTGCTGCCGTCCGGCATTCCCGCTTCAGTTCCATGTTCTTTTTTTCCCCCCCCTCCTTCCATTCGTGCGGACCACCGTCCGCTGCCCCTGTGTGATCGGATCTGCAGAGTTAATTTTTTCGTAAAGGAATAACTCGGCAATCTTTTCTCCCCGGCCTTCATGTCCATGTTTTCCT
>Ga0179593_1364775_pt1 | contig 12662 bp, 11 predicted proteins | sample CZODoug2_1_08_16_FD_185931 | JGI IMG/M metagenome (GOLD analysis project Ga0179593, IMG submission 185931) | Vadose zone soil fungal communities from Angelo Coast Range Reserve, California, USA - CZODoug2_1_08_16fungal (PacBio error correction) | ecosystem: Environmental > Terrestrial > Soil >... | reverse complement strand
CTACCCCACTTGATTCTTTTAATCGCCAGAGCCGTAAGCACGTGATTAGACCGGCCTCCCCGAGCGCCTTTTTCTTCTTTTTGGACTTTTTTCTTCGGGGGTACTCCGGTTTTCAGGCCCAACCTCCCGCCTCCCCATCCTAGAGGCGCCCGCTTTCATCCATAACGATATAATTCCTTCTTCACGGGCATCGACATAGTTCGCGCGTCAAATATCTTCCGTGCCTTAATTTTTGTTTTTTAGGTACTTCCTGTAAAATCTACGCCCCTGCCTGATAGGCAGCGGAAATGTCCCCTCCTCAAAATTTGATCATGACTTTGCCCCCTGTTCCGAAATTGTTCGGGGCCTGGAACATCGGTCGAAACCTGCATTCCCCCCCTGAGAGACTTTGATTCTCCTTCGAAGAAGACCTATCTTTCTTTCGGGTTCTTTCTTCCTATATGATGTTTCGCTTCTTCTGGACAGAAAAGAAACGATTTCCCTACGGACTTCCCTATTCGTGTCCCTTTCACACTCAGATATCGACAGTCTCAACTGTGACCATTTTAGAATTGTTTCCCCCTTTTTGACCCGCGGTGACCGCCTCCAGCGTCCCATGAACTCCCCCCCTCCGCCGAGTTTCTTCTTAATAACGCCGCTCACGCCCTCTTCCTCAAGGTGACTTCGCCCTCGCATTTGGTGCTTTCTGATCGGAGCCGGGTTTTATACTCTCGAGACTTTCCCCTCTTCGAACCCCCCAACGGTTTTCGACCGACTTCGTTTTCTTATTTTCTACTATGCCCGCTCTTTTACATCCGAACGTGATCCAGCGAGGAACGCGACTCCTGAGGTCCCCCCCTTCCTCAACCCCGTTTATCCCTTGTCACTTCGCCCCCGTTAGTATGGAAAGGTTTACCCTCCTCTGTGGTTCCACGGATGGTAAGCCAGTCTCCCTAGAACACAAACTCCACTCCCCCCCTATCGGCCCCCCTTTTTAGCTTCAAGGCGCCTCCAAGCAAGCATAGGAAAATCCTCGTCGTCCCCTGTTCTTCCTGGGTCACGCCGCGGACTTTGACCGTATTTAAAACTCCCACCTTTCTTCCCTCCGCCTACCCAGTCTCCATTTCCAAGAAAGACTCGGGACCCCCACTTCATATCTTTTTCCTTTTCTATTTGCATCCCTACTTGTTTCCCATGGACCATGACCAAGCGTCAAAGCCCGATGGAAGTTTCCCTCTTTCGTTGTGAAGACCGCTGTCTTTTTAGTATGGTTAAGCCCACCCCCCCCCGGCTACTCTTTACTTCTGTAACCCGACCCCTCCTTCTCGTTTTATACTTCATAGCACGCGACTGACCAGTTCATTGTGGGACGATCTGATGTGCGTTCCCCCCCCCGAAGTATCTTCTCTCTCTTCTACTGCCAGGTGGAAGGTCCCTAGTGTGAAAGGAGTTTTCTTTGCGCTCGACCTGCTATTGCGTTGGCTTTTCTTCTGTTTAGGCATTGACGGAACAGTAAACATACCCCCCTCTAATACTTCATCACGACCTGAGCTGCCAGGTCAGCCTTTTCTCCTGCTGCTTTCAGTTGACTTGCTGACGTCTTATAGGCGTAGCCTGAATTCCCTCAGTCCCCGCTTTTTCGTCAGGTTTCTTTCCTTGACTATGATAAGCCTACCCTACCGTCCAGCCCCCACCCTCCAAACTCTCTGATTGCGAGGCTGCTTTTTTTTTCCCTTCTTTTTTTCCTCTTCCCTTTTTGGCCAAACCATTCCGAGGGGCCCCCCCCCCCCCCTGCGGTATGACAGGTTTTATTCGACCCGGTGATTCTTGAATAGCAAGCCCTCCCCCCTTCTCATTACCGCCCCCCCCCGCTCCTCCTTCGTTCTGTGATCAATTGTTTTTGCGCTTCCATTTGTCTTATTTCATTTTTCTACCCACCCCAAGTTTCACCCACTCCCCGACTCTGGACCTCGCAATGACGAATTTTTCCTTCCGATTTTGCCCCGTTGAATACCCGTCCGACGCTCGCCCTTGATTCACCAGCGAGGAGCTGCAATTCCCTCCCCATTGGGGTGAAGGTACTGAGTTTCCTTCTGTGAATTCCCGTACACGGACGCCTCCCCTTTTTTGTGGAGGAGCCCCCATAGAAGTGTCCTTACTTTCTCCGTAAATCCCTGGAAGCCTTCTTATGTTGCTCTAAGCCAGACGAAGACTTAACCCCCGCTTGTGACGCCACTTCGGCATTACGGATTCTTTTGTCTCCCCGTCTATGCATAACCGGTACTACTTTACCCCAGACCCTGTTATCGTGCTGCCTTTGAGCATTCGTCTATCGTTTTCCGCCCCCCAAACCTCCAGGGATTTTTTCCCTCCGTTCATAACTCGGCATAGGCCGAAACGCCGGGGCAGTGAGATACCCTTTTCTTTTATCCGGGTCGCTTTTTTTTCCTTAATAAATGATGGCAGGAGCACTTCTCGATGACTTTTCTTCTCCTTCCCTATCTCCCCTGGTGGAGATCGTCAGGCCCCGGGTTGTGGAGGTGCGCAAAGAGGTTCTTGAGTCGCCCGTCCCCTTTCTATGAGTCTTACATTCAGGACTCTTCTTTCTCTTCCATTATGTCTGCGGTCGATACTAAATCTTTCTTTTTTCCTCCCCCTTCTCGAGATCTTTGCTCGCGCTGAAATTAACTTGCTTGAATAGCATTCCCCTCTTTTAAGCGAAATTTTCCCCTCTATCAATGACGTTTTATAGAAAGACCTTTGAAGACTCCCCCCATTCCCAGGGGTAAAGCATAAGATATCCACATTATAGGGATAGGAGTAAAAGTTACATCCTGCCTTTTAGATGTCCCACCAGTTCTTTCCCCTCATTTGAAAAAGAATCCTTAATAAAATAACTCCCAAAGTCCGATATGAGACCAAAGGGTTGTACTTTAACTTTTTTTGTTGAGTTCCTCCACCTTGAATGTTTAGGCCAGTAAACCTCCTTCTTCTCTGAAAGTCGTCCCCAGGCTTATCCCCAGGAAACAGGATTTAATCATCCCCAAAGCTAGCCTCCCCCCGCATATCTCTTATTCGGCCTTGGAATGCGTCCATTATGAACATTCTCTTCTGGCTGATACTCACCCTCCAGTATACTTCCTCACAGCGCCTGTGTCGAGTCGCTTTAGCACAAGGTGAGGACCCCCCATCGTCATTTTCTCCCCCATTGAAGAGGAAGAGTGCTTTCAACTTGTCTCCTATACCTTCACCGCCCTGTTATCCTTGCCCCCGATGGTGAGCCTTCGCGTTTCCGTTTTTTAGGCGCGCTTATGACACAACCTCGATCAGCGTTCTGTGCTCGAGTTCAGATAGAAATATTTGTCTCTCAAAGAGACTTTTTGACCCCAGAAATACGAAGTACTTACACCCCTGTAGTTACCTTTTTTTTTTTTTCTCGTTTGTGTTATAAGGTCGACTGGGAGGATTGAGTTATGTGCTTCTGGTCGAATAACATTCATACTACATAGGTCCAAAAATCGGATTAAATGGGTGGAAAGCCTGACGGCCCTTGTCCTTCTCCTACTCCTCATTAATAATGATTTCCTGAGTGGATTTTTCATTTCTTCCCCCGTAGCGCGTTGAAACAGGCACGGAACTACTCCTCCCTACCCACACCCAACCACGGTTCTCTGGCCCCCCCGAGCGAGACACGTCAAACTTCGAGCCTCCTCCCTACCCCATTAGCCGGGCAGCCCTTTCTTGGCCAGGCGTTCTTACTCGCTGTTGTTCGCGGTCCGTAGTACCCCATCGTACCTCCGACTCCCGAAAGGATAAGACACCCCCTGCCTCCTTTTCCGGAGTTAGTTCCCCGGTCGTTACTTAACGAGGCAAGCCCATTCTTAAAACTTGAGCTTTCCGTTGTTGGGTTCACACGTCCCGTCTCGTACCTCACCATCGCAGCTTTTCTTGACCTTTCAGAGGTCTTGATCCTTCCTCGCTTACCCCGCTCGATTAGGGAATTCCTTCGTACGGACCTCTCCTTGGGTTCTTTGTGCGCGCCCCCCCGGACTAACCTGCATCTCCGTTCACTTCACCACGCTCTATTTTAATCGTTTCAAGTTTTTTTGCCCCACCCCTTTTTTCATTGGTTGCACCAAATCGAACCAAGCAAAGTTTTTCCTTGGGACACCTTGGATCCCTCGTTTCGTTTGACTGCCACTCCCCCAATTTAGCCCCTTCCAGTGCAAAGGGTTTAGAAACTTTTCTCTACGCTCCTTTGTTAAGTGCGACGATTCTTTTCCCTTTGTGATCTGAAACGGGTGCGGAATGAAGAGTGATAGTTTCCTCTTTAACCCCCTTTTTCTTCCCGCATAGTTCCCCTAGTTGCCTCCTGCGGTCGGAGTTCATGCTCGGTCCGGCGCAAGATTTTTCCGGTCGCACGTTTTCTATCCGTTGTCTCAGTCGCAGTATCCCGGCGTTTTTTCCCTCGAGGAATTCCCTCTTCGCCCGCTCTGCGGATTTCACCGGGCGATCTGCTGACGATTTACAGCGTTCGGACTTCTCCACTCCCCTCTACTTTCCCTCCCCATGAGAGGGCCACCTTCCCTCGTTAACCAGACCCTCTGAAGTCAGGCGGGAGTTGAATTCCTCTTTTTTTCTTCATCAGGATAGGAGCGCGGTTTCTGAACCTCGGCTGCGCAGGCCCCCGTGACCGTCAGTGTCCCCGGACGGCGTAACTTTTCCGCCGAAGCAACTTGTACGTTTTGAAGGTAACTTCTCCCTTTGATGTCAAGTCGAAGGCAAGCACCCCCCCCATCCCTGAGTGGATGACCCACCCCCCTGATTCTCTCCGTTAATTTCAAAGCATCAGCCTCCTCAGGTTTCTAACGAGCGGTCCCCGTCCTTTTACTCTCCCCCCTTCCGAACCCCTTCACAACTCCTTCCTCTCTCAGTGCCGGCGGTCAAGGCAGGTTTCCTCCCTTTGTCGCACGCTATGAGCAGACCCTTCCCGTGTCTTGTTATTGACTTTCGGAAGCTCAAATAGGATAGAAAGTTCCTTTTTCAAGATTGCTCTCTTTTCTTCTTCCCAGTTTAAGAGCCTGTCTGCTTTTTTCTTTTTCCTGAGCTGCGGTTTCTATCGGCTTTTCAAGAGACCACTGCCAGGCGCGCTTGTTGTCACGAATCCATTCTTTTTCCCAGCCGTCTGAGTCTTGCGCTCCTCCGCCATTGAGCCGGAATATATCTTTTTTTCCCTCCCTTTGTTTTCTCGGATTCCGGCATATGTATCGCCACTTTGACCGCAGCCGACTTTCGTTGGAAGAAGCTCCTTCCCTGTCACAAGTTCTTTTTTCAGAGGCGCCGACCACCCTCTTCCTGACTCCGCGGAGACATTAGATGTCCACGATATCCTTCCAGGGGCAAGGTTACCTATTTCATGTTTTTTCACGTCCTCTTCCCCTTCTTATCTTGTTCATCACTGCCTTTACTCATTCTATTCGCCCAATTTCCGTGTAAGGCGGACCGAGGAATTTAGGAGAACGGACGTCTTTGCTGTTATTTTCTTTTGCCGAGGACTCATTTTTCTCCCACGATCTTACTTGCCCTGATGCCCTGCTCGGAGGCCTGAGCTGTGGTTGTGCGGTGTCAGCTAATTGTTCTGTTTGCTTTCCGTAAGTGCCCTACCTCCCCTTTTCCCTTAAGCGGAAGCCAGGGGTTAATGATTTTCCAAAACTTATCCACATAGCAAATCATTATTTTTAGGCCTTGTTCTCCTCTCCGAAAAGAAGCATTCACAGGTCCCTCAGCTTGGACCTCGGTCCGACCTCTAGCCACACGATCAGCCTTGCTGCATCTATTTTTCCCTCTCACGGTCCTTCTTTTCTGAAGGCAGACGGTTATGTCTAACGACATGAGTTTTTCTTTCAGTATGCCTGTTTCTTCGCGAAGTTTTCTGAATTTTACTTTATACAGCTTTTTTTTGACGCCCTTATCGCGCGTGAATAAACCGCCTCGGGAGTGAGCCGTTTCCACCCCCTAGAATCCTACCATTTTTGCCCTTCCTCCTTCCCGGTTCTACCTTCAACGCTTAGCTTGCGGCCTTCCCCTTTTATTCAAGTCTCTGAAAACAAACCCCTCATGCTGCGGCATTCATTACTCCAATTTATCATCCCCCGCCATACAAACGCCCCTCGGAGCCACTTCCCCCGCCCCCCGTTTTCTACGACGTTTGACTGCTGGGCCCGATTTAAAAACTACCCCCCCCTGATGGTCCCTCACTCCCCTCCTTCGACCTTTCCCATGTGCTTCGAATTCGTGGCATCCCATGGGTTCAACATTTTGCATTGACACTTCCCCCCGGCAGTAACTTCTGGTACTGCGGTGTGAAGGACGCGGCGTTTCTTTTGATGAGGCCTTCCCAAAACTTTACCTTTTCCCATTCGAGAATTTATCGGTTCATGCACATTAGCGAAGCGTCTCTTTTCACCCAATCCAACTTTTTTCTTGGTGCATCATTTTTGAGGTCGTTCCCCCCCAATCCGCACCTCCGTCTAAAGTAGCCTTCCACCCGAAAAAGGTCTTCCAAGGGCCAATATCCTTAATGCCTGCTTTGCGCGGACCCGCTTTCGGCGTTACTCTTCTTGATGTCTTTGTTCAACTATCCCCGGCTTGGGAAATTTAGAAGCCCAGCCCAAAGCCCTAATTTTTTTTCCTCATTACCTCGGCGCGATTGCGAATGTCTTTTTCCTTCATCAGAGTACTCTTTCAGGAGTGCTTCAGGGGCATTCCCGCACTTCGCGTTTGCCTTCTCGGCTTTCACTTTTAATTTGTCCCTTCCCCGCTTAATACAGACCCCATTTGTAGTCCTGCGTCCTTTCCTCTTACTTTACCTACGTCCTCTTCCACCTGTCGTGCTGTTTCCCCTGTGACTTGCGTAGGAGTATTAGACCCGGCGTTTTGGCGGGACGCACCACTGGCTACCCACCTTCCTCCCCCCAAATGCGCCTCGGCCTTCAGAAGTGCTGATGTGTGGAAGCTGGGAAAGTTTCGCGTTCTACCCCCACCTTTTACAAACCTCCTGCTTATGCCTATCACTGACATTTGATAATGTCTCGGCTCACGCTGCCAGCCCTCCCCTTTTTTTTACAGGTAGAAAGACTTAGACCATGGCGGGTCCGTCTCTTCCCCCGTAGGAGAACCAAAGGGCCAGCTCCAGTGGTGGCGGCGCACCCTTCCTGATTTTGTTCCTTCTTTTACGACAACGGAGCGAGAAACTCCTTCTCCTAGGTTATTACTTCCAGACTAGTCTTGCCCAGTGATTACGCTACAGGTCGGTGCGCCACTTTTCCACCTGCGGTTTTGAGATCGATATCGTGTGCGCGCCTTTCCCCCCCCATTGCTACGTTTTTTTTGTTGCGCATCGCACCGATTAGACGCCAAACCAACTGTACGCCAAAAGCCTTCCCCACCCCCCTCCAAGTCCTGATTTGCCTTCCCCAGGTGGCAGCGATACGTGATTTAGGCGGCCTCGTTAGTTTCGGATTACCACTCTCTTCCCCTTGCACCGGGCTAGAAAGGGTTAAACTTTCTAACTCTTGGAGATAGATTTCTCTTTTGGTGTGGATCTCAGCCCTGTCTTATTATCCCGTAAATTGATGCGATTCTGTTCTCCTTACTTTTTTTGCCTGCATAACCTTCCTTTCCGGCGGCAGCAATACCTTTCCCCCCCCCCCTGTGTTGTTTGAGTCTCTCTCTTTGCTCCGCTCCCCAAGACGAAAACCTTCTGCGAATCGCCTCCCAGTCCTTCCTTTACCTTTGAAGGCCTAAATTTTTTTCCGGCACTTGGCTCTCCCCTGGACGAAGCCTCCCCCCAATTAATTCCCTAGTTTACCTATGACTTTCTCCCCGATCTCTATGTCCCAACTTTCATAGAGGCTTCTTGCCTCAAGTTTTCCCCTCCTTTTCTCCCTCGGTGTAAAAACGCAGCCTTTTGTGCCCCTTCTCTCAATTACATCTTTTCATGCGCGGACTTTACATATGCGGTTTCTTTTTATTGAACTTTTTCCTTTTTTCCTCAGATTGATGGTCGCTTCCCCCCCCCCAGTCGCTAGACCCCATACAAGATCCTAGAAGAGACACAGGCGGGTAGTCCTCAACGTATAGATATACCCCGCCTCTTTACCAGTGAAAAACTTGTGCCCTGTCCGCTCGGAATTAATTCCAGCGAGTTTTCCTACCCCCCTTCCCCTCGAAAGTCCCTCAAGGCCTTTCGTGGTAAGAAAGTTTTTACCAAATCGGAGTCTTTTAGAAGCCCCCCCTCTCTTCTTTTTTTTTCCGGACGGTCTCTATTCAATGCAACTATTTTCTTAATGACTTATCGCTGGTGATGACTCTCATACATTAAGGCCCGTTGACCCAGGAGAGATGCACATTCGATTCACTCGTCCTTTGCCCAGTGTGCATTAAGTAACCGTTGGGACACTTTATTTTTTTTTCACCTGCAAAAATTAAGACTCCTTTCCCCCCCCCATTTCTAGAATCCTTTTTAGCAGGTTCTACGGTATTTGACATGATGCTAGCTTCCAGGGTCTTTTAATCCTAGCCTTTTTATTTCCAACAATGACTCCCTTGGAAGACTCCCTGTGGAGGTTCAGCATCTCAGACATATCAGAAATTCGTCTTTGATGCAAAGACGTTGTGCCGGTAGTTCAGGCGGAAAGCATTTAAGTCCATCCCGTCCCCCCCCCCCCTTATTCGGGAATGCCCATTTCCTTTCCTCTGAAGCCTCTTGGAGTCCCCACCTCCAGAGAAATAGGCATAGATCAGTTCCCCCATTTCTCCTACCGCTGGTGGATCGGTGTAAAGGGATAGGACCGACCTCCTCCCGTTCCGACGCCCATCCGCTCCCGAAACACGCTGAATCATTTTCCCCCTTCGCCTGAACTCCGATTTGACGCTTCCCCCTTTACCTTCTTGTGATCCCTCCCACCTTGAGACTGCACGCGTGTTTTTTCGGAACCTTGGACCTTCACGATCAGCCCACCTCGCCCCCTCCTTTCCCCCTAGCCGAACCCCCTCTCTCATTAGATGTATATGAAATACGCTCTTGATCGCCGTCACTGTAGCCCGTTGTTTTTGGGCTCTTATTCGCTGCATCCTCCCCGAACTCAATCACCCCCCCTTACTATCCATAGAGCTTTGCTCTTTTTTGGTTGGCGCCTACTGGGCTGCCTCAACCTTATCGCCGCACCAGGATCGTTGACAAATTTTCTATGTCTTGTTTCCTTCGTCTTTTTCCATTCGAGGACCATCATTCTCCCGTTCGTTTGGTTGGACTACGGGGGAGAGACTCTGTTGTACATTTCTCTTGCTTTTGTGATGTTCTTTTCTTTTTTTTTAAACGGCGTGCGGAATGCTCCTAATGCTGGTGTCTATCGAATGGCGTATACCACTCCTTTTTCGAATATCCCGATCCAAGCAATGGTCCCTGACTTTCAGGCTGAGTTTGTTCTAGGTCTCTGTTTTTTTTTTTCTTTCCCCCTGAGCGGTTAAGGAGAGGTAAAGGATCCTTCCTCTTATACCAGAGCTGGTAGACCTTTTACCAGTAAAGAACTATTTAGAATCTGAAGATTAAGATGAGGATAAAACCACGTTCTAACGATTCAGACTTCCCAACAGGCTTTCCCCCCCCCATGCCAGACCCTGGCGCAGGCAGGATTGAGTCCGAGATTTCGCGGCGGACTTATTTGCCCGCCGGATCTGGGATTGGCCTTGACCGGATCTTTTCTCTCAAGGCGTTCCAACTAAACTACTGCCAGTGTTTTCTTTCCCTTCTTTCTTCTCTGCTTTGAAAAAGCATTTTTCGAGGAAGTTGTAACTCCGTGCTGAGTAGATCTGCCACCAGCAAGCGTCAATTCCCCCTCAAACCGTCGACGTATGCCCCCGGACCGTCTAAGGAAAGAAGTCGGCAGTATCTTGCTCAAGCGGCCGGCGGTGGCCCGCGCCTCGCTGAAAAAGACGCGATCTCCTTATTCTCAGGCTTTTGACTTTATAACCGGTTTGCGACATTTTGTGCATTGTTTCCATCCCAAGTCCTTGTGGCCCATCAAGAAGATTTGGAAGCACCGGACACTTCCTCGGGCTATCCCTTTTTGCAGCTGTTAAATCTCGGAGATATCTTTTCCTGCGACTATGAGGGTTTTTGCGTGGTGGAAGGTCCCTCTGATTGCCCTATATCATTCAGAATCTTGTTTCCCCCTTATAGAAATCCTTCGCCTTTTATTTGACAGCACCCGCCCTTGGGAGCAGGAATTTTTTTTTTTCTTTGTTTACTATATTTCCCCCTTACTCAGTTGTTGTTTCCGATCTGAGTGTGTGTATCACTCTCAGGTTCTAGTCAATCGAAGGGGATTTTCGATACTGTCACGACACCATTTTTTTCCTGCCTTGTATGGATCTTCCTTCTTTAACTATCCTCCACTGCTCGATCCCAACTCGTCCAGGCGTTTGCTCCTCCATTATCCCTCTTTCCGAAGAGGATATTAAACGTATTCCCTCCCGGCCAGTCATCTATTGGCTTTTGGTGCTGACCCTCCACAATGTTCAAATTTTCCTCCTTTCCTGCTGGTGCGACAAGGAGGATCGCGTTTTTTGTTCGCCAGGCGTGTCCGCGGCACGTTTTTTCTTCCCAACCTTCTTTAGCTTATTACCTCTTCTTTCTCCGTTGCTCGGAATCGCGTTTCGTGAGTGGAAGCCTCTTTCTTTGGGTCTTCCCTCTCTGCCCCGCCATATGCTTTTTTTTTAAAGGTGCTGCTGTTCACAGCAATCCTTCGCACTTGCATTCTTAGGCTCCCCCTTTAGATTTTTCGAGCAAGGGTACAGCCCCTCTCAAGAGCACTGTTCTTCCCCCGCGCCATTTCCAAGCTGGGACTTCGCCGACTTGTTTGTTGATCTTCCGTCTTGTACTCTACCTTTTTTTCCCTGCAGATACACAGGGTTTCGAACGTGATGAGGCCTTCTCCGTTTCGCTGACACTCTAATTATCTGCCGCCGGAGACCGCTTGAAAACTCCTGTGAGCGCGCCCGGTCACCCCTCTCCCAGGCTAGCCTTGACCGCTCTACCAGGACATGCTTTGATATATTCGTGCCTCCCCGGTCGTTGTCTCCCGCCAGTTCTATCACAAACTTTACGCAGCGTGCCTTCTTCTCAAAGTTTCTATCCCTTCCCTTCCCATAAAGTTTAGCATTCACATCTTTATCAGAATTCCCCTTTGTCAAGCGCGCCATTTGTTTCCTCGATTTCAAATAAGGAACGATATTCCCCCCCCTTTTCCCCTGTACCCCTCCTGAATTAGGGGCGATCCGTCTTGCCCTTAGTTTTCAACATGGAACTTAAAGTCCACCGAGTTTCCCTCGTTTCATGATAATTTTTAGTTAGCGGTTTCGTTCTGATGCTTCTCAGACGTACCTTTTACTTGTACCCCCTCCTCCCTCCTTTCGTTAATATAATGAAATCTCCGAAGGACTTGTCGACGCGGTCTCTTTTTTGTTGTCTCTTCTGGGCCGGTTTCCCAAACCGCCCTGCCCTGATCCATGCCAGCTTACTCCCCTTTGAGGAACGTCCACCTTTCGGGACTGTCTGCGCGCTCCCCAGTGCTTTGTTGGAGATAGGGACTGGTCTTCATGCATGCACGTTGTTTACTAAAAAGTCCCTCCTATATAGGAATACGTTTTCCCCGGAGCCCCCACGACTTTCGTGCTTATGTTTTTTTACCGGTCCTCGCTACGATTTCGGTTCGTCGCACTGTTTCATGTCAGATTTTTTTTTTCGTGCATGATTGTTGCTTTAAGAACACCTCCAGCCCCCTTCTTTCTCCATATTGCTTCTGATTCTGGATATATTTAGGCCTTCCTGCAGGCCTGAGGCCCATGTATATCAGCGGTTTTTTGCAGTAGAACCTTCGACCTTTTTCGTGAGGAGGCATTCCCCTTCTTACCCTAACTTCACAACTTCCTAAGAAGGGATTTTAAGCAGAACTGTTTTCTAGGTTTTGTTTCCCCCCGTTTATCACCCCACCACCCACAACCTCTGTGACCCGCGTAGCCCTCTATCGTGATAGATTGTTCATAGTGCCTCCAAACCTTGATACCCTCTTTTTCCCAGCGCGGGATTTTAAAGACACTCTACATAAATTCGCTTGTTGAAGCCGATTGTATCTTTAATCCCTTCATACATGTTGTCAGTTTACACCATCTTTTCTCACATGCATTGTCCGAGCAACGCGCGGTGAAGGGCGTTCGGCGTTGATTTCTCCCCTTCTAAGAGAATGGAAATGTTCTCACCCTCAATCCTTCGAAAGTGACGCGATGAGTTCTGTTCTGCCTCTATGTGGGCAGGTTACACCTCATGGTCCTTCTTGTCTAGACCGGCTGATGGTGCATCGAAGAGCTTTGAACTTTCCCAACCTATTTTCCCCCTCCACCGGTTATCATCTCTCCGCCTTATGGGCGGCATGACATACGTCTGGTTTTCTTTTTCTTTGATCCGCGCTCTTGATTTGGAAGCCTTTCTGTGCTCAACCGGAGCTATGGCCTTCTATTCTAGGATTCATTTTGAGACTTCAGGCGTTACCCGACGGAGCGGCCGGCCTTTTTCCCAATTGATGAGTTCTTTCCCCTTCCTTTTTTTCTGAGATATAATCCCT
>Ga0179593_1320299_pt1 | contig 12662 bp, 25 predicted proteins | sample CZODoug2_1_08_16_FD_185931 | JGI IMG/M metagenome (GOLD analysis project Ga0179593, IMG submission 185931) | Vadose zone soil fungal communities from Angelo Coast Range Reserve, California, USA - CZODoug2_1_08_16fungal (PacBio error correction) | ecosystem: Environmental > Terrestrial > Soil >... | reverse complement strand
CACTTCGGGTAATTTCTTCCGCCCCTTTTTCTGATCTCTTTAGTCGTTTCCCCGGACCTTTTTCCATAGGACGTTTCGTTGTCGCCCTGCCCCCCCTCTTCCGTCGCCGCTTTCTCTCCCCTCGGCTGTTTTCCATCTTTGAAATTTTCCCCCCCCCCTCAAACTAGCTATCACTTGCCCCTCCCCCCCCTTTCTTTTCCCAGTTTTTTTTTTCCCAGAAAAACGGCCGCCCCCCCTTCTTGGACTCATCCTGTGTGCCCCCCCCCTCTCACCTTTGAACCCTCTTTGAGTTTTATTTTTTTTTTTTGAGCGACTGGTCTAGCCCCTTTCGGGAGTTAAATTGTCCTCACCTCGTCTAAACTCCCTTTCAGCTTCCCCTTTTCCCCCCCCCCATGTTTTTCCCTGTCCCTTTCTCAGTTTCCACACATGCCCAACCCAAGTCCTTATGTCCCACAGTGTCGAGACAATCTTGTCTTCTTTCCTTTTTTTTTTTGTTCCCACTGTTGGGGTAGGGTCCCCCCGACCCTGACGCTCATTCCATGGCAGTACTCTTTTCACACCAAATTTTGCCCCCCCTTTCCTAAGTTCCCCTTTTTTTTTTTCCCACACAGCTGTTTTTTTGCCGCGTTCCTCGGGGTTTCCTCCGTTGTCCTCTAATTTTCTCCTTTGCCGTGTTTCCCCCCCTTTATACCTCCCCCCCCAGTTGCTAGGTCTCTAACCATCTCTTTGGAGACCACCCTTTTTTTTTCCCTCCCACTTCACCTTGCTTGTGCACCCCACCCTCGCACTAACTTCCGCGTCAGAAAGAGTTCTGTGTGCCTCAACCCATCCCCCAGTTCCCCTTCCTCCCCGCCCATTTTCCTTTTCTTGCTGTGCGACTTGTTTATGGCTTCACCCCTCCTACCCCCGCTGCAGGAAAGAACTTTCGATTACCCCCCGGGATTTTTCCTCTTTCCTTTCCCCCAGTCCACTTTGATTTCCCTTATACCCCCACCATGCTTCTTGTTTTAATCGCCTCTGTCCCCCCCCGTGCATGGTCGACGAGTCTGAGCCTCCACCCCCCCCCCATTTCCTTTTTTCCCGTTTTCCTTTCCCCTCCCCTCCGCTCCTTGCACACATTAAGCACACCTCGCCACTTTTTAAGCAGACATCATTGACCATTTTTTTTCAATGGCTACCGCGCGGACCAGCCGACACGAACATCCGACACTTCCGCTTAAGTTTCTCCCCTCCCTAGGATTTTCTGTGTTCTTGACCTTTTTTCCTCCCCCTTCCTTTTACCCCCCCCTTTGTACGGTAAAAGAGAGCTGTACTTCCCACCTTCTTTTGACGTTTTTTTGCTTTTTGGCGAGCCTTGCTATAGCACGGCGGAACAGACTGCCAAAAACGACCTCGTCAGTGATTTCTTCAACCTTGCGTTTCCTTCGTTCCCAGTCTCTCGTGCGATCGTTTGCAATTTGCGTACACGTTTTGTCCACGCCCCTCGCTCCCCCGTCACTGTTACTAACGTCGATTCGGATGTTGTGACTCACAGATACCTTGCCCCCCCCCCCCCCCTTCTTCCCTTCCACGTCCTCTTCCTTTTTCCTCTCACGAGTGCTAGGTGATCGTGTTAAACTAAAAAAACACGGGGAGCAATTCGGCGACGTTTTCCCTTCAGTTTTTCCCCAATTGTTGCCCATGGTGGTGAACCCCGTCTCGGCCGCTACGAGTTGTACGTACGTCCTGAGTGATTTGTGAACTGATGGCCCTTGCATTCGTTCTCTCCTGACCTTTTCCCCCCCTGCCAGTTAGTCTAGCCGCTGCTCGTTCTCCCACTGTTCACTTCGCCGGACTACTGAGACGCATTGTCTGGCTCCCCCTTTTAGCGACCTTCGGGACTCTACTCCTTGTTCTTACCTTCCCTTCTATCCCCTTCTCTGTCGGTTTGCAGTGTTGAATGTAAAATCGTTGTGGTCCTTTTTTTCTTTTCCCATCTTTCCCCGCCCCTTTATATCATAACCCTTGTTTCCAGAATGTTCGGCAATTCCTCTTTCCGCACCCCGAAGTCCCTCATTTTCAACGGCTTTTTGTGTCCTCTGCGTACCCCTTGAATCTGTTGTTCATCGGCGTTGAACTTAGATGTAATTCGGCTTCACCCGTTCATCCGGGCGTTTTTCCCTCTTGAAAGCTTGTTTGCACCAGCCACCCCGGTCCTCTTAACTGAGGTTTGAAAGTGCGATTTTTTCTTTCATTACTCTCTCTCCACGCTCTGCCCTTTTTACAACTATTTCCGCCACGGTTGCACGATCCTCTCTCATGGAGTTTTTATGCAGGTTCACGCTTTGGCATTGACAGTCCCCCTCGTCCCCCGAACTGACCGACGCGCGAACTTTTTTCGTTTTTTTCAGTTGGGCACAAAGACTAGACCTACTGACGTTTCTCCCGCCCGTCCTTGGATGTATCATAGTCCCTCTGGACCTTGTTCGCGATTCATCACCGGCCCATGAGGCATCGCAGGACAGCACGTCGTGCATTCCTCTGCTTCCACCCCCATTCTGCTTTTTTTCACGCGTCGCTGTTCCGCTTCCTGGCCCCGGGAACCTGTCGTCCCGCCCCATGTGTGAGACTCTGTTTTACCTTTCTTTTTTCCGTTTTGCCCCGTCGTAGCCTCCTCAGCCGTCTTGTCTTCGATGGCTTTTAAAGTTGTCATCTTTTTTTCTGATGCCATAGTTTTAGGGGAATTCCGCTTTTCCACTCCCTTTCCTTACGAGATTATAATGCCTCCCCGTGTTCTATTCCCCGCCGCAATGACGTGTCTTTGCCCCTCACAGGACCTCATTTTTTTTTTATCCCCTTTTTGCAGTCAGATTCCTGGACCTGCCCTTGCGAGAGGCACACCATAATTCCCGTCCCATATTTCCTTTATTGTCGTCGTTGTTTTTTTACTTTGCCCCCCCTGGCACTCTGGCTTTTTTCTCCCTCGAACCGTCCTTAGATTGTCCCCCTTCAACCCCCTGTCCGCGCTTCCGACTTTTCCATCAGTGGCCGCGCGCGGCAGTGTCCGATGAAGAGACCCAAGTCCTTCAGCTTGCTCTTTCATTTCTTTCATCAGTTGCGCAGTCATCCCCCCCTGTGGCCGCCCCCACGCGGTTTGTCTTTTCGGTGTTCCCTTTTCTGGCTGCCGATTGTGGTTCCCCCTCCCACCCCCCCCTCCTCGGCATGTCATGCCCCCCTAAACTCATGCGCGTTTCTCTAATTAAGACACCCTCTTTACCTTGTTAGGTCACCGTCGCTCCTCTCACAAACACACCAGACTTTGGTTGTCCTAAGGCATAGTTGTATTCTGCTCGCCCGCCCCCCCATTTTTCTACCCTACTCCTACACCCTCCTACCTTCTTCATCCTCCCCCGTCGTTGTCATTCTCCTCTTCTTCTCCTTCCTGCGAGTCGTCCGTCTGTGTGTTAATTCTGCTTCCCCCTTGTCTTGCGGTGCCGCCTCGCACTCACGCCTCATGATGCCTCCCCTGTCCAGAACGGGTGCCTAACCAATCTTCTCCGCTTTCTCACCCCCCTCATGAAGGTCTGTCATTCCCGTCTCACGCAACTCACCGTGGAAAACCTACCTTTTTACTCTTTCTTTCTTGGTCCGGATCCAACCGAATTTCCCCCAACCCCCTGGACACAAACGAAATACTATTGCCTTTTCCCCCCCTCACGTCTGTCTTTTTTTTTCTGCCCTAAGACCGGTTGTTCTTTTTTTCAACAGTCTCTTATTTTTACAACTTCCCCTTTTCGTTCTTTTATACAAACTGACTATTTTGTCTTCCAGTATTCCCCGCACTCATGTAGTAGTCTTCTTGTGACCTTGACTCCCCCGCAGCCCTCTATCTAGTCTTTTATCGTGTCGCTTGGGCTGCGGGTTTTCTTTTCTGCCTTCACCTTTCAATTAATTGAGTCGTTCGTTGATTTTCCGAAATGAGACCGTGATACTGAGAGTGGGAGATTGAGTGCCTGTCTATTGCGGCCCATGTTTTCCAGGATGCTTTTTAGACCTATCTTTCCTTCCTCCCTTACTGTGTTCCCTCTGTTTATTTACCTTCATCAGCGTCCTAACGCGGATACCGTCCCGTGACCTGCAACTGACCTCCCGATAGCTATCCATTTTGGACACACCGTTCTAAATTGGGCCTATCTTCATCCGCTTGCATCGCGCGGGGCTTTTGTTTGTTTCCTCCCCTGCAGTGGCCGCCTCCTCACTTTTCCCTTTCTTCTCATTTCACCTTCTCCACTTCCCCCTGCAGAGTGCAGTGAGTATTTTCGGACCTGATCCCGCCTGACCGCGACAACCTTTACTGAGACTCCGATTTTCTTTCCTCCTTCTCTTTCCTGCTACACATTCACTCTCATTCCCCCTTAACTGTCTCGACCGACCCCACGAACCCCCCCAGCCCTCGTGCGTTTTGATGTCCCCGTACTCCTCCTTCGTTTTAACCCTCGTAAGCCTGCCCTTCCCCCCCCCATCATAAGACGGAAACCCCCGCTATGACATTGTGTCGTCCCACTTTTTTTTTTTTTTCACTTGACTCTCCCGCGGACCTTTTTTTATTGTCTTGTTAGGTCTTTTTCCCATCATCTCAATCGAGGATATTCCCCACTTTTCTCTTTTAAGTTTGTCCTGTTACTTCTGCCCTTTTTGGTCTTGTCCCCCCTTTGCCCCCCTTTTTCCACAATCCCTATCCTTTTCGGACTCCGATCTTTTTCATCCCTAAGACTTTTTACTTGAGCACCTTTGTTACGTTTTAGTTTTATACCTTTTTTGTTTTTCCTATACACGCCCCCCCCCTTTTTCTCCGAGCTGCGACCCAGGGTCAACGGTCTTGCGGTGGTTCATCGCCAATGTTGGAGCTTATCCTCCACGTTTCTTTCTTCCTGGTGTCGTCGCCTTTTAACTATGTAGTTGTCGAAGAGGTCAGACCCGCACTACTATAACCCCCTACTACTCTATTTCTGTATTCCGTTTGATTTTTTCCTTAGTTCTTCTGATGTCATCTTCCCCCCCTCCCCTTCCCTTACTATAGGTCTTGCCTCTTTTGACAGTTATTTTCGTCCCCCTATCTCCCACGCACTTTGTACACCCCCTCCCCCCTTTATTTTTACTGTTTACCATCCCTCGTTTTCTCCCCCCTTTTTCTTTTTGTTGTTTTTCATTCTCCGACACCCGGATTTGTCCCCCTCGTGGTCTTCCGCTGCACCTCTCCTCGTCCAGGGCTGTTGTCGTTCTCAAGTACCTAAGACTCGCTGTTGCCGCGCGCGCGCAGTGTTACGCCAAACTTCTTTCCCCCATTTTTTTGTTTTAGACTCTCTTTTCGTGCTTTTTTTTCCCTTGTGTTGAAAATTTTCTGCGGTCCTGGTGTCATTCCTTCGCGTTTCCCCCCCACCCGCCCCTCTGCATGTCCTTCTTCTACCCCCCCTGGTCTAACATTGCAAATGTATCCTTACTTCATACCTGCTCGTTCGCTTTCCTGTGTATAACTGGACACCCACCGGTTTTGTCCTTCCCCCCTAGCCTTTTTTTTCTTTCAATCCTGTTCCCGCCCCAGATTGTCTATTAGCGAGGCCTTGTAGATCATTAATTTTGCCCCTCTCGCCCGATTCCATCCCTGATCTCGTCTCCTTACGTACCCCCAAGGATCGATCTGCGTTTGCTTTTTTGTTTTCCTTATTGTATTCATCCGGCGCTTCCCCTCACCCAGTGTATTTCCAATTCCCTCGAAAGTTCATGCTTTTTCCTCCCCGGCGTCCGCGAAGCCCTGGTCCCCTTTCCGCCGCTCCTCCCATATTGGGTCCTTTCGCACGACTGCACGTTGTGTTTTTTTTACTGTGTAATGCCCTGGCCCCTGCGTGTCCCTTTTTTCTTTGCGAAGCCAACCTGCCCACCATCGTCTGCTTTCCCGACCCAAATTCCCTCGATGTGATTCCGTCTTTGTCTACGTTTTTGCCCTCTGTTTTTGACCGCTTTGTTTTTTTCGGAGTTTCGGAGTTTCCTGTCACATTGTTTTATTTTCTTCTTTTTCACAGTCCTAAGTCGCATCCTTCCTGGCCCCCCTTTATTTTTAGGAGTGTATGCGCACCTAGCGTTTTTTTCACCGCGACCCCAAATTTAGAGAAACTTTTTTTTGACGTTCATTCGCTTGATCTTTTCCTCACTTTCCTACCGCAGACCCATGCGTAACTGCCTTGACACTTCCCTTCCGTCTTACAGCCTGCCCCCGCGCTTATTTTAAAGACCCTCCGTCCCAGAGCCCTTTTTGTGTTCATCTTTTTTTCCCCCCGGTATCGACCCTAACCCCGGCCCACTCTCTCTTTGGCGTCCCCCAGGCCCTGTAGTCAAGTTGTTTCCTCACCTCCGTTCTTTTTCTTTGCCGGCTGGTCTGCGGTTTGGATTTTTTCCCCGTTTTGCTCGGAGGTCTGGTATATACAGTGTTCCCCACGTTTCCCATTCTCCCTGCACTCTGGTTTTGAAAGTTAAGACTCCCTCCCCCCCGTGTGTTCCTGGGCAAACCTTCCGTGGGGATTGTTTTCCTTTGCAATTTTTTCGTTGGTTCCCACCTGGCACTTCAAGTTCCCCTCCCTATTGCAGTACCCCCCCCCCGATTGCACACGGCCTTTTTTCAAGGCAACGGTGTCTTTTTCCCCCACTGAACCTCTCCCTGCTTCTCCCCGCTTAAGACTATTTCTTCCTTTTTGCCTCCCCTTTTACGGATGTGAGTTTGCTCCCTAGATTGCTTTTCTTGAGTTTTCCCCCCCCCATGAGACTTTCGTCATGTAAGAACATTAGCCTTCACGATATCGCCCCCCACTTTTCCTCCTGTTTTTCCGGGCACTATAAATATGTTCTTCGACGTCCCCGTCCCCCCTTGTTACCTGCTCGGGTATATTAGATTGCCCTGGGCCTGCTACAGCCCTCTCCCCGCGGCCTTCGACACAAGCCCCCTTAGGTTTTTTTTTTATTTCTTTTGCGCACACCGCCCTTAATGACAAGCTAATCCCCCCCTAGTGTTTCTCGTTTAGGCCCTTCTTTTAGACCCAGTTCTACTTACAGCAGTCCATCCTTCACAACGACTGTCCTCCGCCTTTCTGCCTGCTGGAGTTGGCCTTTGGACTGACCTTTGCCCTTTCCGCTTTATTGCCCGGTTCCCTACATTCAAACTTACCTGATTTTCTTTTTACAAGGTTCCCGGGTGTTTTGGCCCTCCTATTCTCGCGCATTCAGGATCTTTCCGCGTAAATTTGGCAATTCCGTGTTTTTTTTTTTCCCCGTTTTTTAGGCCACCCATCTTAGCCTTATGTTTAGTGGTCCTTTTATCGTGTTTTCTGGTCCCCCCCAGACTCATGTTTGAGTTACCCTCCGGACCCCACCCGCACTACCCAAGACACAAAAAATTCTTGCGTGTTCGTAGTTTTTTTTTTCGAATTCGGCTCCTTTTTCGTACCCTATCAGGTTATTTTTTTTTTTTTCCGTTTAGGTACTGATTCTCTGCCTCCCCGTGACCGTGACAGGTGTCCCCTTTACCTCCTTTTTGCTACCCCGTTACCTTGAAGCCGCGCTTTCGTCCTCAAGTCCTTCCCTGCAAAGTTAGAACCCCCCCCCTACCTCTGTCACGTCCCTCAGACCCTTGTGCCGCATGTTGTCTGTCCACAATTATCGTGGACCAACTGCATGCCAATTCTCGTTCGGCCGCCTCAGGAAAGTTACCCTTTTTTGTCCCTTTTATCTTGCTGTGGTAAGGCGCGCATTCAGTTCTATTTTTGTTCTTCGTAGCTTGGACTAGGAGGAACTCGTTCCATTTCTACCCTCTCCCCCTCCTGTCGACCTCACCCCCCCTGTTATTCATCCCCCCCATCACAACTTCCCTGTATGCCTATTATCCCCCCCTCCTTCTTCTATTTTTATCTTGGGTAACTTCTCTCTCCCCTACTTCCCCTCACCCTTCTTTCTTACAATCTCTTTCCTGCTCGTATTGTGCGCTTCCAAAATCAGCCTAGTACGCCCCATTTATCTTTAATACACTTCCTTAGATTTACCGATGACGCTCCTCCCGCCCAGTCCCAGTTTTCTACACTTTCTATTATGTGCTGTTTCATTTGTAGCTCTTTTGGCGTGATGTTTCCATTATTTTGTCCGTTCACTTTTCAAGGACGTCCTTCAGTCGAGGCTTCTTCTCGAGCGCAGAGTGTCTCCCCATCCCCTCTGTCCTGCTGTCACAGTTCCCTTTAGTTTCTTTTGCCTCATCTTCTTCCGTTACCCTTCAGCGCTCGTCCCCTTTCACGTTTCTTTTCATCCGGTCCCCCTGTTCCCCCTTACTTCTTTTTTGTCCGCCCATTTTTACGACCCTTTTACTCTTACGGCGCAATTCCTTTACTTTCTAACCCACCACAACCGCTTACTTTCCATGCACTCCTGCCCCTACCCCTTTTACTCTTATAACTTCCAGAGATCCTTCCTTTTTTTTACATTTTGTCGCTCCCCCTTTTTCTTTCTTGTTTTTTACCGGGCCTGCTCTCACTTTTTTCCGTTTTGGACTATATTTCTTGATATTTCGGTTCCACAATGCCACCCTTTTCCCCCTCATTCCATCCTCTTACCCCATTTTCTTTTTGGTTTCCTTTTCCCGGGGGTCGACCTTCACTCGAGTCTTTTTTTTCCTTTGGTTGCCCTTCTAGAGTCCTTCCCCGATGAATGGTTTTCGTTTCCCTTTTCCGTGAATGGGAGTTGGCCGTCTTCCCCGCGGTCTCGTTCAGTCCAATCCCCCATTTGTTCCTCTTTTCCTTCTCTCTAGGGTCATTGGATGATGTGGCCCCTATCGATTTCAGGGGATTGATTTTTCCCCAGTTTGGCAGCGATTTTTTCACTTTTTCTTCCTCCCTCTTGACCTTGGTGCCGCGTTGGCCCTTTTTTTGGGCATGTTCCAGCGATACCTGATGCAGGCGTCACCGCCCCCCCCCTTGCCACCTCACTTTTTAACCACGTTGACTACCCCCCCACGCTTTCTTTGGCAAGGGGATCGTCTGCCTCTCACCCGTACCCCTTGACTCGACTTCAAATTCTCCGTCCTTTGGCTTTCAGGCTTTTCTGCCTTTGTTATTTCAATCTGCGGTTTGTCTCTAGATTATTCTGATTGGTGGGGCCCCCTCTCACTTTTTACCCCCGATGGTTTGAGCGACCGCACACTTTTGTCCACGCTTTTAACCTTTCCAAAACTTCTCTTCTCTCAGAACGGACCCAGAGAACTCTCCTTCCGTTTCCCCCCCCCGGTTGATCCCGCAATTTTTTCTTTGGACGATTTCCCGATTTCGGTGCTTTCTTTTTGTTTCCTGCATTTCAGCCCGCTTTCTTCTCCCCACCCCTCTCCCCCGTCGGGGCATTTGAACTTCGGGTTTTTTATCACTCCTTGTTTTTTTTCTTTGGGGCTTGTTTACCCAAGGTCCCTATTAGCATGTTGGTTCCAGGTCTTTGTTTTGGTTCGTTTTGGAATCGTGCTTATATTAGTTTGGTCGTAGCTTCAGTCCTTTTTCCGCTTCCTGCTTTTTGCCATTGCTTTTTGACCTTTTTTTGTTTACAATTTTTTCGCAGTTTTGGTTTCTGTGTTTTCCCATGAGCCATTTCCCCCTATGCCCCACTCTCCGTGGTTTTTTTTTTCGGTGTTTTTCGATTTCCCTTGATTGGTGCTGACTTCCCCAAGATGCCCTTTTGATTCCGGCTCGACCTGCGGACAGCCCCTGGCCCCATTCCTTTTTTTTTTTTTCCCCCTTGATCATTCTTTCGACAGGTGCTCCCCCGCGGACGAGATCAAGGTTGAGTACCTTTTCCCCCCCTCTATTTTTCCCGTAGTTGTTTACTGAGATGATTGGGGTACTTCTTTCCTCCCACTTTCTCGGATATCGTCGCTTCAACTTTGAAGGTTTCAACTCTGGCTTGATGCCCTGGTGCGTTGCGTCGTGCCGTAGCTTTTGACCCCCCCGAGAGTGTGCGCATTTTGTCCACCTTTTTCCCCCTCCCCCCGTAGAGGTTCCCATCGGTATGTCGACTCCACATCACGGGCCGTTTCCTTTTGACTTCCGTTGTTTTCTCCCTTCCCCATTCTTTTCCCTTGAGATTTCCCCCCACATATGTTATGTCGGTTTTCTCCCGACTTCGCTCTACACGTGGAACTTTACCTGCCCTCCCGTCACTGTCCCTTGGCGGCCTTCCCTACATGTCGCTGACCTTTTACGGCTTTCTGCCCCTTTTACTTCCTTCCACTCCTCCCCCCCCCCTTTGTGTTTCCAGAATATTTTCCCTTCCGGAGTCCGATTTTGTTTGTTTTTTCCCGGTTCCTTCCCTAGATCCCCATAAATTTTTGCCCCGCTCAACAAATCCCACAAAATTCGTGCTTTGCCCGCGATTCTTTTCGTTCCTTGGCCCCCCCCCTTTTGTGGTTGATTGCGATTGCACACATTTGGTAGCTTTTTTTTTCCCGTTCCACATGTCTTTTCTCCGCCGAACTTGCCTCCAGGTCAACTTCCCCCCCCCTGTTCCCGCTCGTAAATTTCCCACTAATCTTCCTTTTCGTGGACAGGCCTGGTTGACACCCTTCTAAAGGGGGCGGCCGATTTTTTTCCTTTTCGGTCTCCAGTACCTTTTCCATCTCGGTTTTGTTATTCTCCCCGGGTCCACCCTGGTGTTCCCTCCTGTACCGTATCCTCACCCCCATTTCTTATAGATGGATGCCCCCTGTTCCTCCCCCTGTTCCCCCCCCTTACATCTGGCGGCCCCTTTCCGTTAGATCAAATTCCCTCTTGACACCTCCACTCCTTAATATATTTTTTCCTTTGTTATCCCTTGATACCTCCCCCCCTTTTTTCTGTTTCCATTCGGCCCCCCTCCTCTTGGACGTTCTCGTTTCCCCCCCCCTTCTTCGTGTCACATCCTTTTCCACCCCCCATTTGATCTGTTAGGTTTGATTATCTGACCCCGCGTTTTTTAAGCCGCCCCCCCCAGGACTTCACGAAGAACTTCCCCCCCCCTGCCCCAAATCTCGACCCATTTTCTTTTAACCCAGTCCCTTTTGTTGAGCCTTTCCGAGATCTTTAGTTTGCCTTTTGTTTTCCCCCTACTCACTGGTTTTGCACTCACCCAATTTACCTTCATTCCTCCCACACACCCAATCCAAATGCTTCGCCCGGGGGTCATAAAAAGAACGGGTGGAGAATTTGTTTTTGGGTGGTACCCTGGGCCTGCTTTTTTTGACGTGTTTTTTTGTCTTGGCGGTGCGTCTTCTCGGTTTGATCTTTGTCCACAGCTGCTACTTTGCCCCCCTGAGGCTCGCAGTCCAAGTGCTCTTTTTTTTTGAATTCCCTAGCATTCTCCTGTGTTCCTTCAGCGCCGACTTAGCGGGCAGGTTTTGCCCGGATTCTCCCAGGACCTTCCTTTTCGATTTTTTTTTTTTTTTCTCCCTCTTGTCCCTCTTCTTCGCCGTGTTCCTTCCATGCAGAGAACTGACCTCCTTGATCTCGTTTGGATTTTTGGTCAAACTTCACCTTTTTCCCCGGTCACGTTACCATACTGGTTTTACAATTTGTTTGTAAGGACGACCACGCCGTTGCGTCTTCCCCAGAGGTCTCGTTTCTGTTTCCCTTTCCAGGCCCGTTCTTTGACCCGATCACCTTTTCTTCCGTACCCCTTGTCGTGGCTCCTTGTGGCCCCCACATCTCGAGTTCGTGATCGCAGTTTCTTGTTTGCTTTCGCCTAGAGCGCATAACTCTATAGTTTTTTGTAGACCATCGACATGTGGCTAGCAGCTACCCCTTCTTCCGCCGCCTTAACTTTTTCGTTTTGTCTTTTCATTACACCCCCTTTTTCCCAACATTTTACGGTTTGAATTGGTCTAGCAACCCCCCTCCCCATCGCGCGTGTCTCTTCAATCCACCCCCTTTTACCTCCAACCCCCCCTCTCCCTCCTCTTTTCCCCCTTTCCTTGATCTTTTTTCCCCTGTTGAATCTCCTTCCCCCCCCGGAAACTTCCTCATTTAGTTTACTGCCCCCCTCCGTTATTTTTTTCTTTTTGGCCTTTTTTTCTCCCTCTTTCGTTTGTTGAGTTTCCCACTTCCCTTCCCGACTTTGACCCAAGCCTTTTTTCGCTTTTTTTCTCATTCTGCCCCCGGTCCGCCTGCTTTCGGTCCCCCCTAACAGTCTCGCCCCCCGTTTCACTACTCCCCCCCGGGAACATTTTGGACCCGTACCCGTACATCCCCGTCCCTGCTTCAACCCCGGGCATCCGATGTTCTTTCGAGAAAAAAATTCCTGAACCTTTGTCCCCTCTGATCTTTACATTTTTCCTGGTCCAAGATGTAAGAAGTGCCACAAAGGAGCCCCTTTCTCCACAAAGCGTTTCGCTTCTTCTTGTGACAACCATTCTCCCCCAATTTTTTAGCTCCGGCCCCAAAACCAATCAGCTGTCAGCAGTGCGGTTCCCCCCTGGACCCCCCTGTGGGAGGTCAAAAGCTAAGAAGCGAAGACTTGGTCTTTTTTTTCTCGTTTCCTTAAAGTATGTGGCATTATTCGCGCAAATAGGAACAACTACCTGAGTACCCCCCACCCTTTTCTGTTGCAATTCCCGGTCGGTTCACGGCTATTGATAC
>Ga0179593_1315027_pt1 | contig 12662 bp, 9 predicted proteins | sample CZODoug2_1_08_16_FD_185931 | JGI IMG/M metagenome (GOLD analysis project Ga0179593, IMG submission 185931) | Vadose zone soil fungal communities from Angelo Coast Range Reserve, California, USA - CZODoug2_1_08_16fungal (PacBio error correction) | ecosystem: Environmental > Terrestrial > Soil >... | reverse complement strand
ATAGGGCCTATTGCTCTTCCCAACCTCGTCCCACTGACCCGTTCTTTAATTAAAAGCAGCAGAACTTCCTGCAGACACCCATCTTCCTTCCTTGCTTGCGCATGCATTCGATCTGGCTTCCCAGGCCGTGGGGGCGCCCTTCAATGAGTCCTAGCTTTTCTATTTGCCATGTGATGCCTTTTCGAGGCTTTGCTTTTTTTCGCTTCCAATGGTCACCCTGTCGCGGCGATTGCATCCAAAGAATACCAGTTTTCCGGAAGCTCTTGACCGATCTCTTCTTCCTTCGCCAAACTTACCCGCGGAGAGTTATCACTCATCCTTAGTGATCACCAGTCCCCCGTTTTCCCGAGATCGACCTAGCTGTCGTCCTCCCCTTGCGATGATCTTCTCGGTGTAGTCAAGTTCTCCTCGATCTCTCCCTGTGGCCTTTTTTTTTTCGTTAGCCAGACAGCTCTTCTTTGGATTGAGGATTCATTTTCCATGCTTCGATCCACATTCTTACGAAGCTATGTCATGTACAAACAGTGAAGCTCATCCCCTTCCGCGCAATTCCCATATTTCCGGTCTCCCAAAATACGAAATTTCTTTTTGAGACCACTGTCTCCTCTTAGGTTCTTCTACCATGCCAGCATTCTCCCCTTTCAGGCCCACGCGCCCCCGCCCATCCACCTCAAGAAGTGGCGCCTGAGTTTTTTCGTCAGGCTAGTCCTGAAGAGCTCCATCGGGGCCTCCGCTCCTCCTTGCTTGGACTTCTCGGCCACCCCCCACAGCGGGTTAAAGTGCGTCCCCTGCGAGGGCGCACGCTTCCTCTTCCTTGGCCCTCCGCTTGACGAGGTAGCCTTCTCCGTTGTTGAAGGGACTTCTACTCTCCCAAAAAAGTCCTGACCGTAGTTCTTTGCGGGTTTTAGCCGGGCTGCATTCCTTGTACTTCCGTTTTAAACCCCTTTCGAGTTTTACTCCGCTCTTCGCTCACTCAATGAGTTTTTCCCTTTTCGTTGGGTTTTGTGCTGAACTTACAGTATTGTACACCTAGTGGTTTGTTAGACTTTGAGACCTTTTCCCCTAGGGACTCCTGTTGACGTTGAGAATTTACAGTGCTTATAAGAGACCCCAACTCCCTACGGACTCCCAGTCTGCGGGGTACTCCCCTAGTTGTTTTTGCTGTCCAATTCACAGTTTTTCCCTCAATATTGATCTTCATTGCGTTTTTCTTCTCGCGAAATGGTCCGGTCCAACATGTAGAGCACGTTCGCTGGACATTCCTCTACTTTTTACTCCACCAAGCATCCACGCGACCTCATTGGCCTTTTTTTTGTTACTCTTTTCGGCAAATCTCCTGCCTCGACGAAATTGTCCACTGATCGTTTTGATGTCCCCCGTTCGCTGTCCCAATCGTAAGGTGACCCCGATCCAAACTTTTGTTTTTTTAGGGTTTATCTGGATGTTTCTGTGGGTTGGTTACCGGTCTTAGTGGTCCATCCGTCACAAACCTGAAAACCCCCCCCACTTTATCGGGGACCCCCGCGCTCATCTTTGAGGACCTCCACCGTCGCCTTCCCTTTTCGCACAGCCACTACCCTGCCTTTCGCCCCATTCCAACTTGTTCAGTCCCAAGAAAGATTCCCTTTTCCTGTTAAGCATGTTTTGACCCAAATATACGGCATTTTTTTTGCCGACCTTTGTAGCTTCCCTTCCCCGCATTTACGCGTTCTAACTTTCCCCTATAGATCCTCTTCCATAATAGTTGTTGCGGTCTCTTTATCTGTGGCCGTACACGCGTCATCTTAATACTTAAAAGATTCCTTCAAACCCATGAAGCTATCTTAACCCATTTAGTGCTACCAAATTCTACAATTTCTTTCCCTCCGTGCGTGTCCTCAGGAACCATTTCCTTTTTTCTGCTGGGCTGTGCTTGCTTCCATTCCTTTCGTATCATTTTTTCAAAAGCGGCGTGGTGTTGCCCCTATCCTGGGTGCGGTGGAAGGCCTTCCCCAAACGCCCCGTACAAAAGACCACGACACTCCGTTATAAACCCCCACCCGTTGCCCCCCTTGTGTTCTCCTTTTCACCTGGAGATTGTGCCCCCCAAGCGGGAAGGGTGCATCACTACCCCAGAAGCACCGGGCAACACCCAGCGTTAGCCTATAGCTTATGCCGATGTGATTCCAATTTCAGGCTTGCATTGACTCGGGCCCCTGGGCACCCGTGACGGAAACTACGGGCTTTATTCCGTGTCCCCTCCGGATTCTCGGTCCCCTTATAGAGGATTCATTCCTGCGTCCTTTTTCCTAGCACCGTTGTTTTCGACCGACCCATTTGACTTCTCCCCCCTGCATTCCTCTTCTAATGCTACCAATTACAATATTTGTTTAACAAGTTTACTGTACTCCGCCCCCCCCAAAATCGCTTCAACCCCGCACCGTTCGCCGTTTTCTCGGGGGAGATCACGATAGCTTACTCTCCTCTTTCCCCCCCCCCTGGACGAACGATACACATTTGGGTTATTCTTTTTTAACTCATCCGCCGACACACCCCCTCGTTTAAACTTTTTTTTCCCTCTTTCCTTTCCAACGCTCTTCGTTATCCCGCGCGCTACAAAGGTAGATCTGGTTTACTTCCTCATTCCGAACTTAGAACCACCCTGAAGATCCGGCGACTTTTTCTGTCTTCTTTCTTTTTTTGGTCCCCTTCTAATACGGAAATATTGACCCAAAAATCAGATTCCCCCTTTTCCGCAGGAGGCAAAGGTAGAGCGATCCTCTAGAACGATGCATGGGCAACTCCTTTGGAACCTTTTCGTCCTTCCTTTCTCATGAGACGGAGTCGTGTTTCTCAGGACCTTTCTCGCCTACTTCCAGAGATTCCTACGAGAAGAGCTCCCCTTCGTCCTCCTTTCTTCAGCGTTTCAGACAATGGCAGGTACGCATTTCCTTTTTAAGTTTATACTGGGCATTTTAGCACCTCCCCTCTCCTCTCCTTACTATTTTATCCCCCCCTGAAATGGCTGGGGCGAGATTCGTGTCCCATTTCGGACTTTTGATCTGTGCATTTCGGTCGTAGTCGACTCTTTTTGAAGCTTCCTTACCCTCAATTTTGTTTTTCTGAAAAGGGTAAAGGAGACTTCCCCACCGAGCTGCTTCCCTCACCTAACAACCCAACCCAATTTCCCAAATGTTTGCTCTAATAGCCGTTCGATATTGCCCCCTCCCCCCGAGATCTGCGCGGTTCATCGAAGCTTTTTATCAGTCTGGTCTCTTCTTCAGGTTTACTGGTGCTAGAGGATGGTTGGATATTAACCTGAAGAGGTTATGGGTGCAATGAGAGGACTATAGGGACTGTCGGGGTCTTTCTTTATTACGTATGGTATTATTATCCACGACGATCGTACGATTTCCCTTCCGCAACTGTCCCAGCACTCCGACCACACTTGGTCGCCTGCGTTACACTGTAGGCCGAGTTCCGGATTGATAGTCTCCCCCCCCGGCTGGCAACCCCCTCTTCCCTCTCTTTCCAGGCAGGCTCACCGCGGCCCGCGATTTGGTTCTTCTCCCGTTTCTCTTGCGTTTTATTCTCAAGCCTTTTTCGACGTTCCTTTATTTTTCCCTATTCCCGTCCTCCGGAGATTTTTAAGTAAGAAGCCTTGTTGTGAGTTAGGGAAGATTCGCTTTTTTCCCCCCCCCCCTTCACGTACTCACGTCCTTTGCGACACCGAAAATCACCCGAAGGAAACATCTGCATACGCTTTCTTTGAGCCCTTTTAGATTTCCTTCTGATCTTTGCCGACCGTGGTTTCGATAGCCCTACTTCCAGACTGGGTGACGCTTTTCCATGGAGCAAAACTTTTAGCGTGCTTTGACGTTTTTTTCTGCTGTGCCTTCCTGTCCCAGCCCTTTCGTAGGTGTCATATACCCCAATAACTCTTGGCTGAATCTCCCCGCCGGACAAATTTGACATCTTCAGCTCCCCTCCCACTCCCCCCTGCGTTCGGGTCTAGATACCCAATACTCGCTGCGCCACCAGGCCCACGTGTCCTCGATTCTCACTATCTTCTTTGAAGCCGGAGCCTCGTTTTTGTTCTTCCAAGACTTCTACGTATTCTACCTTTGGTGTTGTCTTGCGTCCTCTTTCTTTTGTACTTAGGTCTGCCCATCGGCTCGATCAACCACAGTGCCTGCCATGTGCAGGCGATCCCAGTCCCTTTGTTCTCCCCCGATCCGGTTCCCCCTCTCCCCTCTTTTTCATCAAAAAGATATTCGTGGTCCCCCACTGAATTAAAAATTCCAGGTCCCCTCTCGGACCTTTCTTTCGAGCCGCGTCCTCTCTTCTCCGCTCCTTCCCTCTCGGAATTTCTAGACTTTAAGAAGCTTTCTGAGGAAATGCGCGGTCAGCGGTGTTTTTTAAATTTTTCTTCCCCTTCTAGGGCTCATGTTTATCTTCACTGGCCTCTGCGTCCCTCTCTTCTTCAGCTTATTGTGGGGCATGACGTTTTTCCTCCGCCACATCACCCTAACCGTCGCAGTCTTTCAGGGTTCTCGGGGGAGGTTCCTTCTTCTTCCATTCACCTTTGGAAAACCGCCTCTCCGGTCCTCCTGAGTGCGGCGTAATCCCGGCGGTCCGGCCACAGGAGGAACACCCGGTTGTGTTCATTTGATGTAACTTTCCCCTCCTCCTCCTTTATCGTTCTGCCGTGACTTTCCTCTAGCCACCCTTTTCCGTTCTTTGTCCCAAGGGTGCGTTTTTCCTTTTTGGGTTGCTCCAAAACACGTGCCTAAATATTGATTTCAGCTTGCGCCTTCCTCAGCTCTTCGTCGCCTCCCAGGTCTTCCAAGGTCGAGCGTCTCGGGTCCCCCGATTTTTTCGGGTCATCCAACAACTGACACAGCCAGATTGCGTTTTTCTCCGCCAGGAACCCCTTTCCTAGGCACGCCCCTCCCTTTAGTTCGGGTCTTTTTCACCCCCGTCAGCTGCAACTAGTCCAGTTGAACCCCTATTCCCTTCACACTTCTTCTGGGTGATACCTGGATGTGCTTGTTTTGTTCCAGCATTGGGTCAAACGGAAAACCTCTCTCCCCTTGCTCGTGTAGCCCCCCCTCTATCTTTGGTGTTTTTCCAATAAACCGAGCGTTCCGTTATCCATCCCTCTCGTGATCCCATTCCCCTTTTTCTCGGCTCCCCCTCCCTGAATTCTTTTCCTTTTTCGAATTTTTCCACGCATGGAAACTGGAGTTTGCCTCTTTGACGTTTAGTACGCCTTATGTTACCCCCCGACCCCCCTGTCCTCCTCCTTCTTTGTGTTGTTGCCTCTCGATTGTTCTTTTGGGTTGGGGAGTACGATTCGTCCCGTTCCCCGTCCTTCTATTTCTTAAACACTCCGACTTCCCTTCGTTTCCCCTCGAACCCCCATTGAGTGGAGGGTGTGAGCCTGCCCCACCCCATGGTTGCTGGGTGATGGCTTCAATTCTCCTATCGTTATTTTTTTCTCCGATTTTTTTGGTTGGGTCCCTCACTCCCCAATGCTTTGGACTAGGTTTTTTTTGACCCACGTATCCTTACACCCACTCCACATCCCCCTTCTCCACCCCTACCCCAGGTTTCCCTTCTCGGGTCTTGTCACTGGCCCCCTGCTTTGAAGCGGCCTGTTTCTCAGAACAATAATATTGACCCCCTGATTCATCCTCTCACATGGATGTTTCAGACTTTATTGGTTCTCCTCGTTTGTCTTTTTGCGTAAGCCCCCTTTCATTTCCCTTTCGCTCGCCTTTTTGACGGGCCCTTTGCGTCCGATTTCTCTTTGAGGCAGTCCTCAACGTTGAAATCTTTTTCCCCACTGTTTTGAATCTACCGAATCCCACCGTGCTACCCCCCCTCACCGGTTCGCCCCTTCTTTTGACGCTAGCGGTTGGAGAGTGGATCGAGCTTCGGAGAACGATTGACCCCTTTCTTTTGCGTTTCCCCGTTCACACTTGGACAAAAACAAATTGTAAAATTCTGGTTTACCCCTTTCAGGGACCGCCCTTCAGTTACCTGGACTCCCCGTTTAACCGTCTCATTTTGCAAATTTTTTAATCAATCTTTTCTGAACAACTTCCCATCCCCAGATGTTTTGAAGGTTTTGTTCTATTTCTAAGAGGTTCAGTCACCCTGAATCCCCTACTTTTCCGTGATTACCCGGGTCTCCCCGTTTCACGAGACTTTTTCCTCACCGTCCCTACACCACTCCCTGTTGTACGAATTGCGACTCTTTTTTTTAGTGCCCGTCTGCCCGATGCGCTCCTCCCTGATTTTCCTTACGCTGCTCTTTATTTTGAAGCTGGCGAGCCGGGCTGGTCGTTACCGGGACAGTCGCCTTTGGCTCCTTGTTACGTTTCTCCTTTTTTTTGAATTTTTTAGCCCACCTTCTAGATCGTTCCCCAAGAAATTTCTGTCTTTTCTTACTCCCCGTCGATAAGAGTAGTGTACATTGATGAGCCTTCCCCTATTCATGTTTCCCCCTTCCTCCCCCCCTTGGGTTTTCCGAAGCCGACCCTGACTTTTTCCCACGCCCAACAAAGAGATTCTGGCCTACCCCCCACCTGCAACTGCGATGCGTTTGAGTCCGATATTGCGCCAAGGTGCTATTTCCGCCTCCCGGTTATTCCCTCCTCATTAGAATCCGCGTGCACCGTGGTTCGCCTGATACCGAAGTGTTTTTTCATATAACCAGTTGATTGTAAGGGTTTGGTCAATGGGAAGATCTCTCCGGATCTTTGTTTATTCAACGATGGATGCTTGAGATTATTCGCGATTGAGTCTGGCCCTACTGAAGCGCCCCCCCGGTCAAAAGCCTTCACAAAGTGGGTCTCCTTCACAATTTTCCTTTTTCCCAGCTTATTCTTTTTCACGCCCACCAACGGGACCAGATAGATCGTTCCTCTTCCACCACGCCGCTCCTCTTTTTTCTCTGTGCGAGTTTTCTTGTTTATTCGACTACCTATGAATTCTCATTTTTTTCACTTCGGTCCCCCCCTCTTCTTCTTGTTGTTGTATAGCTCTAGGTTCCTCTCTCTTCACCCTCCGCCGTTCTCCCAAAGTCTTTCTCAAAGCCTGACCTTGATTTTCCGTCCACCACCTAGCTGACCCGTTTTTTGATGCCCTGCCTCCCTATTCCGTTCTCGGTTGGTTCTGCAACTCGTCCTTCAGAGGGGTCCTCTTTTGCCGTAGAGTCCCCTTTTCCTGACGCATGCGCATGTTGCGTCTTAATATTTTCCATGCCAGCCCGGCAGCCTTCACAGGTCATCCATCTTTTTCAAGATCCGCCTCCCTTACCAAGAGATTACCCAGCGCCGGAAAACTCCTCCTCGGATCAGGTTTAGATCAACATTTGAGAAAAGCACTTCAATTCTCTACTCTCGTCGCCTCCGGCTCTGCTCTCGTTATACATATTTACCGATTCGGTTGCAGGTGTTTTTGTATGTTCGCAGAATATTTTCACGAGGATTCATTGCCCCATAGTTTTACTTCCCTATCAACCCCCGTTCGGACAGGCCGCTTCCTGACGCACCGACAGCCCCCAGTACCCTTTCCGCCCCTTCCACTATCCCTGCCCACAATTTTTTTCAGAAACTAGGAGATAGGCTGCGGTACCTTCCATCCTTCTTACCTTTAGGCACCCCTCTACGGCCATTAGCCTCCCCGTCCGCGATTTTATTCTCGTCTCGGAATAGGCTCTGTTCCCATTTCTTTCCGCGATCCTTTTCTCTGGAAATTCTTTTTACCAACAAAATGGTTGGAAATGGAGTCCCTTCAGAGTGGTGCCTATGCTCACGTCCTTCTTCCGGCGGACGCGGATGATTAGGGCATTTATTACCCCTCTTCCACACCTTCACCCTCTTACCCCTTCTCCTGCCTCTTTTTCGGGTTCTCGGGTCTTCTTAAATTACAATTGACAAAGAGCTCCCCCTTTTTTTTAGCTCTGGCGATAAAGAAATGCTTCGCATGAATTGACATTCTTGTCCCCACTTTTTTACTTTTATTACCGCTTTCCCCTCACTCCCTTTGCGTTCCGCCGTGAAAGCTAGCAATACGTCCCCAACTCTGGCGCTCTAGAGTTTTGTGGAGTTAAAGTTCCCTTTTGCCTCCCTATCCTTTTGCGCCTTCAGGGTATTTCTCGCCTGCACCCCTTTTGTACCTAAAAAGGTTCGACTTGGAGCGAAATATGAGGTTCACCCCCCAACTCCCCAAGTCCTCCCCAATCCCGGATTTTTTCTTTTCATCCGCTTCCTACCTCGGTTTTCACCCCTTTTTAATTTAAGATTCTTGTGGATGGACCATTCAGCTTTTTTCACCCCCTTGCAGTTGCACAATAAATCCTGTTACCTTTTTTTTGTAGTTGTTTGATTTCGTGCGTTGTCTGTTTTTTAAATTGGGTCCCCGCACCTCATCCATTGACTGTTTTCGCCCCCCCCCCCCCTCGAATTTTTTTGACACCTCCCTGTAGCCCCCGAACTACAGCGGCCCCCCCATCTTGTTTTTATACCACGCCAGTTAATTTCCTGTCATCTGACCCTCGCAATTTGTGCCCCCCTGTTTTTTTTGCCGGAACGTGTCCCCTGCATACCTCGTACTACAATCTTTTTACCTAGTTTAACCGACCCGTTGGGTTGTTTGATCATCGTGAGTGGCTGACCGGACACGATCGTTCCCTTTGCGTACTAATTCTCACCGTTCGGTGCAAGCCGTATTTCCCTTTCGGTGTTCAAAATCACCAATTTCCGGGCTTACTTTTGATCCAGGAACCCAACCTTCTTGACTTTTTGGACCTTGTCTCAAGTACACCGTTCTTTTTCTAGGTGGATTGGAAGTACAGACCCCTTTGCGGGTTTTTCCCTCCACTATAAGGGGAGGGTTTCCTCTAGGTGAAAAAGGCAAGTCCCCGTACTGACCTCACCTGTATCTAACTTCCACAATTGGGGCGGTGGATTAGTGTTTACCCTTTGAGAGGTTTTGAAAGAGGCGGTGGCAGACAAACCAGACTTTCTTTCCCTCCTTTCGATTGTTCGCATACTCTGTTCTACTGGGCATCCAAGAAGGAACGGGGCTTTGTTGTCTTCTTTTTTTATCCCTCCTCGGCTCCTTCTCGGCTCTCTCCTGTTTTGCCGTGCATTCCTCATCCTTGTTTGACTTCCTTCCCCCAAGCTGACCATATGCGTTTTTGCCCCACTGACGTTTCCCCCTGCAACCCATGCGCAGTAACCCCTTTGCAACACTGTTCGTTCTCTTTTGGCTCTTATCTTTCATTCCCTTTTGGCCGCGGACACTTTGCGTTGACCCTTTAAACTTTCTCATTTGCCGCCCCAAAAACCTCTTACACTTACTCTTAAAAACTAGGAAGACTTCGGTTTTCCGTTTCCACCTTTTCTCTATTTTCCTTTTAACCCTTGAATTCCCTCCGACCAAACCTGCGATCCTTCTAAGGTTTCATTTTAGGTTTTTTCTGATCTTTCAGATTCCCATTTCCACCCTTCACTCTGCCACGACAAGTTTATGATGAAGTTACGCTCCCTTTCGTCACAAGTTTCCACTCCCACCGCTTTTCCACCGGAATTTACTCTCTTTCAGAGTTCGGGGGCACTCTGAGGCCTCCCTTTTTTCCTTCTCTGCACCTGATGCGCTCGTCCTCGCCTGCCCGTCCCCCCTTTCCGTGGCATTTTTACTCTGTTCCCTGTTTTTCCGCACCCTCTCGACGAGCAAATATTGTGGATTTTTCCCCGGATAGCGACTTAGGCTATGGAATTCTCTCCTCAGTCCCGCAAGGGCCGACCTTCTTGCTCCTCCCCCGTTTCCAAAACCTCGTGCTTGTCGAACCTCCCCCCAACACCTGCCAGGGCGATCGCGGAAGAATTGCTCGTAAACCTTTCGCGGGCTCCTTCTTTTAGCTATTTTCTCCTCTCTTGGGCCCGTGCCTGTTTCTAACCGAGGACTGTTCCTCTCCTTTATTCGTTTTCCCTTCGCGTTTGTCCATTTTAGGGGGGCTTTCTCAAAATTGATTCATCCGCTCTCATATGGACAGCTCCGATCCCCCTTCCCAGACCACAGTGGGCTACGGGGGGCGTCCGCCCCTTGTTATGATGTCAGCCCCCCTTTGTACCCCTTCTCATCGTGACGGCCTTTGACCCCCACCGCTTTCCGATTTTGCCTTTTTTTGCAGACGTCGCGTCGCTCTAGCGTGACCGCCGGTTACATGATCCTTCCCATCTATTCCCGTTGTTTTTCTGCTTGTTTCCGCTAAACCTCAGTCTCCAGTCTTGCAACTCCGGCGTTTGCGCCCAAAATGCTCCTCCCCACGGTGGATCTCTCCCTTATTGGATCGTTTCCAGCCGTGGGGCTCTCTCCCTGTCCCTAGCCTTTTTGAATTGTTTGCAGGCCCACTTTTTCAGTGCGTTCGTTGCGCATGCCAGCCTAAGGATTCGCTCTTCCCTAATCCGCTTCTCCATCTGAGATGCACCCCTTTTTACCGTCTAATTATTGCCCCCCAATCTCCGCGTGGATCCCAACCTTTCTTCGGTGTTCCCCCCCCCCCCCCCCCCCCCCCCCCCCCCCCCCCCCCCCCCCCCCGTATTTTACTCGAGTCGAAATGCGTGAAGAACCGGCGCCGTTCCCGTGGTGTCGGCAAGATCCCCTCCCTCTTTTCCCTTGCATTTTTTTCCCCCCCCTCATCTCTTTTTCCGTGAGGACTTTCAATCTAAGTGATGCATTTTCTATGAGATCTTTTTTGCTCCCTCATCGTCCCGCTTCGACCCCCTTTGACCCTTTTCCTCCCACACTTTGAATTTAGTGCTATTGAGGGATACCCATACCCCGTCCTTCCTTAAATTTTTCAAGCTCCCATTGCTCCTCCCATAGCAGAGACAGAGGGATTTATCCTGTTCCTTTAATCTCTATAGTTTCGCCCCCCCCCCCCCCGATCCCCCCCTTTGCCGCTGTCCAAGTTCCTTCCCCCCTCCGCGTCCCGTGCCTCTCCGCCCTGATCATCGGACCTCGCCTCCGGGACCTAGGAGCGTCTTTTTTTGGATTTTTTGGACACGTCCAAAACCCTTTACACGGTGACCACCGGACGCCGGTCTTCATGTTTGTCTCGGATTTTTTCCCATTCTTTCGTAACAGTGTCGAGCCTCCTGTGTCCGCGTCCGTCCACACAATGCCTTCCGCTGAATTTTGACAGGCTCCTGTCCCTTTTAGTTGACTGTTTTTCACTGATCCTTTTCTCCCTTTCTGCTGCAGCGCTATCAACGCTCCCGTCGCCCCTTGCGGTTTTTTCCTTGTTGTTGTTGCCGGTCCAAGTAATGGGCCGCAATACTCAGCCGCTTTTCACTCGAGGATTAGCTAAGATTTGTCCCCTTCATTTCCTCGGCTCGGGACCCTTCCTCCTTCTTGGCTGACTCCCCCCAGCTCCACTTACCGAGGACCGTTTATTTTCTGAACCTCTTCTTCTCCTCAACCATTCCAGACTGTTGCTTTCCCAGCCTTTTTATCGTTTTGCAGTTGAAACGCTCCCACGGACAAATTTTTAGGGTTTTACTTGGTTTTCTTGCAGGCCTTTTCAATACTTTCACACCCTCCAATAGTGGCACCGCTTAGATCTGTGAGAACCCAACGCTCCTTTTCCGTGATCCCTCCATCCATCTCTGAGCCCTGCCACTGCGGCAGTCCAGCACGTGCCCCTCCCGGAAATTTTTTTCCCTCCGTTTCAGCAATGGTTTCAAAATCAGTATTGTTGTTGTCGCGCCTTCATGCATACCTTGTACTCCAATCATATCCTTCTCTTTTAATCCATTGTGGGTGTTGGATTTTTTCCGTGATGTTTTCAGGCACCTGGACCTCTCGTATACTCCAAGGTTATACCACGCCCTCTCTCTGTGCCCCCCTTGCTTTAAGCTCCCTGGACTTTGAAGGGTTTTCTTGGTTTTTTTTCTCTTAAGGGCTGGGAGGTATTTCCCGTTTGTGCCCTTTTGATCACCAACGCATTAGGGGGGATACTTACTGTTTTTTTTGGGTTTCCGTCTTTCCCACCATGCCTTTAACCAGCCCTGCGTCCCAAATACACTTTGTCCGGATTTCCACTTTTCCTCTTCAGCTTCCCACTGGTGGACGAACGTATCTTTCTGCCTTTTCTTCTCTATTTTAATTTAGTACCCCTGACTGACATCGGTTCTGCTTGATGTCTTGGTTTACGACATACCGCCCCTGTGTCCGCCCTTTTGACTTTCCCATTTTGACGTATCCCCTCTCTTTCCCCATGGCAGGCTTCCAATATTTGCGTTCCCCTGTTTTACTTGGCCGACAACGAGTTTTTCACCCCTCGTGACTTTTCTCTTTTTTGTTTTCCTTCCTATTTCACGTTCTCCCTTTACCCAAATTTTCCGTTTCCCCTTTTCTTTTTTTCCAACCTTGACGAACAACTTTGTACTTCCATTTTTAGTGACAGTCCTTTCGTCTTGCTCCTTTCCGTCGAGTTTTTAAACTCTTTCATCCCCTAATCAAATGAATCTCATGAAAAATGATTTCGAGTTTCAGTCTGTTCTTTTTTTTGTTTTTGCGTTACCTAATTTGCCCAACTAATCATTCATATTTCCCTGAGGAGTAAGTGTTTCAGTGATCACTGAGCCTTTTCCTCCCAGTCCCGA
>Ga0179593_1713457_pt1 | contig 12663 bp, 19 predicted proteins | sample CZODoug2_1_08_16_FD_185931 | JGI IMG/M metagenome (GOLD analysis project Ga0179593, IMG submission 185931) | Vadose zone soil fungal communities from Angelo Coast Range Reserve, California, USA - CZODoug2_1_08_16fungal (PacBio error correction) | ecosystem: Environmental > Terrestrial > Soil >... | reverse complement strand
TTCCCCGTTCGGTTCCCCTCTAGTCGCCCAGAAATTAACCAACCTTTTTTTTCGGACGTTCCTTTTTTTTTTTCCCCCGAACTAAGCCAGCCTCTTCCCGAAGAAAAAGTCCAGGACGAGAAAGCCCCTGCACGTCCCTTCTTTTTTTTTCTTCCCCCGGTGCGTCCCCCCCGTTAGTTGGGCATTTTTTTTTTTCAAGGCATGAGTTGTCGTGCGTCCGTGCAGGGAGCGATCAAGGCCTTTTTTTTTTCCGGAGGCGTCAAAGGCTTTGCGGTGTTTCTTCTTTTTTTGGGCCGAAATGCTAATAGGCCGTTCCCATTACTCCGATTGAGAGGTCCTCCATTTCCCTTTCCCCCGGCGGTTCTATTCCATACCCTTTTTTGGAACCCGCAGATGCCCTTTCCCCCCCCCCCCCCTTCCCCCCGGCGTGCCCTCCGCTCTAAAGAAGTTCGCCTTAACGCTTTTTTTTCTTCCCCCTAATGGTGCTGTATTGCATCCTGGTTACTGCGAAAGCCTTTTTTGCGTGCAGTCTTCTTCTCCCCCTCGGTGCTATTGGTCTTCCGTTGAACCTTTCCGCACACAGCGTTTTGGGGCGAAAAACCACTCCTTTCGTCGAGGAGTTTTTTCCTGACCCCCCGTATTCGCCGTTTTTTTTTCTCCTCGTTCCGGGCAAAAACGTGGCACCCTTCCTTTCTGGCAAAGACCCCCTTTTCCCCCTGGAAGGATGACTGTTCTTTTCCGGCCCCCCCACTTGCCACGACGATGACTTTCCCTTTTTTTGATTAGTTGTATGCAGGGCTCTTTTTCTTGGTAATCCTTGTCACCTTTTTCCGGAAAACAAATCACGGCTTTTTCAGGCGTAAGGAGATTTTTTTTCCTCCTTGGTTTCAAAAAAGCCTTCCTTGGCTTTTTTCCCCCCCTTTCTTCCTCAGTACTTGCGATCATGTTGGTCCCCCCCCTTTTTCACCGCGGAAAGGAACTTCCGGTTTTCTTTGCCATAGGCCATCCTTTCCCCTTCCCCTTTTTTCGAGCATCAGGCCCCCAGGAAAGGACCTTCTTTTTCTAGAGTGTAATATCTTTTCCAGAGCGATGCTGTCTTGTCCCCTTTTTTTTTTTTTTCCTGAGGCTCTTGTCACAGCTGGCAGAGGCACATTTCTTGTCTTTCCGGATTTTTTTTGGGGACCAAAAGGATCTGCCCTCTATCGGTCGGACCACCGATGCTGTTTTTTGTCCCTTTTCTCCCATTGAACAATATCATGACTTTTTTCTCGTGATTGTTCCCGCGCGGATGTTTCCCTTCTCCCTTTTTTCTTCTCCACGAATCACCCCCCCCCTGTTACTACCGGGATTTTTTTTTCCTCGAAGGAAGACAAGACATCCTCCCCTTGCCGCGGCTGGTATGGACCTCCCCCCTTTCTTTTTTCCCCCACGGACACTTTTGGGTCCGCTCTTTAATAATTGATATTCATCCTTTTTTTCCTTTTCCCCTTAAGGATACCTTTTCTCCTAGACGTTACCAGAACCGCCATTCACCTCCTTCTTTTGAATGAACCAGCCCCCCCTCCAGTCTTTCGCCTCCCCCCCCTCTGCCCCCATTTATTATCAGGAGGTGGCTTTCTGGAGGCGAACCTTTTTGCGGAGCATCAGAAGGTCTTTTTTTCTTTTTCCCCCATGGGCTTTTTAACTTACCGCTTGACCGCATTCCTCCCTCCGAAATCGGAGTCCGGGTTTCTTTTTTAGGCAGGATATCGCATTCTTTCCCCCCCAACATCCTGTGACAACCTCATTTCTTATGATCAAGGAAGACCCCCCTAGAGAAATGAACCTTTACTCCCTTTCTTTGGCGGGTATTAACTGCCAACTACTTTGAGGAAAAGAATCCCCCTCTTGGCTTAGGTCTCTTCTTCTTTTTCTTGCCTCCATTCGGTCTGCGGATTTCTTCTGTCATGGTTTTGGGAATTGTCTGGATTTTTTTCCCTCCCGACGGTGGTAAAAAAGCTCTTTCTCTCTTTCCCCCCCCCCCCTTTTTGTGTGAGATTTTTTGAAAAGTAGGTTCAACGACCTCCATGTACAATTCCAAAAAAACCCAAACAGGAACCGGCGGCAACTCCCAGCCTTCCTCACGAATGGAGGAGGCCTCCCCCTGGAAAAGTAAGGGACGAGACCTTTTCCCCCTCCGGAGCGCTGGATGCCTTCCCAAACAAGGTTAAAGTCTTTTTTTTCCTCTGCAAGATTGGAGTTTTGGAGTCCCATTTTTTTCTTCATAGCGTTCGGCCTTGAGTGCCTCTCCCCCCCAATTATGAGGTTGAGCGTCACCCTTGTGTTTTTTGCTCCTCTTTCCCTTTTCTCGGTTTGCAAAACCGGATGTTCAAAATTCCCTGGCCTTCTCATCAAGCGGGTATGGAACCCGCCTTTTCCCCAAAAAAAAAGGACTTTTTTCCAACCTACCGGCGGATGGCTCTTTTTCTTCCCTGCACGTGTCCCCATCCGCGTTCCCCTCCCCTTAATGGGGAATCAGGTTACTTGCGGACAGCACGTTCGTCATTTTGTTCCTTTTTTCCTTCAGTCCCAACACCGGCTCCGGGACGGGTCTTACTTTGACCGTCTCGAGTCACAAGGCCCATTTTTTTTGCGCAAAGCGGCTCGGTGTCAAGAGCAGTTGCGGGCTCTTCCCCCCCCTGAGCATGGAAAAACCCTTTTTTCTCAACCATTTTCCTGCGGGCCTGGCCTTTTTTGTTCGTAAGGCGAGGAATCATCCACCTACCTCCCCCCTTTTAGCTTGTTTATTCGTTGTAATGCCCTTCCCATCGCTTCCCCATCACGGATGCGCTTTTTCCTCCTCTTTCATTTTTTCTGGTTTTGACTACTCCTTGGTTTCAACCCCTTCCGACAGAGCCCTCAGCTCTGTTTTCCCCACAGCCAATTTCCGCCTTTTCCCTTTTTTCCCTCCATCCAGTCAATGGGTTTTTTTTTTTTTTCCCCCCCTCCTTTGAAAATAAATAGCCTTCCTCCCGACCCGGAAGCAAATCTCTTCTCTTTTTTTCTTTTTGTTGTTTCTTTGTGAGATGCTTCTGATTCCTGAAGGCGATCCCTCCCCTTTTTTTTTTGTATTCAAGGTATATTAATTCCGTTTCTTTTTTCTTTCTCGGTGGACCGTTTGATTTCTTGTGGGGACTCTTTTTCCCTTTTTTTCCCCCCCCTTTAACTGAGGATAGGTTGTTTGCAACCAAGATGGTATTCCCTTCCCCCTTCCCGCCTGCTCCTATGACTTACGTGATGGTTCCCGTCGCTTTCTTCTTTTGAATCAAGCGATGCATACCCCTTTTTCCCAAATCCCTTTTTTGTTTTTTACACGGTCTTTTCTTTCTTCCCTCTTCCGGACGACGACCTCTTGATTCTTCACGGCCAAGGCCCTTTCTTCCTCAGGGAAGGGGGGGGGGCCTTCTTCCCCTTTTCCTCTCAAATAGGACCGCTGGCTAATTCCTTTTCTCCCCCCCCTTACTGAAGATTTTGAAAATCCGGATACCCGGGACGTTCCTTTTCTTTTGAAGACCCGTACATCACCGCTTTTTCTTCCTTTTCATCCCCCAACACCCACATGACTCCTCCCGTAAATGATGCACCCCCCCTTTCAGGAGGGGAAACTCTTCCCCCCTTTCTGGTCTTTGGCTTGGAAGCTCCCCCGTTTTTTCCTGGACATCTTTTTTTTTTTTTTTTCCATCCCGCTTACACGCAGTTCCATTTCCTTTTCCCCCCCTTCGGATTTTGGCGCAAGGTCCTTCCCCCCCAAAAAAAATCCTGTTTCCCCTGTGACTGCTCGGAGTTATGATCAAGGCCTTCCCTCTCCCCCCCCCCCCCTGCCCTTCCAACATAATCTTGGGTTCCCAAACGGAAGGGAATTTTTCCCACCGTGCATAAGACTCTTCTTTCGGAGGTCTAAGACGCTTTCTGGCCCTTCGATTAGTAGGAGTGCCTCTTTTTATTGTCTGGATCGAATAGTGGTCGTTGAACGTCCTCTCCCTTTTCTACTCTCTTTCCTTACTCTTTTGTTGTTTTTGATCCTTTTTTTTTTTTTTTTTCAAAGTCCCCCCTCTCTCCCCCCCTTCCCCCAAAAAACCCAGTAACGGAGGCCGCAAAGAAGACCTTCTTTTTTCACTGGCGGCGGGCCATATCCCCCCTTCCTTCCGAGTCCCTCACCAGCAAGAAGAGCTATTGCGGTTGAGCACAAACCCAGCGTGTAAAAGTCTTTTGTGCTCCCCCCTCAAGAGTTAGTCCAGGGCAGGTTTTTTTTTTTTTCATGGGAGGCATACTCCCCTTTTCCCCCTTCTTTCTTTGTCAGGTGTGTTTTTTGAATGTGTTGGTGAACGTTTTTTTTTTTCCTTTTCCCCTTGCGCAAAACGGACTCCGCCGTTCTCTTTTTGGAAGAGGGATTTTTTCTTAAAGCGGATTTTCCCTCTCGGACCAGGTCTTTGAAAACAGACCCTCCCTCCCCCGCAAGCAGAACCTTGTTCGCCTCCGCGGTCCCTTTCTGATTCCCCACTGGTCCGGTATTTTTCCTTTCTTATGTGGGGATTGGTGCGTTTTTTTTCTTTTCCATCCCCAAACACCGCCTTGATGGGATTTTCCTTTCTCTCCCAAACAGGAAAAAGGTCTTTTGGAGACCCACATCTTTTTCCTGTTCCTATGAATCCAAGTCTTAGCCGCGTGCTCCGAAAGCCCCTTTTTTTCCCCCCCAGGAAAAGACATGTTCTTTCCCCCCCCGAACGGGTCTGGGTTCCTGGGGCCGGATCTCTTGTCGTTGTTAGTCCGGAGACCTTCTTTCACAATCCAGGTCAGATTGTTCTTTTTTCTTCGTTGTATGTCCCCGCCTGAGGTCCGCGGGGAACCCCAATCACGGAGAGAGTGTATCCCCCTTCTTTCCGTTCCTTGTATTTTTAACCCCCCACATGGTTTTCAATTACAACCCCCTTCCTTGGTTCGAAAGCATCCTTCCGCGTACTTTTCTTTCCCCCCCCTCCCCCCTTTCCCCCCCCTTCCATCGACGGTCAAGCGTTCAAGTAAAAAAAATAAAATGGGTTTCCTTTGAATATGACCGCACTTTTTCCCCTTTTCCTACAGGATCCCTTCGTTTTTTAACGACCCTCGTCTAATAATAAGTTCGTTTTTTTCATGGTCCGCGCGTGGAATGGGCTTCTCCTTATTTTTTCCCCTTCCCTTCTGTTCCTCCCCTTGCAAAAGGGAAAACCCCCTTTTTCCCCCTTTACCGTATGATGATGTGGGAACCCCCCCCCTTTTCCCCCCCTCGGATCGGTCGGAAAGCCAAGGCTTTTTTTCCCCAACCAAGGATTTCTCTACCATTTACCCCTCCCTGACTCCAAACTCTCCCTTTTCTTTTTTTTGCGCGGAGTGAAAGGATGACCTCATCTCTTTCTCCTCCCACCAGTCCATCTTTCCAGGTGATTTTGAAATCATCGTTCCGGGGACGGAAAAGACATTCCTGGCTTTCAGGGCCCGCGTGATGTTCTTTTTTTTCCCCTTTTCTTTTTGGTGGCCGCTCTCACCCCAGCGGCCCTTTTTTCCCCCCCGCAAATCGCCCGCTTCTTCCTCCTCGACGACGATGTGTTTTCGCCCCCCTTCTTCTTTCCCCTTTTTTTTCCTTTACTGAGGAAGTTCAATCCCCGTAAAGAAAAGCTTGGTTCTGGATCCTACTTCCCCCCCCCCCCCTTCCCTCCCCGTTCTTTCTTTTAACAGAACATGATGCATCGTTGGAAACGGAGGGAGGCGAATTTTTCGGCGACCATCAGACGTCTTTTTCCTTTCTTTGGGTTCCCTGACCAGCTTACCGTTCCCTCTCGGACATACGAACTCGTTTTCAAGGCTGCTTTCCCCTCCCCTTTCTCCCAACAACCCATTTGTGACCCACCTCAATCTCTGGAGTATGATTAAAAGGACGCCCTCGGCCCGAAATGACGCAACCCCCCCTCTTTTTCCGCTGTCCCAACGCACTGAACCTTCCCGCATAAGAGAATTCTTGCTTGCGTTCTTCTCTTTCCCTCCGCCATTCTTCTTCTTTAGTTTTTATGGCGTGGCCTCTTCTTTCTGGATCTATCCCCCTTTCTTCACGGGTCCCCACGATCCTCTCTTTTCCTCCTTCCCCTTTTTTTTCTTTTTTTTTGGAGGGATCGATCCGTTGGTTTCAACGGACAACGAGTCTCTTCCCCTTTTCCCCAAAAAAAAGGCCTTTTCCCCACCTCCTTCAACGATGAAGACTTCAAGAAAAACTCCCTTTCGGTCCCCCTTCCCCCCTAATCGCCGGCCTGTCCCTGTGGGAGCAACCGGTTTTTCCCTTCTTTTTTTTCCGCCTTCCCCTCCCGCACTCTTCCAGGGACATCGCTCCTGTAGGCCTGGAGTTTCCTACTCCCCTTCCTCGTGCGTCACCAGGATTTTTTTAGGCCGAATGCGGCCCCCCCCCTTTTTCTCAACCGGACTCCGATTTTCGTACTGTCCCCCCACCTTTGTATATGGCGGAACCCCCTTTGAAAAAAAAAATTCTCCTAAGCCCTCTCCATACCTCCCCCCCCTCGTTCCATCCTATGACATCCCATAATACTTTTTAATGGTTTCTTTTTTTGCGAAAGCAACGTTCTTCTTTCCGTTTTTTTTTTTTCCCATTAGGAGCCACCTTTTGATGGACGGGGTCTTCCTGGCCCCCAGGCCCAGGAGTATCCGGTTTCGCACACATTCGGCTTCGAGGGAATTTTTTTTTTTCCCCTCTATTCGCCTCTTTTTTTTTTTTTTGCGCCCCCTCTTCCCCCGGCCACGAGTGTTTTTTTCCTTTTTTCCTTTTGCCGGGCCGGATCCCGATCCCTGTCTTTTTGTTTCGGCGAGGTGGCATTCCCCTCTCCCTTTTTTTTTCTTTCAAAATCCCTTTTTAGATGGACTGTTGATTTCTTTGGTTAAATAACTTGCACCCCTCTTTTTTATTTTCCCCTCACGGCACGATGGAGCAGGGTCATGCCTCCATCCTTGGTTTCAAAAACCCTTTTTCTCCTATTCCTAAGGTAATGTTTTTTTCCTCCCCCCCCCCCGCCATCCGGGGCCTTTCCACCGGGGGAAAAAGACCCCCTTTTCCCAATGGGTTTTCTTTGCCTATGCCATTTTTCTTTTTCGCCCTCCTTATCAGCCCTAGGCCAAACCTCCCCTCGGACGCATCTTTTTTCTCATTTTCCCTCCTCGTTGTTGTTTTCCGGTCGTTGACTGGGCTGAATCTTCTTCCCCTTTCTCTTCAGAGTCAAAGGAAAACCCCCTTTCCTTCCTCTTTTTCCCGGTCTGATGTTTTGGTTCACCGGATCGCAACCCCTTTTCCTCCCTCAGGATGCTGTTTTGAAAACAATCTCCCCCATGACACAATCTCATACTCCTCCCCCCCCTTTTTTTTACTTCCACCCCGCGAGGATGTGAAGGATGACTCCCCCCCCTCCTTGAATCAACCCGTCCACTTTCCCCCTTCCCCCCTCTTTTTTTGTGATGATGCCCCGCCCTTTTACGACACGACATCCTGGATCTCTCCCTTTTCTCCTTGCTGGTAGTGAAAGAACAATTTTCCCGGAAACGGGCGGGACCTCCCCCCTTTCTCCCAGAGTGCTTCCCTTGCTTATATAGACGCCGATGTTTTTTTCATAAGATGGGCATGGTGACCTCTTTTTTTTTTTCAAGGAGAAAAGTCCATCACCTCTTGTTTTTCTCCTCTGTCCCCCCACAGAAGACTTTTTCCGTACCGTAACCTGAGGCCCCATTCTTTTTCTTTCTTTTTCCTGCTGGAGGCGCAACCCCAGTCATGGAGCGGTCTTTTTGGTATGTTTAATGGCCCCTTTTTTCCATCCCGCTTACAGCCTTCCTGGATGTCTTTCTCTCCCTCTGGGTTTTTTGTTGTAGTACGAGTTTTTTTTTTTTTTTTCATCGAATTCGGCCTCACCCCCCCCTCCCTGTGACCAAATAAGACCTTTTTTTTTTTTTTTTTTCCTTTCTTTCTTTTTCTGGAGTATTTAACTGCCGACATCGCTCCCCCCCTGGAGCCAAACATTTTGGTTTCCGCTGACAAAACGACTTGACCTTTTTCCCCCTTCACCCTCAAGCGCTCCTTTATAGTCATGACGTTTTTTTCCGTCTGCGTGCTTCTTAGGGCGTTTGGCCTTCCTTTTTTTTTTTTTTTTTTTGGGAATTGTCTTTCTGACGGGGGAGTGAACCGACGTGGTCCCCCCCCCTTCCAGAATCCGTGGTTTTTTTAGGAGAGGCGATTTTTTTCCCCCCCCCCTTTTCCCCCCCCGTTCCCCCTTCCCGATTTTTGTCGATTTCCCCCCCTGACCGGAGGGCAACTTTTTCTCATTGACCCGAAATGGGGCTTCTCCTCCCCGTTCTCCAGACGCAAGGAAAGTTCCCGCTGTATGAGGTTCTCCAAAACCCCTTTTGAAGCTGAAAAATAAAGAACTCTTTGTCTTTCCATGGGGGTCATGTCTAGATAGACTGTGTTTGTCGGGCCCCCCCCCAGAGAGTAACATTCCCTCTTTTTTCCCCCCATTGACTTTCTTTTTTTTTGGAGCCAATTTTTTCAGCCGGCCTGCGCACCCCTCTTTTCGATGGAATATAATACAGGTCTTCAAGGTAACTTTTCTATTTTCTTTTCAATCTCTTTTTTTTTGTTGGATGGAACCCTGCCCCGTTTTTATGGAACCAATTGACAAAAAGGAAAGTGTCGTCAAAGAAGATACATCCCCTTCTCCGAGGTAAAAATCCTGGATTTTTTTTCCCCTTTTCCCTGGGTGTACCCTCTTTTTTTGTCCCCCCATTAACCAAAGTTTATTCATTTTGGTGAAAGTAGTTTTTCCCTCCTCGGTGATGGAAGGGTCTCCTTTGGACACTTTCCCTTCCCCCCCCCTGGACCAGGAGTATAAGGACCCTCAAAAATAGGCGTCTACTTTCCCTTTTGTTTTTCTCTTTTTTCCCCCCCTCTTGAGAGAAGGCAGGCCCCCCTCTTTTTTTTTCCCCCCCCCCCGGCCCGGATGTTGTAGGGGTCCCAAAAGGAAAATCCCCTGGGGGGAGGGCCTGGGCTGATTTCGTCCCTTTCTTTTTTCTTTCGTAAGCGGATTTTTTTGTTGATTCAAAACCTTTCTGTGTTATTTCGTTTTTTTTTCTTTTTTTTTGGCTCCTGGAACCCCTTTTCCGCGTTGGGGAACAATCGACCTTTCTTGATGGGCCGGCAGTCATGAGTCGATTTTTTTCTTCTTTCTTCATACCTTGGTTTTTGTTGTTTCAAAACCCGCCCTCGACCGATCCTAGGGCCCTTTTTTTTTCCCAACACAGCCACTTTCCGTTCCTTTTTTCCCAGGGAACAATCCCTGTTCCAAAATGGGGTGTTTTTTTTTTCCCCTCAATGCACTACAGACCCCTTTCCCTTTTTTCCTTTTCCGTCGTCCTCCCCTCCCCTCCCTCCTCCTTTTTTTGAGAGAGATGGTCCTTTTTTGATCTGAGGCTCTTTTATTCTTTTTTTTTTGCAGGAAATGGTCCCCCCCCCCTTCCCCCTTTCTTTCCTCGTTTCCTTTTATTGGCTGTGGGGACCCCACCCCCTTTATGATAGAGTCGGACAAGACAATTTTTTTTCTTCACCAAGGATTGTATCCCTTTTCCTAAACCACTTTCCCCTTTGACGGTCCTTGCTCCAAACCCTTCTTTCCTGGCGAAGATGTGCAAGGATTCCCCCTTTTTCCCCTCATCAACAAGTCCATAGAACGGGATTTGAACTCCTTTTCTCTCTCCCGGACGGACATTTCCCCCATTCCTGGAGCATCCGGCCCCTTCTTTGCCCGAAAAATAGGGGCCTTTTTTTTTTTTTTTTTTGACGCGGGATTTTCCCTCCCCCGGCGGGCCTCCCCTTGCCGTCAGACCGGATTCCCCATACCGGATAAGCTTTTTTTTTTCTCGTTTCAGGAAGGAACCGTCCCCCCTTTGTTGTCTCTACCTTTGCACCAAAAGCCCCCCCTTCCCGTAAACGTAAATGATGCCACATTTCCTTTTTTTTCTTGAACGGCGGAGGAGAACACGTTCTTCCTTTTTTCCCTTTTTTTCCCGGACGGTTTCTTACGCCATCGGCGGGTTCCATTCTTCTTGAGAGACATACGGAAATAGGAGTCCTGTTTCTTTCTTCCTTCTATAGCATTCGTCCACCCCCCTTCCCCCTTCCAAAGAATTTTTTCAACTTACTCTGAGTATGCTCAGTTTCGATCGAGCAAATGAAAGTCCCTCCCCCTCTTATTTTTCAGCTTGACCAACGTTACTTTTTTCCCCTCTTCCCTTCCAGCTCTCTTGTGGGTATAGTACTGACGTTTTTTTTTGTCTGAGGATTCTTAGGGGCTTTTTTTTTTTGAAATTTTCGGATCGACTCGTGGTTCTTTGGCACCTTCCCCTTCTTCTTCTCTTTTTCTTCCTCCCTTTGTGGTTGGTTGTTTCCCGTTCTCTCTTTTTTTTCGGTTTCAACGACCACGAGGTTCGATTCCGACCCTTTTCCCCCCTGGACGGATTCCACGCCCCAGAGAAACTTCCTTTTGCAGACGAAGGCGTCCTTTCCCCCCCTTTCTGACGAATTGATACCTTCCCCGAAGAGGAGCATTTTTTTTTGATGCGGTGCGCGTCACAACCCCCCCTTTTCCCGTCTTTGCCAGATGCCTTTAGTGAGGTACCTTTTTTTTTGGCTCGAGAGAGGATGGAGGGCACTAATCCCCCCTTTTCTAATCCTCCAGAGGCGTCACTTCTTTCTTTTTCCCCCCCCGTGACTGAATGAGGAATTCTTTTTATTTTCGAGCCGACTTGCTACTTTTCCTCCTACCTGGGTCCCTCCCTAGTTCGACCCTTGGGACAGGAGTGTCTCTCCCCCTCGATGGCAAGGAAATTCCCTCCACCGGCGGAGATTGCTCCGCAGCCTTTGTTAGCTCCCCTCCCCTGATGAACATAATGGTGGTGCCCCCTTTCTTCCTGCGGCAAAGCAGTGTGAGGTGGGCTTGGTTCCTTGGTTTTGACCTTTCCTTCCCCAAAAAACCGAGGGGTTTCTTTCTTCCCTTTCATCTCTTCTTCCCCGCCCACAGCGTATCAGGGCTTATAGGAGATCGAGGACCCCCCGTATCGGCCGCTTTCTCTTTTTCTGCAATTGTGAAAAAAACCCCTTTTTTCGGGCTTTTCCCTTCCCCCTTTTCTGTGTCCTTCTCTACAGGTGGTCGTGTTCTGGCAAATCATCAAAAGACTATGATGATTTCAAAATCCCTGTATCTTTTTTTTTACTTATTTGTCCCCAGAGTTTTTTCCTTCAGAGAGGGAACAACCCCTTAGCTCCTTTTTTCAGTTCGGGTCCTTTTTTTTTTTCCCCTGGGTAGGGCTCACCCTTTTTTCCCCCCCTTCCATCCTTGGAGGTCCCCCCCTTTTTTCTTCCTTTGTTGCGATCTGTGGTCCCCCACAGCATAGACGGTTCTTTTTCCCATAAAAAATCAAGTAAAATGTTTTTTCTCCTCTGCCCAGAATTTGACATCCCATCGCCTCCCTTTTTTCTCCCCCTGGGACCACTGTACGATCTATCTCCTATAAGTTTGTTGTTGTTTTTTTCTTCCCTTCCGTTCCGCCTTTTTTTTGCCTGGTATGATTCATGACGGCTCTTTGGAAGGAGGCAACTTTTCCCCCCTCTTTTTCCGCGGGGACCCGTCTTTTTTTTTTCCCCCCCACCGTCGCCCCCCTTACCTGAAGCTCCCTTTTTTTGAAACCAAGTCCCCTACCAGGGAACAATTATCCTTACTCTCCCTTTTCTCTCGTTGTGATTGTTCCCGCGTCTTAAGGATGGACCTCAATTTTTTTTTTTTTCTCAAATCAACCAGTCCATTCTTCCCTTTCTTTTTTTTTCTTTCGTGGGATGATTTTTTAGGGGACGACCCCCTTCTATCCGGAAAAGGACCGCGGTGTTCTTTCCACCAAAAACAATAGGGTCGGGTTTTTGGCCACGGACCCCTTTGGAGCGGCACCCTTCCTGGGCGAATACTTTGCTTTTCTCCGGCAGATTTGTGGGCTTTTTATTTTCCAGAAGGATTGAAGCTTTAATGGTTAGAGATCTGGAAAGGGAAGTATTTCCCGATGAACCGCGGTTGTTTGCTAATACTCTTCCCCCCCCCCACAAATGTAAGAACGGCTTTCTCCTCGGTAGGGCCCCTTTTTACAAGAAGGAGTGTTTCCAACGGTCTGAGCAAACGTTTTTTCTTCGGAGAAATACAATTTTTCCTTTCATCGGAGGGTCCATCCCCGCTCCCCCCTCCCGTCCCCCGGTATTGTCTTTCGAAAGAGGAGTTACCCCTTTGGTGCTCAAAGGTCCTTTTGAGAGAAAGTCGGCCCCCCAAGAAGGGGTGACCAAAGGCAAGAATTTTTTTTTCGGATTTTTTTGACAATTAAGCGAGGCGATCCTCCTTACGCAATTCCCGGGAGGGTCATTTTTTTTCCCACGACTTGTACCCTGTTTTTTGCGGCAGCTCCGGCGCTATTCTTTGGCTTTTCGGCAGACGCATTCGTCTTTTTTTGTCGTTGCCCCCTTCCTTTTTTTTGAATTTTTCTTCTGATCGTGAGTCTGGCCTAGGGTAA
>Ga0179593_1636625_pt1 | contig 12663 bp, 19 predicted proteins | sample CZODoug2_1_08_16_FD_185931 | JGI IMG/M metagenome (GOLD analysis project Ga0179593, IMG submission 185931) | Vadose zone soil fungal communities from Angelo Coast Range Reserve, California, USA - CZODoug2_1_08_16fungal (PacBio error correction) | ecosystem: Environmental > Terrestrial > Soil >... | reverse complement strand
CCCCTTGGCTGGCTTTGGACCTTCCTGTTCGCCCCCCCTTGCTTGGTTCTGGTTCGGCTTTCAAACGGACTAATCCCCGGCTTTTTTACTTTCTTTTCCCCCCCTTCCTTTTCTCCCCGCGACCTTCCGGCTGCGCCCTCTCCTTTTTTCGGCGTGTGACCACTGCACCCTTCCTTTTTTGCCGCCTTCCCTTCGTTTTGGTGGTTCCTTTTTCTTGTGGTCACGCACGACGGCTATTCCCGCTGCGGACTTACGTCCTCGTGTCGGCTGTCTGCATGTTTTATTCTGCAACCTTTGAGCAAAGCCCCGCCGTTTCTTCACACGACCTCAGCTAGGACTGGGGGAGGCCCCCTATCCTCCATTAATGTCGAGATCTTCTAACCCCGCATCTGTGAATCTTTTCCCCCAGTTTTCTGTCTTGGCACCTGGCTTACCCAACGGTCCCGATCTCGAACCTACTTCGCTATGTCAAAACTTTGGAGTCTGTCAAAGCTGGTGTGGGGCGGCGTATTCGGGTCACCTTAGGACTCGTCTTGAGAGTGCAACTCGAGTGTTTTTTTTTCCCTGCCCTCCTCTTTTCCCCACTCCGACCGAGCATACAACCTGTAACTCCCGGTTTCCTCTTCCATTTAGCACGCAGGGTGGGGCCCCAGCCCCGAGAAATCCAAAGGAGGCTTTACGGTCAATCCTTTTTTTTGACCCCCTGAGTTTCCCCGGTGGATCAGTTCGGTACCTCGAGGAAGGGCGCGACCCCCCAAGGGTATTGCCCAGAAAAATTGCAGTTCTTTTTTTTTTCGAGTTCCCAATTTGCGGGAAGAGTCATGAAACCTCATGGCGGTTCCCTTGCGGAGGGTGCGATGCAGGACTTTTAGATTTTCCCCCCCTTGCAGCGTTGGTTCCAATCTATAAAAGTCTTTTTAGAAGACCCACCATCGTTACCTCCTATAGCTTAAAATTCCGCGGGGCCGCCAAAACACTGCGTTTGAACTCCCAGTGGGAATTCGCCTAATGCGGAACTCTGGTTGAAGATTCGCGTCTTGTTACTTAGGATCCCTTTTTACCCTCATATGAGATCCCCCCCCCTCCAAACAGGATTTCCCCCCCCCCCCGCATACGCTCGACGGCTGCCAAAACTTCTCTTACCCCATACCCTCCCACAGGCCACCACTCTCGCCCCCTTCTTCTAACTTTCCAACTTGGCGGAAGTGGTTTTCTGTTTCTTACTCGATGCGTGTTTTCCTTTCTTCCTTAATGCCTTGTGACCCCCTTGATGGTCTTAAGCTGGGCAATAACGCCCTGCGCCTCCCTTAGTTTTGAAAGTCTTTTTTTTTTCGCCTTCTTGAACTCCTGGCCCCCTTCCATCCGGATAACACCATTGGAGTTACTCCAGGGGTGTCGACGCCCCGGTGCGCGTTTGCAGGTCCTTAACCATTTCTCTTTCCTGAATCCCCCCCCCCGACGCTCTTTCAATGGTTCTAGACGTTCTTTTTTGTGGTTTGGCCCACGAGGCCCTTCACAAAACGCTGGCCCACAGGTTTTGTGTGGGTTTCCCGTAAATCCCTTCTTTTTTTCCGTTCTTTCAGGCCGCCTGTTAAATTTTCTCTTCCCTGCTTTCCTGAATGCCAGGTTGCGGCCGAAGGGATCTTTTCCGTAGTCGTATTTCGCCTTTTTTTTTTTCCCCCTTGGTCTTCCCACCCAAGCTTACGGTTTCCTCCCTCCGGATTTCAATGGGACTCCAGTGTTTTGACCCATCGTTTCCTTTCTAGCTTCTCAGTGGTTTTTTTCCACCCCCTCACGGATGTCAGGGATTGACTTTCAGTTTTTTTTGACCGAAGCTCTTTTTTTCTTTTGAAAGCTTTTCTGGTCGTAGTCTTCCCTCTGCCTTGTTCCAGAAAATTCTTTTCTCGTCGAGATCGACTCAGGCAACAGGCACTGGCCTGTCGTTGACCTCCCTCGTAGCAACTTTCCAAGCGTACGTTCGAGTGAATCTCTCTGCGCGGACCTTGTTTGGGAGCAGTAAGTTATTTTTCGCCCCCACCGTTGGCGCGCCTGACTTGATTATATTGGAACTTTGCATGTAATTTTTCATCTTTTCTTGCACCAAATCCCAGTCCTTAATATATCCGCCTTCAAGTTTCTTTCTTCCCTACAGTCTGTCACCACAGATTTTTTTTTCTTCCGGGACCCCTTGGCGCTCCTTTGTTTCAACTGCGTTTTCTCCTTTGGGCCTTCCTCCAAACCCTCTTTTTTTTTCGAGATCTGTTGATTCCTCGAAACGGGTCTTTGCTTGTATCATTTTTTTTTTTGTGATGTCTCCCCCCTCGTTTCTGAACCTTTTCCCCTCTTCCATCTACCGACTTTTAGTTCTCTACGAAACGGCCGACCACACAATTTGGCAGACCCCAGTTCCTATCTGAGACCCTCTCCTTCCCCCCGCTTTCTGTTGTACATGATCCATAGCCTTATGTCCTTATTCACCAGGTCCCAGGTGAAGATGACCCTTCCTCAGCCCACTTTTTTCTTTAGTAGGCCGTATCTCTTTAGTGATCCCCTGTGTCAGCAGACCGGACGACCAAGCCGCGAGGACGTCCTTCCGCTCCCTTTCTAACGCCTTTATTTCACGGTTCCGCCACATCGCCCCCTGCACATCTGAGAACAGGGTGGCACTTCTGCGCCACGCTTTACTCCTGCGGTTTGCGACGACTTGTGGTTCATGGCGAGTTTTGCACCGCCATGTCCGAGTTCGACTAGCATCTTTTCCCTCCCACCTGACTCCCTCTGGTCCCTTTTCATCCTGATTTCTCCCATCAGGTTCTTTTGAACCGTCCCATCTCTCTCCTTCACTGTAGTTCGATTCCCTTTTACGGCCAGGCCTTGGCTCGAACTCGTTAGCTTTTTTTTATAGTTTTCGGAGTCCCTCTACAAAACCTCCGCACTTGGCGGTGCAGCACTCGCCCATCAACTCCTGTAGTAGCGACTGACCGGAGACTCGGGATGCTTTAAGTCCCCCCCCCCTTTCAACAGGAGACTCCGGCAGGTGCCGACCCCCCTTTTTTTTCGGCTCTTGGGGCCTCTTCCGATCTCTTGCACCTCTCGGGGGGCCCCCCTCTCCGGGACACCCCGCTTATCTTCCCCCCCACTCGTTTCTTCCACTCTCGACCTCTCTCGTCTACCCTTCAAGTGGAACGAATCCCCAGCCCCACAGAGTATATGCCTCTGAATCGACCCTTTGGGAGCGGAAATTACGTGGACTCGTTGGGGTGACTGGCTGAATAGGAAATCCGCCTTCTCCACGAACTCGAGTGGCTACAGCCAGACGCTTTTTTATCGAAGTTGTAGGAGCCCCTCCTTCCCTTCGACTTCCCTGCGCGTCGGAAAAAGGCATGGTGAATCCGGTCCGTTCGACTTTCCCCCCTCCCACTCATCTCTCGACTCCGCTGAGAAGCCTCGCCCCAACAACCTTTTTTTCGGTCTGTATGCTTACGGTTTTCCCCCAGATCACTCGTCCCTTCTTTCCCTTTGAGATTTTGAGAGGCCGGTTCGACCCTCGAAATTTTCGCCCCTCCAGGGGCAGCAGATCCCTTTTGGGCACCTACTAAAATTCGTTTCTTTCTTCCATAGAAATTTCCCCATTTCTTTTGGCTTTCTTGCGCCCGCGAAGGCGATTCGGTTTTGGGCTCTTCCCCAAGGGAACTCCTTTCCCTTTTGACCGATTTTCCCGAAAGCATGCACCTTATTGTCTGCTCTTTTCAGGAGGTTTCGCTATTGCGAGGCGCAGATGGCTTTCCGGTACGGCATTTAGTGCACCCTCCCCCCCCATGTTTCCTGATGGCCGACCGATTCCTCCGTTCGCACAACACTTTCTTTAAGCTCTTGTCCTCTCCAGTGATTAACACTGGACTTTTGCGGCCTCGGGGTGTTTCGACTCGTCACTCTTTCTCCCCTGGTCCTGAATTCGGCAACGCTAGCCCCAGAAACTGTTCGGCCTGCACTCTTTCCTCACACCTTTTGTCCACCCCTTTCTTGAGATTCTTTTCTTCCCAAAACCCGTTTTCGAAGGCGTCTCCCCATGACAGCCGCGACGTCGCGTGCTTTCCCCCCCGCCAAGCTCCCAGTGGTGCTGGCGTCATTGTCCTCTTGCTTAAGAGTACTGTTGTTCTGCTCCATTTTGCGGTCTCATGCGACTTGGTGCCACCGTCGCTACGCTTTTACGCTCTCTTTCTCGGTTTTTCGCTAATCTTTCCGTGAGGGTGCATCTGTTGCTCGGACAAGAAGTCCCCTTTGATTACGCTATCCATTTTGAGCCGCAGAAACCGGTGCCCCTTTCGGCTCACAAAACTTTATCTTCCCTTTTACGCATACTTGTTTGTTTGCGAGATCTCCTTCTTAGCAGGGCAGAATCGTTCGGTGTGTTTTTACCGGAAGGACCAACGAGGTCCCGGTTCTTGCTCCCCCACTCTCCCAATCAGGTTTGTCCCGGAGCTTTATCCCGTTCTCAATGTCTCTTTTCTTTTCCTTTATGCCCCGTTCCCTTTGCGGCGCAAGGGCCCGTCACTCCTTTCCTCGCCTTTTTCTACCACTCCCTTCCCGGGAATTCTTCAGAACCATAGAGACGGCCGAATGGACTCATTACGTTGCACGTTATTCCTCTCATTCGTTGTCCTTTTGCCTCTTCGATGCAGTTCAGAAGGCAGTTTGGTAGGGTTTTTTTGTTCAACTTTAGCTTCTCGGAACCTTTGATTTTTGTGTCATGGCCTGGTGCTATGGTGTAGACTTCTGAGGGCTAACAATTTTTTTTTAGCGCCTACTCGGCAGGCACCCCCCGCGGCCGACGTCACCCCGCTTGCGTGGTCCATTCGGCGCACCCTTTCCCGTCTTGAACCCCCCTTCCCCTCCCTCGATTTCCAATTGTTTTTCGAACCTGGTCTCTGCTTCCCTCCTATCGGTCGATCAGGACAAACTTGCAAGCGTCGCTTGGGGACTTTTCCGGGCGCCATCGGATTGAACTCTCAAAGAGAGCTTACTCCTCTGCCTTTGGCCGCCATCGCCGCAAGTCGGATTTTGCTGGGGCAAGAAAATGGGACTCGCCCCTACCCCTCGGCATCTGAGTTCCGCTGCCCTAAGACGGATCCCAATAAAAAAGATGTCCAAGGGTCATGCTGTTAGACCATCTATTGCCTGGTCTGTGCCAACCCCTAGTTCGGGTCCCGAGAGTGTGATTTGCCAGTAACCTTGCGGTTTCACGTGTGCGTGTTGCTCGGTGTGTCGTTCCAATCTCTCGACTTTGGAACGCTTTCCGCGCTGACATTCGACTGGACGAATTTTCGAAGCCCCCTGAGCGTGGCAGCACGCCAACATAAAGGGTTCTATTCCACCTTCTCCACCTCTTTCTCCTTTCATACATTCTGAGACCTTTCCCAGCCGTGGGGCTATCGGGTAATATGCACCCTTCATCATACCAGATTTGTCACGGCTACCACACCTGAGTACGGAGACGCACCGTCCTAGATACCCCCGATCATCTCACCGTTGTAAGGGGACAGAAGCCTCAGGCTCTGTCCTTTGTGTTATCAATCTGAGGTCAGTAGATCTAGGCTGAAGAATTTAAGGTCCCCCCAGGACCTTCATAGAATCTAAGACCCCTGAAATGAGCATAACCCCCTCGACTTCTTTCTCAAGTTCAGAAACTACCGCCCTAAATCCTTTCGAAAGCACCTCTGGTGTTCCCTTGGCTGATCCCCCGCGACCAAAAGATGATCCGGCATCTTCCCCCGTTTCCTGTTTCTTTACTGCGAGGGCTACCTCAAGGGCTTCGAGGTCGGCGTTAATCCCCGACTCCTAGATCAGATCTTTCCCTTTTCAGTCGGAGGGAGTCGCAATCATGGTTTTTCAACGGTACTGTTGTTGGGTGTTGAAGAGAGTGACCGGTTTACATTCCATGACACTTCTTTCATCCCCTTCTATGGTTTTTCATGATCCTCCTTCTCTCCTTTGCGGTAGTTGTTCGTGCTCAAATCCCACTAGAACCTCCCAATGGCTTTTCAGCCAGCTTCAATTTCTAGACCTCTTTGACGGCCCATTTATGTTAGCGAGTGTATATACGACCACAATTACTGTTTCTCGGTATCCTTTGGGATTGAATTTTAAGGTCAAGATAATTCTGTCTTTTGGTCTCCTTCTCGTTTACTATGACATAGTTGTGGCTCCGCCCTTTTCTTTCTTGGCTCCGCGGGCTGCTAAGGAGTTACCTCCCCTATTTCTTCTCAGTCCCCTGCCCCATCGGGATTCCTTTGATTTGAAACCCTTTCAGCTCTATTCCTCGTTGGGCGGGCGATTCCCCATTCCTTTTAGTTTTTTTCCCATTCTTATGTTCCGCTGGTTGCACATGTGCGTTTGAACACCTTTGGTTTTTCTAGGTCATCTTCCCACCTGTTCTCTGTCCCCTTCTGCGGCAACAGTCGAGGTGACAGCTCTTTCTTCAGATTACGAACTCCCTAACCCCTCAAAGGGACACCGGGGCGCGCAGACCCAAAAATCCCCCTAACTTTCACGATCCCAGCGACTTCGGATGTCTCAAGCTCGTGGAGTATGTTTCCATTCTTCCTCTGCGCCCCCGAAGGCGCGAAGGGGGCAGGGCGAAGCCACTTTTCTTTGCCCAATCCCTGGCGTCCTTTTTTTGTGACATAATCTCCTTCCCTGTGTCTATGCTATTTGCGTCGGGTGCTCTGTGGAGAGGGCGCGGTCCCAAATTGCAGACGATTTCCCCTATATACGCGCTACTGCAGCCTTTCCTCTAACAGCGGGGGTCTCCCAAACAATTGACGCTCGCGATATTGCCAGCAGCCGTTTTTTTACTGCGTTTCCTCTGACGCCCCTTGTGCTTTGGTCATGTTTTCTTCTTTTTCGACCCCTCCTTTCCGGCCGCACGAAGATTTGATCTACACAATCGACTTTCCCAAAATATTTCCCGCTTTTCCCCCATTTTTCAGGTCTCCCCCCCAGACTTCCCCTCTTTTCCTCGCCCTCTAGTCAAACTCGATGTGCTTCATTGTTACCCCTTTTTTTTTGTATATCGACATATGTTTTTCATTCTTTTTCTCCTCTCCAAGTGTTCGTTTTGATGGCCTCTTTACGTATTTTCAATGACAGATGACCTGGGCCCAGTCTTCTTCCTCTCAACGCCCTCCTCTTTTTCTCATGGCTCCTAAGTTCTTAAAACCCTTTCTTCCGCTATAATTCAAGCATCAAACCAGGTTTTGTGGTCCCGTTTTCCCCACAAGCACGCGATTTCCCTTCTTCCTCCTTTCCTTTTTTTGTTGCTGTCTTCCATTTTCTATCCGTCACATTCGGCAGGTTTTCAAGGTGAACGCCCCCCCTCTTCCTTTTCCTACACTTCTCACGGTTTAGTTTTTTTTCCTTCTAAAGGATCCTCCCGCCGGGCAGTCCTTGCGAGCGTTGCGCTTCATGATGCCTTTTCCGCTTCATTTCCGTTTTTCCTGTCAATCCACTTTTGGCAGCCTCTCTTTCTACCTTTGCCATTTGCTCCTCACCATTCCTTCCTGGTTAAGGATTCCTGATTAAACCTTTTTTTCCTCTCCACTTGTTTGCCCCTCTTTGGAGTTTTTGCTTTCTCCCCCAACCTTTTTTTTTCTTTTTGATTTCCCGGGATTTTACGCTTCCGTCCCGGGCAGCCGCTCGAAAGACGGACTTTTTGGGTTTACTCCCTTTTTTTGTAGATGAGCTGGTGATAGCTCTCTTTAAGTCTTCCTGGAACCTGCAGTCACAACAGTCCGCGTCACCAGCTGAGGCTTCGCGACCCCACCTTTTCCCCTTTCAAGATTTCTCCTTTGAGCTTTTACTTTCTCTCTTTCCGGGTCCCCATCAGGACAAACTTTTTTCTCGCCGAAGGTTCTTTCGCTTATGGCATGGCTATCGTCCCCCCAAACTTCCTCCTTCCCCGTTTTAATTGATTTCCTTCCCCCAGTCTTGCCAGACCATTTCGGACCTCTTTGATTTCTTCCGTTTGCTCTCCGTCTTTCCGCTTCCGGCTTGTCCTCCGGTCGCCACTAAAAAAGAAAGGTGCTCGGCTCGCGTTTTGGGCATTTTTTTGACATCTTTCTGTTAGAGAATTGTGCGACGTCCCTTTTGGTGAGTTCTTTCATGTTCTTTCTCTTTTGATGGTGTTTTCTAGACAATTCGCGCTCAATATTGGCTTTAATTCCTCACTTTCTTTCTCTCCCTCCCCGACGTCAGAACCAACAATTGCCCTTCCAACGGTTTTTTTTCCCTACACTTTATTTCTCCGCGAAGTCGTATATTAGGGATCTTTAGTTTTTGCTTTACTCCCCCCCTGATGACCGCCCCGACATCCTTACCTACCGGAGTTTGAAGTTTTCCTTTGGACTCCTCCCCAGCTGAGCGATTAGTAGCCTCCCCGAGCGCTTGATCAAGTTTTTGTGTTTCCGACCCTCCGACAATATTCCGAGCAAGATAGCTCCAGCGTGCACCCTGTTTTTTGGCTTACCAGACCAGTACGCCACCGCAGCACCGACAGATGCCCGGACTGCATTTTCCCTTGAGTCCACTAATTTTGACCCTTACTCCCTAGTCTCCTCCGACGAAGGTTGGTAATGGCGGAGTTCTTTCCCCTCCCTCTCTAGGTTTTTTTTTTTAATAGACCCCAGCTCCCCGATCTTCTTGGAGTTCATGGACATGGTCGCGGCTTCTTCCCCTTTTTTTCCCAAGGTCTCCTTTCCTTCCTTTTTTTTTTTGAGATTTACTGTTACAACGTCTCCAATGACCTGATGGCCTAATTCGCTGACCATGTCTTTGCCTTTTCGCTCTCTGGTTCCTTTCTCTGCAATTTGATCTCAAGCCTGGTGTCTTACCCCCCACCTCTTCGCGACGCTTGGACGGACGCGGCGCTGTTGATGTTTCCTTCTTTTCCGGTGCTTTCTGAGTGTGCTGGTGACTCTTTTTCCCCGCAAGCCTTTCCTTTGTCCCTTTTTTCTCGACGTGTAGTTCCTCTGGTCGGTGTGATCTGTTATTTGCCCGCGTCGTTTTCTCCCCTCTGTCTTCGTGCTTTTTCGAGCTTCCCCCCCCTTCTAACTGGTTCCTCCCTTGCCCTCTTTTGCGGCGCATCATGGATGACCACCCTCAAGCTTGCGGATACTCTCGGTTCTCTCATTTCCACAGATTTTTTTTTCTGTCCCTCGGTTCTGCTTATTACAAGGTCGCGATTTCTTTTCCCGGCCTGCGTGCCACAGTCGATTTTCCGCGCATTCCCATATTTTTTTTCAGCGCCCTTGACGTCCCTTTTCCCCCCTCTCCAAAAGTCTCTCGCCAAGACCCCCTTTTTTTGGCAAAGACCGGCAATGCCCAGGACCTTTTCGCTCTCGCATACTTTGGCAGTTTTTTGTGAGGCCGGGCCGCCGGCAGAAAGGGCAGGGCGATAGCCCAGGGATGCCAACGCAAATCTTTTTCCCTCTGGGTGAACCCCTACTGCTTTTTGGCCGTTTTCTGTGGCCCCTCTTTCCGAGATTTTTTCTCTGCCAGCAATTGCCGCGAGTGCCTTTCTTCAACGGGGTTAAAACATCTTTTTTAATTTTCTCCTCTTCAGTATCCTCTTGGGAGTCACACAAAAATTTACTTTTGCCGCAGCGCAGTTCACGGCAGCTTTGCGCTCACGATTTCCGCCCTCAGGTTTTCTGGTCCTTAAGTCGGAACGCTCGGACGATCCGCCTTCAGCCCGCAGATGGTCTTCCCCCCCCATCGCCAACAGATTTCCTCCTGAGGTCCCCCTTTTTGTCATTCCATCAATACCTACAGCCTCGGACCCCCCCTTGTTCGAAGGCAGCGCAGACTTCTTTCGGCAAACTTGGTTTTTTTTCCCTTCGTCCTGGATGATATTTTTTTCTGCTCCCTGGCCGGTTTCTGCGAACCCAGGTGGCCCCCTTTTTTTTATGTATCAGATCCCTTTCGCCGAGCTTTTTCCCTCTATCAAGTCCTGTCGCAATTTCCCGGCTGGCGGAACTCATGGCTCTAACAGCAGGCTAAACCTTGATATCTTGGGTTAGACGCTTCCGTTTGTATAACTTCCCCTTGAATCCCTTCTAGTTTTTTCCTCTTTTTTTTGTTTGAGAGATGCATGGGATAGCGGAAGAGCGGTGTGTTTGGCCAGCATTAACTTTATTTTTCCTTCAAATGCTTTCCTCTTTCAGGCCTTTTTCTTGTGAGGTTTTCCTTTTCCTCCGGGCCTCTTTCTTTTACTGTTTTTTTTCCTGCGGCGCACGGGTTTGCGGTTAATTGCATACGTACTCCCCCTCCCTGTTGCTAAGCCATTTTTTAGTCCTGCCTTGAACCTTTTCCTGCGAGGTTTTCCACCCCCTGTCTTGGTTGCCATTATTGCCGCCCAGCACGGGAGATATTTGATCTTTCAGGAATCTTTCCCCTTCTTCTTAAGACTTTTTTCCCCTGTCAGCTTTGTAATGCCCTCTGCTTTTTGAAATCTTTTTCCTCTTTTTGTATATTCGCCCTTTTCTTTCTCTCCCAGGCTGGATTCCTTTGAGCGTGCCGACCTTCAGGACCTTCTTCAACCGCTTGTAAGTGCTTTCCGAATTTTAATCTTTTACTGGATCTCCCGTCTCTTTTCCTTCCAATTTTTTTGGGCGCCCCCGACGGTATGAAGCTTCAGGCGGAATCTTTTCCCCCCAACTGTTTTCTTTTATGTGTCTTTTTTTCCTCCTTTTTTCCTCATTCCTTCTTGCCCTCGGCCACCGCACCCGGCCCAATAGCATCCGCCTTCCAGTTTCTGTTTTCCCTCTTCTTCCTCCCGCGGATTTTCGACATTTTTCTTTGCATTTTCCCTCCTTCCTTCCTCGAAAACCCCCCCCCTCCCTTGCTACAATTCTCTGAGCACAGAGACCTGGCATTGCCGGGTAATTGCCCAACGTTTCCGCCGTTTTCTCAGAGTTTTTTCATGTTGTTTCGGTGTTCCTTTTTTATGTCCTTCTTCATTAGAGACTCCCTCCGGACGGTGGAGCAGGCGGACGATGAAATCCTCCCTGGATTTCTCTCCCTCCGCTTCCTACCTTCAAAATTTTTTGGACTCTTTGCGACCTTCCCTTTTATCTGAGCAACTGCAGACATCTAGGTATATCGGCGATCTTGCCGTGTTTGTTCTGTACCACCCCATACGTACACATGGGGTGCTTAGGGCCCGTTGTGGCAGACAGGTTGTTCCAGATCCTCTCTCCGGCTCTCCTCCTCCCTTGGCCTATGAGCGGGTGCGTCCCCCCCGTGGAGATATTTCGTGGCACCTTCTCTCGTCCACCCACTACTCTAGTAGCGATGTTACGACGGCTAGACATCGTGCTAAGAACGTTGTTCGTGCCTCTATCTGCAAATGCCTGATACCGTGGCAGAGCTACTTTCACTGTTTACTTTCCAGCTGGTGGGTGCAGGCTTGTACCTTTCCCACTATTCCGCATTCCTCAATAACCAAGGTCGCTCGCCTCCTTTCCCCAACGTACCTTTTTACAAGTCAATACTTGCCCTTGAGGTGGCTTATTTCCTCGCCGCCGTCCTATTTAATCGCCGTAATGCGTGCGCAGCTAATGTACCCTTACGCTTTGTCTGTTTCAGCCCCGGGAGCCTTGACCGCGACATTCCGTCACGAAGCTACTTGCTCTAATTCCGAGTCCGATTGTGACGCCTACCCACACGTCTATTTGACGAAGATGGTTGGCTGGAAACAATACTTTCGAATCCGTATCTTTCCCCCCCTGAGACCTCCTCCCTCGCGGGATCCTATCGTAGTTCTGTAGTTGAGTCGTGACCGCGAGGGCATGAACTACCGAAGTGTGCTTCTCTATTTATAAAATCAGCCCTGTCTAGCCCGAATTAAACAATCCCGAGAATCGTCTATCTGAAGAGTCAGTCTTTTCCTCTTTCTTAATGATTACCTGTGTCAAGCGAGCCGCGGAGACACTCAGGTCCTTGCACCGTTCTCCCCCGGGAGCTTTAGCACAATCTCACCCTTCCGGGAAAAACCACCTGTGTTGGGAAGTCGGTTTTTGCTGTCTTTCCCCCTTATTAAGGCCACGTCCCTTCTTCTTCGTACGGTCATTGACTGGCTCAGCACTCGCTATCTCTTGTCATCGTCGAGAGAGATACTCTGCTCAGTGCCGATTTCCATCGCTCGTTTCCTGCACGGCTCTTCAAATACGGATCCGAATTTTCCCTCCTCCTCCTGTTTTCATCCGGCGGATTTTTCTTGTCGGGCTCCGGAATCGCCATGACCAAATCCTGCGTGAGCCTCAGTGCTGTTTCCGTCCGTCTCCCGATTCTCCGTGGGAGGCGGTCAGCGTTGGAGTTTTTTTTTTTTTTTTTTTTATCTGTGCGCAGACACATCCTTTCCTTTCTCGGTCGCGATTTGGGCCCGTCTCCCCCGTTTCGATCTTCCTAGGAGGCCGAGTGCATTGGCTCTCTCAATCGCACTTCTCGAACGAGGCTGGTGTGTGTAACCGGCCCTGTGGTTTTTCCCCATCTATGTCCCCCTATCTGTTCATTCTCTTTTACTTTCCCTCCGGAATTTCCGTCCCCGTGTCGGGAGTTTTTGCCTGTCTTATGCACTCTTACAAAGAAAGAACAGCGCCGATTAGT
>Ga0179593_1534307_pt1 | contig 12663 bp, 14 predicted proteins | sample CZODoug2_1_08_16_FD_185931 | JGI IMG/M metagenome (GOLD analysis project Ga0179593, IMG submission 185931) | Vadose zone soil fungal communities from Angelo Coast Range Reserve, California, USA - CZODoug2_1_08_16fungal (PacBio error correction) | ecosystem: Environmental > Terrestrial > Soil >... | reverse complement strand
GCGTGCTTTTTCATCAGCTGTCCAATTGTTCCAAACTCCCTCTTTTTCGCCCGTCGTGTTCGTAACGCAGGGCCCCAGTTTGAGATTTTTTCCGGCAAATACCAGCCCTGAGTCCATCTTTGGACTTGGTTGACCCCGTGAGTTCTTCCCTTTCCCTACACGTTCCAAGGACGGAAGTCACCGTTGCCGTTCCCCTGTTTTTTTGGCGCGCCGTTGGAGGTAGTAAGCCTTTTGGCCTCGACGGCCCCACACGTCCCCCGTTTTTGAGGGAAGTCGATTGTCTTTCGTCCCCCCAAGTTTCGGCACGATTCTTTTTGGTTTTCCTCCTTCCACAGGCGGATTCGTGGTGCTTTTTCGCCGGGGGCAAATCATAACCTTCCCTTTGCAGTTTTTTCCTTGATCCCCAAAGCGTGTTTGCTTTCGCCCGTGGGGTGTCAGAAATCAGAATGACGTCACCTTTTTTTCAAAAGGTGCTACCGCGATTCTAAGCGGTGACCCCTTGCCTCCTGCTCTTTTTCCTAGGTCGGTAAGTTTACCTTATTTTGTTTCTTCCCCCTTTTCAGGAAGCTTTCGGTAATTTCCCTACGGCAATTCCTCCGTGTGCTCGGCCTCGCAAGTAAAGTTGTTGAAGTCTTTGTCCCGTGGGTCCCCTATGCCCACGGCCCTTTGCAATGGCCCTGAGTGGCCCCGCCCCTTTTTTCTCCAGCCCCGTGGATGTTGCCAGGCGATTCTAGACTCCTCTTTCCTTTTGGTTCTAATTAGTTGTGATGACACCCCCCTTCCCCCCTCTTTTTACTGTAGGGTAGTACCACCCCTCCCTTGCCTTTTCCCCTGGGTTAAGAGATTCACCGCTGTAAATAGGCCTCCCTCCCGATTGATCACGCGGAAATCTCCGTTCTTTTTCCGAGTTTTTCTGTGCCGGAAATTTTTTCTGCTGGCAGGCCCTCGGCCTCAGCCCCAACCACTTCGTTTGCCCTTTCCCCCAAGGTGCCGCCAAACTGATTTCATTTGACCCTGCGGACCGGACCATTTCTTCCCCAAATGTGTAGAGTCTTCGATCCGCGGGACGGTAGGCGCCTAACGAAAAGTCTGGGAATTTTCTCCACGGGTCCACTCAGTGGATTCCGTTGGTCTCCTCCCAGCCCTGGCCTTTAAACGAGTTAGTCTGCTCTGACCTCTCTTTCTTTTTCCTCCTCCCTCCGTTGTTTTATCGTTCCCTCAGACTACTTTCTCATATGGCTGGATAGCTTTTTTTTTAACCTTCATCAACTCGTGACCCAAGTTTCGATCCAGGTATGATTACGTACTCCCCCTTTGGAATAGCCCCTTTTTCCAAGGTCCGCCACCCCTCTTCAATCGACACATAAGTTGCTCTCCTTTCCGGACATTGCCACCCCCAACCCCCATTATTTTTTTATTTTTTGAGCCAGGCCTCCGAACTTCATGGGCACCCCACCAATTAATCTGGACCAAATCCGTCCTCCCTTCCCTGCGTTCTGGACGCAAGTCTGTAGTCTGGGAGGCTCAATTTACTCGTCTTTCCCCTCCCCCATAGCACGCTTTTGATTGGTGTTTTTTTTTTGATACCCATCCCCGGAATTTCCCCAACTTCCCCCTTCCGCCTCCCTGGAACAGATTTTTTTAATCGAGCCATCTCTGGTGCCCCCCCATAATAATCAATTCCTTGTTTCCCCTTTCCCCATGCCCCAATCGCAACCGGGTGGGGTACCCACGGGCACGGACTCGTCAACACTAAGGCTGCCCTGCACCCCCCCCTAGAGTATTAAGTAAGCATCCGGCCCCCCCCGACAAGGATCGATTCAAACAGCGACTTGTGGTTCAAAAATACTTCATCCTTTCATCCTTCTCCTACTGGGGCTTCAGATCCGTCTGTCCCCTACCCCCGCCCCACTCCTCCGATCTTCATAATTTCCCAGGTTGAACCCCTTCCCCCTTCTCCTGCTATAAAAGCCACGTATTTTCCCCCCACAAATCCCCCCCCTGCCCTCGGGCTTCCGTCCCTTCCTTGAATTCCCCCCAATTCCCGCCCTAATATTGTTTTGCTTTCCCCTGGATACCCCCTTACCCCCTGTACCTCAAAACACTGGCTCCTTTCCTCTGGGGAGGCACATCGGATAACTTTGTCTTTTTTAAGACCGACGGCGGACCCCTTCGTACAAAACTTTTTTCTTCCAGTCCCGGTTTGGCCCGCCCCCCCAGGTCCCTTTTTTGCAACGGTTTCTCCTCCTGTTTCTGTAGGTGTTTCGGTGAGGATCAAAAGGTTTTACACACCATTGCCCCCACCCCTCTTCCCCAAACTCGCTGCGGTATTTCCTGGTCCTTTTTTTTTTCGAGAACACCCCTCAGGAAGCTTGGCCTCCAGTTACTTCCAACTTCCCCCGAGAAAGGCCCCCTATGGAGTTTTCACAAATTTTTCCCTGCAAAAACCAGAACTCTTCCGTGGACTTAGAGCGTGTTCAGCAGACTCCCGTTGTGTTCGGAGAGATCCCCTTCTAGCTGATGGGGTTCGTTAAGTTGTGCCAACTCATGCGCTTTTTTTCTTTCCCGGAGCGGCTCACTCATTAAAAGATTAAGGGTTGCTGTTCTTTCAGTGTTCTCCCTCCAGCCTTCTGTGTTCTCCCCGGTTCTGAATTTGTTGAAACCGTTTCTCCCACCTCCCAGCTTCTTTCCAAACAATTTTCGGTACCCTTTTTGCATTTTTTTTTGGCGCCGTTATTTCTAGTTTTTTGAACAACTCCTCGTGTTACGTTTCCTGCCCCTTCATACGAATCCGATGCTGTGCCTTCCCTTTTGTTTTTCCAAATTGTTTGCACGATGAGTCCACGGGTTTTGGTTTCCTCCACTCGTAATTCGTTTTGGGGAAAGCCCAGGGTCATCCCCATGAAGGACGGAAGCCCTCCTTTTTCCCTAAGTTTTTTTTTTTCACTGCCTCGAAGTTTGCGGTTTATTCCGTATTCCCTCCTTTTCCCTAAACTTTTTTCCCAAACGTGGGTAAACCCTTTTGATGATATAGCGATCTGGTAGCTTCCCGGGTCCCTCCCTTTCCGGACTTTCCATTCTTTCCCCGTTACTTCGATTTTTATCCCCAACTCGCCATTGACGGATTTTCACTTCGTTGTCCTTTTTATGAGGACTGACTCTCGGTTTTTTCCTTTGTCGCCCCGGACAGCGCCCGATCAGTTTTTCTCCTTTCCCCGTCTTGGGCAAATATGGCCGGTTATTTTCTCATTAGTGGGCACCGGTCCCTTTCCCCAGTTTTGGATGTCTCTATATCGACTGTATACGTGCCGGGCTTTGTTTCTTCTCTTGCCCATCTTTAACTGGTTTTTCACCCCCCCTGAACCACTTCCCTCGTGCTAATTGTGTCTTATATTTCACCCCCGTAGCCCGATATCCTTTCTCTCCTTTCCCTTTCCAGGAAACTCCGAAGTCTTCCCTGTCGAAGGTAGGTCCTCCATTTTTTTTGGGCCTGTCGCCGGCCCTCTTCCCCTAGCAAAGGAAGGTTTTTGTTGTGTTTTTTGGGCCGAACCTTTTGTAATGAGCGAGTGGAATTGGCCCGAAGTTGAAACCGTTCCTCCTCCCCCCCTTTTAACCGAAGCACAGTTTATTATTCTCCCCCCCGACCTTTTAAAGACGTTGATGCTTTCCGCTCCCCCTCCCCTCTGCGGGTAGGTTAGTCTGAATCTTGAACTATCTACTTTTTTGATATCTGTTACAAAGATTTCAGATATCCTGTTTTCTCTTGGCTTGGCAACTTTATTCATACACTAGGCCTTTTCTTTTTCGACTTCCTCCCCCTTGATGCTTCCGAGTTCTACGTAACCGCCCATTTGCCTGGAATTCCAAATTCGCCTTTGCCCCTCCCGTTTTTGAGGCAAATTGTCTGCCATCCTCAAAAAAAAAATTTTTTTTCTTTCCGGCAGGCGCCACCTGTACCCCCCCAATGCCTCCCTTTTGGACCAAAGGTTGACCCGGTCTTTTTTCCCCGCACCGGCTTTGCTCTTTTTTTTCACGATTTACCCAGGGTTCGAATCCTATTTCACGCGTGCATTTGCATGTTTGGTTTTCCCCCCCGTTAAACCGAAATGGTGTTCTTCAATTCCCCCTTCAGAAACCTTCCTTCCCGATAACTCCCGAGATCAAATCCTTTTCCACCCCCCCCCCCCCCCCCCTTTCCTGGCGCAGTAACATCAATTAGGGGCCAGTCTTTTCCCCAACCTGTTATCGCAACCGGGCTTTCCTTCCCTTACGGGAAAGGAATATTCCCCCACTTACGTGGTTTTTTTTTGCATCTGCGACATCCCTCCGATTCCCTCCGAATCGGACCACACTATCCTTGTCTCGATTGCTCCTGTCGGCAAAAAGAATACAAGTAACCCGACATACTTTGGTATTCCGTAGTAACTGGGTACCCACCCCCCATCCCCTTCATATAGTCAACGAAGGTTACAACCGGTTTCCGTTTTTACGTCAGTCTGAATCTTCCGACACGTCGATGGTCCAAAGCCTTGGATTCAACTTCGGACCCTCTACGTCCTCCTTCTTATGCCCGCGTTCAATCAACTTCCAACTCTTTGGGGCGTCCCCCCCCCCCCCCCCCACGGTGATAACTAAATCAGTGCCGCCAACCTTTTGACCAATCGTCGACTTCACCCAAATCAGGGTTCAAGGCACAGCATAGACTTTTTATGTCTCTCGACTTGCGGCACCCCTTTTCTTCCAACCCCTCAAAGGAGCTTCTTCCCAACCAGGACCGCAAGGACGGTACCCCGGTTCCGACTCCTGGTAGGTTGTCGCTGGTCCTTTCCAAATCAACAAATTCCCGCTCTCGGTTTGCTTGAAGGACAGCCGATTTTCAAAGCTCCCTTCCATCTGTTCCTTTACGAACATCCAGACCGCTTTAGGAACGTCACCCTCGCAGTTTTTTTTACCCTTTACCACAAAACCCCCTCGTTGTCTTTCCCCTCCTCCTTTTGTTGTGGTTTTGAGCCTTTTCTCCCCTTCCCTTTGTCTTGTTTTCTGGTTCAAGTTTCCAAAAATCCCTTTTTTGCTTCTTCGCCCGGTTGATTTCGTCACGCTGCCCTAAGTTTTTTCTCTCCAAGCTTTTATGCACATACCAGCCGACGGGTTTCTCCACTTTTTTTGTTGACAACAGTTTATCCCTCCCCCCCCTTCTACCGACAAGGATTTGAGCCCCCCTCTTGCCGGCCTGGCGTTGCTTTTTATCTTTTTGGTTAGTTGCCCCCCCCTCTGTTGGAATGCCGAAGTACTCTGATTCACAGTCCATAAAACCTAATCCCCCCCCGATTTTCGATTTTTGTGATCGAGGAGTCTTGTCCCCCCTGTTTAGCACGATGTAGCCTCCTTTTTTGGGGCGCCCACCAAGTCCTTTTCCTCGCTTTCTTTAACGACGGGTCATCCCCTCAATGACTACTCAAGAGGGTTGACTTTCTCCCCCTCTTCTTGTTCTTGGCGGTCTGAAATTCAGACTGATTCCCACATTTTTTTTTTTTTCATTGTTTTCACCCTTTCAACCCCTGTGATGCTATATTTCTCTTGATCGGTCTTTTCTCCGTGACGGAAAACGTAAAGTTTTCCCCCATAGTAGTTTCCCTGGTTGTTCGTATTCCTTTTCTTTGCCAACGACTTTTCCCCCTCCGCTTCCCTTTTGGTCCGATGACTGGAATACTCCGCGAGAGGCAAGCGCCCCCTTTTTTATTTTTCGCCCCGTTGACGTGGGGCTGGCAATATGCCCGTTGCCACTTTGGCCCTTGGTATAAATGAGTGCCTTCCAGCCCCCCTTCCGTTTTATGTTGACGGATTTATCCTTTAATTCACGTGTGAGGGTAGGCCGGTTCCCCCCCTTTCTGCTGAAACCTTTTCCGGTGTCTTCCCCCAACATGACCCCCCCGTTCGATTTACCGCTGTAACTAGCGCCAATAATCGACGGTCAGGCTTGCCTTGTTCCAGGAAGCGGAGAAGTTACTCGGTAGGATTGCCCATTTTCCCTTGTGTCTTTGAGACTGCCCCCTCTTAAGCCCCCAAACCATTTGTCTCTTCTTTTCCGCCAAAGGTGCCCAAACTGATTGATCTTGGCTGAGGAGCTTGACCTCTCCCCAATGCTTTTTTTAAAATCCTTCAAATCCCCAACCAAGTCTGTCACGACGTTGCTTTATGCCTCTCCCTGGCGAGGTAACGAGCTTTACTGTCCATATCTATCTACCCCCCTCCCTTCCTTTTGCTCTTCGAGATAGTAAAGATTCCCCAATCCTACGAAGTTATGGCGATCTTTCCGGCCACCTAAATCCCGTCGTTGATCCACTCTGGACAACGGTTGATTGCGTTAACGTCCCCACGAAGGTGTCCTCTTATTAACTTTAAGCCCAGCTTCCTCCGAATCAGTTGTCCGCTTTTTTTTCCGCACCAAAAAACCCAAATTTTTTGTCTTTTCGTCGCCCGGTCCCCACCCGGCAACTTTACTTTTTCCACCCTCCCCTTCCCAAAGCCCGTGCGACTTCCCCATGTCGTTCTTTTTACGCCCTCTGGAGGCCTATCCGGGGCGGCCCTCTTTCCTCGGTTATGAAATCCTCCCCCCTTTTTCTCGCGGCATTTCCACTTCCCGTTACCGCGGAAATGGTTTTCCCCATTTCCCCGCCGCTTACCTCACCTCCGGACGAGTTGTTCTTTTAACACCGAGATCTTTGAAAACATCCCCCTGTGCCTGGGCTCACGCTTATCCTTTCTACCATTGAACAACCGCTCCCCTGGGCATATTGGTTCCCAAGCCCACGCTCCTACACGTAAAAAAATTTACCGGGCGCTCCTCGCGCGCGTTCTTCCTTTCCGATCGACCCACCTTCCTCCCTTTTATTCGCTTACCCATGCGTTTTGGTAGACACCATCGTAATGCGTTAACTTATACTATGTTTTTTCCTACGGGGGCAGTTTCCAACCGATCCCCAAAAATCTATACCCCCGCCCTTCCCCCCGTTTTCCCCACTTTGGGTCCCCCCCTTTTGAATTCCACCGCACGTCGAGCATCCACCACACATTTTTTGGACCCACCACTCCCTTTTCCGTCTGAGGGGGATGTCCCTTCTCCCATTAAGCCAGACTTACGCTTTGGGGCAACCCTATAACTTTACATCGTTCTGCCCCATTTGTTTTTACCTTCCCGTCTCACCCCAACATTAAGTGTTTCCGTAGTCGTTTTATGTTTCTTTTTTTGGCTCTCGTTTCCACTTAAGAACCCCAATCTTGTTCCCTCTCTGAGTTCCGATCCCAAAAGAGGGACACGGCAACGGTTTCGTTTCCTCTCCTTCGGTTAGGAGCTTTGAAGTGCATCTGTCAACCAACCGCCACACTTTTCGGCGTATGTCATGCAGCTGGAGCTTACTCCCTGGGCCTGCGTACAGCTCTCCCTTCCGAAGGCCCCAGTTCATTTTTTTTTAGTTTAATTTATCTACCCCCCCCCCCCGTCTTCGGTGGTATCTTCTTTCGTTTTTTGTTGAGTGATTCTTCCATCCCGAGTTCCTTCAGTTTAAAGTTTCTAATGAGCGGTGTACCCTTAGGGAGGTCTGGTTTCTTTCACGACTCTTTAGGGCTTGTTAGTCGCTCTTCCAGCCTGCACCCCCCCCCGGGAGGAATTTTGTTATCGGTGGATGGGAATTGTTCACTTTTTTTCCCCGACTACACCCCTCCCGGTAACTTTTCCGCGAAATGGACGGTCCATGGCGTTCCTTTGTTATCGGTCCCCCCGCCGTGCAGGTTCTGACCCCCACGAGTTTGTTTTGGCGAAGTGTGGCCTCCCCCTTTTTTTCTTCACACGTATAAACCTCCCATCGTTTTTTCCCCCGCTTGTGTGAAGTCGCTTTAGTCCCTTTTTGCGGTACGATTGTACCCGGTTTTCCCCGGAAAAGCGTTCAGTGTCTATTTGATGAACGACGTGACCCAATGAAGTCTCTTTTCCAAGCCGAGGGTAGCCTTTTTTTTTTTTGGGGACTGCTAGACGTGGTTTCAATTCAGTCCTGACTGTCAATTTTTTTCTTTCCCCCGTAAACGGAGGTGATTTGTCATTCCTTCCCTTTGGGATTGTTACCCCGTGCCTGGAGGACGGTGCCCCAACAATTAGTAGTAGTGTATTTTTTTTTCCTTTCGATTCTTGCGACTTCTTGAAAGCTCCATTGTCGGTACCTTTTCCCGATGACGAGGACCCTCTCGGAGTTCGATTTTCTGCCTTTTTGGAGCTTACTTCCAAGGTTTTCCTTCCCCGTTGCACGTGGGTTTCCCCTTGTTGCGATCCTTTTAAGGTATCCCCTCTGCACTGGAATGATGTTTTTGCCTCCACCCCACCCCCCCCCGTTTGGATGTGGCCCGATGGGATCTCATGTATTAATCTTCGCTGTTGCAGTTGCTGACCCTTTCCGGTCCCTTATCCACCCACATGCACTTGTTTTTTCCTTTTATATTTACCTTTTGTAAATCACGGCTCCTTACGCCGGTTGCGGTCCCAGGACAGCGTCGCCCTCTTTGGTCCGAGGTAGTCCTTTTCCCCCCCCATTTGTTGCGTTGTAGCCCTTTGGTCTGTCACCTTTTTACCGCCCCCAAAAGGCCAGTTTTTTTTTTTCTTTGGCCGCCAAAGGGCCGCCAACCTTACTTTTTTTACGGCTGGGTCTGCTCCTCCCCCCCGTTTTTCACGTAGATTCCACCTCGTGTATTCCCACTTCTCATCCAGTTGTATTCATTGAACATCCACGATTTTTCTTCCGATCTCCTTTGCTGGTAAATTTTTAGTCTGATATTTTCCCTCCCTTTTTTCGTCCAGTTGGTGTTGTTGAGCGTTCACCTGTTTCCTTCCCAAGCTTGCTTTGCCCTCCTTCCTCCCCTAGTTAAAGTTTTGGTCGGAAATAAACGGTCTTTTATCCTTTCTACCGTAACAGCCCGTCTCGCCCGGCAACTTTTTACCTCAGTCCATGAACTCCTTGGCACCGTTCCCTTTCCGGCCACAGCCCCCCCCCCCCCAACCCCCCCTCTCTGCTATTATGGGCCGGCGTCCAGGGCCCCCTTCCCAATTTCCCCCTTGACCAAATTTTCTACTCCTGGTCAAGAAGCCTGCTCCCGGGCGGCACCCCCTATTTACCTCCCCCGGGGGGGTGAAATCTAATTTCGCAGCGGAAAGTTTTCGTTTCCCCCCTTACGGCACTTCCCAGCAATCCCTTCTACCGAAACTACCGGCACTCCTCCCTCTCCGATACCACTGGCCAACTCCCAAATGGTCCCGGGTTTTTCCCCGAACATCCCCCTGGACCATTGACAAAAGTTTTTGCCCTCCATCCCCACAGGCCCCGGCTTTCCCACCCTTCTTTTATCCTTTTGCCAGGAATCTCCGTCCGCATCGCCCACAATTTCCCTCCAATGTCTCTTCCTAATTGAGAGTGTTCCTTTCTCTTCAGTACCCACTTTCGACTTCCTCCGGCTTTTTCTGAGGTCCTGTGACCCCCCCCGATCCAATCCTTCTGCATCAAACCCGGTTACACATCCCCCCCCAGTTTTGGTAAGTCTGAATTTCCTTCCAAACGTCTTTTCATTAACCAAAGCTTTTACTTCCATTTCCTCTCGGGCTCGTCCTTCATTGAGGATAATCCACTTTTCATCCCAGAATTCGTTCTTGGGGCGTCCAAAACCCCCTTTTTTACCACCTAGTGAAGCACCACCCTTGTCTTTTCCTCCCGTCGACTTACCCCACCCCTTGGTACAGCACGGATTGGTTTTCTCTTTGGGTCCGCTCAGGAGGACCCCCCCCCCCACCTAGTAAAATACCTACCTTTTTTTTGGGCCCGATAACCCATCCACGTTCAGGGACCGGAACTTTATAACTTTCCGGTGTATTGTCTCTCTGATATCCCCTCCCACAACTTCCCCCCTCTTCAACCCCCCTTCTGGTATGTTGCTTCTTGAGCGACGAAACAAGCTCCCTTTTTCCCTTCGTTTCCCAAATCCCGCCCCTCCTTTTTTTCCCAACAGGCATTTTTAATTTTACGAAATCCCCCCCCCCCCCCTCTCTATCGGTGTCTTCTCTCTTTTTAATACTCCCCCTTTTTTTTGTTAGAGTCTCCCCCAGAAGATTTTCTTGGTGCGCGGTAAGTCAATCATGCGAGAGTTTTTTTTTGCCTTTGATCCCCTTTTTATGGATTTCGTAACCCGCAGGACCTTAAGTTTCCGTCGCTCTCAGCTGTCCTTTTTATCCTTCTTTGGTGTGTTTATCGTCTGGTCCCCTTTTCTACCCGTTTTTGATAATTGCTTCCCCACCCCACTTTCTCTAATGGCCCCGCGAAAACGCCCCCCCCTTGGCGTGGTTGGGATCGGGCCCCGCCTGGAGTTCCCAAAAGAGTTTTGTTGGCGACTCCGACCGTGACCCCCGCTTTCCATACACCCCGAATCCCTCCTTTTGTCCCGATTTGTAAGTCGACGGAGTCGGTCTTTTTGCACGCTGTAGTTATCCAGGTTTTTTTACTTACTGTGGATGAATGTTCGGGAGGGTTTCCCACGGGCATCCATACTTTAAGTTCTTTCCCTCGGATCTTACGTTTTGGAATCAACTTTTTTGGTTTTCCGCGTGGAGGTTACTAAGTAACTTTTCTATTATCAAACTACGTTGCCAGGCGTTGTGCCGATATTCCCCCCCGGGAACCCGGATCGGGAAGCCTTTGTCCTTTTAGTAGTCTTTTTTCCCCCCTGTCCCCCCTTTTTGACTATCATTGTCAGTGAAATTGTGTTTTCCCGTATACACTTAGTGCTTTTCTTAGCGCCGCAGTTGTTGTATGCCCGTGCCCGTTGCAACTAGACACGTTTTGCGATTACTTGGCCCCATGGTTATCCCTGCCCCGGCATCTGCGTTTCATTGGAGTGCCCCTGATTGGGATCTCGATGTATTTTCGTGCTTCTGCTGTTAGTTTTTTTTTTGACACCCTTTACTCGTCCCAACTGCAACTTGTTGCTTTTAGTCTTTTTTCCTTAGATTTCCCCCACCGCTGTAATCGGGCGGCTTGCGGTTCCCATACTTGAAGAAGTCGTTTCCCTTTTATGTAGGCATTTCCCTTTTTGTGTCCTGGCGCACGCCCCCACCCTCCTGTTTTGTTTTTGCTTGGCCGCCCCCTTTCCCAAAATGCTTCCTTGCCTTGCAGTTTGACCGTAAATTGACCCCTTCCGCGATTCCCCCCTTTATTCCTTCCCTTGGATCCTTCGAACCGACTCTGATTTCTTGTGCCCGTGCCGCTGCTCAAGCACCTCCCGTTGTCGGACAGATTGAACTTTTTTTTTTTTTTTTTCTTATTTCCCCTTCCTTTTTTTGGCTAGAGATAGCCCCTTCCCCACCTCGGTAATTTATCCCCGTATACTGGTACATCAACGTGCTTGACAATTTCTGGTTCTGAATGTCCTCCCACCGGTGTTTCCGAAAAGCGTGTGGACAAGAGACTTCCACCCCGGGTAAGAATTAACATTCGTCAGCTTCAAACCCCCACATGGGGGGCCGGTCCACTTGTCTTGTCCCCCCCCCCCCCCTTCACCAAAACATTATTTTTGTACTCCACGAGTTTTCAAGGAGACCGGACACCCAGTTTGCCACAACGGTACTGGCACTTTCTACATCGCCAACAGGCCCGGTCTCCGATTTGTTCATTTGGGCAGCGGTCCTCCTCCCTATCTTTTTCCCCCTGGCCGATTCAGCGGTGAAATCTCCTTTCTGGAAAGTGACTTTTTTTGGTTGACGACCCCGTTAGAAATGGGGTCCGCTTCCCCAAGTACCGACCCCGGTTCCCCCATTCGAGATCCCATCTCTTCACACTGGTCTGGTCCCGTCCACGTCCCCTTCGGGGCAACTTTCTCCAATTCCATTCTTTGCAAAGGTTGCACTTCATCCGTTAACGGCCTCGTCAAAGGCGTTTGAATCTGCCGCCCCCTCCCCTTACGATGAGTATTCGCCCAAAAGTCCCGAAAATTTTCTCTGTTGTTGGTCGCCCCAATACGAATCGACATCCCCCCCTTTTCTCCCCTACTATTTTTTGCGTTTTGTGTAAACGCTCACAATTACCCTTCCTTGTTACAACAGTTTTTAACACCCACGTTTGCAGTTTTTCTCTCATGACTTCCCCCTCCAAGTAGAGCCCTTCCAAACCCCCCTTTTTTCTCCCCCCCTTAGAGTAGGGCTTGAAGTCCCCCCCCTTCTGTACATTCCTCACGAACTCCCCGTTTATTGGGGGTGCCCCCCCACCTTCGTTGCCTGCCACCCCCATTGGACGACTCTTTCGAACTTCCACACATTGGGACAGGCCCAGATAGGATTCTAATTTTCCTTTTTTCCCATTCTTCCAATCACCCACAACACTTTCCCCAACTCTCCAAGGGCGGTCGACCCCCTAACGAAGGGACGGCAACTCGCTTCCTTTTACGGTGTAGGGAGATTCTGACCCCCCCTGTTTCCCACCCCCTCCCCCTCTAAACCACTTCTCGGCTGGCTTTACAGAGGGACTCTTTCTCCCAACAAGCTCACCTTATCTGGGTCTGCGTTTTTCAGGTCCCGATACGAAGGAACTCAACCTTTTTTTCAACTTGAAAGATACCCCCCCCCCATAAGCTCGGTTG
>Ga0179593_1532363_pt1 | contig 12663 bp, 16 predicted proteins | sample CZODoug2_1_08_16_FD_185931 | JGI IMG/M metagenome (GOLD analysis project Ga0179593, IMG submission 185931) | Vadose zone soil fungal communities from Angelo Coast Range Reserve, California, USA - CZODoug2_1_08_16fungal (PacBio error correction) | ecosystem: Environmental > Terrestrial > Soil >... | reverse complement strand
GTGGCCCGGTTTCCCCCTACCAAGTTCCGCCGTCTTCCTGAACTCGTACTCCTGCGTCCTATCGGTCTAGCAGACAGGATATTGATCAGCGCCTCTTCCCTTTTCCTCTCGGAATTTCGTCACCCTAATACGTTTATAACTTTCTTTTGGGCAGAGCCTCTTCGCAGATTTCACACAAGGCGGATCAGGATAGCTTGGACGTCCTAGCTTTTGGACCACGAAATAGGCATCTTAGTTTTGCCTTTTCCTTTTCTGGAAACGTTAGATTTGGAATCCACGTACCACTCTCAGACCAGGTTTCCCAACATGTAGTTTATCTCAGAACTCCAAGATCCCTTTTCATTTTAAGTGAATTTACTTGAGTTGCTGATCAAGGTCGTTTTGAACAACACCTGCCCCTTCGTTCCCTGATTGCTAACTAAGTCAATCTGTTCAGCTCCACCGGATCGGAATCCCTGCCGCAGGGATTCCTAGGCCCTCAGATCTCGCACTCAAGCACTGTCTCTTTTGCTCCATCGTACGGAACGTACAGCGTGAAAAGCGCTTACTTATCCTTCCGCAGTTCAAAAGCGCCTATACCCATTGGCAACACGAGCGGGGCACACCCTGGGCTCCGCAAAGGCAATCCGCAGGATTGCCTCATCCCTCGACCTCACAAACGATTCACTCCTTGAGCTTTCTTCTTACATTTTGGTCTGCATCACGGAAGCCACGGTATGGCATGTGATATCCTGCGTAATGGAACTTAGCTTATAGGGTAGGGTCTTTTTTTTTCACACGTATTGTGTTATGCGTAAAAAGTCCGCAGATCCCCTTCCCGTTATTAACGAAATTTTTCGTTTCTCCATGCGGTCTCGTAGGTGTTGGCCTTCGTTTGCGACAGGCCCCCCCCCTTTCTCCTGATGACCCGGTTTTTTTCCCCCGGATTTCAACCGTAATGAAAGAGGCAGGGAAGGTGTTATTTAAGGTCCGGAGAGATCTGGTATTGTTCCAAAGACTTAAAAGCATCAAACCTTTTATCTGGAGCCCCTCTTCCCAGCTCCAACGTCAAGCCGTTTCTCTTTGTCGGCCCTAATCGCCATTCTACCTTTTCAGTCAGATTATTAACTTGCCCTCCAATTTTTCAAGCTAAAGGCCGACTCCTTTTCAGTCCACCGACACGTTTATTGTAAAAAAATTTGTTCCCCCAACTCCCCCGTTTTTGCACAACACCTGCCCGTTTCCACCTTGAAAGGCCTGGAATCTAGACACGCTTCTTGCCTTCCGATTGTAGGAAGCAAGCGTTGATGAGAGAGTCTCTATCTTGCACTCCGCATGCCTCTGTCCCGGGTGCTTTTCAGTGCCTGGGCTCCTCCATTTTTTTAATGTCTGTATAATTAGAGACCCTTCCCCTGCGGTGCTTTCGTATGCTCTTGAGAATTGTTCCGTTTTGCCCGCCCCGAAGGAAACTGAAGCGGGACTAATAGGATTTTTAGGGCGAGCGAACTCCCCGGGCTACGACGCTTGGGCCTGGATGTTATGCAGGTGTACGCGAGAGGAACTTGGGCTTTAGATCAGGACACTTTGGCACAAGTCAGAGGGACGTCCTGACCGAAAGATTTTTTCTCGCTCCACATTTGATACTCTTACCGGAGGAAAGGGGTGTGAATTCCATTTAAAGAAAGTCATCCCTTGTCGCCCACAGATCACTGGTCCGATGTTTCCTGCGTTCCGATGGAGAGATGAGGATCCGCTTAAGAGCAGAAGATCTCATGTACTGTCTGCAGCTTATCTTTTTTTTTTTTTTTGTTTGGGAGGCATGTTAAATGTCATCCCTTTTCGAGGGACTGACCCAAGACGAGGAGAGGTGCCCCCTTCGAAGTTTCTCAGTTTAAGAAGACTAGGGGGTGGGTGAGAGAGAGACTTGATGAAGGGCCAACCGCGTTTTAGAGCCTGAGTGCCAGAACTTTTTTTCTGACAGCCCTATTGCCGTGTCCCCGGAAAGATTCTATGAACCATGTAAGTCTCTTATTCCTTCTGATAAAGCCAAGATCTCTCCCACTGAAAATCTGAAATTTTCCCCTTTTTTCGCAAACTTGTAACTGGAGAGACTTCCTCAAAAGTTTTTGTATCCCGGGCATAGGTACCTCTCCCCAATTTAACTAAGCCTATTCATTCTTACGCTCCTTTAAGATCGAGGGGCAGGCGCAGTTATGTAGAAGCCTGCCTCCACTGCCAGCGTGAACTTTGCAAACTTTAGGCAGCCACAGCCTTCCCAATCTATTTGTGAAACTTGAATCCTCCGAACTTTTCCTTCTCATCGCCTATGGATTAAAGCGCCCATTTTGATCTCATCTAAGAAAGGAATTTAATATCTTACTACATAAAAAATAAATTTGTCTGAATACAGAGCGACCCAGGGCAAACACCAAGAAAGGGCTTAGAAAGGACCTCTCCCTCACGGGTTCAGAGGGAAGAGCGCCCTCGCCCACCGAATTTCCCAGAGCTTTAAAGACAATTTTATGCTTAAGTGATTTACAGAAAGGTTTGACAAGTTTTTGAAGTTCTTCCAAACGGACTTGTTTACCTCTTCTCCTTACAAAATTTTTACAATCTATACTTTGACCTAGTAATCATCGGCCTTTAGTCGCACAGTGTAAGGTCTCTCGTGTGAACTTCCTCTGACTCTGGTTTGAGAAGTATATAGGTGATTTTGCAGTTCACCTACCCCCCCTCGAGCACGCTCTTGGTTTCGTTGGCAATCGTTATAACTGTCCGCTGGCCAGTGATTTTCCCCCTCCCCTATTTGTGCACTTGAAGTATCCTTTCTCAGGCCCTTCTCAATGATCCCCCCTTTCCCGCCGCGAATTTCACCGTGTTCTCACAACTCGCGCGGCAATTGACCCCACCCTTCCTCATTTGCAGAAAGTTTGTAACTTGCATTCAAAAAGACCCAACTACGAGGGAACCTCAGTTCCCCCCCATTTTCTGCCACTCTCCGAGAAATTTCTTCCTTTCATCCCAGTATTGAATGAGGTTTTGTAACAAGAAATCCCACTGATTTTTCAAGAAGACGAGCCGCCTCCTGCGATTTCGCGCTTCATGGCTTTATCAACCTGGCTCCACTTTCTTAGGATGCAATCCAATTGTGTTCCTGTTCCCCAGCGATATTCAGACTAATTCCGTGGGGCATTATATGGTTGTAACTTTCTCGCAAATCAGCATCTCGGATCTCGGGACTTTTGAGACCAATGGTTTTAAGAAGAGAGGCTGGCCCTGGTGATGACGTCCGTGATTCTCGGTTTATATTGCGTCAGCTTGTGAATGTAGTCTTCGAGGAAACAGTCATACCTCAGACAGTTATGAGAGGCCCTATTCCCTATTCAGGTAATGATGATCATGCAAGTTCTTCCTCGCTTTGGTAGCTTAATCCCTCGTACTTGGTTAGACGGTGTGCGCTTGCCCCAGTTTTCCCTTAGGACCCTCCATTCAAGTCACGAACGATATCGCTATCGTCTTCTTCTGATATTAACTAAATTTTCGTGTTTTTCTTGCCCCTCTTTTTTGCTTGGTGGGCGATTTGCGCTCCCTATTCGCCCCCGTTTTCCGGGAATGAATCTCAGACATACCACCCTTGTCGTGGCAATTATCCCACGACGGACGACGCTAGGCCACCTATCCGCCTTCGTCCCCTGGAACTGGGCTGTTAAGTCCCCCCAACTAAAAGATGAGTATTTCTCCTCATTCTCTTATAGCTGAACGTTCGCGCTTTTATCAAACCTTCCCCCTCACCGCAGTTACAAAGGGATCCCGAGTTCCACTCCCTTATGGATAATGGGTTTACCCTTCTTCTACCTCTTCCCCACTACCCCTGTTGTTGTTTGAGATCTTTTCATTTCTACCATCCCCACGTTAAAAAGGTATCCTTGAAATCGTCCTCAGCCTTCTTCTCTAGGCCTCCCTTCCAAGGATATTGTTGATACAGCGTAAGACGTGCTCTCGTACATGATGAGGATCCGTGCTTTTACTTTTTGCAAGACTCCCCCTCGTTTGAAGTAAAGCGGCTAAATGTCTGTCGTCCGCTTTCTTTCGGACCCATTGGCCACTAGCTGGATGGAAAGTTATTTCCTTTTCCCAACGTTTCTTAGCGTAATGCAATTCCTTCCCATCACATAGTTCCCCGCACCCGAGGTAGTTGTAGCCCTCCACGAGAAGATGCCACGCGAGTAGTGCCTTTGTAATGGAGGGATGTGATAAGGTGGGACCACGCCAAAAAGGTACTCCGGGTTCGTAACCCCCCAATTTTCCTGCTAACAAAGGAGGAATCACCTGCTCCTTTGGACTCCATGACCCTATTGGCCATCTCAGTGTGCCTTTTTCTTACCAACGTCCTTCACTACCAAGCACCCCCCACGGCCCCATCGCCCGCTCCCTCTCACCCACCCACCTCTTCCCCTCCCCCTATCCCCCCTTCCCTTCACGCCCGTTCTCTCCCCTCCCCCCCTCCCCAATCCCCTCCGTCCTTGGGCCTCCTGCCCTCCTAACCCCCTCAGCTCTCCCTTCCCCCCCCTCACTGTTTTTCTCCCTTTGCCCCCCCCCTCCACGCTTCCCCTCCCTCCAAACTCCTACCTCTCTGACCCCATTGTCTCCCCCCCACCCTCACAGTACCCCCTTCACGCGTATCCTCGATTATGTCCTTCCCTTTTCCCGATCCTCCCCCATTTGTTTCCCCCTCTTCCCCTAACTCCCTTGTCCTCCCCCTCCGGCCCTCTCCCTCTCATCTTCCCAGCCCTACCACCCCACCCCCACTCCCCCTTCCTTCCACTCTCTTGTACTTCCCTATTCCCCCCTCCCCGTTCACCCCGCCCCCACGCTCCTTACCCGTCCCCACCTCCCTCCCGCCCCCCCCATCGATATTCGTTCCACCCCAAACACCGGGCGCCCCCACCCTCAGTCAAGGCCCCCAATCTTCCCCTCCGCTCTCCCGCTCCATACCCTTCATTCTCCGTTCTGCCTCCCCCCGACTCATTCTCTTCCCCTCTCATCCGACCCACCGACTCTATGTCCCCCCCCTTTGTTTTTTCCCTTTCTCCTCCTTTCGCTACCCACCCCCCTCTTTCCTCTCTCTCCTCGCTTTCCGTCCTCCCCCCCCCTCCCTAATCCTCTGTCCTTCTTCTCCCATCTTCTTGTTTCCCACCTCCTTCCCTCTCCCCTTCTTTCCCTGTCCCACTGTCATCCAATCCCAATCCTTCCCCACCTCCCTCAAAGCCCATCTCCCTCCTTCCTAGTATCTCCCCGACGCTCTTCCGCCCCATATTCTCTGTCATTTTCTCCTTTCCTCCCGTTCCCCGTCGCCTTACTCACTCCCCCTTGCTCCCTCCCCCCCCCCATTCCCCCCCTCCCTATGCCTTTCAGCACTCGCTTATTACCTCCACCTCCCCCTATTCTTTCTGACTCTCTATCCTCCTTCCTTCCAAGCATCCTCCTCCTCCCATCCTCCCTCCCCCTATTCGCCCCTTTTTCCCGTATTCCCCCCCCAATTCTCCTCGCCCCCTTCGCCTTCCTCCGTTATCTCTTACCACCGATCTTCTTCCCCTTCTTTGATTCTATCTCCCTCCCTCTTCCCCCCTCCCACTCCCTACCACCCCTCTTCCCCCCTAATTGAACTATACCCGCCCCCACCCTTCTCCCCCCCAGCCCCCCTCTCTTCCTTTTCTCCCCTCTTCTTCCCCCCCCCTCCCTTCCCCCACTTTCCCCGCCTGGTCCCACCATCCCCCAGTTCCCTTTTTTCCCCCTCTCTTACCCTCTTCCCCATCACTCCAGTCCTGCTTCTCCGAGTCTCTGCTTCCCCCTTTCCTTTTCGCCCTTCCACTCCCCTGGATCCACCCCCCCTCCCTCACTACCTACCCCCCAGGTCCCCACCTGCCTCCTTTTCCCCCCCCCTGTCCCCCCCACTTCCTCCCTCCAATCTTATCCCTCTCCCACCACCCCCCCCTCCGTCACTTCTCTCCCCTCTCCCCCCCATCCGCTTCCCCCCCTCCCCCACCCCTTCCCCTACCCCGCTCCCCCCCCCCCCCCCCTCCCTGCACCTTCCCTCCTCCCCTTTTAACCCCCCTTCGGCTCTTTCTACCTCCCCCCTACTAATACTTTTTCCCCTCCCCTTTCCTCCCTCCCATCTGCTCCTCTTCCCTTTAGTCCTCCTCCATCCCTCCTGCCCGCCCCCCCTTCTATTATTTCCTCTTTCCCCATCCCCCTAAACTTCCTTTCTCCCCACTCCCACTAACCCCTCCCCCTTCTTGCCATCCCTACTGCTTCCTTCTCCGACCCCTCTCCCCTTTCCCTCCCGCCCCCGCCTTCCCCTAGCTCTCCTGTCACTTATCTCTCCCTCCTGCCGTCCTCTCCCTGTCCCCAATTGTTCTTCCCCCACTTAACCCTATCCCCCCTTTCTCACCTCCCCCGCCTCCCTCGAGTTCTTCTTCCCCCTTACCCCCCCCTCTCCTTAGCCTGCCATCTCCCCTTCCCTTGTTTGCTTCACCCGACCCCCCCTCCCCTCTCCACCCCATTATTTCCTCTCCATCCCCTACCCTCTTCCCCCCCCCTTATCCCCTCCTCTCCTCTCCCACTCTCCTTACTTCCCTATTCCCCCGCCACCGGCCCGCTCCCTCCTCTCCCCCTCTCCCTCCGCGTGTCCAGTTCTGTCCCTTCCTTCCTCCCCCCTTCCGTTCCGCCTTCGACTCCGCCTCCCCCTTGCTTTCACCTCAATTCACCCCCTTCCTTCCTTCCCCCTCGCCCCTCCTTTACTTCTCTTCCATTCTCCCTCCTCCTTTTCACCCTTCTTCCCCGGAAACCTGATAGTAAGATCTATAAACTCTCCAGTGCACCGATATGGATGTTAACCTTGTTTATCATAAGCCAAAACCCTTCCCCTACGAATTCATGTCTTTCCTTAACACCCGAAAGATCAGCCCCGGAATCGTTCCCCCCCCTTAAGCTTCGGCAGAGTTTCCGTGGTATGCTTCTCCCAATTGAGAGCCTTTTCGATATCTTTCATTGCGGAAGATCTGAGCTTAGAGTCCCCCCCCCGGATGCAGTGTCCCAAAGCAGTGGGTGATGCTTGTAGTTAAAAGAGAATCAAGGAACTGATGCTCCTTAAATCTCTTTTCGATTTCCCTGCTTGCCCCCGTGTATTTGGGACCTTTGTGGACCAGTCATGCCACGTTCGTCTGCCATGGTCTTCCCGATTTCCCCACCCATGGCAAAGTAGCTGAAGGGTTGGCTATTTTTTTAATCTCGCGATTTGATATCTTAACCCCCCCCCCTTACCCCCCAAATAACACTCCCAGAAGAAGGGAGTTCCCCAGATGGACCAGCCCCCATTCTCCGTTGCTCGCGTGAGGTCTTCCTCGAACACCTCCCCTTCTCCCCCATCCTTTCGTAAGATTCAAGAGACCTGTCAAGACTCTTCGTAAGTTTGTAAAGCATCTGCTTGCAATTGTAAAACTTGGTAAAACTTCCCCCCCTGTTGCCCACTCCCGTTTTGCAATGTTCCCCCCTCCTACAGTCAAGGCGTTCGATATAATTGCAATGTCGGCTTTTAGCGTTCTATCTGGCAACATAACTTGCGTCTGTCTGAAATTTTCTGCATCTCTCGTTTCTATATGGGCCCTGTTACCTAGAGATATGACGGAGCGAATTCATTTTCCTATCCGGCAGAAGCATGACCCCCTTTTCCAGAAGCGGAGCCGAATAGTTTTCTGCCCCGGGTCCACGCTTGCTCGCTTCACCTGTGAATCCATCTCTTCTTGGTCCCCGATCCAAGTTCCGACTGCTAGAACCTCCTATTGAGAACGGGTTCACTCGGTCTAAAAATGGGGAAGGACAATTCCCCCGCCTACAACGGGAACCAGTTCCCCTCCCCCTTCCACTGGTTCAAGATGGCGAGTATTTAGTCGTGTCTGGCTAAGTCCTAAGTATACCTTTTGAATCGACTCCCAGTCATAGGGAGGTAACTTCCTGGCCATCCAGTAACGATAGCCCCCCCAGTTCCAAAATAACCCATCTCTCCCCCCCTTTACTCAATCTAGTTGTTGCCCTATGAGTAAGTAGAATTTTTAAAATCCCCCTTATCGCATGTTCCAAGTCCTCTTTAACTTTCCCAGGAACGATATGAAAATCCTTTTTTTTTTGCCTCTTATATGAGAACGGGAAACGATTATTCAATACCTTAACCTCGGTAAACAAGCTTTTTGTCACACCTGTAATTAGGGGAAAGGTGCCCACTCAAAGTGTCCTCAAGGTCATGCAGCTTGGATTCTTAATTTTACCTGGCTCTCGACCCAGTCAGCGTTGTCCCTGCTTCCCTGATTCGCAAAGAACTTGAAACCGGACCCTTCCACCACGGGAGAAGAACTCCATAAAAGCCAGACGGGACATTGTCAAGACTTACAGGTGGTTAAAGGGAGACCATATTTCCTGGGGTAGAAATCCCACAAACCCCCGGTCTTCTTTTCCTCTCTGAGCCATAAGACGCCCCCTAGGAAGGAAGGTAACAGAGCGGTATAACCAGACCCAAGATTCGGCGACATAACGCGCTTTGCCAAGACAGGGAAGTAAAAAGTCTCAGTTCTTCTTAACTATATACTGCTTCAAGAAGACTTCGACCGGCTTTTTGGGCCGATCCTCTGCACGAGGGGTTTTTTTTGTTGAACTTTAGTCCCCGTGCTTTTGTTGCACCGGTTTTCCCCCCCTCTTTACATTTACCTCCTTTTGCACACCTTTCCAGATTGCCTTTATACTTGCCATGTAAGCGAGTTTGATAATCCCCTCGTCTCACTTTCTAAGAATGCTTATGTTTCCGCCCCGCGAGAAAATTGAGATTTTCATATGTTCCTACCGCCTTCTTGATGCCCTAGTATTTGGATTTGAAGCCCCCCCTCCCGATCCGGAAGTCCTTCCAGCCTCACATCAGCGAGGAATCCCAGTACTTTTGAACCCCATCTCCCTGAATTTTTTCCCAAGGACAAACCCCATTTGGATGGCCTTCACAGACCCAACATACCTTTGCCCTTCTGGAGTCCCCCTCGAAACCTCGCGCGCATTTTACGGGGATTGACCGCTATTCGTGTACTCCCCTAATCAACCTGTTCCCACTGCATGCCAGCTGACCCCCCCCTTCTCGAGCCCGCGAATCCCCGTGGTACCCATGCTATCCAGTTGGACTTCCAAAAGTGTCAACCCCTAAAGGCATCTCCGAACCGATGCTTCAGAAGAAATGCCAGACCCGTGGGGTCCCCTGGACCCCTCCGCGGGTTAGATTGAGAACAAGAAGACCCATACTGGAAAGGGGCCCTAAGGTTATCCACAAGGGGGGGCCCCTAACCCTCACTCCTCAATGTGGATCCTGTCTGATTGAAATATAGAGTCCCCTCAGGTGTGTACGAGCTCATTTCCTCCTTGAGACAGAATTCCAAGCCATATCATTTAACCCTCCCAAAACCTCAGGTCCCTCTCCCCCCATCCTTAGGGATCCGAATAAGTGTAGACCCGTATGGACGGCCTCACTCCTATTCCCTCCGTTTGAAGATGTTTTACCTGGGACCTCTTCCTCCATCAAGTCCATGCCTCCTTTTCCCGCGTTTTTATAGTGAGTTCTTTTCTCCAAAATACATTCGGGTTGGCCTCCCTTTTGGATGTTGGGTGATAATTTGGATCTAAATATCCCGCCCCCCGGTTCCATAAACTTCTTCCAGCCTACCAATCCGCCTTTCCCCATGTATCCAGAATCGGAGCCTCCTTGATACGCCCCTTTCTTGAACTTTTTTTTTTCACTTCCCAAAAGGCAAGTCGGTTATCCCCGCATAATTTTCCGCGATTGCTCGAGAACGTTTGACGTCGTTCTATCTTTTTCCTTCTCCTCCTTCGAAGTTTGACGCCTTTTTAGGTCCAGCATTAAATGGAGTGAAGGGTTTCCCTTAGCCCCTTCCTTCCTCCCCCCTCTTTTTTTGAGACTCGAGGAATCCCTGGGTCGACTACATTTTTCTTCCATTTTTCCCGTTTCTTCCCTGTACTCCTTTCCTGATTCGATCGGCTAAGTCCAGGACTCTTTTTTCAGGTCCGACGCTTTGAAATTCCGTCAATAATCCCTCACTTATTTTGAAGTGCATCGCACAGTCCCTTTTCCCTCAGGCTCCCTGGATCAGCTGCTACGGATTTTGTGAGACCCTTTTGGCCCGCCTCCGGCTTGGAGTCGTCCAGATTTATTTAAAACGTTGCGATTTTCCATCACAAATCACCGAAAAGAGCCCGCCCAAACCCTATGTATTCTACCGAAGACTCTCCTATACGCTCTCGTGCACTTTTGCCGTCTAGGTCGGGACCAAAACATTCTAACCCGGCCCCTCTAATCCGACGGGTCCACCATCTCAACCATATGATGCCGCCCAACCCTGCCCCATACCCGGATCATAAGAAAGGAATTTATGCCAATTAATTAAACGGATATTGCTTCCCGCCTTAACCGAAGTAAGCTCTACTCAGATAGGACTCTTTCCCCCCCCCATCCCGAATCCCCAAGTCATTGGCGAACAAAGTCTACCAACTTACTCAACCTGACAACTCCCTGCTGCTCACGGCCATAGACTCCCCAACTGTCTCTCCATTTCTTTATTCCTATGCTTTCCAGCTCTTTGCTGCACCCCGGCAGAAAAAGGTGAGTCCATCCTGTTGATTACCCGAGTGATCGAGTTCCCTCTTGTTCCTTTTCATGCGGTCAAAAGATTCTTCTTGGTAGTACAAAGCCAGAATAAGGTCATCTCGTTTTACTGTCCTAGGTCACTTTTGACCTTCCTTGCTTCTTGATTGGGAATATTTTCCCCCACACACCAACTTCGCCTGCTTTCCTGCCTTTCCCGATTCAACACGCTGTCCCCTCTCGTTAATGCTGCTCGCCGGTCGCTGTTATATTTCAAGTCATACAAGCCCCATCTCTGCAGTAATATGGAAAGCTAAATTCGTTTCTCTGTGAGTTCGCCCCTCGCCATTCTTTTCTGCCATTCTCAGCTCGTCAGCTCCTCCTTTACCCTGTGTCAGACCAAAGTGCCTTCTCTCCTTCAAGGGCCGAAAACCTTGTACAAATTTGTAAGAGCCCTGCACCCACACTTCGTTTTCCATGCTTTCCACGTCGCGGAAAGAAATTTTTTTCCTCGCAATTCGTCGTTATCTTTCTTTTGAATGGTTCGTCTTTACGGACAATTTTCTCCCCTTTCATAGGGTAGGCTCTCCTTCTTGTATTTACTCGAGGATAACCTTCTCTGTGTTCGGCTTGCATTTCTACCCCTCCATCGGTACCCACGGCCAAGCTTCATGCTCCCCAATCTGATGATTCCACGGTTCCCCACTTTATTCTTTCTGGTCCAATGGGGTCCCTAGCTGGAATTTGGGAGACCACCACCCCTGAGAGGAATGGTAGCGCACGAGTATGAGAAATTGCGCCTAATCTGCTTCCCCCTCTTTACCCTGGTCAATGGTTCCCGCAGACGAATTAAACTCTTGAGCCCACTCTTTTTTCACTATTTATGCCCTCGGAATATGATATTTCCTGAGCTCAGAGAAGACGTCCTCAACCTTTTGATTTCACTTTCACATAGAGGCGTCCCCTCGAGCCATCAATCTCGTCCTTTTTTTCCCCGCCCTTTTTCTCTCTTTCCTACTAACCGTTTGGTGGAGTCGATACGTTTAATGGCACCACCCCTCGACCCCCTAAAGAACCCACGAACGATCCCTTGACCCCGGAATTACCCACTCCTCATCTTTTTCTCTCCTGAGCCCATCCCCGATCGCATATCTCCCCATGAAAATAGTTCGACCCCCATTTCCCAGCTTGTCTTCCCAACAGTTAATTTTGATGGAAACCTTCACACCCCTGTGAGACCTCAGTTCATCCTTGGTTTCTGATTTGACCTCCATAACGGGAGCATCAGAATCTGTTAGTTCTTTGAGCCTCCCCCGCGATTTTTTTACCCCCCCCCGTGATTTCCCAGGCCCGAGCATCCTCTGTCGTTTCCCTCACCCGCAAGGGTGATGTTACGGTCTTACCATAGGGCTCTCGAACACAACAACCAATCCGCCCCTTTGAAGAGCCCCCTCCCTCCAAGAAGGAAGGTCCCCTAATATAGACCCAAATAAATCTATCTCATCCCGACCTGAGGTCCCCATCAAAGTTAACTTCCAGAAGTATCTTCTCTCGTCTACATCAAGGGCTGACACCACTCCTGCGTAAAGATCTTCCCACTTGAGAGATTCCTGCTTTCCCGCCTTTTAACTCCCCCGGCTTCTGAAACCTTTCCAAACTCAGGGGTAAACAGACAGGTGTTTATTGCGGGACCCCCCTTTCCGACTTGGACAGGTTAGCTGTCCTTTTTAATGTCCGAGTGAAGCATCTGCGAGGCCTTCCTAATGTCTAAGACTCTGATGTTGGACTGACCGACCACTCCCCAATTTCCCAGTTGGAGAGGGCAGACGTCAAATGCGGCGGGGCCTCATCGGGGGTGGGGATGGGCTTTTGTATTTGGAAAGGACGCCATTTCATCGCGTAGACTTTATATCAGACCTAAGCAGTACTGGGGTCCCTAGAGAAGGAATCCTCAGTCCCCCTACCGATGGTCCTGCCTCTGTCCCAAAACCTTG
>Ga0179593_1723200_pt1 | contig 12664 bp, 11 predicted proteins | sample CZODoug2_1_08_16_FD_185931 | JGI IMG/M metagenome (GOLD analysis project Ga0179593, IMG submission 185931) | Vadose zone soil fungal communities from Angelo Coast Range Reserve, California, USA - CZODoug2_1_08_16fungal (PacBio error correction) | ecosystem: Environmental > Terrestrial > Soil >... | reverse complement strand
TCGGATCGGCAGGTCGACGCCCGTAGTTTTTCATACTCCCCCGCTATCCCCCTCTTAGAGATCGTCTGAGTCGACCCATCGGTTTCCCTTCCTCGAGGAGTGTATCTCCGGTGGATCCCGGCGACGCCGTTTTCCGTCGCGCAGAAACAACCTCACTTCAAGTATCGGCGTGCCGTGTCCCGTTCCTCCGCATTTTTCCGGCTTCTCTCAATCGGCCCTTCCCACCCCTGCTTTTTTTAAGAAAGGAGCCCTCCCCAACCTTGATGACAACCGAGGCGCCGGCTATTAGTACAGAGATCGCTTCGATTTTTTTGCGCACCTTTCCTGAGAACCCTCCATCGCCCAGTTTACAAGGATGTTGATCTCCGGTCTCTGAGCAAAACCCCTTAGCTGAGGGCGACGAGGTGTCCCCCATTCTCGGCTCGACTCTTCGAGCCTGCTGGACGCAGATTCCATCCTTCAGTCAGCCGCAGCGTTCGGCGCACTCGGACCCGGAACACAGAGACTAGAAAACCGATCTTGGAAGCCGCCTGGTGGAAAACCAGTGGCGTTCTTTTTTGCGGCCACCCCTCCGCTTTAAAAACTTCCCGGTAAAAGTAGAGGAGCTTAGCAGAACAGGCGCCGGATTGCGCCCGCGGCAAGAATTGCGGCAGCGCCTCAGCCGAATAATCCTTCCAGTCCTCGTAGGCTCCCCCACCCCCTTTGTCGGATTTTCCCGGCCAGTCTTTTCTCTCAAGTTCCTTTTTTAGAAATGAAACTTATACCCACTGCGTTGAGGCAGCCCTTATAGAAATATCACGGCGTAGTGCAGGAGCGCGCTCCGAATCGTGAAGTTTCAAACCTCTCTCTTCCGGGGTTTTTCGCATAACTCGATCCTGGACTCCCGTAAGAGAGTTTCTTACGGCGCTGGAAGTAAAAAGTCTCGCTCCCGCCTGGCGTTTTCTCGTCTCTACAAAAGCAGATTTTCTGAGAGATTTTTTTTTGCCTTGATGCTCGATGGTAAGGAGAAAGCCCCTCTCCGGTCGTGACGAGGGCTCAGGACGTCCCACCCAGGTCCCCTCTCTCCCTTCGATCGCGTCCCTTCGTCGACTCCCTTAGCAGGCTCCCCCGAGGCTAAGCCGCAGACAGTCATAGCATCTTTTACCCAACTCTAAGCTGCAGAAGTTTCTTCGCGCCGCCGACTGACGTTCCTTCTCCCCCATTGAGCGTCCGAAAACGCATTACGATGTGCGGCACTGATCGACGATTTCTGGACCGAAGCGTTCCGGACGTAGGCCGATCTCCTTTTTTTCTTTTTGCCAGAGCTGATGGTCTCGTGATTTTTTGCAGAGGACCACGCCACGATCTTTACCGTCCGCTCCCGGCCCCCTTTCCTCGATGTGCGAGCCGATCGGACCACTGCCATCCCCGGATCGTCTGGCAGGCTACGCATCGGCGTCGTTTTTTTTCCTACGTCCCGCCGCCCAGTGAGGGGCTTCTAAGATGGGTAATGGAATCATTCCCAGCGTCATTTTCGTGCTGCGAATCATTTTTCAGCATTTTTTTCTTTTCTTTTTCATGAACCGTCTCCTAGACGTGCTATAGGATTCCCGGGTTCTCTATTTGAGACCGATTCACGCCGCAGTATATTTCTGGTATAAGACCGAAGGAACAGGGGCCCTTTGAGGCGTAAGCTTTTCTTGCTTTTGAGTATTCTTTTCATCTAGCGGCTCGGACTGCGCGCTTGGCGAAGAAGGGCGGAGGGATTGTTGCATTCTGTATTGCGATTTTTTTTAGCTCCTTTCCTCAGCGCTGACCTAGTTAGAAATAGGCGTGAGAAGGCTGGTATGCTTTTAACGGGGCGCTCGGTTCACTCTAAACGGATGTTTTTCTCAGCGCTTCCGCTTCCTCACGTCAGTTTTTCCCCCCCCTCTGAAAGGAGTTTTTTTGGTGTTTGCGCCCCTGTACCAGTTGGGTGCAACTTTTCTGCGGGAATACCCTTATTGCCGCAGCGCGCCTGGCATCTTAATATCGCTTCCTATCGATTTATGTCCCTATTTACTGGCCGACTCATGGACGTCGAATGGCTCCATGAAGGATCTTAGTTCCTACTTCCTCCTGTGTTTGAGATGTTCTTTCCCCCTCCATTTCCTCCCCTACGGTTACGCCATTCTCTGACGGGTCGTAAGGCTAAGGCGAGAGTTCTCTGTAGCTCTCGCCCGCTGGCATCCCGTTGGATTCCCTACCGGGCACCCGTCGGGTACAATGGCTTCCAACCCGGATCCCGCCTCTTTGAACTCTTTTTCCCTGCTTTAGCATCCGTCAGGAGAAATCTAAAGAGGACTCGCCACAGGTTAGACGAACATCCTTTCTCCTTCCAGACAAGTTGATCCCCATCTCATTGCTATCGAGCCAGCCTTGCTTCTCGGGTCCATCAGGAGCGAAGGACCTCAGGCCCGTCTTCGTCTCGCAGTCGCGCTCTTCTTTTTTTCCGTAGATTCTCGAACCCCTTTTTCTTCTGAAGCAGGTCAGCATTTCTGTAGAAAACTTCATGACTTTCGTAGAGATCCGGTATTTCCTCGACCTATCTTCTCTCCTTTTTCGCTTTTTTCATGAAGTAGCGCGCTCGTTCCCTTGCACGCACTATCTATATGTCCGCGGGGCCGATTCAGAGCTTGAAATCGGAGAAAGACACACCCGCATCTTTCGGGTCTGATCTCAAATCGTCCCCTCGACGATCCCTGAGACGAATCGACGAGAGTATGTTCACGTTTTTGGTCAGTGTATCTTTCTCACCATCCTTTAATTCTAGTTCCTCCCCCCCTTCTCTCGAGAAAGACGTTGTCTCTTTCCTCGCCTGTTCCCTTGCTGCAGAAGCCTTGCCCGGTAATCGGACGAAGGGAGTGGCCTCCGGATTCAAACGCTTCGGTCCCCGGCGATCATCCTCCCCGAAGGATTTGTCGGTCGGGCCGCGCAAGTTCCGAAGGACCTTGCACGTTCGTAGCCACTTCTTTCCTAGTTTTTGCTGAGCCTTTTTTTGCTTCTTGAAGACGCTTGAATGCAGGCAGGCGCTCGACGAGTCCGCTACTCCCTCGACGGTTGGGGTGTCCGCTTACACTCGGCACACGACCGGCGAGGTTCTCAGTAAAATACAGGCTCGCACTGCGCGCGACGCTTTCTTCGTTTCTCGAACTTCCCTCGTCTTCGCTTATCCCGTGAGCAAATCGACTTGGTACCCCACCGTCCAGATGGCCTTCAAGTCGGACCGTCGGGGAAGACGCGCCTCTTGTTTTTTCCCCCTTTCCGTGGACTCGACTTTCCGCAACTTGATTCTTCTGCTCGCAGGAGAGCCGAGTGATATGTATACGAGTTTAGCCCGCAGCCCTTTCCTCAGGGTGTAAACTTCTTTTAAAAACGGCTCCCCCCCCTTTCTTTCAAGGTCTCCCCCACACGCCGGGGAGAGTTCATTAAATGGATCGAAGGGTTCCGTCTTCGTCTTTCGGCGCTTTCTCTTTCCTCGCGGCTGTTTCTCGCTCCCTCGAAGTTTCGGACGTTTGCCTCTGAGAGATCCCGCTGAAAGTATAGACCTCGGTCTTCGCGACGGCGCCTAGAACGGTTCCTTTAAGCGGTGCCACTCTAGTGCATCTTTTTTACCCTTCCCTCTCTTGCTTTGACTGACGTGTTTCGGTGGGCTCGCCCCAATGGTCCTCCTGTTCTCTGCCGGGGAAGGTTTCCCTTAATGCATAGAGTACACCTCCCCTCGGCGCGCGCTTTCTCTGCGGTTCTCGCGCTTTTTCCCTTGGTTCCTGAAAGGGACGGGCGTCTGCGGGTCTGCCCCATTCTCGTACGGACTTTCCTAGGTAGAATACCCCTTGAGTCGATTTTAGCTTTCTTCTCCCCGGCCTCTTCCTCTCCTTTCTGCCATCCACCTGGCCTTTTAGGAGCGAGCTTTCTCTCTTCCCGGTCGGACTACGTGCTGCCAGGTAGATTGAATTCGATCACCGCTTAGTTTGCAAGCCGATAATTGGCTTTTTTTTACGATTTCTCCAACACTGAGCTAACTGCGTTCTGTGTTCGAGGACGCTGCTGTTTTCCTTCGTCAGAGAGCGGCCCGATGCCCCTCTTGATAGAGAGAGACTTTTCAGTGATAGCTTTCACTTATTCCGACGACTTCCCTGCCCTTCCCTACCGTGTGTGGTTTGAGAGTCTTCCTTATAGGCAGGTCGAAGCCGATGTCGGACTCCCTTCCGCGATCACGCTTCTCGTCTCAGTAGATCGAGGTTTGTAAGATCGCGGACGCCCACCCAAGCTCGTTTCTAAATCCCCCCTCCTTTTCGCTTTTCTGACGTCGTCGGTCGCGCCAAACCCGCCCTTCCTTTCCCCCCCCGGAGTTCCTCTTTCCTCGACGCGGGTATCTTGAGAACAGGCCCATTTTGGAGTCCGACCTGATCTCCGTCGCTCTCCCCCCACCCTCGGCCTTCCTTGGAGCCTTTCCCTCTGAAACAGGAGGTCTTTTTCTCTTCCTACCGCGATTCTTCTCCTTCTCTCAGGCGCACCTCCTCTGCCGAAGAGAATGATGCCGCACGCCGCACATCGCCCCCCTTGAAAAGGATTGCGCCCTCCCTTTTTTCTCCCCCTTTCCATCCTTTTTCGCTAATGTGGTACGATGCATCTCTACTTAAAAGGAACCGGAGAAGCCGATTAGAGCCTTTAGAGCCCCCCTTCCCCCGCAGTTCAAAACTTTCATCGCCGGCGCACCTGGAACCCCGAGCCTTTACACCCCCGATCTTTGCAGCAGACTGTGAAAAGGTTGAACCGTTTCTCTCTTCTCGAAGTGACCTCTGTCGATAATGAAATGGATCTCGTAGCGGCCCCCCCCCCCCAACTCCAGGAAAACGAGCTTTGAGCTTTCCCCCCCTTTTTCGGCTCTTTCCCATCAGCGCCTGGGGCCCCCCCCTCCTCCCCCTTCGATCTCTGCAAACAGCACTACAGTTCGTGTAGGAGACCTGGAGTCGGAGAGTTCTTCAACCGTTGACCCCCCTTCCCTCCCCCCGGACCTTCCCGCGGCCTTTCCCCCCTTTTCGTTGCGCGCACGCTCGCGCCGACCTCCGAGTGCGAACCCAGCTCTTGCTCTATTAGCTTGCGGGAAGTAGGCGTCATCACGCTTCCGTTCCGACCTCTGCACGTGAGCGCGCTTGACGGTGTTCTTGAGCGCACCGCATGCACCCCGCCGTAAGGAAGGTTAGCGCATAAAGCTTTCTCTTGCGTAGCGCTTTTTCTCTCTTTTTCCTTTTCACAGCCCTCTTTCCCTTTTTTTTCGTGGCGAGCACTGGCTCCACGCGACCCAGTCTTTTCTCCTTACGGCACGATATTTCTCCCATAGTAGAGAGATCGATTATCCCTGCAGCTTTTCCTACTCCTCCCCCCTCTTCTTCCCCCTCTACCGCTTACGCCTCCTCGCTTGATCGAACTCCGGGAGGCCTTAGGTCCAATGAGAGTCAAGCCCCAGCCGAAATTTCTGATGTGTCCCTCTTCCTCGAGCTTTCTCCCATACCTCGAGCCCGAGCTTTCTTTTCCTAGCCGCAGGACAAGAGCTGCGAGGGACCCGTCGAGTTTTTTGCGTTCCCCCCATCTCCAAGAGCACGTTTTCCGCGTTGATCATTCTTCTGTGAGAGAAGCCCCCCCTCCCCCTGACACGTGACGCAGAGTGATGTCACGCTCTTCTTCGGAGGAGGGCAAGGAGAGTGAGTTTCCGTTGCGATCTCTTACCCTCTCCCGTTTTTATCGATTTCCGAGTGTCGGCTCCTTTTTCCAGTCGGATATAGCCGTTAGTGGACGAAGTAGTAGAGCCCCTCTCCTACTTCCTGCCCCTTTTTCGCGCCGATACGCCTTCCATGTTTTCGAGTCCTCTTCTGCAGCACGTATAGAAGACTAGTAGATCGTTTCTCCGAAATGCTGTTTTCCCCCGGTTTTTTTGGAGTCTCTTGGGCCGTCGGCGAAATCTTTTCTCGAGTGAAGGAGGGAGCTGAGGCCTTTTCCCCGAAGATAGCGGTCTGCCCTCGGGGAGCCCCCCCGGAGGTCTTGCGATCCTCTTTCCTGGACCTTCCCTGAAGCAGGCTTGGGGAGAAAATTTTTCCCGAAAGATTTTTCCACGTTTTCTCTTAGTCCTCTGATGATTTATTTTCTACGGGGAATCGTAATAGTTCTAAACTGTTTCTTCGAAGCCCAATGACGCCCCCCAGCTGCTGCCGCCATCCCCCTTTTTTCTTCCTGCGGGCCTTTTGTTGCAAGTCCATGTACCCGTTTCCCTTGTGGGAATAAACGGGGGATTGCCCGAAGCGGCCTTTTGTCAGCCGTTCCCACTGCTCTAGGAATCTAGCGTGCGCTGAAAAAGTCCACTCTTTTTTCCTCTGTCCTCCGACCTGGCCGCCCTGTTTCTCCTCCCGTTTTTTTTTTCTGTAGGGATCCTGCTGTCCTTGAGCAAGGTAGAGAGTAAAGAAGATGGGCCCCCCCCTTTCCCTATGCTTGATTCGATCCAGATATTCCGCGAGGAAGAAATTTCTTCCCAACAAAGAGGGCTGGCGCTGCACCCCCCCACAGGGTCTCCGAAAAAAGTGCCCGAAGTTTTACATTGCTTTTCAATTTCTTGCCGAGGTGGTCCAAATCTGGACTCTCCCCCCCGGCCCTAGGGTATGAAGAGGCTTTCCTCCCTTTTCTTGTAGTCTCCCCGGTTACAGTCCCTGCCCCTGACCGTTTTCCCGACACACTTGAGAAGGATGAGAACCTTTTGCTTCCTCTCCATCGGGTCTTCTCCAGGAATGAGCCCAAGCTTTTTATTTTTTCTCTCAGCTCCCCCTAGAGTCATTTTTTAGACTAATAGCAAGCCAGTTCCTCTCGAGAATCAGGAAGCTTCTCTCCCTCCCTTGCCCCCCGTTTTTCGGAGGACCACACGATTACGCCCTCCCCCTTCTTTCTGAGATCGTCCTTGCCCCCATATATAATCTCGAGCACGAGAATGTATGACGTATAGGAGTAGAAAAGCCGGTCAGGACTATCTTCCCGTGATACTTCGTTACTCCCCTTTCCGATATGCAAGATTTCATGATTCCCGGCCCTTTCGAAGCCGCCCAGCATCGGGAGAATTTGGGGGGAGACTCTTCTGGCGCACGCTACTCCGAGCCTTTAGTCTTTAGTTTTTTCCCTGGGCATTGTCCCACAGGTTAGTATCAGCAACACTGTAAAATTCTGATCCCCCCTCTCGTCGCCGACATACTTTTCTTACCGTCTCCCCTTACGTCCGCGCCAGCGTGCATCTATTTGACATGTTTAGGACGACGTTTTTGGGCGTCTCTCATCTTTCGCGCCTTTAACCTCTTCTTTTTTCTCGGTCTTTTATTGAAGGGGGGAAACGCGACCGTGAACGTCCCTAGATTTCGTCTGCTTCAGCTTCATTCTTTCCTTCCTGCTGCTCGTCTTCCTCTTTCTTCTTGAGGATTCTAGCAGACCGAAGAGATTTCGAGTGTTCGTGCCCCTTCATTTGGTCGCGTTTTTTTTTTCCTTATTTTTTTCTCCCTCCGCAAGACATTTTAGGGCTTTCCCCTCGAGAAGAGACTTCCCCCTCCAGAAGAAAGACTTTTCTCGGACGCGAACGGACCGCCGCCCCCCTTTTGTGAGTTCGTACATTTACACTTCATCTTGTTTTCAGCTGGATTACTTAGTTTTCCAGAAGACTTCCAGTTTCTTTTCAGAAGACATCACGCGGTTTACCTTTCCCCTCCCTTAGATTTCCGCTCTGCGTCCCCTCTCTTTCTATGTATAGATCGAAGAACGAAGTTGTATACGGTTAAGGTAGTTGGTGCAACTTTCTCGAACCTTCCCCGGCTGCTTTCTTTTACTCTTTGCTTAACTATAGAAGGGATGGCCCCAACCGCCAGTATTTTTCCTTGTAAGGAGGAGATGCCCTCTTTTGCTTCCGCGGACGGTCTTCCTCTTCCCCCTAGACGTTTCTATAGTTTCCCCCCTTCTCTATCAGGTTTCCGAACCTCGTTACTTTTCCGATACCTCCCTGTTCCCAGTTTAAGGAGGCACCAAGATAGTGTTGTCGGAGCGCGGTGTTCCTTTAGCAGCCCGCTGCTTTGGACACGGCTTCCTTGAGGTCTCTTTTCTAGCCATGTCTTAGTCTCGGTTCCGGTTCACGTAGTCTCCATCAGCGTAAAAAATCGCGTACCTTTGAGCTGTGGTTCTCTCTGACGCGGAGAGAATTCCCTTTCCGGCGATGTTCTTTTTTCTTTCTCTTTTTTCGGACGTCCTGTGGAGATAGATAAGGTATAATAGAGTTTTTTCTTCTACGGAGAAGCCTGGGTGCAGGCTTTCTCTGCACGCGAAGCTTGCTCTTCCTTTTTTCTCTAGTCCGAGCTCTTACCCGCGTGCCTTTTCGAGGAAGTTCAGATACCCAGTAAAGGGTGGACTTCCCGATGATGATAGTTTTCCCTCTCAGGAACCTAGAGTCGGACCACCGGACTTTTCTATGGTCGTTCGGCTTTTGGCGGACCTTTTTTTCCCTTACGCTCCCGGAAAGATGAAAGAGATCGGAGAGAAGTGCTCGTGATTTTGTGAGTATTCCGACGTCTTCTTTAGTTCCCTTCCATTTTCACCCCCCCCCCGGTTGTTTTCTATCTTTTCTTTTAATTTTTCTTCGGAATAAGCATTTTCCAAGCGCCGGTCTAGATAGAGAATCGGCTGGAATCCTTCCTCGAGGAAGTAGACCCCTCGGCCGCCCGCCGACTCTCGTTGCGTTATCTCCTTTTTCCCGTCCCTCGGTCGCGCCTCCACACTCTCTTTTCTTGCCAGTCCCCGATCGACGATCTTTTAGCCATCTAGACCTCATCCGAGTAAGAAATGGTATCGCGTAGATAATACCCGATGCCCAGCGTCTGGTCGGCAAGTCGATTCTCTTTCTTTTCCCCCCCTCGCCGATGCTTTGCCACCCACTCTGAGTAGGCGCCCCTCCCCTCTCGCCAATGCTCCCTTAAGAAGAACTCGAATCCAGGTAGAACCGGATTCGATCGCAGACGGTAAGAGACCATCACGAGCGCCGGTGTCCTATTTTTCCCCCTGTCCTATTTCCAGTCAAGGTCGACTTTTTTCTTTCCTCTTTTTTTCGCCACTCTCCGACTTTCTTCTTACGTCCCCCAGCGCAGCGGGACTCTTAGTAGGGTCCCGATTTTTTCCTCACACCTCTCTTCCCTACACAAATTTTCATCGCCGCACTCCCCCCTCTTCTCCGGCTCTTCCTAGCGATAACAGGATACGCAAAGTGACCTCTCAACCTTCTCAGGACATTGAGAGAGCAGGTCACCCCAGGCTGCGCCTCTGGTTTCTTTCTCCCCCCCTTTTTTTTGTTCTCCGCGCTCCCCCCGTCCAGCCCTTCCTCTTGGCACGCTCCAGCCCTGTCTTGAGACATGAAGCTCTGAAGGTTTCGTCCGTTTCGCGCTTTACCCTTTGTTCTTCCTTTCTCACACCCCCCCTTTCCCTCATCTAACTTTTCGTAGGCTCGACCGTCGGCGAAGACGACTAGAGTGAGAACCCCGCTCTGTCTGGGGAATTAGTTCCCTCCCGTCTGACTCTTGGACTTCCTTTATCGTTCTCGGTTTCCACTGTCGTATTCGAAACGAAGTTGCACTCACTGCAGTCTTTCCGGCATCTGTCTTTTCTCGCAGGATTTTTCCTTGGAGTCTCTCCGGTCTTTTTTTTCGAGAAGGCCCAAACCCACCAGCGCCCCTAAATCGAAGGACTGGCTCGCGTCCTCGTCGCTCTTGCTTTCCTTCTTTCGTCCCCCGCCTGACTCATGCCGCTGAAGCCTTTCCGCTTATGACGACGAACGTGAAGGTCGGTAAGTGTCACATTGCTCGTCCCGACGCCGCCAAGCCTTTTTCTAACGCACCCTTCGCCCTCCCAATTTGAAGACTCCCGCGACGCCTCCGTCGTTTCCCAGTTTCTTGCCATATCCCTGTCTATTTAGGGTCAGACCAGCGATAGGGAGCTCGACGATTTACGTGGATTTCCCTCTCCTTTTGTTTTTTGCCTTACCGGATGTGCGAGACGTATCCACCTGCCGTGTCTCGTCGAAAGGATACGCGTGGAGGCCCTAGGGAATTTCCTGTGCGCCCTCCCGATTTCTCCCCCGCTCAGAGTCGATTCCCTCGAGGTCAAGCGGACTCATTCCCCGAGGTAACTAGCCGTTGTGCCGACTCTCTAGCCCTCATCCTCGAACTCTCCGGCTTCTCGGGATAGTCAGTCGAGAATACGCCAGAAGATCTACGAAGACATTTCCCCTATTTTTCTTGAAATTCTAAGTGACTTCTTTACGGAAACGCGAAGCGGTCCGGAGGGAGAGGAGGCTGAGATAGAGGAGCGGACTTGAGAGAGGATATAGAATTATTCTTGAGACACTTTCTCTCAACTTCTACCTCTCAGAGATTTCCAGTGTCGTTAGGAATGGGCCTACTTCTGATGATTATTCACCGGGGAGACTCATGTCTCCTTGAGTCCCCCAATAATTCTCCGCTGGACGCAGAGTAGTCAGAATGCATCCACCCGGAACCTGAGGGAATTGCATTATTCTGGTGTGTGTGGCTGCCTTCCTTCCCCTTTCGGTCCCCTTGAGAGCAGGGGTGTTTGCCAGAAATTAGGCGCCCCCCCCTTCCATTTTGGGTCCCCTTTGATTGCCCCCGAAGAGCGCCTAGGTGTTCAGAAAAGAACGTGATAATAGGCTCGATCGCTTCCCCTATCGCCGGATTCCCCGTCTGACAGAGTCCCTGGATAGGATTAAGCTCGAGAGATTTTTCCTCACTCCCCTGTTTGTGATTCTCTCTTGAAAAGCAAGGTAGTTCGGAAAGAAGGAGCCCAGGAAAGTCCGCCCAACCTATACCCCTACCCCGTCCCCTCCTCGCCCCTCCCCCCCCCTACAACCTCCCCCACCCCTAATTAGAATTTAGTATTGCGCAGAAGCGTGCGCTGAAGCCCTGGTCAGGTCTTTCCCCGAGCTCTCCTTTTCCATACCCGGGGATTCCCGCACTTTCACCCGCAGAAATGGATGACCCCCCGCTCCCGTCCTTTCAGGTCTTGTATTTGCCCATCGGGAAGCCTCCTCCGGAAGAACCCGTGTAGAAGAGTGGCCCCAGGAAGCCTTCTCACATCAGCTCCCTGCAGCCTCTTGCCTCAGTTTCTCTAGTTCCCATCCGGTTGCGCCGGTCAGGAAGGCGAAGACACCTCCCTTCTTCGCCCCTCCCCATTAGGCTTGACTTTTTCTCCCCCGCATTTTTCGAAATCATTCCCTCTTTTTAGAAGAACGCCCCTGGGAATGCGGTCCCCAGTCGGGACCCCCCCTATCCTGCTTTTGATATAGTTTTCTTTCAGACTCTCGATTCCTTCGATCTCTCGGCGTATGAAGCGCAGAGACGGTTAAGTGTCGTCTCCCCTCTTTCTTCCTCCTTCTATTTTTTTCTAATTCTTTCCCCCGTTTCTTCCGATTCACCCAGGAGAATCCCTCCACAACGATTCTGTTTCATCTCCGTTCCTCGATCCTGGAGAGGCCGCTAGCGAGTAGAAATTAAGAAGTGCTTAAGGGGGAAGTTCAGTCTGCTGTCACAGAACTTTTCCCTTTTCGAGATTCTCACGGGAGAGGGCCCCTGAAAATGATCGATGGCGGAAAGAGACACTAGAAGTCTCCCCCTTTCCTATTGATTCCTTTCTAGGTACACTTAGAGAGTAGAGCAGAAGTATTCCCAAAAGATTACTTTTTGCCCGATCGGGACCCCCCTTCCCCTATACCTTCCCTACCAGGTAGTCCTCCAGTGTTCCTTCCCTGACAGTCAGTTCCCCAGTAAGCTAGGCCATTCATAGTTGTCTTCTTTTTCTTCTATATGGACTCTTCCCTTTCCCCGCTTTTCAGTAAGATTCGGACTTTCTGTTGACGTACGTAGACTGGTAGCGGGTGGGGAACGTTTTTTTCTCCCGTCCTCCTGTCACGGCTCCCCCTTTCTGGCCCCTCTAAGAATTCTTCGTGTAGGCCTCGAACTCCACGTTTTTCGACGGTGACTGTTCCTCTTTTCCACGTCACTTCACTTTTTTGACTTCCCTGTTCAGAAGTCTCCCCCGGCCGTGATTCCTCCCTCCCTACTTCTCCTCTCCAGAGCTTTCCCTTCGATCTTTTGAGCCTGCGCCGCCGTTCTATGTGGTTCGCATCCTTTCTTTTTATCCGGTTCTGGTCGCCAGTGGTGCACCCCGGTTTGGCGCGGCCTCAAAGTTATTTTCCTTCCGACACCTTTCCCTTAGACCCTACCTGACCGAAGGTTCTTCGGCTTTGTGATGAAGCCCATTCTTTCTGCGGTCTCCCTGACGGAGCTTTGTCGGCGCTCTCCGTGTCCGGTCTCCAGGGCGGTGCTTTTGCATTTCACCTTTTTCTCTAGCCTATTTCTTTTTTAAGTGCGGCCTTTTCCTTTTGGTTTTGCTCTTCAGGTGTTTTCCTCTCGGTCCCGAGTTTCCCAGCTGCGGGAGGACCTGACGTGAAGGGAGTTGCTCCTTTGCCAGGTGCAGTTCCGTAGGAGCCTGAATAAAACTCCGCCCTCAACTTCGGCGGCGCGTCTTGTGTCTCGCGTACCGGCTGACGCAGGGATCTCGTGGG
>Ga0179593_1705444_pt1 | contig 12664 bp, 16 predicted proteins | sample CZODoug2_1_08_16_FD_185931 | JGI IMG/M metagenome (GOLD analysis project Ga0179593, IMG submission 185931) | Vadose zone soil fungal communities from Angelo Coast Range Reserve, California, USA - CZODoug2_1_08_16fungal (PacBio error correction) | ecosystem: Environmental > Terrestrial > Soil >... | reverse complement strand
AGGCACTGCGGTGTGATCAATTCTCTTCCGCAGCTTTTCCCGAGCTTTTCTCCTCGAAACCTGACGTCACGTTTGGTTCCTTCAGGCAGATCGATTCGGAGTGGACCTGTAATAACAAGCGATGATACTTATTACCCTTTCACATTGAGGTCTCCCCATTCTGCTTTCCTTTTTGCCTCCCTTTTCTTCTGGGCTCCAGGAGGGCTTGATTTAGTTAGAGCTCAATCGATCCCTTCAGAAAAATCTCCCCTCAACCACCCTTTGCTCCCCCCCCCTTTTTCGTTGAAACCCTGTATGATGCCGACTTCACTTTCAAGTTCCAATGGTGATTTCTTGTCCCTTGAAGAAGACGCCAATTTCCTTCTCCCTGTATGTCCCCCTTTTCGAATCCCCCTCCACGGTGGATCATGTCATGAATCAGGAAGGAGCAAAGTCGGCTCTCGAGTGGTTTTTTTTTTAAAAGGCGTCGGTCCCCCCTAGCGGCTTTTTTTTTGGGTTTATGAAAATCATCCGACCGGAAGGGATTTTCGAGCGTCTTTTTTATTGTTTTTCCCACACCCCTCCCCTTTGAAACCTACAAGCGCCTCCACATCCGTCGGTACGGTAGAGCTACTCTGACCGCCCTCGCTGACTGCTCTAACTCTTTACGCCCCTGACCTCCAGATCCCCCACTAAGTGAATGTTCCCCCTCCCTACGAGGTGAATCCATATTTCCCTGTCGGCAATGCGATTTTCGTATATACCCCCTTATATACCGCAATGTGTCCGGCATTAGTCTATGTTAACGACGGTTTGTCCCCAAAGGCTCCCTCTGCCCCGTTTCCCTGGCATCAGCCCTCTTGTTATGATATCTCTCCGTTTCTCGCACGAAGACTATGGTCCTTTATGATTCTCGGTCGTTTTGCTTTGAGGCCGTCGGGTGGTCCTTAAAGACGCCTTTCCTTCGCTGAAGACGGTGGTCTAGCTAACAGCGTCTTCATTAATTTCTCTCATGGTGTACGTTCCCTAGTATGAACAACATTTCATCCATGGTGTAGACCTACCTGCTTTTCCAAATTACATGCCCGTTCCCCCTTTTTCAGTGTCCAACCTCCCTAGCCGACCACGGGGTCGGGGAAGCGTTTGAGATTTTGAGGCCGAAGTGTCCCCCACGTCGTCTATGTTTTGCACAGCGTTGGCACTTGTCCCCGAGCGTCTTAAGGCAATCAGTCCTCTCCTTTCGGAGTCCACGATCCCCCAGAAGCTTTCTTCATCCCCTAGTTTCGACACTGCAAAAGTCCTGGGCATTACGTTTTGTCACAAACATCAGTAAGATTTTTTTCGATGGCCCTTTTACTCATTGCCGTGCCTTAGCAAGCTAGGCCTCCCCCCTTAAAATTATTCAAATCGTAGTTCGTGCCCTTCTTTTTTCAACCCTCCCCGTCCCCCGATGGAGGCCTCCTACACAAAGATTCTCCCGGATTTCTCTGACCTGCCTGTCCCTTGAGAGCACCTGCGTGTCCCAACTATTGCCGTAAAGTCCTCTCGAATAGACTCGCTTTTGTAGGTTCCCCTTTGCGAGTTTTCCACACATTTCGGATCTTCCCCGCGGTAATTACCCGTTTTGGCGATTTATTCCCCCTGGCCTTTATCCAATAACCCAATACGAAACTTTGAAGTCTTCCAGCCTTTCTTCCAGCCAGGACATGTTTATCTATATATTTACCTTCCGTGTGTCAGTGATCTCTTTCCCGTGCGATGGATGGCCCGGAGAGAGAAGACCCCCCCCGGTTCGAGATCGCTATCTTGCTGAGGTGGACGGTTCCCGTTGACCAGACCCAGCTTGGGAACGGTTTGGAATGATTTTCTTACGCTTCCTTCTCGTCAATTCGTGAGCGTCCCCCACGTTAAACCGTCGTCGATCATCTCCTGCTGTGAATTGCGAACTTTCAACTCTGTTTCTTCAAGATCCAAACGCTTGGCGCTCCAGGAACGGTTCCTTGCCGTCCGTGCTTTTCCGTCTGCCCCATCGTCGCGGTTACTGACGAGTTGTCTTGTAAAACTTCATCTGCCCGAACGATCCTGGTTGTTTTCTTTCCCCCCGGACTTGCCTAGATGGCGCGATCCGGAGCTAGGACTTCAGTCCGAGTCGGCCATTACAAATCTCTTTCTGATGTTTGAACTCCCGTTTTTCCTCTCTCGTTGAATTTTGTCTGTACTGTCTTTGCATGGGCCCTCCTCTTTTGCCCTCTTTGCATAATAAAGAACCATGGCATGTTAACAGCTCTTCTTGCCCAGTGCAAAAGCGTTTGTCAAGCTTCGTCCTGCGATTTCGTCGAGCCTCCAAGATTACAGTTTTTAAAAGCGTTTTGGCCAGACGCAGACATGTTTTCCCTCATCGACTTCTTTATGGAAATCCTCATTGAAAGGTTGCAACAGAGAGTTCTGAAAACAACATGTAATGGTACCGTTGCAGGACGTTTCACTTCTCTCTCTTCGATTGCGGATTTCCCTCGCATTGCTCCTAAACCACGTATGCGGGTCTTTAGTCTTTCTTCGTCCCACTCCAAGTTTGTACCTCCTCGGCACTTCCAGTCTCCCCCCGTCACTGCGACCTTCTCCTCTGTACTCTGATAGAAGAATTCTAATATCCTTTACAACTCTTGCTTTTCCCCGCTTTTTTTTCCGAGGAAGTATTTTGCTTTTGAAAAGGAGTTAACGATATCCTCTTTTTGCCGTAGGGCGCCATTTCGATTACCCCTGAGAGGGGTACTCCCCATCGCTTATAAGAAATTTCTTCAGCCGTAGAGTCAGTCAGAAGGACAGGCAATGTTAATGATCTTTTGGATTTCTCTCGGTCGGCCAGCGCTCCTTCAGAGTAGCGTAGGGCCCGCAGGATGATGTTTTTAGATTATGTCGTTCTTTTTCCATCGGGGAACCTTCCCTTGCGCTCTCCCGTCTTCTTCTCGATTCGTCGTCAGCCTCAGGAGGGACCCCTTTCCTGGATCCCTTTTACCATCCGCGAGCGCCGATTTCGGATTTCACCTTTTCAGTGAATATTACCTCACTACGTCCAGGGAAATGTTGGAGGAAATTGCGGGTTTCCCTTTGGCTTTTCGTCCTTCAGATCATTTCCCTGTTGATTCGGTATCATACAGGAAAGTAAACCGTACCTTCAGTTGCCGACTCTAGCACCCCCGGTCCTCTCCGGTTCAGGCATTAGTGGTTCCTCTTGCATTCGTCGTAGCCCTAACATACCCCTACCTTCGACCCCGTTTGGTACAGTTTTTGCCCTTTGCAAGCACCGGTCTTTTTTCGCGAAGGCGACTGGTTGTTTCTCTCCCTCAATTGACGGTTTCGATCCCTTAGGCCACTCCTCCTTCGACGATCTGCTGAAGATAGCTTCACGCTCCTAAGTTTCCCGACTCCTTTCCTCTCGGTATCTCTTACCAGAGGCTTGACATCTTCTTTAAACCAAAACTGAGTTGATCCCCAACCCGCTTCCTTCTCCCTTCTCTTTCCTCCTCTTGCTCTCGACCTGCGGTTGGTGCCCCATAGTGAAGAAGCTGTTTGAAGAGATACCGAGTTTCTACGTTGAGGAGGACCTTGACGTTCCCCCCTTATTTATAGCTTGTACTCTGCCATGGTCCTCCCCCCCCCTTCGATGATCGACTCGGCGTCAACTGGTCTCTCCAAACCTGTCGGTGACGCCGACCTTGCTGCCTCTCTTACGTTTCCCTCTTTTGAGCGTTCGACTATTGCAAGGCCTGCCATAATTGCCTGACCATTTTTTTCTCGCCACGTTTTCTTTTTTTCTTGAGCAACCTGCGCGTCCTTCCTGTCGGTGCCGTTCATCAGGAAAGGCCTCTTGGTCACGCTGACAGAATCAAATTCCCGTAGACTTGACTTCCTAGGTTGCGGTACTTCCCGCGGAGATTTTTTCCCCTCCTTCCATCCCCCCCTCTTCGCTAGAGTTTCCTGGTAAAGGGATCCCTTTTCGTTTCCCGCCTGATAGCGCTGACGAAGATGACCTTGCCTCCGAACTCCCCTGAGCTCCCTCTTCCTTGCCCAGATAGTCCCCACCAAGAAATAATTCCCCCAAACCTCCAAGAGAAGCTAACAGCCTTAAGGTCTAGAAGAACTCTTCTCCTGGCCTTCTCGTAACCCCCCCTTCCTGAAACAGTGCCTCCCTATCAGTCCTCCTTGCCTGTACCTTCCCTTTCATTGATTTTCCTCTTATCCCCCCCCAGGCGATGTTAGAATCTCTACCCTTTGTATTTATAACGTAAATGCGCTCAGCCCTTCGTCCATATACGACGGTTTCCCCCTTCCCTCCCGAAGACTCAAAAAACCTAGGTTCCACAGAAGTGGGCATCGCTTCTTTCCTGCATATCTCATTTAAGTGCGTTTACTATGGATTCCTGCCTCCTGAAATAAGCCGAAAGTGACTCAGGGCTCTTTCTTGGAGATGCCTGGTTACTTTTTTGCGTCCTGCTTCGCTTCGTGGTTTCGATCATCCAAGCGAGGGCGCCACCGTCCTTCCCCCTCGAGATGTTATGGGGTTGTTCTTCGTCGATTTTGTTTCAGTTTACCTTTTCAACTTTTGTTGAATACGGCTTTCTCAGATAGGCCATTCCTTTTTCCGATATTGCCCAAGCGCGGCGGGAAGCTCTGGAGATGGTTCTTTCTTTTCTTCGCATTCCACTAGGCCAGCAACCTTGGCACTTGCCGAGCGGTTCAGCAAACCTTCCATCAGTTGCTTCTTGTATTCCTTTCGACAACTTGCTTAGTTCAGCACTTAGATCTAGTACTAACAAACTGCACCAGACTTGTCATTTTTTCGTTTTCCCCTCTCCGGGCAGAGCCTCTTTTTCCGACTTCTTGAGAGCAGCCTCTTCGAAAGATAGTCCTCCCCAGGAAATTACTCAAAGGACTACTATTTAGTTCAGCCCAAAGCGTCACCAAGATTTCCTCCGGACCACGATGTGTCCCTTATGGCTCTCCCCATTGCGTGATTCCACGCGTGGCCCTGCGCAGCAAAGCGTTCTCTTCGCCCGAGTCCATACTGACGCTTAGCCCCTCCCTGACGGTTTACATTTGGCCCTCAACTTTATTTTATCTTAAGAGGAATCGCGGTCACACGTCCGTCTTTTTGGCGTTTTTTATGGCCTTCTGACCCTTTCTCTACTCCCGCGATATGACCTAAGGGTGAAAGTCCCCTCGCTTTTATCCACCAGACATGTCTTATCCCCTCTCTCTTTCTCTCATTTTTAGATTTGGCCAAAGCCTCCTTGGATAGAAGGCGGGAAGACCTCCCCCGGGTTCATCAGAAGATAGCCTTTCGAGGCGTTTGCAAGCTTCTTTCCCATCGCCCTTCGGGAACGGTGACAGCCTCCTGCATGAGATTCCCGACCTCAAAATCCTTTAGGGCCCTTGAATAACCTCCGGCGAGGCTATTCTTTTTGAATGGACTCGGGTCATAGCTTTCCCTCCCTTGCCCTTTGGCGGATACATGTTCAGGCATTGCTAAGATCCTTGAGCCTTTGCCGTCGCGATTGATACCCGCTGTTTTGGTCTTGCAACAAATCTCCACGAACATTTCGGAGTGTGCTTCAAATTCATCTCCTCTGTCCTCGGGAAGGCGCTCCTCAAGAAGGAGGACTGTCGGCACACGACAACCTCCTTTTTCCTGCTCGTGGGTGCCCCCCCCCCCTCTCGTTTAGTGTAGGTAGCTCCCCCCTATGCATGCCACGAATCTTCTTGTCGAGCCGCGTGCCCTCGTGGTCCATATTTTTTCCATGCCCACGATTTTTCTTGCCCTGCCACACGCTGTTTGTGCGCCTGCTCTTCCTTCTGACTTGGACACTTTTACCCCTCACTCTCTTTTTCTCTAGGCAGTTGCCCTTCTTGGAAGCCTCTCTTTCAAGCCTTCACTCTTCTCTCCATTGCCTCCCGTTTCCCCCCATGTCTTCCGTCGGAAACACTTTTCATAGAGCGGCCCGATGAGGTCACTGGCCCTCGTCTGCTCGAAACCTCTATCTATTTTTCTTTCCAACCGACGGCCAAAGAAGCGCCCCAGCGACCTTAGGCCTTCCTTGCTCCTCTCCTTTCACTGATCCTTTGGTTTCTTTTTGGGGTTCCTTTATCGAACGGAATCTTCATTCAAAGAAGCTCTGCCACGTCTGTTAACCTGGTTGGTTTGGCTCCCCTGATTTTTTTCTTTTGCCTCTTAAAGATTCTAGAATAGGCCTGCTCGCATTGACGGTAGCCCCGTTTTCCTTTTCAACCCTTTTTTTTTATAAAAGAAAGTCAGTTTATCATTTCCGCGTAAGCTGAGGCAGGACAGTAATGCCCATGATTTTAGGCCACCCCTTCGAGCTCCAGCTCTTTTTCTAGGTAGGAGAGACCTAAGGATGATGGCCGGCGATTGTAGGTTCGATTATGTCGTTTTGATATAGGATTTACGCGAGTCCCAGTCCGGTTAGTTCTCATTATCTTTGTCTCTCTTTATTAAGTCGGGGAAAATTAATCCTGGCCCCCCCCCTAAATCTTCCAGCACTGTCCGGATGCGGGCTGGCACCGGATCGATGATTTTGCTTTTTATTCCCTCACACTATTAAGGTCCGACAAGGTTTTAGAGTATCCTTTTTCTTAGTCTCCCCCCTTCCCCCCATTGTCCCTCTCCGGAAGCTTTTAGGCACGTTTTCAACCCCCTCATTCGAGTTGGATAAAGACGCCTTTTTCCAATTCTCGATCTTGGTCTCATCCCCCCGGCCTTGCCATCCTTCCCCCCGACGCCCCCCATAACAACCCGACTTATCCTTCTCCTTACGAGCCGTGTCCGTTTCCTTTTTTTTTTCCCCCCTGACTGGTTTTTCTTTGACCTCCCCCGGCACGCTAAGCTTCGCTATCGAGTTTCCCTTTCCCACTCATCCGAGTCCCCTCTGTCACCCTTGACCGCCCCTTTCCCCCCAGCAACGTCTCTTCGCAGATAGGTATATCTTCACCCCCTATCTTTGCCATATATTCTGAAAAACCTGAATAAACCCCTCCCTCACTATATCTCTCTTCCTCCTTTGTTGGTGTTTTTCTTTCTTTTTAAGGAGGTTCCCTTCCCCCCCCGGTTTTCAGATAGATGGAACACTCCTCCTGTGAAGAGATACCGTTTCGATAGTTCCTTGAGTCGGTTTAACCTTGACGGTCTCGTTCTTTAGCGGAGCGTCAGTCCTCATTATTTTCCCTTCCCCGTCGATGATTCTTCAAACTTCGCGTGCGTTCCTTTGAGTGTCTCTCAAACATGTCTTTGCTGCTCGCCGACCTTTTTTTGAAGCCCTTTATTCGCTTTTTGGTATTTCTTGTTTTGGCGAAGCGACCCCTTGTACCCAATTCCCCCGCCGGACCTGCTTTTTCCACCCAGTGGTTCTCTCACGTTCCCTTCACACGTTTTTTTCTTTAATCAGGCGAAAGGGACCCTGGTGATGGTCTTGGCTCGACCGTGACGCCAGAAGCCACCAATCTATCTTTCCTTGTCTGGACTTTCCTTTCTCCCCCTCCCGATCCGGGTGCCCATCGAATACGGGAAGGCGCCCCCCCCTCTTCTCTTGCGTGCCGGTATATTTAAAATGGATATTCTTAGGGTCCCGACTGCTTTCCTGAAGCTCCTTTCCGAACCCTTTCCCGTGTGTAGAGTCTCCCTTGGGAGTTCATTGCCACGACTTCCCCCCCCCGTAAATTAGAAACCTACCGCATCATCATTTCTTTTTTCCCGAACTTCTCGCTTTACGCGAGGTCCGCAGCATAAGATCAGTACTTCCGTCCCTTTCGCCAATCTTACGGAATGCTCCCCCTCTTTCTTATACACCTTTCCGAGTTCTCCTATACTTTTTTTGGTATCCACGTCAAGGAGCCCCCCCCCCGGGGGGGGCAGTATATTCCCATTTTTTAAAGCCCCCTGACAGCCAGACTTCTCCTCAAAACCAACCCGGGCCACAGACGGCATCCTTTTAATGATATCGTTCCTTTCGTTTCCCTTTCAGTGATTTTAGGACATAGCTTAGTGCCGAAAACCCGGGCTGTTCTGGGCCTTATGCTTGCCGTCGGTTTTGCGGCAAATTCCTTTTCCTGGTTCTCTCTTAGCCGCTGCAGTCATAACCTACGGCTCGTCGATGAAGGTGGTCTGGCCCCTTTCTTAAGCCCAGTTTTCAGTGTTTTTCCCCTCCTTGAGGCAGCTGTTGCCTACGGCCTGGAAGCCCTCGCCAAAATTGCCTTGCCTTTGACAGCGCGGTGAAGCCTATTTGCTCTTGATTTCTTCATTACACGAGATGTTCCTTTGCAGCAATCTTTTGGCAATTCAAGAGTTTCCTCTTTTCAGGCATCAGTGATTCTTTCCCACCTCTCCTGCTCCCTCCGCTTCTTCGAAATGCGATAGTTTTTTCCCCGCAACGCAACGCGTGTCCCTTAGTGGGTGCTCCCCCACAGCCTTGCTCCTTGATGGCCGCCGCTTTTGTTCATGAGCGCGGACGAATTTCCGCTAGGTCCGCACACGGACCTTTAGGATCCCCCCAACTCTTTGTTCCCTCTTCGTTCCCCCCCCACCTTTCAGAAGATGGAAAGAAGGAACCCCTCTCTTCTCCAGGCGGATCTTCTTCCTGTCAATAGCCCTTCCCCAGAGTTTTATTTTTTTTTGAGCAACTCTTGCTATTCCCCCCTTCACCAAATGCCTAGAATAGCATCGAAGTGCTCAGTCCCTGGCCCCCTCAGCAAATATTTTTATAGGATTCTGATACGCCCCCCCTTGGTCACCGTCCCGTCCTTTTGTCCTTTTTTATTTCGGAAGAACGGCTTTTCTTTTTTTTTCCCCAAAGCGTCTCTATTGACGAACCGGGTGATGGTTCCCCTCTTCGATCCCATTCCCCTGTCTTTCCTCATCCTTTTTTGAGAGATATGAAAAGACATGTTCCTGGCTGGATAGACTTAGTAAGAAATTAGTCACGGTTTTCCTTCATACCTCCTTCTCTCTGAGGGTTGACCCTAGATTGACAAAACGCCAGTTCCCTTCACGTTATTACGTGTTTTCCCTCTCCCGAGAAACATAATTTGTCCCTTTTCCGGTACAAACAATATCTTCCTGACTTCTCTAGTAAGGTTGAATTTCAGGGGCGTCTAGCACGATGATGCAGAACGATGAACTGTTTTGTGGTTTCTTTTTGGATCCCTCCTGACTTTCCTCTCTCAGGGAGAACCCCGTGTGAAGTTTATGAATTCCCTCTTCTCTGTTGAATAGGCTTTTATCCCCCCCCCACGAAACCTCCCACCCCCCACCCCCGAATCGGCCTGTGATCATAAATTTACTTTTTTTTCCCTAGCTGCGACTAGAGTCGCTCATTTCTCCTAATTTCCTTCCACCTTCCCCTTTGGGTGCGAGTTTCAAAAGTAATCCCCTCTTCAGGTATTTTAGCTTGCCTTTCTGAAAGAAGTTCGCGCAATCCCCCCCCCCCGTTCGTTCGGCTCCCTTCATTGAAGCAATGATGGCCTTTTTACACCTGAGAGCCCTTGCAAGGACCACGTCCTGTTGCTTTCCCTTCTTTTCAGTTCCTCAGAGACTCCCCCATATAAAGCGATCCCCCTCCTCGCCTTGGCAATATCGGCCCCGAACTTTTCCCATCTTTCCTTCCCATTTTCTTTTCCCTTTTTTTTTTTTGGGGGTACCCTTGGAAATTCCTTCCAAAAGCTCTTCCTAGTGATTTAAACCCTTTTCTCCCTAGGCCTTCCCCCCCATTAATCTCTCTGCCCCTGGGAATGCGCCTCTTTCTGCTCGTAACCAAACGTCCCCCTTTCGCAGGCCTTCAACTCCGGCCCCCTCCCTCTCCCTCCAAGAGCCCGGAATTACAGCTTCTTCCCCCTTCACTGCGATCTCCCTGGAGACATTCGTTCTTTTCTTATCTAACGGACTTCTTTCCATTCCACCCCCCCTTCTCACGTATGTGCACCTTTCGGTGGTTTGGAGCCTCGGCAGTCTTTGCTCTTTTGCCACCTTCTTTATGCCTGCTCCCTTTATCCCCTTGGTATATATAAGTCCCCCATCTGCCCTTTCTCGGGGTATCGGAAAGTCATTTCTTCGCTTAAGAGGAGCCTATCTCGTACTGATTTTCACTTCTTCCTGAGGGTTTTCCGTCTTTCAAGGCAAGAATTGGAGTCCCTTTTTCTTGCTGACTTAGCCTGGTCTCTGCTGCGATTGTTTTTTTCTGATGGCTTTTTTTCTCGGTTTTCACGTTTTTCCCCCCCCCCAATTGAGATCTACAGCACTCGTTAGAGGACTTCTCTCTCTTAGTTAGGATTTATACTTCGGGAAAACATAATTTCTTTATTTTCCCTCCCGAGCTCCTACCTTTTTAAGGATGGGGAGCTGTGCAACCCCCCGGATCGTTCTTTTCCCTCCCTCCCCTATTACGTCAGAGGGTCTAGCTTTGACCATGGCTTCTTCACCGGTAGCCCCTTCCCTCTTAATCACCCCTTTTCCCTTCTCGTCTCGCCCGTTTTTTCAAAAGACCTACCGTTGCTCAAAGACGGCATCCCCCCTGGTTGTGGAGAGCATTTCGTCCGTTTCCGGCATTTCCTCCTCAAACCTTCCTTCCGCCGGAAGCCTAGGTTTCTGCAAGCACGGTCCCTTTCGCAGCGACAGGTTTGGTCCCCATTGACGGCAACGTCGAAGATTTCTTCATCGGACTTACCTGGCCACTACCGTTGAATCCCTTTTAACGACCGGGAACAGTTCTTTTCCGACCGAAAAGACAGCTTTTCCCCCCCGATGCTTCCCTCCCGAGTGATCCCCCCCACCTCCCCCAAATATAATATATATTTCCTCCCCGTTGTTGTTGATGAGTCTTCTTAATCTTCCTGGGTTGTATCAACTAACGTTTTGCTCTTCTTCCTCTCCTGGTTGTGAAGCCTTTCTAGACTTTTCACCTTGTGACCCTTTTTCCACGGTAGTTCTAGCTCTCCTCCCTCAGATAGAGAGGAGGATGGGTTCCTTCACCCCTATGTAGAAGCTTAGCATCATTGCGGTATATCCCCCTTTCGGGACCTTCCCCCGTGCTTTCCTCCCCCTTCCTTTAAGGATAAGGATATTTTTTATGTCGTTAGAGTCCTTTTCTCTTAATTTCATGCAGGAAAATAATGCGTAACCCTTCCTCCACCAGTGGATCCTCCCCCGAGAATTTTTTGAACCTGCATCTTTTATGACGACATCCGAAATTCCCCTTTTGATGTATTTGGCCCTAAGCCTAGACGTCTGGACTTTTAATATTCAATGAAAATACTTTCCGGTGCCGCTAACGTCCCTTAATTCCCCTTTAGGCCTGAGTGCCCTTTAATCCAATCCTTTTAGGTAGGGTCCCCCCCCCTCGCGCCCGATCTTCCCCTCCCGCCCCGGAAAGTATGGTTCTCTCAAATGGGGTTACTTGCCCTCTGGCAAAACCACCACGACATACTGCCCCCTAACACAAGAGCCGCAAATTTTCCCGTGTTCTTAGCCATCGTTTTCTGCCAAATTCCCGCTAAGGTACGAAACGTTCCTCAACTCTCATTGTCCTTTCCCCTTCCTCGGAATGATCCCATTTATACACCTCGGCAATGCTCGTCTTCTTTCCCCCTATAGGGGTATATACAGTCACTCTCCTTGCCTAGTCTATTTCACGACGGTGGTTCAAACCATTCAAGCAACCTTACTGCCGCTCCACCCCCCCCCCCTTTTCAACAGCCTTCTTCATGATATTCCTTCCTTCCGATAACGAAGACCTATGTCTCCTCTCGCAGTGACGGACATCCTTTTCTTAAGGGCGCGTTCTGGCGATGCTTTTTCCGTTTCGTGGTTTTCCCCTTTCCCTCCTACTGCCATCCCCCTTTTGAAGCCCCAATCGAGGGCGCAGTCCTCTTTCCCTCCCGAGCGAATGGTGTCCGGCCTCCGTCCCGTCAAAATGGAACCTTCCTCCTCTTCCCTCACTCGAGCCGCCTCCTACGGCTTGAAAGCCCTTCGGAAATCTTTCCTTCTTTTCCTATATTGCCAGAGCGTCGGTTCCCTCTGCGTCTGATGGTGATTTATTTCCTTTCGCATTTCTCTCTGTTTTCCTGAGGCAAGCCCAGGTGTGCACTTCCTTCACGCTCGTTTCACAGGGCCTCAAGCTAATTCTGGGATGGGCCCACTCGAGTGTTTCCTGTTCTTCCTCCTTTGCAGATTCCTCTCTTCCACTTCCTGAAACTGATCGGGCATTCTTTCTCTTCACCCACGACCAGGTCTAAGCTTTTGTCGAGGCCGACGTTTCCCCCAGTAGGCAAGCCCCCCTTAAATTTATTTCTAACCCGGACTATTCTGTTCGTGGCAGCTCTTTTTCAAGGACCACCCCGATTCTCACTTCACAACTCTTTTCTAAGGAGGATATTGCATGAATGTCCTCTCTCCCCCCCGGTGGATGCGGGCGCCTTCAATCCTTTTCTCTTCGCCAAGAGCACTCCCCTATCAGCCCTTTCCTCCGGATTTAACGTTCGGGGTGACAGTCACGCCCTTCTTTCTCTTTCTCTTCATCGAAATACGCGGTCACGTCCGCTTTTCTTTTCTTGTCCCAACGGTGCGACCCTTTAGGCGAGCTGATCGACCTGTGCGAAGTTTCCTTTCTCCAGGACAGAGAAA
>Ga0179593_1627671_pt1 | contig 12664 bp, 11 predicted proteins | sample CZODoug2_1_08_16_FD_185931 | JGI IMG/M metagenome (GOLD analysis project Ga0179593, IMG submission 185931) | Vadose zone soil fungal communities from Angelo Coast Range Reserve, California, USA - CZODoug2_1_08_16fungal (PacBio error correction) | ecosystem: Environmental > Terrestrial > Soil >... | reverse complement strand
CAGACCTCCGTGAATTGTCTCGTACATCTCCCTTTTGCCTGTCTTCGACTGCGTTACCGCAACTTGCCTCGGCTCTTCACAAACGGGGAATTCCATGTAATTGGCGAGATTTTCCAGTCATCGTTCTTTTTCTTCGAAACGCTTTTTCCGAGGGTGTTCCCCCGAATTTTCGACTTGAAACCCTTTATTGTTTTTCCATTTGAACAAGATCTTTTTTCACCTTCTCCTTGTGGCGGCCCGATTTTTCTTGGTACGTTTGGGTCGCGCCGGCTCCTTGTATGAGATAGAACTTGCGCAATTGATTTAAGTGGGTCGTGAAGCTCCTTTTTTTTTGGTCAATCCTCGGCCTTGTTCGTGACCTAAAGCACTCGGTTCATACTCGTTTTTCGGGGCTTCCCGTTTTCCACGTGGAGTTCGTGCAGAAAAGATGTTCAAAGACGCCAGGCTTCCCGTTCCGGCGTCCTCAGCGGGCACTTCCGCAGTGTGAGACGCACTTTCCCTATCAAACCAATTTTTAACGCCTGAAACTCGATCCCCACACCTGGGAGGAACGAGTAGTAAGGCGACGCGCCTTGAAATGCCCCCGCGATCGTGCCAACAACTTCCAGGCAAAGCAATGTTGTGCTCCCTAGGCTTTCGATTTCGCAAACCGGCGAACGCGAATTTTCTTCTTTTCTGGACTGTTCTAACTGACCGCCCGAGGTCAGGGGAAACGACCGGCCGTGCTGGATTTACGAGAATGGGTTCTTCTGTCTACGATGGATAACTCCCCTTCTCCCGCTTTTGACTCTGACCCTTTTCGGTTCCTTCAGCTGTGGCGCTCGTTAGTTGATCCGGACCAGGTTTACCCAAACAACGCCGGATTCGGGCAAGGCTCCCTTTGATTTCACACTTTCGATTTGCTTTCGCCAATCACCCATCTTTTCAACCTGAATGCCAATCCGCTACATCCCCCTAAGACTCTTCTGGTCTGAATATCCCCCGGTGGAGGCCCAGGGATTGTTATGCGTCGTGCTTTGGCTCGATCACGAATCCACTGTTCTTAGTGGCGATTCTTGGCAGCACCCAACACTCATTTCTTCAACGCGCATCTTTTTTTCCGCTTTCTTCAAAAAATTAATCTTTCCTTTTTTTGTGAGAGAATTATTTTTTAGCATGTTTTGGTTGCGTTTGTCCCTTCGTGTGTGTGAATGGAATCGCCCCTCTCGCTTTTTCTTGATCGCGTTCCTTGAAATTTCCCCTTACTCAATGCTCCCTTGTCTTTATAGGTTCGGTCGCGGATTCCCGGCATGGTTCGTGATTTGCGTAATGAGCAGATTCCACCCTCCGGGTTCGACAGTTCCCCCGCGACTTTTTCCCTTGCTACTCCGCTATAGTATTTTGCCCCCCGTCCTCGGTGGGTCTTCACCCTGAGAGCGCCCATTGTACATAACACCTTCCATCAAGTCAACATTCGCGACTTGTTCCAGCGGTCCCCCAGACTAATCCCTCGCCCTGCCGGCAAACAGTCGTTTCTTTTCTTTTTTTGCAATTCCTCGGGATTAGCTGGTCGAGCTCTCTGTTACTTTAATCGCAGACACAGCATTATCCTTTCCGCTCTCCCTCGCATTGATGGCCTTCCGGCATTTTGCCGCACCGATCTTTGGCCGGTCTTTTCGCTTCGATGAAGATATCTTGCTCACGAGCGAGGGAGTTTTGCGGCGGCTTCGTTTGTGCCCGTCTTTTCGCGGGATCACGATGAGTCTTTTTCCCTTTTCTGCACGGGACGCTCATTCCCATTTTTTCCCGCCCAACATCGGTTTCCCCTTGAACCGATTTTCCCCTTTCCCGTCCGAAACCTTCCTGTATATGACCCTTTTGCCCCCCTCCCCGCAAGCCAAGTCCTTCGTCGTTGAAAGCATTGTGCATTGGACTCCGAGTGCCGTAGCCAGCCAAGGCAAGGTCCTCCCCCCGTGTGAAAGTCCCCCCCCCTTTTGCTTTGTCCGAATGGGAAACGTGCAGAATTTTTGAACACTGTCCGTGGCACTTTTGAGCCTTGCGAGACTACGATTTCAGATCTTCTCTACAGGTTTACAAGTAACCCAACTTCCTTTTCTTTAATCCACTTTGGGGATGCACCGCTGCACTTGCTATCGACGCAACCCCACATAGCGCTTTTCAATTGACTCTTACTCAACTCTCCCCCTTTCGAGCACCCTGATCGGGCTGATCTAACTACCCTTCTACGTTGTGTTGTGATGAGATTTCCTTTGTTGAGAGTAGGGCCTGCGGCTTTTTATGCCCCCTTTCTCCAGCGTTTGGAGTTCGCTAGTGTGCCAAAGACCCCCCTTTCCTTCCCCCCCGTATCCCCCCCCCGTTTTTTTTTTTTTCCCTTCTGTCGTGGAGTGATTTGTTCCCTTGAATCTCGAAAGCTTTCCCACCTTGTCCGCGGATGTGCAGCGATCTCTAACATTTGCATGGGCATTCCTGCTGACCGGCTTTGAAACTTCCACCCGGGACTGGTGCGCTGTTTTATAACGGCGGGCGTCGATCCACCTTACCCTCACATTGGCAGTTTTCCCCCGTCCATGCGCAATATGGTTCCTTGCCGGATGGTATCAGTCCGGTTTTCTTTGCTAAACTCTGCCCTTTTCGGACTGGAATTCACCATCGGTTCACTCGCCGCCTCTACCGCTCTTCTGAACCACCTTGGCGCGGTCAAGTGCATCCGAACCTCTTTAAAAAAGACTTCGTGATCCGGGCGGTGCGTTATCGGGCAACCCATCCTCCTTGGACTCCTTCCCCCCCCCCCTCTCTCGGGGAACCTGATTCTTCACAGAGAAATACCCACCTGTTTCGTCGATTTACGTCGCGTATCCCGACCTTGACCTCCACCAATTTTTTTGGGGGCTGGGGGGGGGCTGCCTTTCAAAGCGGGAAAAGGCAAGCTTTGTTGCTTCTAGACGCCCCCGCTCGACCCATTTCCACCCTGCATACTAACGACGCCACGTCTATTGCAAAATTTCGCTACCTCCGCCCCGGCGGGAAGTGCTAGTCGTCTGTTCATTTGAACTCCTCTCTTGCGCTTACTTGCGCGACCCTGTTTTACGGTTGCCCCCCGCTGGGATACCGTTTAGGAACACGCTTGACCAAGGCTTTTTTCCCAAAGACTCTCTCTTTAGCGGCCCACTTGCCCTTCTCTCTCCCCCCTCGGTGACTTTTTCGGCTCTCGCCAATCATGAAACCTTGTACCCCAATCCGCTCGACACGCCCCTTTAAGTTATCTCCCACTGTTGGTCTGCGTTGTACTGATCGGCTGTTCTCGCGCTAACGAAAATCATAGTGGCCTTCCCGTCTTTGCACAACACGGACCTAAGGGCCTGCTTTCGTTTTTTGACCCCGCTTCCTGCCCCAAATTCTCTCCTCCTCCTTTTGTTGTTTGTTTTCTAGTTTCTCTCATCAGCGTTTCCGGCGCCAATGGCTCATCTCGGTGTTGTTGGGCGGTTGAATCCCCTGTTGATTTCTTTTCCTCGCGCTGCATTCATCCTTCACCCATCCCTCCCGTTGGAGTCGATTTTCGTTTGCGGTTGCTGTAGGATGTTGTTCGCGTATTTCAGATGAGGTGATTGGCCCCAGAAGGCCTGACCCGTCGTGGTTCCCTTCCCGCCGCAGTGCTCGTTCCGCGATCGCGTTTTTGACTTCCCCTCCCCGGTCCCGTCCTAGTTTTCAACAGGTGAAAGATCCTGAAGTTACAATCAACAATGATCGCCCAGCAGTTTGGCAAAAATTTTCATCGCCTTGTTCATCGGAAAGACTGACCAACATTCTTAACTCGGAACTGAAAAACTCGACCGTCTTTAATTTCACTTCTCTTTCTCTCGTTAGATACGGCTTGCGAGTTTCTATAGTTACTTCGCCAGCTTTTGCACCGAACTTGCCTATTATCTCGTTGACCGCCATCTCATGACCCCAGGTCGTTTTATACTTTTCGCCTCGCTCTATTTGCAACGTGTTTGTCTCGATTCTTTATGCCCTAGCTATTTCCCCTTTCGGCTCAACGTCTTCTTCTTTTTTCCCGTCTTAACAGTTTTCTCCACGACTGCGTACGGTCTTCCTTGTTCTGTCAAGGGACGCGCCACCTGGACCCGTCAATGACCGAGCTGCGAAGTTCCTCGAACTTTTGAGACTGTCCCTTGAACATTCCTCGTCATTCGCAATCCATGCCTGATTTTTAATGCCAAGCTATTCTGCCTTTTTGCGCTCAGCATTGCCCTTTGGTTGCCTTGTCGGACTCCGAGCGCCCTCAGACCACAGCACCTTTGCCCCGTCCGCTGTGACTCCCGGCGCGTGTCCGAATGTGTGAACATGCCCCTTTTTCGCGACCTTCCGCTGAAAATCCCGTTCCCAAAGGTTTCTACTTTGCGATCTACGAAGTAGAATTCCTCCCCCCTCCCTCGCCGCCCAATGTACCCTTTGGGGATCAGTCCACGATCCGCGGCACTTTTTTACAGTCCATCGAGAATAAACAACCTCTGCAGATTGAAAGGAGATTGGCCGCTCACCACAACCGCTTCCTGCTGACTCTTTCTGTACACTTTTCCCCTCCTTTTTTGGGGATATCAGCGCGTATCCTGTCGAAATTGGATTCTTCTCTTTCCTCTACCCCCTGTTTCACTTCCTGCTGTGGGCGATATGCTTACCAATGCCATGCCCGTCTGTTTCGGATCCGGGAATTCCATTTAATGGTTTTTAGGATTTTGAAACTCCGCGACTCGACTTCTCCGAACCGATGCAAACTGGCCTCTTTGCCGCTGCTTACGAAAAGATCCTTCCCATTCTCACAAGGCTCTCTTCGGTACGTGGATGATGGTTTTCCCGGCCTGAAGCCTCCCCTCAGCAACCATGCCCTGCGCTCTTTCCTTCATGACTATCTTCTTGGACTTGGACGTAGTGAGACCTTTTGGTTTTTCTCTCCCTGTTGGAGAACTTCATCCCTCCGGTTTTCATTCGCCTTGTCGTCCCAGCTAGGGATGAAAATCCTGGCGCGTCGGGCAGAGGGCCACACTCCGAGTCTTATCCCTTTCGTAATGAGAGTGAATCTGACTCCTCCGTGAGACCCTACCTTTTTCCCCGCGGCTACCCCCACTCGCCCGAAACTGGGAAACGGAGACGGCGCGCGACCTTCCATCCCGTCCTCTGCTGAATCCCCCCCCCCGAAGGCATGATTTTTTGCTGCTTTTCGGGCCGCAAGCGTTTTTCAGGACCCGCCTCCTGCACAGCCGCTGATGAATCCAAGTTTACGCGTCCTCTTTTCCTTCCGAGTCTTCGCGCCATGTGTTCGTTTTCCTTTGACACCCAGATGAGATTTGGTTTGCGCTTGCATACGGTTTGTCAGCTGTTTTGCTCCCCCCTCGGTCGGACACCATTCGTGACCACGTTTTCAAACACCGGAAATTCTTTTTCGCTGGCAAACGGGTTCACCCGCGAATTAGACACATTGCTATTGATTTTCCCCCCGATTTTGCTCTTGGCCCTACCCATCTGCAATCCCCCCGCTACCGGAACCTCTCTGGTCCCCTCATCTCAACGGTGGCGACCATGGTCTTGTGCGGAGCTCTTCTTGAAACTTTCCAAACTGATTCGTTTTCCCCTTTTCTCAAAACGATCTTCTCAAGAGACGTTTTGTGCGCGGAATTCCCCGCTGTTTTTTTCAAAATTTCCTTTTTCCCCCCCTTCTTTGAGTGTTCGTGCTAGAGTTAGATTTTTTGCCTCAGCGGTTTGCAATTTTCTTGATCTCGGTGGTGTGCGGCGGTCTCCGCCCCCAGCTCAGTTTTTACGCGGCGATTAGTCCCCCCTTCCCTGGCCCCCCGTTTTTATTTCCCTGTTCTGTACGGTAGCGGATGGACGTTTCATTTTTTCAGATGCTTGTGCGTTCGCCAGCTAGCTCGCCATCCCCCGAGGGTCGCTTTCAGTGTCCTTTTTGGTTGTATAGTTCTTTTTTTGAAAAGCGTTCCCTCTGAGTGGCGTCACTTTCTTTTCATTTCTCAATCAGAAAACTATGAGCCGGAAGTTCAAATTTTGAATCCTCGATCCATTTTCGCTCAAACTCTTAGCGGAAACGGAACCCGTAAAACTTGACCTTAGTTCGGCTTTCTTTTTCTATAGGCCCCGATCAAGGATCGTTGCTACTTGCGCATCGTGACTACATTTTGACTTTTCCTCTTTCATCGTTTTTCTTTTTTTTTTTAACGGGTCTGATCCCGCGCGCCTTATCTTGAATCTCTTCGGTTCGGTTCTTAGTTTCCTCAGATTAGATCTTCTTCCTCTTCGAGGAGTGCGTCTCCGGAGATTTCTCTTACCGCCGGGTATCCCGCCCGCGACGGTCTTTTTGTTTATGCCCGGTAATGGAAACGGTAGCTATTCTGCTCTGAACGATGATTACTTTCCATCCCTACCTTAGAGTCATGGCACCATTGATTCTTCCTCCACGGCAAGCCCCTATATTGCGCATGTCGTTGCTATCAACCCAATTGTTGGTTTGATGCCTTGGCTGGACTCCTTTATCTTTCTCCCGAACAAGCATGTTCATCCGCTTGCAAAAGCTGCTGTCGCGTTTTTAAACGTGCACTTTTTGCAGACGTCCTGCTCGGACAAGTTTTTCATTTTTCCTAACCGAATCTTTCTCCGATGTCTCTCCATTGACCCTTGGGGTATCAGTGACGAGCGGCCTTTTTAGTTTAAGACAGAAGACGCACCACCCTTCGAGTCCTTTTAGCTTGAGCAGACTATCGCCTCCAATTGAGAAGGATGATTATTTTTACCGTTGTTGTTGTTTCTTGAGATCGCCGGCCTCGCTCCTTTTTTTTCGGCGTGGACCGCTCAAGCCCTTTCCCTCCCGCCCGATGGGTGGGGGTTTTTTTAAACTAGCAAATGCCTGACTCACCCCACCCAGTGAGGCGAGGCAAATGTCTCCTAATTCAGTAGCCTCTCCTTCCTTTCACTGCCCCGGTGTTTTTTCTGAAAAATCCGGGTCCATTCGACACGGCGTTTTCTCATTTTGCAACCTCCTTAATTTGGTGGGGAACCTTGCTTGGTGGCTAAGGCCTCCTTCTCCCAGAGCAGGAATTACCCCCATTGGTTAAACCTGCATCTCACCTGCTTGCCATTGCGTTGCAGTCGTCAGAGACGGCAGTTTGCCTCCCTCTGCCCCCGGTTGTGGTTTCTGGTGGGATGGTCACCAGGTTACCCCACTTTTTCCGCGGCCGTGTTATAGGAGTTTGCTGCTTTTTACTGGCGCGGAACTGTCCGTGCCCAGTTCTGATCCGGCGCGTAAGATCTGAAAACCAGCAGCCGGTTCCTTTCCCCCGCTAGGGAAACCGTTTCATCTGCACTATCCCGTCCACCCCTTTTCTTACCTTCCTCGCGAGTAACCGGGACCTTTTCGACGGAAATTGGGCCACCGTTTTGGGCTGCCCCCAAAGCCGGAACAAGGAAAATCCCAATGCCTTCTGAAAGACCCCTGCGCTCCCTATTCTTGTTTTTCTCTCCCCACCCCGAGGTCCTTGACAAACTCCCCCTTTCATAGTTTACGGACGGTTCGTTTTGCGCCTTTTTCGTAGGGAGGTCCGAAAGGCTCTTTCCCCTTCTGCGCTGACGTGTTTTCTATTGCTCCTTTTTCCTGCGATTTTTCCCTTTGCCTTTTTTCCTTTCAGGTGCTTTTAAAAAGAGAGCGATTATCGCGCCCGCCCCCATCGTCCCTTCGGTGATTTGACCCCGTTTTTTACAACTTAACAGTCCAATAGCCCCCGCCCGACATTACCACCCTTCCTCACCTTTGCGAATCTTCTCTTTTGTCCCCGGTTGCTGTCTGCCTTTCCTCTCCCCTCACAATCAAACTGAATCTTTTGCGCCCAGTCTGGGCACACCCCGCCTCTTTGCCCTGTTTCTTTCTTTTCAACGCTGCTGCAAAATTTTCTCTCTACTCTTAACTCAGTGTTTTTCTCTTTTTTTCCTCCCTGGTTTCGGCGCCCCATTCTGCGCGTTGTTTTTCTCCTTATCAGTTGTTTTTTAATCCCCCCCCCACTAGATCAGTTAGTTTTTCTTATCCCCTTGAGAAAATCCAGTAACCCCTTGTCGTTTTCTTCTTTTTCGTTTTCGCAAGAGGTTCTGTATCCTCGGTTGTCCCCTTGCAAATAGATGGATTTTTGTGCGCGCAGAGAAGATAGAAAACGCTGGTGTTCCCCCCCTCCGTCTTAAGTGGAATGATCCCGTTTTCCTTTTTTCCCAAGCACCTTTTTCCCTGCTTTCCCATCACTTCCCATCCCCCCCCGTTTACCCGAGTTGACCCGGCCCCCCCTAACCGTTGTCACAAGCTTACGTTCTTCCATCTTCTACCCAGCCGAAAACCATCGTCCGATTCCTTCCAACAGTACGTCTAAAACTTCCTCTGCACTTCCTTTTGCGTCCAAATAATAGGATATAGCCTTTGCATCATCCCCCACTGCCTTTCCTTCTTCCCTCCCGCTTGATAAAGTTAGTCTCACGCCTTCCCTTCCCTCCGCCCAGGGTGTGGTCGGTCCTTTCGATGCAAGTGCTCGGTGCACCTCTCGCTTGTCTTCGTTCCTCCGGCTGCTTTCTTTGCTCCCCCTTAAGCGCGATCCCCGGCCTGACGTTATACCAGCGGTTTTTTCTGGACGCGCCATTGGCACGTCTGCTGCTCTAACCGCGGCGCCCGATGCACTCATTGATGACCTTTCTCACACCTTTCCTTTCAGAGAAAACGCCCCCTGCTTCCTTTTTTGGCCTTACCAGGGAACCAGTATTTTATGTTCTTTTTTTTCTCTTCCATCCATTGAATGTTTTGCCTTCTAAGAAGTTCCTTCTACAGTACCGTCTTTTGGACGACAAATACATTTCCCTTTCCCAATGAGCCATATCACGTCCTGAACTTTTTTTGCGTTCCCCTTGGGCCATTTCCCTTTCGGTTTTCTGCCTTTTCCGTAGAGTGCTCTCCACTCATAGCAACCAGCGATTACTGGGTCCCTTTTCACCCTTTAGCGCTTACCCCTTTTGTGACTTTCACCGCCGACCCCCCTCTTGATTCGGTAGGAGCGATAATCATCTAATTTTCCGCCACTTCGGCCCTTCTTCATCTATCTTCTACTCTTTTTTTCCAGAGAGCTTCTGGATTCGTTGCTCTTCCCCCTTGGCTGACGGGGCTCCCAGATCTCCGTCATCCGATGTGTTGCTTATTGCTGAGAATTTCCAACTTTCGCGGCTAGTGCAAGAACCCTGGGAATTTGAGGGACTGCTTGTGACAGAGCGTTGTCCTCTTTCAGTTCTCCTCCCGCTCAAATTTGCGACGGCATTATCTCGTTTTAACCAGGTTTCCCGCGGCCTTTACTTTCCCATCCATGTTTTCCTTTTCTTGGTCTTGGGCTCAGGCTTCCGGATTCAGCAAGTCCACCAGCAACTTTCTTTTTCTCACCGACCGCTGAAATACTGGCCTCTTCTTGGACTTGTGTCCTCCTCAGCAGTTTTTGAGTTCTCTGATTTACGTTTCCTTTTTACGTTTCATCCCAATCGGTCCCCTATGTGACGCATGGTCTTTTTCTTTTCCCCTTTCCTCTTTTTCCCCTGTCATCCCCTCTGGGGAAGGATTACGTTCCTCTCCGTAGTACCGGCGCTTAAACCATGGAAGTTGCACTCCTCCCTTTCTACCCGCATAAATCGTCTGGGCTAAAGACCTTCCCCCTCGCCGGACCTCGACCTCCCACCCCCCTGGGAGGCAATGATCCCTCTCCCTTTTCTCCGGACTTTTTTTCTTCACGATGCTCCCACCAAAGGCCCCTTCATGGTGAGCTCTTGTGTGGTCGATTCCTCCCCCATCTCCCCTACTTGATCTGGCGCCTATCCCTCTGAATCCACTTATTTCGCCAAGTCCCTTTCTTCCTTTTCCGTTCCGGGGTGATTCGTTGAATCTGGGTTCTTTCTTCCTGATGATCCCCTGCGATTCGCTTTTCTCTGCGCGGTAATTGTCTTTTCCCATTTTGGTGCGGCGCTTTTTTTTGTTCCCTTTAATTTTTTTTCCCTTGCCGACCCTTTTTTTCACAACATATATAGGATCGGCCCCCCTTAATTCTTCGAACCTACGGTTTCCCTCCCTTTGCACTCACCTCTTGAACCTTTGACAGTCCATCCGATTCACTGTTCCCCTGCGAACTCCCCCGTGAGCCATTTTCTTGTTACTGCTGCTTACGCTCCGATACGACACTGTCTTGTCTTCTTCTTTCAGAACCCGCGGCCACCCTTAGAAGGGGCTACGGAAACGTGCTGCACCCCTCCCTCCTTTTTTATCTCCTTCCTCCCTCTTTTTTTTGTGATTGATTAGAGTGTTTGCCCGTTTTTCCCCTCCATGGCTGCCCTTTGTTGAATTTTTTTTTTTTCCCCCCGGGATCGAATATTTTTTTTTGATTTCGCGAGTCTCCTTTTCAACTCCATGGCTCCCCCCCCTTGCTCGTTCGACATAGGTGTTTCGCTTTCTTTATTTTTAAGTTTCATCTATAATCAGTCTTTTTATCTTCTTTTCTCCGCAGATCGCCTAACCCGATTTTTGTCGAGTCAGAAGTTGCCCTTTTTTTTTCGTCGTCTCTTTTTTTCTTTCACCGTGCGTAAAGCAAGTGTCCACCCCGAGAGCAACCTGCCACTCGCCAAAATCTTCCCCCTTCCTCCTGACAAAATCCTCCCTTTTCTCTGATACCTCCCCTCCCCCCCCCAACCTTCCCATCCTCCAACGTGAAGTCGTAAAATTGCAATTCTTTCGGTCACGTTAGGTCTCCGACTTTTCCTCCTTCCTCGCCCATTGCGCATAGAGCCTTTCCCTCTTGTTCCCTTTTCTCTTTTCCGCATCGAATTGAGCACTCCGTCCGTTGCGACACGATTTCCCAACGTTTTTCCGGCCGTTCTTCGATTCTCCCCGATACCCTTCCTTTCTCGGTATCCTTTGGAGGAATGCGTAGAGTTCGCCTCGACGGTAGCAGACGGTCCTTTTTTTTGCCTTGGACGCACCCCCCGGAAAATCCTTTTTGGACCCATCTGCTTAGTGAACCGCTTTGATGAACTTTCTTCACTGTCATATCTTCCTTTTTTCCCTCCCCTCTCTTGATATCCTGTCCCTTTTTGAAAAGTCATATTTGCATCCCCTTTTGCCCTAGCCCCCCCCACTTTCCTGTGGATGACTGTTTTTTGATCTGCAGTAAAAGGACCAATTTCTGTGCCGATCCTTATTTTTTCCGTCCTTTCCTCTGTGGTCCTCATTTGCCCCTTAATGCTCTTTAGAATCTTAAATCTGCCCATTTTCTTCCTTCCTTCCGGAGAGAACGACTCGATTTCCTTTCATCCTCTTCTCTTCCTCCCCATTGGTGGCTACTTTCCAGCATCGTACCTTCCTTTCTCTTTTTGCAAACCTCCAGCCCCCCCCCCTGATTCGGCCGTCTAGCCGATTCCTTTCCTCTCCCTTTCCGGTCTCTCTCCGGCTGACTTCCTTTTTCTATCTGGTTGTGGTGCGATCTCTTCTTCTGTGCCTCATTGGTCGGAGGAACATTTTTCCTCTTTTTCTTCCCCTCCGTGTTGGTTCGTCCCTTAAAAGCCAATTGCCTTTTTTGATGATCCCCACAGGTTCCATGTCATGTTGAGTGTTCTTTTCCCACGGGGCGCCGCCCTTCTGTCGTATTTCCCCAACGTCCCACCCTCTCGGGGTATTTGCTTTGAATTCTCCTGCAGGAATAACGTTCCTTTCCGAGGCTTTTACCCCCCGCGGATGTTCCTGATGGTAGTTTTTTTCCGCTCCCGGCTTTTTTTTTTTGGCCTCACCCTCCGTAGAGCAACTTTTGCACTCTTTTTTCTGCTGGGACAGTAGTTGACTTTTCTTTTCCTGTTTGCCCTGCCTTTCCTGTTTTTCCTGAATGACCCCTTTTTTTTCTTTTGAGACGCTTTCCCTAGTCTGATGACCGTTTTCCAGGCTCTGTCTGGGCAGTAACCCCCGCGTTTCTTCCCCTTACCGTTCTCCATTCCCCGAGACGTAATTCGCTCCTAGCCGCCCTTTTAGTTCCCCCTCCGGGGTCTTTCCCGAACCTTCTCTCCCCCCCACTGGCGTAGGAAATCTGAGTCTAGTACTTTTTTTTTTGCGTATAAGGCGCAAGGTCGCGGGCCCCCCACGCTTGAAAAGGCCCCCTTCACTTTCCCTGGACCCATCTTCCCCCCCCGAGAGAGGCTCCTTTTCTTTCGGGAAAAACTCCCAGCATCGAGGCTCCTTGTTAAGACCCTTTTTTCGGAGTGATTTCTATCTTTCGTATTTATACTTTTTCCTCCCCTGTTTGCTTTGCAACTTTTTCGGATTAGGTATTTGTTTCCTGGTCCCCCGTGAGAAATCTTTTACACGGCTTTTCAAAAAGCCTTACTAGGATAGAGGTCACCGTTTACGGAGTACTGCGACCCTTCGGTTTTTACCTCCTATTCTCTTCCAACCCCCCTCCCTACCCCTCCGAACTAACGCTACCCCTCAGAAGTATCCTTCCTTTCATTTATTATGGCTGCGGTCTGTCCTCCTAGAACTACTCATTCACCCCTGTATAGAGGTTTATTCGTTGGCACCCCCTTTTTTTCCCGGAAAAGAGAACGAATTGGT
>Ga0179593_1611264_pt1 | contig 12664 bp, 15 predicted proteins | sample CZODoug2_1_08_16_FD_185931 | JGI IMG/M metagenome (GOLD analysis project Ga0179593, IMG submission 185931) | Vadose zone soil fungal communities from Angelo Coast Range Reserve, California, USA - CZODoug2_1_08_16fungal (PacBio error correction) | ecosystem: Environmental > Terrestrial > Soil >... | reverse complement strand
TCCCTTCTTCCACTGAAGGTCTCGGTTTTCTTGATGAGGATGAATTTTTCTTTCTTCTCTCGCGATGCCACCGCTGCGTCACTTTTTTGCATGCGCAGCTCCCGCAAAACAATCTGGGCCGTTTTGCTAGTAAACTCGTTTTCATCGAAATCGTTTTGTTCCGCCACCACTTAACTTTCCTCTTGTCCATCGATCCTTTCGGCACCACCGGGTCTTTCATCATCCTTCTTTTTTTTCTGATATTGACCGCGGACTCTCGCTTCAAAAATCTCCCGTCTTCACGAGTGTCGCCCCAGGCGGATGTTCCCCCCTTTCTGCCAATAAAGGAACTCTTGCCCCCCTGGAGACTTTGTTTCTTTGCCAAAACCCTAGACGCGTACCCTAGGCCTTTCCTGCTGAAACCCCTTCTCGTCCGTCCCGCTCTGTCAAATTTCTTTCCTCATAGGTGAGTGCTTCCCTCCCCGGAATTGGTGTGCGCATTGCCCGCGTTGCTCCCGCTTCATGCGCGATCGCAGCAGTTTTTTGTCTTGTACTTCCCGAAGGCCCGTTCAGAAGCCCTCTTTTTGACAGGGCAGGCACGTAGAGCGGCTATTTCTCTCGCGAGTCCGGGCGTCCTTCTGCTCTACGACAGCGAACATCTCCGGGCGCGCTTTGGACAGCCCCCCCACCCCCCACCCCACCCCCCCCCCCCCCCCCTCCCCCCCCCCCCCCCCCCCCCCCCCCCACCCCCCCTCCTCGCTTCCCATTTCCCTGTTTAGCGCGAAGTTTTTCTTTCCCGAGCGCTCCGCTGGGGAACTCCTAAACCAGATGCATCAGAATGTCTTTCCGGATGTCGTCGTTTGAATCTCTTTTCGTGCTTTGAGGCAAGGCGGCATCTTCGCGTATTCTAGGCTTTTCAGATGCCTCCCCTCTGTCGCCTTGATTCGCGCGAGCCAAACAGACTTCTCTTTTTCTGACATCTGCTCGAAAAGTCAGGCCCCTCCTGAAGATGCCTAAAAAACAAGCCTTCTTTCTACCACGGTGCCTCACCTCTTCATTAAGTGCCCTCCAAAAGTAGAAAGCCGGACACTGTGGTTTACGTTTTATCTACTCAAGATAAACTTTTCGTCTGCTCCCGCGTGCCACCGTCGTGTCTTTTCCCCTGTGCAAGATGTTCTAACGGAGGAATGCCCCCTTGACCGTCCCGCGCAAGTGAGCGTACGGCGCGCCAACTGTTGAACTCTGTTAAGCCCGTCTCACCTCCATCATCGTCCCCCCCCCCCGCTTCGTGTGCATCTGACCCTGCCTTTTGTTCAGGTACCGTCTTTCCTTTCGAGGTGCTCGAGGTGGAGAGTTAATTCACACACCCCAAGGCGGGGCGGCTTTCTACTCTTTCCCTCTGGTAGAGTTCGCGGCGCACTTTGACGGATGGCTCGAGGTTTGCAACGCGGCACCCTCCCACCAGCGGATAGTTCCCCGCGGCCCGATGTCTCGCGTTTTTTGTCGTCAGCAAACCCCTCTCCCTCGATCGCCGAACATCGGCCTCTGCACCTGATCTTTTGCCGAATCCTACCCTATCCTGATGTGTGGCATTTTCCCGGGATTCCCCATTTTTTTTTCCGGCGCGTCCTCCTCTGGAGACTCCGTAGTGAGAAAGCCCCCCCTGCATACTCCGTCACGCGCACGTCCGGACCCAGTACCTCGCTCGCACCCCAACACAAGGCTCTTCTCATTCCGCGCGTTTCCATGAAGATTCCGATCGAAGTGTTTTTTTCTCCCCGATTTTCCCTCCCCCCCTCAAAGCGTGTTTTCGGTCGGCCCTCGGGGGCCTAGAGTTTCCTTGCTCGAGGTCTTTCCGCCTGTTGTTTCTATCGCCCGACAGGTCCCGTTTCCCTCGTACTGAGATTTCACAGGGGGCGGCGGCTTCCAGTAATAGGGCAACATCGACGTTAATGTCTTTCCCGGTAATAGTCCCCTCCAATGGCACCTTCTTGAAAGCCGCGAATTTTTTGCCGCTACTCCCACTCTATAGAGCTTCCTTTTTCTGCGGTGGGAATAGCCCTCCCCCTGCTCCTCAGGATACTTTTTTTCTTCTTGCGTATCTTTCCCTTGTGAATCACTGCTTTCTCCCCGCCTGCAATATTTCGGTTCGCCCTTTCCCAGCACCCGCCCAAGGATTGTAGACCCCACTATTAAGTTTGTACCGAATCTTCTAATTTGGGAGAGCCCTTTTTTCAGTCACTGGGTTTTGTCGGTCATTCACGTTCAAGAAATTTCTCCCCTCCCACCAAATCTGCGATCTCGCATGCTCCTTCCCTTTCAGATTTCTCCTTCCCCTCCTGAGATTATTCTTTTAGTGAGTACTGCATGGTCACGGCGTAATCCCAGTTCCTATTCCAGAGCAATGCCCCCTTTTTTCTTTTTGTCTCGGCCGAGGCCCTTTCACGCTCCGGATGCCTCGTTTCCCCCGCCCCAGATAGATGGCGGGACCCCGTCTCCGCGCGAGGATTCCTTGAACGAGCTGAACAGGGCTCACTTTTCCTGTAGGTGAGAGGTACCGTGAAATTTCTCTTTCCTAGACCGACAGCGCGATTTTTCTTCTCTGGGCGCAGATTCCCTCTTATGTATTTGCCCGAAGTCTCGGGCTTGTCACCAGAATTCTATCTGCCCATAGTTTTTTTTTTCCTTTCGTCTTAGCGATTTTTGTCAGAATCTCGTTGGGTTCTGTGCTCCCTCTCGGCGGTGAATTTTTCTTAACTGAGCCCCTCTCTTGGTCCTTGTTGTCGTCCGCTTTTTTTTTTCTTTCTTTGGACTGCTGATGCCTACCGGCATTAAGCCGCGAAGTTTTTTATTCCCTTCTTCTTCGAGAATGATTTTCCTAGGTGATCCAGATCGGTCTGAGCTGCTTTTTCAGCTCCGTCGTGCATTCACGACAAAAGGGTTCTCTCGTGCTCGACTAAGCCTTTCGCTCAGAGATCCCGCCTTGCCACAGCGGGAAGCAAGAGGCCCTCTTCCTCGCCTACTAAGTAAGCCCCCGCTTTTTTAGATTTTTTATTCGTTTGGTTGTGACTGAATCTACCTTCTTGTGCTTAGATTGATTCAGATCTACTTCCCATGCTTCCTGCCTCAGGTCTTTTTCTCTCGCGTAGCTAGAGAGATTCTCGAATGACAATTTTCATGAGTAAGCACGAAACTACTTTATATTTTGAGAGTTCCCCTCCCAAGCTTCGTCTCACAGGTCGCCGTGACAAACCATTCCCCTCTTGCCGATTTCCTAACAAAGTCTCCTTTATGCACGTAGTCTTCAAGACGCCAGCTCCTCACCAGCTTCTGACGACGTCGCAAACCTTTCTTCCCTCCCCTGGTTTTTTCTGAGAGTCTCCCTTTCCACCTGTCAAGAAATCAAACTCTCGAGCCACTCCCTTTGACAACTTTTTTTGCGAGACATGGGAACGGCTCAGATCGACCCCGTCTGGGGAAACCTTTTCTCATGATGCGCCCAGAAACCCTCTCCTAGAGATACCCTCCTCCATCCACCTGACGATGTCGTTGTGTCTGATCGGAGAACTGTCCCCTTCCCAGTTCACCTGCCCCTTCCCTTACGAACGTACTGAGCACTGTTGATAGGTTAAGGCCCTCCTTTCCCGACTCCGTCCCGCACCTTTTTTTTTTTTGATTTTTTTTGGGGCGGGTTTTAGTCTCGAATTCCGGGCGCTTGCCTCGTGGAGCTCTTCTACTATCTGAACGTTTTTTTCCTCTGGGGCGGAAAGAGCAGGGATTATAAGCTAGGTCCCTTCAAGGATCCGAGACGCGAGTTACGCGGACTGAGAGCTGACTGCGGGTCGCCTCGCTTCGAGTTTGCTTCTTCTTTTTCTTGTGAAGTGATCTCTTCCCCCGAGCGGACAAATTTGCAGCTGAAGACCTCCTCCCCCCGTTTGCGAACCTGCCTGTTTTTTGCATTTCCCCATTGTGGGAGTTTTGGGAAATGTGCTACCTGTCCAAATTCTTCCTGCCGGTTTTGCCCGACTTTGCCCCCCCCCTCTGGTTATAAAGAATCTCTTTTCTTAGCTCACTTGCTTTTGCATTGGGCATTGGCGTCCTCCTAGTCTCTTAAGATTATCAGATTTTTTCCGTAGGGCAGAACCCCGTGATCGCGCTCGATTTTCTGACATTTTAACTGATATTACCGCCCCCCCCCGCCACGCGTTCCTGCCCTTCTGTCACGTTAAGGCCCAAAAGTCCCCCCTTTGTAAAATCAGCGTCAGATAAACGTCCCTTCGTGCCCCGCGAGAGGCTTCCCCCGCATATCCTCTGAGTCTTTCCTGTCCCCTTCGAGGCCACACTGTTGCGAGAAGACCCCCTCTTTTTTTTGTTATAGCTGGTTTCCCCCGCCCGATCGCTTTTTCTTTCATGTGAAAAGAGTACCTTTCCACACTGAGCCTGGTTTTTGGCGACTTTTTGCGGTGCTGGTGTAAGACCTCCCTATGCGCCTGGCAGTTTCTCCTTCCCGAAGAGTTTTACTTCGTCCAGAGTATGCTCAGCTGCGCCGGATCTTTTGCGGCCACGAGTCAATTCCCTTCCACCACAAACATCTGCTGCTGAGGAGTGCCCAAGATCCAAGGAGTCTTTCTGACGAGCTTAGCAACCCCCCCCCCCCCCCCCACCCCCCCCCCATTCGGCGGTTCTCGGGGTTTTGGTTCCCCTTCTCCCACAACCGAGCGCGGTCCATCGAAGTCCCCCGATCTTGAAGAGATCCTATTTTTTTCTATCGTTGCCCCCCGTAGAGACTCCTCTGACGGAAGTCTCTCGCGAAAGAGCCCCCGCGGAGTTTCCACTTGACCTTTTAGCCTTTTCACGCCCAACCAGTGATCCGCGTTCACCTATCTCCTCCATATTTAGACGCCCTTACCCAGATCCTGGTCAGATGCTTTCGAGGATCTCGCGTCCCGATTCGCCCCCCTTTTTTTGTTTAACATTTTTCCCGTCGAGTCGTTTTCCTCGTCCGGTAAGCTCTTTTAAGAAGACCTCTCCGCCCGGTGGCGTGAAACCCCTTGCCCCTTCCCGTTGCTCTGGCCCTTGTACTTTTCCGCAAGCTCTTCCACGGCACCTTCCTTTTCAAGTGCCTTCTTTTTTTTTTTCGCCAATGAAGGACGTCGGGAATCCAGATTGGTGTTCCCCCCCCTCGGTCGGATTTCTTTTTTTTTTTCTTTTAAGAGGCCCGCCGGAGGATTTTCATACTCGAGATCTGTGGTGGCCTCTGCGCAGCATCGACGTCTGTCTCCCCTCATCCTCGGAAAAGTTTTCCAATGAACCTCCAAGAGTTCTTCCTGAGATTCACGACCCTGTCTATGTGTTCTTGGTGGGTGTGTTGGGCGTCTTCTTACCCAGAATTCCGGACCCTTCCTTTTTCTTCGAAGCTTCTTGTATGAGTCCCTTCCCCCGAAGAGATTCCGTAAATTCAGGTGAACCATGCTCCTGGACCTGGAGCTGGTCTTTCTGAAGAGTCTCCTCGTTTTTTTCTTTTCTCTGAGAATACTACATATCTGAGCAATAATGAGATATAGATCCTAGGAAAATAGCTCCCTACAGTGAACTTTTGGATCACTTCTCAATTGTGGGAGTCAGGGATCCTCTTATAACGTATCTATCTTCACCTGGCCTCTCGCAGGAAGACCGTTCTCCCCCCCTCCTGTTCAGGAATGCTCCCGCCTCCTCATCACCATTTTCCCTCAATTTATTCGACTTCTCCTGTTTTTCCCCTTTGCAGTCCTGTTACTCGTTTTGCCTATAAAGTCCTCCCTTCTTCGGTCCGCTCTGCTTTTCGTTGCATCCCCCTCCCCTCCTCCCCTTGGGCGGGCACCCTTTTGATGAGTTTTCTCTAGCATACTAGTTCGAAGTCCCTCTCTGCGTCTTTTTCTCTTCTAATCTTGTGGTGACTACGCCTTTTCTGAGCTTCAACAGCCGACTACATTTATTTTGTCGGCAGCCACGGTCTCTCGATTTGCGATTTACGATTTCCTCTGGGATTTTTTTTCTTTCTTCGCAGCCCATCTTCCTCTTTCTTTTTCTGAGATTCCTCCTCCCCCCATCAAAGGCCTCATCCCCCTCCTGACAAACCCTTTGATGCCGATGAGGAATTTTCTTTCCTTCGCAGGGCTATTATTTTCTCTTTTTTTTTTTGAGATCGTGCTGAAAAATGTTTTCTTTCTGTGGTCATGCCTTCTGTTCGGAGCTCTTCGCCTCTTACACAACCGGTCACGATTTGGCATGTCTTTTTCCCCCTCCCCCTGAACATCTCTTTGTTGATTTTTTTTTAAAGCGCGCCCCCATCTCCGGATTCGACCACCTTTCGGGAATGATGCCATCTCCTAATGCAGTTCTTCCCCCCTCTCATCTTAGAGCCTCCTTTTTTGATCTTGGGCTTCCCTCCGCCCCCTATTGGCTAGATTAACACCCTTTCGCCATGCTTCCAGACAACCCACCCCCCCCCCCCCTATGTATGTTCTCTTCCCCTTACCCCGAGATCTCTCCTTCAGTGCTGGCGCATTCTTCGACGGCAAAAAAATCTCCTCGGAAATGGTTTTCCCCCAAAGTCTCGACTTTAAATCTTTTTCCTCTTTTTCTTCTGAACCTCTTTTTGCGCATGAAGTCATGGATTAATGCTCGATTTTCTCCAGAGATCTTAGTGCTACGGGGGCTCCTTTCTCAAAGCCTCCCCTAGGTTGAAGAAACTTTCCCTTTAGAGATGTTCCTCTTTTCTCCCCCCCCTAGAAGCTTCTCCTTTTCCCCTTCTCCAGGTATGATTCTATTCTCATCTCCTCCACTCTCCTTGAGATTAGGCTTTCTCCGCCATTTCAAGTCCCCCAATGGTTCAAGTCTAGAATTTCCTAGGGGACTCCCTCCGTTCCAAAGATCAGAATTACGAGATGAAGGACTGCTGAAACTCTGTCTTCAGGGACATATGTGTCCCTCCACGGAGGTTCCTTGGCTCTTCGGAGTTAGTGGGCTTTGCAACCGCAGAGTCCCCTTATGGCTTTCCTCCCCCAATCTTTTCTGCACCATTTTCCCTTTCCAGTAACTTCCTCCCCTCCCAGCTTGACGGGAGCCTAAACCTTCTCGGAACACCCCCCGTTGCCGAAACGAGCTTCGTTCAGAACACTCGATTTGGTTCCCTAGACTTGTCGCCCCCCAAGTCTTTTCCCTCAGAGACTCCCCTTTTTTGCACGTTATAGCCGTCCCCTGCCCTCTTTCCGGCTAAAGGACTTCCCCCGAGCTTGACTTCTCGCACGTTTCTCTTCCCCCCCTCCTTTCCATTTCCGCTTCCTCCTCTCACCTCCCCCCCTGCTCAGGAAGCTCTTTTTCCCTCCTTTTTGACTAGTGCAGTCCATATAACATTCTCTTTTTCATTTCGGTAGGAAGGTAGGCGATCGAGGTTTTTTCTAACTTGGATTCCTTCGTCACTCGTTCCTTTCTTTTTTTCGACGTCTTCTCCTCACGAAGAGTTCTGGTTTGCAACGTCCGGCCACCTCACACAGAGGTTCTCTTTCCCCTGCTCGGATGACGCTTGGGCCGCTGTCCCCCCCACCAGCTTTCCCTCACTGGAAGATACCCACCTCTATGATAGTTTTCGACGCCCCGATGCAAGATGTGGTGGCCGCCGGGTTATCCTTTTCCTTCAGATCCTTCTGATCCTGGCGATTCTAAGTCCCTTGTCCCCTAGAACCTTCAGGAACTATCGTAGTAGTTCCCCCCTCCTTTCCCCAGTCCACCCCCCGCATCCCCCTTTTTTTTCCCCCTGTGAGCTTCTCTGCAAATCTCCGACGTTTATCCCTCGCCTACCTTTCAGACCCACCACTCCCAATCTTGAGTCGTTCACGCTTTTTCTCTGCTTTTTTCCTTTTTTCGCGGTCTTTTCTCTTTAGAGACCGTTTTTTTCCCTCTTGACTAGTTGAATCGTGAGATAGACCTTCCCTTAGTAAGTTTTCTCTTGTTCTGGCGTTCCCTCCCAGGGCAGGTTCCCTTTTCTATTTTCCCTCGAGCCCTCCCTGCCGCTACGGCCCCCTTTCTCTTAAAGGTCTTCTTCTTCCTCGCCATCGGCCAATGTGCCCCGGGCTCATTATGCCTCCCCAAAGGCTTAGCACAGGCCTTTCCCTTTTAGTTCGTGGACATTTTCATTTCCCAGCCCTCCCCCGGCCTTAACGGCGCTTTTCTCCGATTTGCGTCGGTTCTCTCCCCGTGCTGTTCTTAATAGTCCCTTTAGAAAATACCTTCCACCTAGACTCTATTTTTTCCAATGCGCGCAGTCAGTTTACAACCAGTCCCTCTCTGTAATTGAGTGCTTTCCGTTCATGGGTCATTTCTACTATTTCCTCCCGCTCCGCCGTTTTCCCCGTTCTTTTAGCGCCCCTTCCCCGATCCCGGATGACCTTCTCTTTCTCTCCCGCCCCAGATAACAGGCCTACCCAGGGATCGAACTTGCCCCCCGCGATTATCGAACCGTCTCTTCTTCTTTTCGGTGACTGCCTTTCCCTTCCCCTTAGTCAAAGGTCCTTACTTAGCAACAGACGTAGCTTTGGCTTCCCCCCTTCCGTGACGCTGTGTTGACGCATTTTTAAAGGATTTGAGCTTTTTTTTAGTCAGGCACTCCTTCGATGAAGGTTCACTGAAGTCATTGGCGAGTTGGGTCGCGGCAGTTGCTCAAGCGCGGGCATTTTCAAATCTTCCCCCTTTTTCGATTTCGAGCGTCTTCTCTTTTTTAGGCCCGGAGCCGGATTTTTCCTCTTTTTGGGACTGGCCCCATTAATTGATGCCGGAAGTCTCTCTCCTTTTTTCTGACAGTTGAGCTTTTTCCCTGCTAGCTGCTTTAGACCCAGATCTGAAGTAGGTGGATGCCACTCCGCCGTACCAACTCCATAGAGCCTTCTCTCTCCGAGCCATCTCCCGCGAAGACTTTTTCTCAAAGCGTCGCCGAGGATCAGATCGCGCTAAAAGTCGCAGACAGCCCTCCCTTTCTAGACCCTCCGTTGTTTGTGAGACCTCGGTTCTTTTTTCAGATAGCTGGTCGTTTTTTTCTTTTACTGAAGTCGTCCTTCTCGTTTTCTTTTGAGCGTTCTTTCTCCAGGAGCGGATGCGAAGCCTGCGCACTATCTTCCGTGTTCTTTAATTTGCCACGCACTTTTTTCTTCCTTCTCAGGCCTCTTCTTCCGCTAGATTTTTCCGTACCCAGGCCGTTCCTCACCAACCCAGTCCCTTCCCCCGGACTCATCTTCGTCCAAAGAGGAAAAATCCCGGACCACGTCTAACATCCCCCTCAGCCTACCATCTTACCCCCCCCATTCGAGGCTTCTCGAGCTCCCCCCCTTCGAGGTTATGAAGAGAAGTCCCACAAGAGTCAATGACGCGACCCTTTCAGTCTGACTTCGTCTCGACGCTTTTTTCCCCTACGTTTTCTGCAGTAGATCCCAGACCATAGCGAGGTTTCCTCCCTAAGAATCCCCACCCTCTGTTCCCTTTTTGTCTATAGGCCCTTTCCTGAATTTCTTCCACAGGCATTTTTTCCCAGTCGGCAAGGCCCGGTTCGTCGCGTAAGGCTCCGCGCGGTTGCTTTTGCTCTCCTCCCATGACTTTGTGCTGGGTGCTTCTCCTCTCTTAGAGGCGTTTCCCCTCTTTTTTTCTACGGCTACTTCTTCCTTCTTCTTAGGGCTTTTTTTCCTCTCAGGATTTGCCCCTCGTTACCATGCCAGGAATAGCAACAGCCATTCATGAGCGTACGTTTTGATTCCCTTCGGTATGAACGGTGCGCACTCCCTCTTTTTCGGATTGTCGGAAATTGATAGATGCTCCTTTAGAGAGGCCCCTTTCCGGAAGGACTCCTCGCCAAGGTTCGCAATCTTTTTTCCCTCCTCTACAATCTTTTTTTTTTTTTGGCAATGGCTTCCCCTTCCCTCTCCTGACGTTTTTTTAAGCCTTGATTAACCCTCTTTTCTCTCTGGAGTCGGAAGGTAGCAATGAGGCGCGGCGTTTCCCGAGGGCAGAGTTTCCATCCTTTTTTCAGTTTTCTTCCCCGTGCCTTTTCCTCCTTTTTTCCGACTTCCTTTCCCGTGAGAGTAAAGCCCCTCCTCCTCCCTAATGTGGCAATTCTCACTGGAAGCCCAAGCCAATGTTCTCTTTCTCTCAACGAGTCTCAAGCCCTCTTTTTCTAAACTGTCTTTCCTCCCACCTCGCCGCTTTTTTTTTCTCATAGAGGAACCCTTTGAGAGCGTCCCGCGGTTTTTGCTTCTTCTTCCTTGATGTTTTCTCTCGGCTGAAAAGTCCCCCTTTCCTCTCATTTTGTTTGGTTTCTCTCTTTCCGGTGCCGGCGTTGAAGCAACCCTTACCTTTTTTTTATCCCTGGTTTCCAGAGTTTAGTTATCCAGCTGCATGAGCCCCCTCTCTACTCCCCTTTTTCGGCCATGGTTCGAGGGTTTTCTCACCAAGATAAAGGCGCGTGCCGATCTTCTTTGCTCCCCTTTTCATAGGTGTCGACCTCCTTGGACCATATTTCCTGATTCTCTTTCCTTGGTTTGATAGTTCCTTTGCAACGCGATATCTTCTCCCTGTAGATGACGCCTCTCGCCTCGGAGGATTTGTTTAACTTTCTTCTCGACACCCTTTCCTCGAAGGCCAGACAGCTACAGTTCCCTCTTTTCTACGATTTCCCCCTTTCAGTATTTTTCCCTTTTTTGCTTTCCCTTCCCTCTGCAAAAGTGGTTTTTTTTTCTTCTCAAATCTGCGACTTCTGATCGGGAGGCCGCGTTCGAAGAGTTCCCGCGACGTTCTTTGAGTGTATCTTGTTCCCCCCCAGCCCTTTTTTTTCCCCTGTCCGGGCTTTTCCCCTCCCTTTTTTTCGCAATGAATGCTCTTTCCGGAACCGTGTATCCGCTGGTTTCTCGTAGGTTTTTCTTTTTTCCTAGCCACCTTCCTTTTCTCCTGATTTTTTCTTTCCTCCAAAGCTCCTCTTTTGTGCAGAGTCCCTAGGAACCTTTTCCTCAAGTGCTCATGCGAAACGCACCCGGCTTTTCAACGTGGGGTGCCTGCAGGGTCCTACCCTTTCCCCGTTTCTTCTCCCCCTGTCAGGACATTTTTTTAAATGTTTTGCAGTGGAGAGTTCCCATAGAAAGACCATTTTTCCAATCCCTTCCCCGAGCTGAGCTTTCTAGTCGCTTTAGTTCATTTTTTAGATATCCTCTTCGGAATGGCGATTCTTCTCTTTCAAGACCCCCTTTTTTTTCGAGGCTTTTTTTCCTCCTTCTGGTACGGACTCTCCTCTTTGCTGCGCCTTCAGAGGAAATTTCGTGAGCCCCCAAATTCTTCTATGCTCTTCCCGATGCCTGCCAGTATGTTTACACTGGAGATCTTTTTTTCCTCCCCTTCGACGGTTTGGGCTGCAGGGCTTTTTCTTGATTTGGGGTTTCTCGACATCTTTCTGCGGGGTTTTTTCTTCCTCCCTTCCAAGCATGGTTTTTGTCTTTTGCGAATTGTTTTTTTCCTCGTGGCCGAGGTATGAAAAGTCGTCGTGTAATACGTTTTCTTTGGAGCCTTCAAGCTCCATGGAATTTTTTTCCCCTCCTTTGGTCCTTCGGCTTTCCCTCGCCTCCTCTCAACACCCGGCCTGTGCTGGTGTTATGCCCTTTGCTTTTTTCCCTCGCGTACTCTTTTTCCCCCCCCCCTGATGAATAATTCTTCCCCCCTATGCTGGCGATGATTTTCATTTCCTTGCTTTATCGTAATCCGTTTTCTCTTTCTCTCGGCACTTTTTCCCATCGTGAATGATGTTTTTTTGGTCTCTAGCGTACTCCATCACCCGCCGTCCTTTTTTTCTGCGCTAACAGTTTTCCCTTTCCCTGTTTTTTGCTCTTAAGCGCGATAGCTCGACCCCCTTTTCAACTTCAACTTCCCCCTCAGCAGCCAGGTCCCTCCGAGGATTGATTTCCCTTCTTAATCTCTGTTTCCAAGATTTTTCTTCACAATGAGCCCCCCCCGCAAGAGTGTCCCCGCCCCAGCTTTCTGTCTTTCCCGCCGCCTTTCCTCGGTTAGCGCTTGAAGGCAACCCTGCCCCTTTAACATTTTTGATTCCCCACCTTCGTCCGCCGTGATTTTGGGTTTTAGGCTTTTCTGCGGTTGTGCCATGTTGCTCATTCTTTGAGCGCATCTTTTCGTGATCCTACGCAGCCCGTCGGTTCTCTGAAGGTGACTTTTTCTCTCGGTCTTTCCGCCTGCGCTTGCGTTGATCCCCGAGCGGGCGCGCTCTTGCTCGCCTTTTTTTTTTTTCGACCTGGGGCGAGTTCGAACTTCCTAGGGGAAACCTCCCCCCAGCCCTTCCCGGTTGAAGGCTTTCTTTTTGAATCTTTTTTCCGTTCCCTTTCCTCTTCCTTGGCTTTCTTCTTTGCGTGTAAGCTGCCCGCAATTTCGCTATTTCAACAGTTTCCCTTCTGTCTCAGCGTTTCCCCCTCAGCCCGACGAAGTTTTTCCGCCGACCCTTGATAGACCAGTATCCTGCCTTCCAACACCTTTCCAAGCTTCTTTTGTGTCTTTTTTTAAGAAACCAGGGCCAGACCTCGCTAGTAGTTTCACGCTTTTGAACGGCTTTGCTTTTACGATGATCCTTTCAGCGATTTTCCCGTTAACCGCCACAGGGACTTTTCGC
>Ga0179593_1567766_pt1 | contig 12664 bp, 11 predicted proteins | sample CZODoug2_1_08_16_FD_185931 | JGI IMG/M metagenome (GOLD analysis project Ga0179593, IMG submission 185931) | Vadose zone soil fungal communities from Angelo Coast Range Reserve, California, USA - CZODoug2_1_08_16fungal (PacBio error correction) | ecosystem: Environmental > Terrestrial > Soil >... | reverse complement strand
CCGGAGATATAGCTTGCACCACAGTACACCAATTTCCCCCTCCAGCTAGACAATTTTGAAAGTTTATGAAATTTGAGCTTCCCATTTGCCTGGAACACCAGAAGTTTCAGGCGCACTTTTATTTAAATTATTTTCTCTAACCGCTCGTCGACACCAGGTGGAGGGACAAGTCCTTCCTTTCGCTTTGGAGCTCTTACCTTACCCCAACAAGCCGGGGCCTTCTCACACGGAAATGGCGGTCCCGCCCCGGTGCTTTCGCTGGTCGTTTTTCCATGATATTAGACTCACGCTCCATCCCCCCGTTATGTGGTGAAACACGACCAGCCCCCCGAGGAGACAGAAACAACCCCCTTATGTGCCGACATCAACACAATGTCTTCGAGGTTTTGTCCGAATGCGGGCGTATGGTGTCCCTTTTTCCCCCTTTCATGATTTTGAAGTTGTGAACCCGCAAGATACAATCCCCCTTCGTTCACTCTTACAAAAAGACCCTCCCCCCCCCCGGACTAAGGCGGTTTTCGTTTTCTTTTTTGATTGTGGGTCCGTGCGGATTCCTCGATGTTAACATCCCCAAGAGGACACGCGTCGCTGCTTTGCACTTTCATTTTTTTACCTTTTTTTACCCTTCTGGTGGAGAGTTCTTGGTGAGCTTTTGTATTGGTCTTCTTCCCTTTTTTTTGTAACATGAGTTTATTCTGTGCTGTCTTTTTTCGATTCTATCTGTGCCTGTGCTGCGTCCCCCTTTTGCGAAGCCGTTAGAAGGATGGCAAGGTGATCGCATCTCTTATGCCCCTCACCCTCCTGCACTTTAACCTCGTCCGCTCAATTCGACCGTGAACGACGTCCCCCATGGTTATTTCTGATCCCGTTTAGGCCTTTTTTTTTTTTTTTTTTTTTTTTTTTTGTGATTCGCTGTCCCAGGTCAGTTTTTGACAGAGGCGGGCACATACATCCTTTTTTTTCGCAAATAGAGTTCATGGATTTTTTGGTAATTGATCATCTTGTTATTTTGGGTTCTCATTGAGAGGAGGGGGGACGAGATAGCGTAAACCTCCTTTTTCTAGGTTTGCATTCTTCGCCATCCTTTAGTTTCCCCCCCCCGGACACAGCCGTTCTGCATTCTGCAGAGCCCGCCCACCTGATATAGTAGACCGAGGTCCGGAGACGCCGAACTTCTTTCCCCGAAAGTCACTTTCTCATTTTCTCGAGGCTATCGCGCAGATATTTGTGGCACCTGAAACTCACTAAACATATTTGATCCATGGTTTCTGTCACTTTCATGGAAGAGTTCCCCTCTGTATAGTTCTCGTCCGTGACAGTTTTCATTGCGCGTTTTGAACCCTTTCCCCAGCCCGTGTGCATCGCTGACCCGGGTTGCCGCCCGATGACGAGAAGTCACCATTAACGGCCTCATTCGCGAAACAGGTTTTCCTTTCTTTCTTGGTTGAAGTTGACCCGTTTTTACTGTCTTGCACATTTTTTTGATTTGAGGGCGGATTATGGCGTTCCCCGGCGTGCACGGCCGGTGTCTTGATCTCGGTTCTGAGAGTCTGTTTCCCACCTTTAGGGCATAAACTTTTTGCCGTGTCGCCAGCTTACAAGCGCCTCCCTCCCATTCAAACGAGTTCGTTTTTCCGAGCGTTTTTTTTCTCCTTTCTCACTGCCACTAAACCGTCTTTTGCCCCCTGTCATCTCATTTAGCCCTTAGTATTCTTGGCTCCTCTTGGGATGCGTTTTCGCGAAAAATAGCGAATATGCGCACATTCACCGGATAGCCACGAGAGCCGTGATCCTCCGCCCCACCTTCCCTCAGTCCGCGTTACCGAGCACGGTTTTTCTTTTCTAGTATCCACTTTTTGCTCGCATAACGCCTCCTTTTCTGTCTAGAGCGGGCTTTGTTCGCCCCTTTTCAACCTCCTTCCACTTCGCCCCCTTGGGATACATCGCCAGCGACACACCCATGCACTCCTGCTCAACAGAGAGTTTTTAACAGAGTTTTCGTGCCTGGTATGCGTGTCGACAATTTTTCTAATTTCTTGACCGCGACTTTTATCTCCCCCCCCCTAGCCTTTCCATCGCCGATTTTTCTTATAGTGCATGGTGTGTAGATAGGGATCATTTTTTCCACCCCTTTGGTATAGCCACCTTTTCCAGAAGATGTCTCTCCGTGTATAAGGTTATGAATTGAATATTTGGTGTACCTCGATTGGTTTTTGGCTCCTATCTCTGAGGTGAATTCCCCCTGTGAGGGTTGTGTTTGTAGTTTCCGTCAATGGAGTCCTGGCTGGCGGATTACGGACGAGTCCTTGTCGGCAGCTGCGTGCCCCCGGTCTATTTGTCCCCCCTGTCGTTGGCGGCCCCTTTTTTAGGCCCATTAAAATGCGAGGAACCAGCGGCGGTAGACGGAATGTCCCCTCGATGCGCCTCGCGGAACTTTTTCCAGCCCTTTTTTTTTCCGCGTTTCTGAAAGGTTCCCGCTCGTCCGTTCTGTTGCCCGACCCGGTCCCGGTTGTTTTCTGCTGGGACAGACTTCTTCGAGTTTTTCCGCTTTACACTCTGTGCCTATCCGCCCCCTTCAGGGTTATTCCTGAAGTGCGCAGCATGTATTTCTTAACCTCTGAACCGACGAATCCCTTTGCGGTATAGTTCTTTGCCAGCCGATCTTTCGTTACGACGTTCCTTTATTCCTACGCTGAGAGTTTCTTTTGTTTGGCGCTGTAGAAATTTTTCCGTGTTCTAACGGTGTTTTTTTTTTTGTTGATTTTTGTGGTCTTCCATCTTTGCTCGCATAGCTACATGAATACCTCGTCCCGTGGCATCTGACATCCCAACGCCAGTGAAGTGACGTTGATTTGGCTGCCTAGCCGAAAGTTTCTGATGTTTATCGCTTTTTTTTGATGCGACTTGGTCTCTCTTGCGCGAATCCTCAAGCCATCCAGCGGGATGTCCAAATATGCTGACTGGCAGTTCATGCACTTTTGGCGTGTCCTCCCTGTCCGTGAGACTCCCCTCCCCTTATTTTTTCCCCCGCTCTCGCTGTTAACGTGGTCTGTGGCCTGAAATCGTGTGTGCTGCGACTTTCTCACTCCCTTTTTTTTTCGGTTGATGTACTTTTGCTCTGTCTGCTGTCCCCCATATCCTTTTTTTTTTTACTCCAAACTTCCCCAATGAAGCGTTCATGGTGTTCTTGAAAAATCTGCATTGAGGACGCAGTCGATTGGCGGGCTCGGTCTCAAGCCGACTCTTCTCTTTCTCGATTTCGCCTTCACTTCACGTCCCTTTTTCCCTATACTCTGAGGCCTTTTGCCTGGAAAAACATTCCTGAACTTTATTTGTTTCCTTAAGAATCATCTCTCCTCCCTTATTGTTTTTTTGTTTTTGCTCATGAGTCTGCCCCCTTCCTATGTTATATATGCCTCTCACCACCCTCGTTACAGTGTCACGTTCAAGGGATACTGGGACTTAATTTACGATCTTCTTTCGCTTCGGAGCGAGCCCGACCCGTCGATACCCCCCCCAATGCCTCTTTTCGCCCTCACCCTCAATCACGGGTGTTTTGTTCACTGTTTCATGTCTCCTTTTTTTTTTTCAGCGTCGCCATTACATACCCTCCGGGAGTGAGAAATTTCTCTCCGTGCCTTCAGCCATACCCCCACTTTTTCGGGTTCATTTTTTTTTCTTATTTTCTTATTTAAAAATGCATATTCTTAGGTGGAGCAGTTTCCTTTTTTTCGCGGGCATTCCGCCTTTATGTGATTCTTAACCTCCCGCCTTGCTTTGTTTTCCTATGCCTTTTGTTTTTAGTCGCACACCCCTAACCGGAGACCCATAGCCCAGTGGAAATTGTCAAAAGCTGACGTCTATTCCCCCTCACTTCCCCCATTGCGTGGCTTTTGTGGACCCCTCTTTTTTATTTTTTTTTTTTTTTTTTGTTTTTAGTATAAGACGTTCAGCTGCAGATTGTGGTGGTTTTGGTTTTTTTTGTTTTTTTTGTTTTTTCTTGTGCCGGGGTTGACTTTTTTTTTTTTTTTTGGGTTTTGCGTTTTGCTCCACTGTTATCACTCCCCCCAGCGATTCACCCCTGCTACCAACAACACCCCCCCAAGTCGTAGACGGTCTCTCGGCACCAACTTTTCCACAGGATTCGCTCTGTTCCTTTTTCTTTCATGCCTACTCCCCCGTGCTTTCCAGGACTTTCCCCAACTTTCCTCCTGGGCCCCCTTTTAGGCCCGAGATGGAAAGATAAACCCAAACACGAAGACGGCTTCCAGACCCCCCCGGGCGCTTTTTTTTCAAACTACTATACGATAGGTGGAGTACTCGAAGCCCTGAAGAACTTCTTGGTTTCGTGCCGGATTCCCATTTACAACTGTCTCCATACGGTTTGGGGTAGATGCAGTCCTTCGCCGCGCGGTCCCTGCGTTGATGGTAGCTTCACCTGACGACTTCCTTTTTCCGAAGATGCCCCTTTCTTGTCCCGTTCCCTTTCCAGCAGACTTTTCTTTTATATTCCGGGAGTCACGAGGTACTACGCCCCCCCCCTCCCGCGTTAACGTTAAGCGGATATCTTCTTTCTTTCTATTAAATTTACCTCTGATTGACCTATACTCTCTTTTGCTTGGCGGCACCCTGATTCTTTTGCAGGCCCTTTTTGGGGATATATCCCGATCGTCCCAGTCTCTTCCTTCCCTTTCGGCTCTTCCCTCTCCCTCCGATCATCTCTCGCGGAAGAAGCCCGGTGTGCGAGGGCCTTTGCAATTCTCCAACTCTGACCATCTCTTGCCCCGCCTCCCCTTACAGGTCCCCCTTCCTTTATCCCCCCTTAAGTGGTGGACGAACTTTTCTAACCGCTTGCCCTTGACTTTGACGTCCCAGCTGCGCTTTGACATCAATTTCTTGAACGTCATGATAAGTGTTTCCCTCTGCCGATTTCTTACGCGTTCTATCCGGGAGGAATGTGCTTTTGCCTCTTTTCTTTGATCCAATTCCCCGCTTCTTACGGCGCCCTACCCTTTCAGCAATTTCCCTTCCTCTCTCCTTGAGTTCTATCTGTCTGCTCTGTTTGCAGTTTGAGATAGTGAACAGTTCTCCAAAACATGGCGTCAGCATCGAGTGTGAATGGAGTTTGCGCGATGTCCCTCCCTAACCCTCCCAAGTTTACTCGCTTTTGACCCTGGCTCGTCATCATCGCTTCTCTCCTCAAGCCCCGTGCAAATCCGCAAAAGCCTCCCCTCCCTCCCCCCTGTGTTTACCCTTCCCCCCTGGCTCTCTTTGTCAGACAACCTTCACCCCCCACAAGCCCTTTGGATTTCCGGACATGCGCTCCAGTAATTTGGATCTGTCTTTTCATGAGCGGCCCCCGTGTTAGCTCCCCGCCCTGGAGGTTCTTTTCCCATTCTTGAACCTTTTATCTATTCTTCCCCTAGACAGCGAGTCTCTGCCAATGGAACGTTACCCTTTCGCAATATCTCGAGTCCTTCTCTCTTGGCGCGCTCTTTACCCGGTTTTTTTTCATCGCGCACTACCTTCAATAGCGCCCCGAAGTGATGACGTTGTCGCGTCTACGATTCCCTATACGATATAATTCGTTCCTGGAGAATCATTATTCGGGTTCTTCTGCGCTCACTGCTTTCTCGGGCTCGGCTACCGAGCCGAGTCGGTTTATTTTCCATCTCTCGTCCCACTCCGCGCGGTTTTATGTCTGCAGATCTTTTATTTCCCACTCTTCCAATTCTTCACCCCCCCCCCAACCAACAAAAAAACACCCCCCCAAAAACCCCCCAAACCACCCCCACCACCCACAACCCGCAGCCCTCCCTGGTTCCTCCTGAGGGAGTTTGGATTGCAGACCTTCTGAAGGAAATTAAGGGAACCTTCTGGTAACGCTAGCTGAGCGGACACCTTGTCCCACGTTTTTTCTTCCAGGTGGACCCCCCCTCGGCCGAGTTCAGCCGGGTCCCCGGCGCCGGCTTAGAAGACTTCCCTTTATGAGCACACAAAGTCCTCTCTATGGTTCCTGTCCTTCGGCCAATTTCCTCCTCTCCACCTCCTTACACTTCTTTTACGGCCCCGATCGCGGTGCTTGTTAGGAGAGGACAGCTCGAGAGACTCCCTGCCAGGCACACAAAGTTCGCCACGGAGGACGAGACTGACAACTCTTCCCTACCCGTCTTGGTTTTTCTCTGGTGTCTTCCCTTTTCAACTTTTTAAACTCATCGTCGAATGAAGTATCTAACAATATAGCCAGTGGTTTTGGCAATTGAAGTGCGTGAATTTGCGCCCCCCGGCCCCCCTCGCTCCTATCCTGACAGTCACGCTACCAAATGTCCCGCTTTCCCCTCCGAACGCCTTCTCCCCCACGCTTTTTTTTTTCTTTTTTGTTTTTCCTCCAACAGCCGCTAAGGCCTGAACGAAATTGTTTCAACCGGTGTGTTTTTTTTTTTTTTTTTCTTATCGAAACCCGTTTCTCCTCCCTTGTGTCTCCTCCCCTTTCTTTTGTCCTTCTGGAGACTACCCCCCAAAATTGATCTTCAATCCGATGTCACCCTTTTTCCGACCTCTTTGATGTAAAAGTGAAATTCATGAGTGAATTAATCAGAGATCTTTTCCTACTCCTCCCTGTTTTTTTTCCGAGTCTGCAACACGCAGAGTAACTTCATTTTCATAACCTACTCTGGACCCCTCTCTTTTCCCACTGACATCTGTGATCCTCAATTTGCTACTTTTTTCCCCAAGTCCTTGGCCCAGCCAAGTGCCCCTTTCGACAAGGGTCTGCAAAGTGTTGGTCTAGCAAGGAGAGTTCGCCGCCACACGTTCCACCCCCGTTTCCCTTTGCTTTTGGTCGTCCACAGGACACACCTCCGAGCATTTTCCTGACCTTTTCCACCACTTGGCCCTTATGGCGAGAATGGGAGAGTAGGTCCCCCTTTCTCTTTCTTGCCTACTGCCATTCCCCCCTTGAACTTTCTCCACGTCAGATTGTTATCCTCTGTGCAGGCGACGATTCCGTTGTTTGCCCCCTCCCTTTCAGTTTTGCTTTCCCCAGCCTTCTCCTTAGTAAATACTTGATTTAGAGGTGATTTTGGAGGATTAGTAATAATTGGAGCCTTGTTTTCTTCCCTTCCCTCCCCCTTCTTTTCGTTTTTGTCCCACCATTCTCCCCCGACTTTACATGGTCTTAGACCTGGGTGCGAATCCCTGGATAGTTTCAGGTTTTTTAGTTCCCCGGTAGGAGGCATTTTTTTTTCAATCCCCTTTTCTTCCTTCGCGTCCTTTTTTTTGAAGCGCCCCCCGTGCCGAGATGCACCGGGTGACGGAATCGTTGTAAGTCTGTTTCCCCCACTTCGACCTCCGAGTGGAACATCCCCTCTTAATGCCTTACGTTCTCCAACTAGTCCTTTCTCCATGCCCTTTTAAGTTTTCCTTCCCCGGCCAACTGTGGGCCATCCGTTGTTTTTCAATTGGCCATCGTAGGCGGCGGATCTCGCGATTTATTGATTCCAGATTCCGCGGCTCTGCGCGTTCGTTTTTTTTTCTTGAAGAGAGTTCCGAACCCGCCTTCTTTCCGTAGAGCCCGCCCTCGACGAATCGTTCTTTTGCCACTTCAATTTTATTTCCCTAATTGAGATCGTAGCCCGAGGAATCGCCCGACAACCGACCTGCCCTCTTGTTCTCTTTTCCATTCATTGCCAGGCTCCTTCTCCCTGCCCCAGAGCTCTCCCGTACTATAGGCGCTGGCCCCCAGCTAACACGGCTTCCCGCCTCGCTTACGTTCCAGTGGTGTTCAGCTGTCCTTTTCTCTTATACGCTTTAACTTTTCAGCTCCTTTTTGTCATTTCCTTTCCCTCCTCGGCCAGTAAAACGTGTTGCACGCCCTTGATGACGAGAAGATCAAATTACCTTGCTGCGCATGTTCTTTCACATTCGCGAGAGCTTCTTTTGTCCCAACCTGTTCTTTTCAGACGAACCGTTGCCGACATGGCGGGCGTGATGTGGCGTTTTTTTGCCTCATCAGGTGGTGTGCGATGTTTTTCATACTTTTTTCTGAAAATCCCTTCGAGGGCGCTTTCTAAACTTGGCCGTGTTTGATCCATCTTCATTCCCCCCCCTGGCCCGCCTTCCTTTTTTCTGTTTCAAGCCTCGCACCATGATACGTCTTGCCCAGGAGTCTTCTTCTATGATTTATTGACACATAGGTTTCTCCGACTTGGGACTTGCGTTTTCTTGCGAATTTTTTCCCCTCCCCTGATCTCCCTTTAGAGACCCTTTTCGAGTGGTAAAAGATTAAATCCCCGTTATCGAGCCTTTTTTTATTGCGTCTTCCCCATCCCCCCTTTTCTCACAGCATTCAACGCTTCCCTTTTTCGACTCCCCAGCAATTCTGCATTGGTTCAATCGAACGGAAAGCCTTTTTGCATCTGTTACTTTTTCTCCTTTTTCCTGTTTTTTCTTCTGCGAAGACCCCCCTACTTTTACTCGCGGGATCTCTCCATTGATATACCCCGCTACCGTCTTCCTGACGCAAGTCCCTGATGCTTCTTCTGGTCCGATTTCCCACCATCCCCAAATCGTCCTGGCCCCTGTCGGTTTCCCGGATGCTTCCTTCGTTGCTTCTTTTACTCATCCCGGATTCCTCCCCCCGCTTGAGAGTGATCCGGTCGCGTAGTACTTGCACGGAATGAGCTGACTCTGGTCTTGGCTCCCGAGGCTTATTGTCCTCCTTTCTTTCGCTCTCTTTTGCAAACCCAATTTAGGAACACAGAGGAGGGAGCGGAAAATCCCTCGTCCTCCCGGTACCTCCCTTCAACTTCTTTTCCCAAATCTTTCCATTTTTGCTGAGCCCCCCCTCTCCTAAGGACCACGCTAGTTCCTTTAGTTGCAGCTAGACATTTGGCCCGGTTGAGTTTTTTCTCCCGTCTGCTTTCGTTGGTCCCCCTCTTCCTGCGGAGCCAAGTGTTCTAGTGATGTCCTGCAATTTTAGATGTTTGCTCCCCCCCCTTTTTTCCCCCCGCTTTTTTATCTTTTTCCCCGTTCGATTTCTTTTCCTTCTTTTTTTTTTTTTTTTCTTTCCCCCTTTCGTCCCCCGTAGGTCCTGAACCTTTTTTCCCTTTGCGCCTTTTTTCAGTTTCCCCCCCAATTCCTCCCCAGCATTGCTTACCTATCGGCATCTGGTTACGGGAACGTGGCAAGTCCCTTTTTCAGCCAAACGCCCTTTTGGTGGACGTTGCCTGCTTTTGACATCTCTGAGTTTTGTTTTCGCGTTTTGAGTTCCTTGTGTAGATTGCGCGAACGGGCTCAAGCATTGCGTTCGTTCCCATCTTCGCTTTCCTTCTGAATTTCCGTGTTTGCGTTTTTCAGTTCCACTGTTTTGGCATTAGAGGCTCGATGACGAGCCCCCTCGTTCCTTGTTTTTTTAGGAATTTATTTTTTCCCTCCTGTGATTTTTTCAAAGGCGAGACGATTCTGATGCCATGAACATCGGGCTGGCTGCCACGTTTTCCCACACCTTTCCTGACCCCTTTTCGATGATTTTTCAAAATTTCTCTCGACCGTCGATTTCTCGCTCCCGCGCCCGGATAACGAAGATCGTCTTCATTAAGTCACGTATACATGTGACAATTTTAACTTATTCCCCCCCCCCCCCCCCCCCCCCCCCCCCCCCCCCCCCCCCCCCGAGAGGATTTGGACCCATTCGGTGCAAACTTTCTTGCGCTCAGAACTCCCTCCCCCCCTCCTTTGTTGTTCTTCGTCGCACCCCCCTTTTTTTCAACTCCCCTCCCCTTTTCAATTTCATACTCAAGTTTTTAAGTGTTTTTCACTGTAAGGGATCCTCATTAATTCAGTCTTTCTTTAGCGGAGTGGATCCTAAGTCCAGACCTTTCCCTTTTTCCTCCCCTCCCCCCTACATTGGTCCCGGTTTTGTCTTGCAAGCCATGTTCTGTTTCCTGGACAAAGCTCCAGCCTGCCGGACAGCACATAATTTTTCTCCGTCGCAGCCTGTGTCAACCCCCCTACCTTTCTACTTCTCTTCATGCCGTTGCGTCCCTTTAGCGTTCGCGGGCTTTCCGCCCACTAAGACGCATGAAATTGCTTCTCAGCTTTGGTACCCCTTTCGATTGTCTTTCGTCAACCTTCTATCGCCGGGAAGCTCCTTCAACCAGCTGCCCTATCTATCAACCCCATTCCATCCCGTTTTGTTCCCCTTTCAACGGGCTTCTCTGCTTCTCCCCTCGTCTTTCGCTGCAGATGGCTGTCCTTAACGGACACCGTGAGCCGTTCCAATTTCTTCCTTCTCTTTCGCTACCCTTCCCGTATCCTTTCCAGATCTCCGTCCCCAACTAAACGTCACCAGGATCGCCTCCTGTTTCCTCCGGTGAAGAAATCAGCTGCGCACCTTTTTTGTTCCCCCGGTTTCAATTTCTCGGCCCCTACCCCCCGTACCCCCCCCACACGCGCGCGTCTGTCCCAGAATGAAAACTCACCCGGGCCGCTGTCTTTCACCTCCCGCCAGGCTTTCCTAACGAATCTTTTCGGGGAGAACTCTTGAAAGGAGATTTTCACCGCACTTTCCCCAGGGTCCCCGTTTAGTATGAGTACCTGTGATGGCGCCCATATACATGGGGCAATTCTTGTTCCTCAGTGACCTGACTTTCCCCCCTTTGTACCTGGAACCTTTGCGTCCCTTGGTAATACTCGACACGCGTTCTAGCGGATCTCATTTTCGGCAAATCGTCCCACCGCCCCTCAACACGCTTTTTTTCGGTTGCAACATTACGTATTTGCGCCGGAATAGATTGTCTGTATGATCCCTCCCCTCCCCCTTATTATTCCACCCCTCTTTCCCTATTTCTTCTGGTCTCAAGGAGGATTCCATTTCTCCTTTTCGCGCTCCATTAGGTGGAGCTTTCATTCGCTTACGCAGACCCTCTCAACCCCCCCTTTTTCCGCCAGATTGCCCTTTGGCTTTCCAAGCGCAAGTGCTGGTTACCGAACCGGTCACCGCAGACACTGCCATTGACCTCCAAGCTGGCGTTCTCTCCTGTGAGACCCCCCCTTATAAGCTTTTTCTGCTCCGCCGAATATATCCGCGGGCCGGGGAAGTGAGTTTCCATTTCGATTCGACCTGGAAGACTAATCCCGACCTTCTGCTCCTCCTTTGTGTTCGGACCCTCCTTTTGGCGTTCATGCGTTATGTGATTCTTTTCAGACTTAAACCGTAGCAACACCGCTGTAGTCCTCGGTGTGAATGGAGGCTTCGATTTACTCTTTTCCTGGCCCTTACGGCCTCGTTGCTTTTCGACCCCCGGCTCTAATCCTCGCGGTATCAGCCACCGTCCTTGCACGCCTCCCCTCCCCCCCGCCCTCCGTGCCCTTCTACGTCCACAGGTTTTCCCCCCTGTAAACCAACGGTAATTTCTCTCCCCTTTACTCCGACTTTTTAAGGCATTTTTTCCTCATGTGTCTTTCACCACGTTCAGATGAGAATGGATCTTGGCTTTGACTGTCAACAATGTTTCACCCACGTGTATTTACTGCATAACGCTGACAGCGGACTATGACCCGGAACTGTCTCGTTTCACTATCTTAAGCCCTGACTCCGGTGATTCTGGTTCAGCAGTGATCGCGCCGCTTTATGGCCAGTGCCACTACCTTTTTCTTTTTATCTTCCGCTCCGGGATTACTATCTTTCTCCGCTATGGCCGGCAGATTCAGGATCTTCATGGTTCTGCAAACACTAAAGATGGATGCGTGTCGTTCTCGGCTACGAGCCTCTTTTTTCGCTGAAGCTCCTTCCTCCCCTCCCCTTCTTCGCTTTAACAATCCCTTTCTCATCCCATCCCTTCCAATCTCCACCACGTCTTGGCTACAGGATTTGTCGCCCATGTAGAAACTGCCCTGGAACGAAGTATCTTTTAGGATGGCCGACATTCGTTGCCTTCCTCCTGAGTCCTTTTTCTCGCCCATTCCTGCCCTCCCTTTGTCCCCCTTCCCCCGTATCCTCCTCACCGTGCATCTCGGCTCCCTCCCGTCGCAAATTCTTTCCGCGCGCCCGGTTCTACCTCCTTTTTCCCCACGACCCTGGTTCTTTTGAGGCCCTTCACAAGACATCGACCAAGATCAGCTGGATTCCCCCCATGTCTCCCCATTCCCAGGGCCCTTTACTTTTTCTCTCAACGCTCTAGGCTCCCGACGTCCAAGTTAGCCAAGGGTCTTAGAGCCGTCCTGCCCCCCATTATCCCCCCCCCTACAAGGGTCTTTCTCCGAAGTCGCCCTTTCTGTCCTCTCTTTTTTCACTGACCTTTTGGGGTCAAACTGCAATCGCCTGCCTTCTTTCAGAACAATATCTTTTCACCTGTCTTTGATTTTTTTCATGCTCTTCCGCTTCCTTTTCCTTTACTATCTCGAACCTCTATTAAAAAGGCTCATTTCCCCTTTTTCCATGCCCTCCGTTTCTCCTCCAGCTTCCCGGTTTTTTTTTGGTTGCGCGGTACCGTCCCAGCAGCCCCTTCCCCCCTGCCTTACATTTATACCACCTGTTCCTCCCGCTTCCCCAATCCCTTGCGACCTCAAACCTTTCTGTTGCCCAGGACTTGGAGGACCTTCAGTAAAAATTGATGTTTTTTTCCAATCCAGATGTCTGGTCTCCTGCCTATGTCCCCCCCTT
>Ga0179593_1555826_pt1 | contig 12664 bp, 11 predicted proteins | sample CZODoug2_1_08_16_FD_185931 | JGI IMG/M metagenome (GOLD analysis project Ga0179593, IMG submission 185931) | Vadose zone soil fungal communities from Angelo Coast Range Reserve, California, USA - CZODoug2_1_08_16fungal (PacBio error correction) | ecosystem: Environmental > Terrestrial > Soil >... | reverse complement strand
TATGTTCATACTCAGACTCTTTCTCCCTGACAGGAGAGTAGCCTCCTCACCTATGTCCCTTCCTCCCTTGACGGAAGCCCCCCGAGCCTCGGTCGGTGCTTTCTTGAAAACAGGACTTTGATTGCCTTGTCTCGTGTTCTTTTCCTTTTTCCTCTCCTTCCTCTTTCGCGGCTGTCTGTTCTCTTTCTCCTTTCCAGCTTTTTTCCCCAGGGGATTGAGCACGGACTGACGTCTTCTAATGAAAGTCTTTCCCCTCACGTCAGTCTTCCTCTGACCCCCCCAGTGCCGGTCTGGGGGAGCCCCTCCATTCCTGAACTTTTCCCCAATGGTGTTTTCATAGATGAGATTACTATGGACCCTCCCCCTCCCAGCCCGATTGAGATCCTAAACTTAGACAGTTCCTCTCTGTGTTCGAGAACACGAATCCCACTCGGTTGAGCCTTTTTTCCTCAAACCCCCTCAACCCCCCTATGGTTCGTGAAGAATTTCCCTTTCCCTCCTTCAATTGGTCCGAAGTTCATTGCTGCAGATTTTCAGATTCTTTCCCGCGCTTTCCCCTGACTTTCGATGAAGTAAGAAATCCTTTAACTCGTGTATTTTTCCTTTTCTCTGACGGATTTCTATCATTTCCTCTGTTTTTCAGCGGAAGAATTCAAAGTGAGAAGGATCTTCCTCCGCTTTTCCTCCTCCCCTCCTTCTCATTCTAAATTTCCCCCCCATGTCTGCGGCGAGGCGGGGTTGATTTCAAGAGCCCCCCCCTCGACTTCGATGTGATTTCCTTCCCCTCTCCCGATAACCGTCCCCGTTCGAGAACACCGAATATTGACCGCGACATCCAGTTTCATTTTCCGAGCTTGAGGGTGACTCCCTCGTGCCCTCTGGGGATAGCATCTCCCTTCTAGGTCGTTCTCCGGTGCTTCCCTCCTCGACTTGAGGATCGGATAGACAAAGTTTTTTCGCAGCACCCTTCGCGCTTTTACCGGTTTTGAGTTATAGGTGAAGAGAAGGGCTTGACTCTTTTTCTTACGTTCTTCTCTCAGAAACGGTCGCCGGTTACGTCATTCCTTGAGGAGCCAAGCCGAGTACCAGCCTCCTTGCACTCTTCCTTTTGGCCTTCCTTTTTCATGTTTCTCCCCCGACCACCCCCCGCGAGACGATTTTTCGTCGTTTTTTTTAGATCTTCCCCAGAGAGCTATGCTTCTCCCTTTATAGCACGAGCTCTGTGCCGGCTCACGCCTCCTAAATGTCCGTCGCCCCTTTGTCCTGCCCTTTTCTCTTTTTGTAGTTCTTGCTCCCTCCCCCCGGACCCGAACGTAAAATCGTCTTGAACGTTCCCTTTTTTTTTCTTCTTTTTATATTAGGAGAACGAACATAATCCTTCCTCCCCTTTTTTTTGCGATCAGTGTACTTTCCCCCAGGTAGTACCAATGTAAGTAGAAGTGCGCTTAAGTTAAAGTTTTCTTTCCGCGCCTCCGTGTCTCCCCTTCACTGATAAGGCCCAAGAGAACAGCAGAGTTTGTTTAGCTCCTTTCCTTTCCACCTTCTGTCGGTATCTCGGTTAGCAGGAGGTCGAGGCGCCTAACGCTTTTTTTGGCGCTTTGGAAAGACTTTTTCGTCGCAGCCCTCGGATACCTTTACGGCCTTCTTCCCTTTTTCTTGCATGCTTTTCACTCCGTCACGAATGAGAGCAGCTTGAGAGAGCCGCCCTGATTCGAGGTTTTCCTCTGCTCCCTTTTTCGCGATTGTGGAGGCATCGTACCGTCGAGTCCTCTTTCCCCCGAAGGCCCGTTTTTTCCCGGACAAGCTTTTTCTTTCCTTCTCTGAACGAAGAAGTCATCCCGTTCAGATAAAGCCAGAAGATATCCTGTCAAATCCGTCTCCTGTCTTTTCCTCTTTGTTTCTTGAATTTTTTTCCCCCAGCTGGAGATCTTGGCTGTATCACTTTCTCTTCTTAGTTTCCCTTTTTCTCCGGCCTCCCTTCAGGTCACGTTATGCCCCCCCCCCCCCTATTAATATAGACGATAGAAGTGACGACGTTCACCCCACCGCCTTAAGGCCTCTTCGTTTGAAAAAGGGCGGCTCCGTCACCCCGTGCTGTCCCCTTTGCGTTGAGATAGTTCCAAATCCCCTCTTACGCACACGGAGATGACTGAGCCCTCCTCCGGCTTCCTTGGCCCCCTAAGTAGCTCTTTCTTCTTCCCTTCCCAGATCTTTCCTTTTCGGACTTCCCACGCCTGCTGGACAGAATGTCCTACCGAGTCTATACAACATCGTTTTGCTTCTGCTTACTGTCCTGCGCCCCTTTTTGGACTCCCTCCGCCACGGATTAGTTGGTTTCCTTCCCTTTCCCCTTCCGGGTCTTTTCTTTTTTCCCTACTGAATTTGTGGTACAGACTTTCCGACGTTGATCGTCATGGCGCAGGAGATCGCGTGGTGTCTTTTCTGCTTTTCGCGTTTTCAGATTCCTGGTTTCACTGTGCGCTCCACCTCCTCTTTTTTCCTCACAGACCCTTTCCAATGATGATCCCAGGTGCGGCCTACCCCAGAAATTTCCGTAATTTAAGTCGTTGTCCATCTTGCCCCTTTTGGGCTTTCCCGACCGCGCGTTGTGTTGTGGAGCCTCCCTATCCAACTTCCCTCCCTTCCTTGTTCGAGCTGGTGTCCCCTTCGAATAATTCAAAAAAAACGTCCACCCTTAACCCAGTCTCTGTCTCTTGCCCTTCTAAGTCTCCTTTCGAGAATGGATTCCGCAAGGCCGATATTGATCTCTTCTGATCGTTCTACTCCTTGGCGTTCTTTTTCGGCCTGGCGCGACCTGCTCAACCACAACACTTACTACCCTCCCCCGATTTTTTTCCTCCGGTCTTCCCGCCTGTCCCACCTGTGCTTCGAGCCACTGTAATTAATTTTTTTGTGCAACCCCCCCCGCTTCCTCCCAATAGCCACCCCCCTCCAGCCGTGCCCCTTGCGGTTATTCCTGATGCGCAAAATGTCCAACTCTTTCTCCCCTTTCCCCCTGAGGCGTTGCAACGGATGTGAAGGCTATAGGTGTCCGTCTCTTTCTCGTTCTGGGCGTACAATAGAACGAAATACGAGGGATGGCTCCTCGTTTTTATGGCTCTTATTGGGTGTTTTTTAGCAGTGCTCCCCGCGGTCGGAACCCTACCTTCGTTTTCTATTTTTGTTCTGAGCAGTATCCCTTGGATACGGAAGAGAGTCATCCCGACCCAGAACTCTGTACTCATGATCTCCTTCCTGCCCGTTCCTCTCTCGTTTGCGAAGTCCATCCTTCCCCGGACCCTAGGAAACTGAAACACTGTCCCCCTGTCATTCCACACAAATATAGTGGACCACCTTTTTTTTTTTCGTGAACAGGAGTCTTCCCTGGGTGGAGGGCTCCTTTTCTGAATCGCTGGTATCATTCCCTTATCCTCTTCTTTTCTTCCCCGGATCCTTCCCTCTTCTTTGACAGACGGAATTTTTTCCCCCCCTTGAGGACCCAAAAAAGAAGAACGCTGGCACTCCTCTTTACTGACGTCCTCCCCCAATGATCCCCCCCTTTCCAGGAATTCTTAAAGAGAGAGCTCCCCCAAAGAATAATTGCCCTCACAGCCCTTCCCCTTCCCACCGAAGAGCCATCGCGGGATTCTCTCGGAACCAGTCCTTCCCGAGCAGCCCTTTATTTTTGAGCAAGCCTTCCTTCCCCTTTGTGGCTCCCCGATCAGAGAGACCCCGCCCTGGTTTGACCCCTCCCCCAGCAGCCCCCCCCCCCCCGTGAGATCTTCTTCGAGACTAGGTATGGAAGTAGAGAACTATTAGGCGGAGCCATCACCACTCAGGCTATGCCCTCCCCACTTGCAATCTTCTCGCTCGTTATCTCAACGGCCCACTCCGCCTTTGTCCCTTGGAAACCTGGCAAAAAGAGGGAATTTCACCCTTGTTTTTTAGAAGATACGTAGAATAGCACTTCACTCTGCTCATCTTTCCTCTTCCCCTCCCTCTTCGACCTCTAAGCTAAAAGCGCGTTGCTCACCCCCCCCCCCTTTTTTGATGCTGAGATGGAGAGAAATATCCCCCCTTTTTCCCTACCCACTAATCTGTTGTTGAGAGATACTTGGCGCGTCCATTCGCCCCCGTGAACTCCCTTCCCTCAGCCCTCTTTGATGATTGAAGATCTTAACAGGTCCCTTTTTTTTCGTTTTCTTCCTTTGCAAGGATGGAGTTTCCCAAGATCAGGTAGGAGAACATTTACAGATGCACCTCGGTTTTCCGGTGTCCATTCCTGTAAAGACACATGGCCACACCCCTTTCCCTTATAACTTTCCCTTTTCAAGAATTCTCTCCCGAATTGAGATGGGAGTGCAGCGCTTTTATCTGAGGTGAGCCGCCTCGAGTCTTCTGCCGCTCGCTATAGATTCATTTTCATCTACAGGAGGTCTCCCCAATTCCCCTCTTCGTAATGAGAGGAACAAAAGCGGCATTCCTGACCGGGTCGTAAGAGTTTTCCAGGCCCTTTTCCTTCGGGTAAGCGGTTCGGATTTTTTTCTCTTTCTCCCCCCCACTGAAGATAGATTTCCTTTCTTTGTGACACATAAGGAATCTCCCCCCCCGGTGATCCTGAGTTTTGGGAAGGTGGTTCTCCGCCATTTAAAGGTCTCCTTCTCCTTCAGGATTCTTTTTTTTTGACCCCTTTTCGTTTTTATGGTGGGGAGTATCCTAAAATTTTCCCCCCCCCTCCAGTAGGGCATTTATGCTGTTAAGAAGACCCGAAAGCCTTCATTAACTATCCCGCTTAGAGCCCCCCCACCCCTCTACTCTCCTGTTTCCCGAAACCCCAACCCCCCCAGTGTGTCCCCTTCCTCTTGGTCTTTCCAGCCCCTCCCTTGACCTTGGTAATGGGATATCATTGGTTTCCGGTCCCTTGCCATGCGACCCTGCGCCTCTTTGTATTTGGCCCATCTTTTGCCGCTTGATGAACGTCTCCATTTGTCCTTTTTCTTGTTACCCCTTTTTGTTTGACGCGCTTCCCCCTCCCCACTGTTTCCCCGGGAACCAGAGGCGCAGGCGCATACCGATCTTTCCCTAAGCCGCTTCTGCTTTTTTTTTATCTACATTCGCAAACACATCCGGAGCCCCAGCTGAGCCCATAATCGTATGCGGCCTTTCAGTACGGCCCGACGCGATAACCGCCTCGCCCCCCTGCATCTCTTTTTTATCCCAGTTTTCTTTTTTTTGTGAATACCTAGTCGGAATGGTCGAGCATCCTTTTTTGAATTTTACTTCTTCTTGCATCTCCCCGCCAATAGCTTTGAAGCCGAGATCAATTTCTTTCTGGATGCGGATAACAGGTTGCTCTAGTCGCTTTCGAGTAGGCCTCTTTTTCCCACTTGTTGGAGTTATCGCGTCAGACCATTCTTTTTTTTCTAGAGGCTTTTATTGTTACGACACCCCTTCTAGAAGGATTCCGTTAAGCCATATCGAATCGGACTATTCAGTCCGGCCATGAACGCCGCTGCCTTTTCCTTTTCAGTTAGTCGAAACTTCACAAAGTGACGCGACGATTCTCCCTTGTTTTTTTTGATCGATTACACCAAGCGCAGCTCTAGACTAGGTCTTGAGCTGATTTTTCTGCCCCTACCTTCGACCCGATGGAGACACCTGTCTTCCCATCCTTCCGTTTGCTTTTTTTCATGTGATTGCGCCCCAAGACAGCTTCCAATCGAGTCGCTTACCAGGGATTAACGTTTCCACTTCTTTTCTCGGGCTTTTTCCCCCACCTCCCCTCCCCCCCCCCTTCCTTCCGTTGGCTCGTCCAAGGTATTCGTTTTCTTCTCCCCCTTCTTTAATGTACACCCCCTTTATTCAGCACCATTCCGAAATACGTGGAAGGAGGTCGTAATCTTTCCCTTCCTACTGCTCCACTCTTTTTGCTCTCCCTCGCCACCCGCAGGTAGAACGGCTTTTTATGTTCCTTGTCCCCTCCTTCTCCAGATGAGATTGCGAGACATAGAGTGACTTAGGGAGACAGTTTCATAGACGGCGCCAGCTGGCGAGCGCCTTTTCTTCGGCTTCCCTTTTTCTTCTCCTGCTGTTCCCCGAGTCCCCTTCTTCCGCAGACCTAGGCGCTTCATGCCCTCGCTCGGTTATTCCTCTTTTTGTTTACTCCCTCCGAGCAGCACTGGGACTCCGTCTATTTGTCTTTAACTCGATGACTGTCCGAAGAATGCCGCGACACCTCCCTTAGTTTACGTTTAAGAAGATACCCGTTCAGACGTTACCGAGATCTTCCTGTAAATCTTGCTCCTTTCTTCCCCTCCCTTTTTGAGATCTCTTTTTTTTCAAAAGGGAGATCGGGCTGTCTGCCCCTTTTCTTCTCCTCCGCGCCTCTTTCTTTGCATCAGCCTCCTCTTTTTCCTTCCAGACTCACACTCCCCAGCTACGTGTATTTAGTGGCCGCGGCCAGCCAATAGCCGGACAGTCGTCCCTCTAGTCCCTGCACGCAGCCCACGGGTTCTCTCCTTTTGCGTTAGTCCTTCGTGATGCTCGTCATAGTCTGACGACAGACGAGGACGAAAAAATCTATTCCTCGAGACATGATTCCCCCCTAGCGCGGAGTTAGCCCGCCTCCCATTTCTCAGAGTCTCTCTCCGTAGAGCTTCTCTTTTTCTCATACCACCTCAGAAGGGAGCCCCAGGAGCGCTCGATTCTTTTGCTTACGCTTTAGATACCTACCGCCGCTGGACGTTGTCTTGTCGGCACACCCCCCCCGCTGGTTACATGCGCCCTGCTCCGTTTTGACATACCGCCGGGTCTTCCAACTTCCTTTTTTTTTTTTTGTTTTGTCTTTCTCCCTCTCATCCTCGCGCATACGTGTGAAGACCCTGGTCCCTGTGCAGATCGATTGGACGTGTGTTTTTTCCATTTCTCCGGTCTCGAGTCTGTTCATGCCGGTTCTTCTCCGGCCGAAGTCTTTCCCCTGTAGCCGATGATTTCAGTTCACCCTAGAAGAGCGGGAAGATCTTTTTAGGCGTTATCTCGCTGTTGCTCCCCCACGACTTTCCTGTGAGGCTTCAAAAAGTAAATTTCCCCCAGTTTCTCTTTCTTTTTTACTTGATTCCCTTCTGTCCCAGCGTCCCACTTTCTCTCCTGATTCACGACTTCCCCTGACAGTGATGCTCGATGCCGCGATCCCCTGCGTGCCTCAACGGTTCTCCATGCCGAGGTCCCCGCTTTCCGAGTCGCCTTGCGAGGCGACTGTGTGCTCTAGCCCCCTTTTTCGCTATTAAGAATCCCTCTGCGTTCCCCGCACTCCTTTATTATCTATTTCCCCCGTTTCGCTTTCGATGCGCGGCAATGCCGCCACGTATCTCACCCCCGTGCTTTTTTCTTGAACTTTTTTTTCCCTTTGTTCGCGAAAAGTGAGGTACGCTTCTTTTGGTACCCCCATATCTTCTCTTTTCCGGTGGTATGTCCTAGAAGAGCATCGCCGTGTGCGCAGTGAATGCGTCCGACTCATTCCCCGCTTCTTTTTGTCGGTATCTCCCAGTGTCTCCCTTACAGTCCTTGATATTCGTTTCCCATCCTAGATTTAACTCTCCTCCCTACCTAAAGCCTAAATGGAAGACATTTTTCTGTCTGCCTCCATCATTTCAGGCACCCTAGGAGACTTTCCACCTTCGCCGGCACCTCACAGCACCCACTTAGCTTTTTTTACCTTTTCCCCGGTCTTCCCAATAGTAGTGTAAACAGTTGGCGTGGGTTTCGACCCTTGATCGTCCTCTCGTTTCAGCAGGATTTGCGAAACCTCTTTAAGAGCGAAGCGCTGGTTGTCCTTCCTTCCCTTCCTAGAATCTTTTTTCTTTTGCATTGCGGCCATCACACCCGAAGTTCCAGCTGCGTCATTGGCTCTTTTCATGCGTGCGTTCCCCCTCTCCCATTTTCCCTTTCCTCTGCTACCTTTTCCGTTGGCGTCAACCCGTCCCGATCCCTCTTTTTTTCCAATCTCCCCCCTCTTTGACAAGCTCCCTCTTTACAGTCCAAGTGCCCCCACGCGACCCGCAGCTTTCCGTTCTCTCCTTTAGCAGCTCCTCTCTCGCACCTCCATGATTACTTGTGGCAAGTCTGACCATGCGTCTCACCTTTTTTTTACCCCACCCATTTTTGTGGCTTTTCTTCTGAGCGCTATGCAGAAGAATCTCTATCGAGCTCGTCTCTTCCTTACCTTCTTCCCCACCCTCGATGCGAATCGATGCCCAAGAAGTCCTCCCCGTAGATTTTCTTTAGCTACATTTTCCTCACTTGTTAGAGCCCTCCTGGTGGCAACGGTGCTGTCCTTCCCCGCACCCTGCACACCGTCTTCAGCTTTTTTTTCAACTTTTTTTTGCTGAATCGTTTCCTCTCACCTTCTTCCTCTCCCTCTTTTGGACACCGAGACTAGTTTTTTCGCTCAGCGAGCGGTGCGCCATTTCCTTCGTGACGCTTCTTTTATGAAGCGCCTCTCCCCTTTTGTTGTTCGTTCCGTTTTCCTATTCATTCCCTCTCTCCCGCCCGGACAAAGGGCAGCACCCGATCTCTTTCTAATCCTGCTGGATGTTCTCCCTCTCATGATGCCTCGAGCTTTCCCCTTCCGGTATTTTCTTCCAGCATCTGAAACATTTTTTGTGGGTGGCGGTGCCCGACTACCTCCACCCCGTTTTTTCCTTCCCGCGTACTTTGTCACACTCTTCCTAGGTTTCAGATTTGGCTTTGCGTGCAGGACTCGAGGGCGATCGCGTTCTTACGCGCCCATCTCCGATCTCCCTTCCTTCCCTGTCCCTTGTAGAGTCCCCCCCCCACCGATGGAGATAGTCTCCTTCTCTGAAACAAGGAAATCGAGAGCTTCGTTCGGCCATAATGTTCTTGCGGCTTTTCTCAAGCTTTCCTTGGCTTTTTCGACACGTAAGCAGAGTCTTTTTCTTGCTCTCCTGTGAAATCCTTTCTTCTCCATACTGAGTCCTTTTTCTCCAATTAAAGTATCCCTTTTACGCCGTTCAGGATTACCGCTTCTTACCATGTTCTCTTTGGATCCTCCCGTCCAGTAGGTTTCCGGGACGCCACGAAGCGATTCTCTTCAGACACAAAGATTTCCACTCTTTCCCTCTCCCCCAAACCCCTTTTTAAGCCCCGAGCGGGAATCTTTTTTTCCCTCCAACCAAACCCAAAGGTTAGTGATTGGGGGTGTGAGCGTTCCCAGTTTCCTTGGCTTGTGGTGCTCTTCCTTCTTCACTGGTCACGAATAAGGCTCATTCGCTATTCCCTTCCCATTTCTCCGGATTAGTTACGCGTTCTGGGCGTTATGTACTTGCGCCCTCCGCCTGTCGAGGCAATCTTCTTTTCCGGATCCGTGTAAGAACAGAGGACGTTTTTCTTTGCCCCCTCTAACCCCCAACGAGCGGCCTTTATTTCCTACCCACGATCCTCTCCCATACCTAGATGCGGCGATGAGGTACGGCCTATCACACGCCCCCGCCTTTTTTTCCCTTTCCAGGGGCCGCCTGACAGTTTCGACCTGTCTCTTGGATTTTTGTGAGTCTCCTCCTCAGCGGGCGATGAGTCGATCGCGGTGCTGCTTGCGTTTATTCCTTTAGGCTTTGACACCCTTTGAGCGCCCCCCCTTGGCCGTGGGCCTTAGGACCGGCGTACACCCTTCTTTTTCCGCCAAGGTCTTATATTCAGATCCGTTGGCTCTCTCTTATCGGCGCCTCACAGCAGGTTCGCAGGCAGTAAAGCCTTTCGTGCGCCGCCTTTTAGCCCGGTTCTTCTCCGGAAGGAGGAGCAGTCCTGGTTTCCTCTTTTTCTTGTGACTTTCCCCGAACTCCCTCTTCTTTGACCGGCGTGGTGAAGAGAGACATAAGCGCGCTCTGCTCCCGTGCTTGCCTATCTTCTCCGGTTCCTTTCTGACAGACCCTCGAGCCCATTTGGCCGCGTATCTGCGGCCTAGCTGCAGCCATTTTTTCGCGAACATCAAAGAAAGTCCAATAGATATGCACCGGTCCCCGCGGTATTAAAGTAGAAGAGCACCCAGGGACTACACCACGATCTTTTGCGGTCCCCTTGTTTTTAGTAATCGTTTCGTCTCGACCCTGAGCCAGGCCGTCCGTGTCCCCTCCTCTCCCTCCCCTTTCCTGGAGTTTCCCCCCCTCTCAGGCACGCACTCTTCCTTTTGGAGATAGATTAATCACGTAGATGTGGTATAGCAGAGGCGGTCTCACGTTCGGTCTCCTCTCTCTTCTATCTTCGATAGTAGGGGAATAGATCCTATGGCTTTTCCTTTCGCTAGCCTTTTTTTCAGGAATACACGGTGTGCATTCATGACAACAGACCGTCTCCCCTAATGCGCCCCCCTTGAGCTTTTGCGCTTGAGGATACGACATTTTTTCTTTCGATTATTTTTTTCAGGAGTTTCCTTCCCCCTTCCCCCTGTAGAGCTTTGCGGAAGTGAAGAAGAAGGCTCTGGCGGCCCGCCACCGCAGGCGTTTCTCCTTCCCTACCGCTCAGGATTCCCTGCTGTCCTTTTTTTCCCCTCTATGTTTCCCCCTTTTTGTTCTGAGAGATTTACTTCTCCCCCTATTTAACCCACCTCAGGGATCTTCGGGCTGTCTTCCCGACCTTCTCGTCCTAGCGGCAGAAGACGAATTCTCCTACCCTTAAAAATTCTTTTTGTGCATTAGAACCTTCTCCCTGGTGACACCGAGAAATAGAGTTAAAACTCTCGTCGATCCTCATTCCTTGCTTTTCCTTCTCTTTGTACCTGAGGAGTACTTTTTTGAGCTCTCCCCCTCATCCCCCCCCCCCCCCTGGGCTCCATCCAGACCTCGTTCAAGCACCAAATCGCCTTGAGGCAAGGCGTCCAAATTCTCCGTCTCTATTTTAAGGTCCCCTCCAGCTGCGCACTCTAGATGCGCAAGCGCTTTTGCGCCCCATCCCTCCTTCCCTGAGTATTTCCCTTTCTTCGTCTTGCAGTGAGACACCCCACGCGCTGTCTCGACTGAAGATTTCCTCCCGCCGCCACTTCTTGTCTCCGGCCGTTACTGGAATTCTTTACTTTTACGGAAATGCGTGCTACGACGCCTTTTTCTCATTCCTTTTTTATCAAGAAGAGTGCCTTCCACTAATTGAAGGAAATGGGTCTTTTGCAGATCGAGTGGAGGGATTTTTGCTCTCAATCATGTGACACTTAACGACTTTTCTCCCGTGCTAAGAAAGGCTTGAATTCTTTTCCCAGTAGAGTCTTTCCTATTCCACTAAGAATCTTCTTTCCTAGCTCCAGCCGTCTAGAAGAGAACGAGTGTTGATCTACCCAACCTTACTTTTTTCTCTGTTCTTTTTTTTTCAGACTTCCTCCCCCCCCCCGCGTACCCAAAGGCGCCTCTCCGCCCGGCTGGAGATCGTTCCTCCCTGCAACGTGTTTTTCTCCCCTCTTCCTCCGATAGTCCTTTGAAAAAAAGGGAGAGAGGTAATGTCGTGCCCGATCCCCCACACACGTATTTCCTCCCTTTTGATGCTTCTGCATTTCCCAAATGGTTCCGCCCCATCTCTTCTTCCAGAAAAGATTTCCCCCTATCCAGATTTTAGGATTCTTCCTCTCTCAACCATGCCCCACGATCTCACCCTCTTCTAACCCTGCGCGACTCTTCGGATCTTCCTTTTTTTTTCCTTCGGTTTACTTAATCTTGCGAACATCGAGGATTGGGGACCCTCGTATTTCAGACATTTTTTTTTTCCAGTCAGATGCGGCCCCCACGCCGTCTTGCGGGCGGGAACCGATGCGTCCTTTCAAGGTCTCCCGTGATCCGCTCCCTCTTTTGCTTGCGCACAGCTTTACCTCTCCTGGTGCATCTCTTCATCTGACGCCATAAACGCGGAAACAGGGCGGCGGGCCGCGATCTTTCGCTCTACATCGCCGGCTTCCACCTTTTTTCCCACGGGCTTCCCGAACACCTCTTTTGCCCAACGTTTTTTTTTTTTCCCTTCAGGAGATTTTTTTTTTTTCCTCGGGAGGTTTTCTCTTGACTCTATCTGGCTCCATGCGCGAAGCGTTCTTCCTTATATCCCTACTATGTTTTTTGTCTCCCCCAGACCGGCACGATGGTTCGCGAGCCTTTCTCTTTTCCATTCTCTTCCCTTAACGTACTCAGGCTTCCGTGCTCCCGGCCCTTGAGGGAAGTCCCCTGAGCCAGACAGACCTTCTATTACCCGACCTCCCTCGACCAAAGGAAAAGCGCAGATCTCCTCCCGCGCTGTGTTCCCTTCTCCACAGTTAGCCCCCCTTCTCCAAGGGAATCCCTTTCCTGGTGGCAAAGCTTCCGGACTCCTTCGCCCTGGTTCCCGTTTGAAGAAGATGGATCCTCTCCTTCAATGTCTTCTCTTTCATATGATTTACTTTTCTCTAGAAACTATGGGCTCTGCACGCCAGCGCCCAGTCCTTGAACGACGAGGCACTTTCTTCCGCAGTTCTCTCCCCCCCTTAACTTCCGAAACTCAAACCGTCTGTTTTTCCTTGCTGAAAACTCAGTCAGGTTGCCTCCGTTCCCCCCCTATAAAGTGCCAGATTCCTGACATTCCTGTGTACCTTTCTTCCTACCAAATGCTTTCTGTTTACTTTTCTTCGATTCTCTTCCTAGAA
>Ga0179593_1354230_pt1 | contig 12664 bp, 20 predicted proteins | sample CZODoug2_1_08_16_FD_185931 | JGI IMG/M metagenome (GOLD analysis project Ga0179593, IMG submission 185931) | Vadose zone soil fungal communities from Angelo Coast Range Reserve, California, USA - CZODoug2_1_08_16fungal (PacBio error correction) | ecosystem: Environmental > Terrestrial > Soil >... | reverse complement strand
AATCTCCCTTGATCAGATCTCCCTGCTTGTACCTGGTTGTTGTTTCCACGGCGATGGCCCCCTTCCCTAGGCCTTTTCGTGCGCATTTTTTCCCCCCTTCCCGGACTTCCGCCAGAGGCGGCAGGTCTACGTTTTTTTTCCCTCCTTAGAAGCGTCGGTTTTGAATCCCCAATATTTGTGCAATCTTACCCCTCGATCGTGACGCCCCTTGTCTTCCTTTTCATTGCTCTTTTTATCCTTGACGTCCCCTCCCCATTATTTTTCAATATGATTTCTAGCCAGACCAATTACTAGCGAGAGTCTCCACTTCAATGCTTTTCTGGCTCGTGAGGCGTCGGTCGGGTCTGTCATTTCCTCTGCCCCTTAACTTTTTCCAGCGTACGCCCGATTGTTCCTTCGGTTTTTTGCCAAGTTACTGGCACGGTTTGCCTTTTCAGGTCGCTTCCCTCTGATGCCCCAGTTCCAGAGGTTTCTCCCCTCTCCGGATCCACCCCTTACCGTGTTTACATTCCTTGAGCTTTTCCTGTCCTAGTTCGCGCGCGGACTGCCTTTTTTTTTTTTTTCTGTTCTTTCATGAATTAAAGTTAGAGCATGCCCCATGTTGGAGTACCTGTCCCCCGTTTTGATTCATTCTCTATGCAGCTTTCCCCCTGCCTTCTCTTTAATCCCGACCATCCTACCATTTTTTTTCCTTCGGCAATGCACTGGCGAATGACTTGAAACCCCGTACTCGCGTGGCGACTTTGATTTCCTCATCTGCACCGCCTTTTTTTTCAAAAGTTTTTCTCGAGCTTGAGTTTCTCAACTTTCCCAGCGTAGGGTGTTTGTTCCGTTCGACCCTGACGCCGCCCCCCATCTTCCAGCTTCGTGTGACCCTTGTCATTTTGTAGCTTGGTTTGGTGGTTGCCCGTTTTTTCGTCGGAATTTCCTCTTCCCAAACCGTTTTTTCCGCGGAGAACCCAAAGTTGACGTCCCACACGCTAGTCCGCAAGCCTCTTTCCCCCGAGCTGTCTTCGTGCCCATGTCCCTTCAGTGGAGTTCTGGCTGTTTTTCTGAGTCTTTTCCGTTTTCCTCCTTTCTCCCCCGCCCACGATACCACACCCTTGCATTGACGTGCTTTTTTTGGACGATCGACCATGTTAAGACTTGAGATGATCTTTGCAAATGCAAAAACTTTTCCGATTCGCCTTAGCATTTTCTATTTCGTTTCTGGTTCTCTCCCCCGATCGCGACCTGAGTGGGTCCCCGAGTTCCGATATCCGGACGTTTTTTTCTTCCTTCTTCTTCAGAAAAGGAAGCGTTTCCAGCATTCCCTTCCCAACCGTAGTGTTCACCTCTTTTATTTTCCCTTCTTTGGGACTGCCTTTTCCCCAACCCTCAACCCTTTTGCCTTCCCTCCCCCGGGAGCGAAGTCTTTTTTTCTGGGCGCCATGGCCTTTGACACAAGATTCTCTCTTTCTCCTTCGCTTCCGAATGAATCTGACAACCCCCATCTTTCACGTTAAACCTCGACTAGGGTCATTTTTTTTCCCCCCTGCCTTTGTTCACCCCCCAACTGGCAAGCTCTTGGTTCTTAGGCGAGTGATTTACTCTGAAAATAGCGGGCGACCCAGCTTGACCTTCGGGACCCTTGCGCTTCTCATCCAGATCCGTTGTCCTTTGTTCCCACGCCTCTCTTGTTTCTTTGTTCAATTAGTTTTCTTTCAGTGTTGAAACCGCTTTCAAAGAGCTTCTGTTTTCCCAAGTCTTCCTGTGTGTAGCCACGTTTAAGTCGGTTCTCTCTTTAAACCCCCATTAAGTACTCGCCCCTCACCTGGCTGCCGTTTTCGTCACGTTCGTACCCGAGGATTGTTGCTGGATCGTCTTTCTTCTCTAGTGCTTGCCCGGGTCCCATCAACCCTCCATTCCTCGAATCTTTGTTAACTTTGGTATCTTTCTCAGCCCCCACAGCGTCTTTGACCTATTCCACAACTTTTTTCTCAGCCCGCGGGCATTGGTTCGGTACTTTCTCGCTTTTCCCTGGAGATTTTTTGAGTTTCTTGATCCCCTTCCCTTCCCCTGCTGACTTCTTCTATGATTTCCTTTCCCTCGATTTGACGTTCCGGCTCTCTTTTCGTTCCTGGCTTTCACATGAAGTTGTTGTTGATCTTGGTCAACCGCCCCCTAACATGACTTTCATGGCTTTTTTGACCAGTCAACTGCGAGGTAATCCGGCATGACAAGTGACTCCAACCTGAACAGTTACAATTGGCACTCTTCCCGACGTCCTCACCCCCCCCTCTTATTTTTCCCACGCGAGAGTGATGCTTTATCTGCTGCTCCCCTGACGTCGACATCCCACCCTGCTCTCCCTATGGCCTTTTCTTTTCGTTATTCCCTAGGATAGTAAGTTGTGCCTATTATGAACCGCATCTGTGTCAGCAACTTCCTTTTTTTCCGATTGCTTTCATGCCACATGCTTGGCAGACGTGACCTTTTTCTTTTCTCCTTTCATTGCCCCGTGACTAGGCTGGCATTACTTGTCTTTCCCCACCACACCCCTCATCTCCTTTTTCCTACCATCATCATTGTGTTTTTTTCCCTCTTCCTGTGTTTTTCCCGAGATCGTTTGCATTTGATGGCCATCCTTTCTGCAATGTGTCCAATTCTTCTCCAGAGCCCGTTGTCTTTTCCCCCTGGGCACCTCGAAAGTGGTTCCCCCTCTCCGTGAGTCTTTGACCTCCCCTTACATCCGTGTGACCCTCAATGAAATCCAGGCAGGGCCTTTTCTATATGTTGTTTTCTCCGTCGGTGCGATCCCTATACCGTACATCGTGTTTTCAATCCGCTTTCCTCCCCTGGAGAAGTCTTTGCAGTTTTTTTCCTCTTTTTCTTTCAACTTGTTCATGTGTCCTAGTTCTTATCGTCTTAGGCAAATTTCCAGAACAGTCATTCTGTTGCTTTTTTCTCTTCCTATCAGACAAAATTCCTCTGTCACGTCTCACGCGATAGAATGAAGTACTCGATGGTTTTGGCCTCTCTTCCCTCATTCCCTTCTTCCTCATTTCCCATCTCCTTCGTTACTTCGCATTTTTTCTTTCGTTTTGACCTTTTCGCCCGGTGAGATTTTCTGCTCCGCTCACAGCGTCGGTCCGATTTTCAGGATTTTTTTCTAGATCCCCCTGGCCAGCACTAGGAAGAAGACCCCTTGTTCCCCCTTCCAATCATTTCTTATCAACGTGTCCGTAAAAAACTTCGTTTGAGTGGGTTTTTTTTTTGCAATCCCGGCCTTCCCGTTTTACAGCCCGATGTGATTCCGATTTTTGCAGCGGTCTCTTCCCCCCTTCATCCGGTTTTCCCTCAAGCCCCCCCTAGATAACCAACCAGCCCCTTTTTTTCTCTGGTCGGGCCCTCGCGGTCCTTTCCTTGGTGGTTTCTGCAGTCAGACTCTTTCCCCTGCGTCGTAAGCATCCTTTTTCTTTCCAAACTTCACCTACCCTTGATAGATCTTCATCCTTTTGTCCCGTTGGTTTTTTTACAGACATTGTGACTTTTCCTCAGATTTTTAACCTGGTCCACGCATTCATAACTGAGCTTTTCGGGATCTCCATGTACATGAGAGATGAGCGGTCCCCGTTCTTTCCCTTTGTGCCCCTCCCACCTAATTCCCTCTTCGGCGTAAGTCAAAAACCACTTATTTGTTCCCTCTTTTTCCCACTGTCAGACTTCTTCAGCTGCCCCCACCTTTTTGTGCCCCGTCGCCTGACTTGCGCGGAATACACACGGCGTTCCCCTTCGATATCGTCACATCCTCTTTCTCTCTCTTCGTTGCCCCATTCTCCAAGTCCGCGACGAACCACCATGTCTCGTTGATCCCTTTCACGTTTTCTTCCCCGAAAGCCTCCTTCCCTTCAGGCGTACATTTTTAAGTCTCTTCCAAAGTCACACCCTTGGCCTTCATCTTTCTTTTGTGTTTACCTTTTTAGTTTCTGGTGGATTTCTTTGCCTTTACTAACATTTTCCCCCCTCAATGCACTCTTCTTTTCGACTCCTTGGCCAACTTCAATTTCCCCGATATTTTTGAGTTATGTTGTTTCTTCAGCGGTGTGGTCACTTTCCGGTCTGCTTACTCAGCCCAACCCAGCCCGCCCCCAACCCCCCCGCCTACGCCCCAATGCCAGGTTTTTTTTCATCTTTTGTAAACAGATTTTCCTGCGCATTTTCGCGCGTCACCCACGTGCTCTGTTTCCCCATGTTCGGTTCTCTAGCTGTTGTTCTCGTTTTCTGGCTTTCTTCTCTCTGGGCTCTCCCCCTTTCCTCTTTTTTTGGAGTTTCCGGTCCTTTCTGCCTGCGATGATCCTTCAGCTTTTTTAGACTTTTTCTGAAATCGAGGGGTTCCAAGGTGGAGTCGGTGCTTGCTTCCCCCCCCCCTTTTTCTTCCCTATTTTCCCATTGGAAGTTCTCTTATGTGCCCCCCCCCCTTCTCAAGTTCCCCCCCCAGGACCCAAGATCCGTCCCGCGCGAACTATAGCTTTTTTCAGGGAAATGGTCCCGAAAACTGTCACGAAGTGTTTGTTCTACCCTTCTCTGTCCGTTTGCTTTCTCTCTTCCTTCGCCTCCCCCTCTCTTGGCACGACTTAAGTCAACAATTCTTTGGGTTGGCAGTACGACCAGATTCTCCGCAGGTTTCTTTCCCCGCGTGTTTCTATTCAATTCCTGTGTGCGCCTCTAAGCCTCTATTTGTCTTTTCCCGTGCTCTCAGTCTTTACAGTTCCCGGGTGCTTCCTCCCATTTTTTCCTATGTTTTTTTTTTTTCTCCCCTTCAAGATCACATAGCATTAATTAAATTCCCCGCTGTGCTTCTTTCGTATTATCAATATGTAGGGGGACTAAATTCCCTGGAAGCGCGCTTTTTTCTTCCCCCCTCTGCCCCGTTTCTTTTGACCTGCGCATTTTTTTAGATTTCTCGGGAAGGACTTCCTCGCCCCGACCGGCCTATGTCCCGTGCGAGTGTTTAAACCCATTACACGCAGTTTTTTTTTTCCCCTTTCCCGGTAGCGACTTATCTCCTTTTTCTCTCTCGTTTTTTTGTTTTTTTTTTCTCGTCGATAATTTCTCCATATTCCTTCCTGAGCTCCTTGTCTTGGGCGGGACTGTTTTTGCTTAGTCCCGTCTCTTCTTCGTTGCCTCTCCTTTCCTCGGACTTTTCCCCTATGCTCCGGTTCCCTATCCCGGTGTCGAAGAAGCCTGGGGCTTCGCCTTGAAGCACATCTTTCACTTTTCCTATCTTTGAAGCAGCACCTCGTATTATTATTTCTATTCGTCCTTTTCCTTAAGACTCCTCCCCCCCCCTCTCTTCTTTTTTCTGTCCCACGTCCCCTTCCTACTGGAGAGAATTATGAAATTTTATCCAAATTTTGATGCTTTCAGCTTTTCCCTTCCCACCTATGTCTATGTCCCATCTGTGTCCCCCCTCTGTCCCTTTTCGTACGCCTCCACTCCCCCCAAGATTGTGAATTCACGGTCTTGCCAAGTTCCCTTTCTTGGCCCTGTTTCTGGCGAGTCAGATTGATTCCCCCGTTTTTCAGACGGATTTCTCACTCTTTCTCAGATCCGGTTACCGTTTACCATGCCACGTCTCCCGCTCTCTTTGACATTCTTCCCTTCGTATATCTTTTTTCCTTTGGTTGTTTATGATTTCCCCCTTGTAGGCTCTGACTTAGAGACCTTTTTTTTTATTATGCCCTTTACGCCCCTTTTTCCTTCATTTAATCCCGACCTTCTCCAACGTCGACTGTCTTCTTCCCCTTACGTTCACCTTTCGAACTCCCTTCCCCGACTGTACACTCCATGCCCTGGGGTCCATGCTTATGTACTCTCCCCTCTCTGACCCATTCTTCTTTTTTGATGTCACTTCGTACCCCGCTGTCGGGTGGTCTTTCACAAATTCCCTCAGTCCCATCTTTTACCCTTAAGAGTTTGCCATGCTGGAATTTTAGCGGTTTTTGTTGCGGTTGTGTTGTTTTTCTGTCTCCCTCCTCCCAAACGGTTCCCTCTCAGCTCACCCACCGTCTTGCCCCCCCCTCTCGCGAAAAAGTCAGTGCAGACTCGGCTCCCCATCTGCCCAAGAGGATTGGTCTTTGGTGCTTTCTCGGACTAAAGGATTCCACCATGGATTTCAACGACACCGCCCCCCCCCCTTCCGCCTCTGAAGGCCCTTCTCCTTTTTGTGCTCGGACCAGGGTCCGCCTGACGGGCTCCTTTCCCCTATTCACAACGTTGATGACTCCTTTTTATGCCCTTTTTTTCATTCGCTTTCTTGGAGATTCCTCCAAGCTCCCTCTTTTAATCGTGGGTCCAGTTACTCTATCTGCCTTGTTTCCCTTATTTTATTCCGAACAGCCGTCCCCGGACGCAGACGTTTCCCCCAAAGTAGGGGGGTCCCTCTTTTCAGTTACTTTATGGTTTTTTCCCCCGTCCTTCGTCACAACCTCACCCCACTTTTTTCCCCTTCCCCTCTCTTCTCCCTCATATCTTTTTTTCTTTTCCTTGGCACTGACTGGTTTTTACTCCCTATTTTTTTTATAGTGTGTGTGTACCGAGACGATCGTTAATACCCCATGGTTCCCTTAAAAATCTCTCTGGGAAAGGTTCTTCCTTCTTGTCCCCCCCCCCCAACTTGTACACGGATTTTTTCTATCGGCCGGTTGAGTTTTCTTTTATTTCACGACTTCGACTGCTTTTCCCTTTTCTTGGATGAGAGTTCTTCTCCCTTCCGTTGTAGTTGACACCACGCCTGATTAGCGATGCTTTTTTCCTTTATTTGGCTCCGTGCCCCCCTTCGGTCCATCGCCTTCTTTTTTCAAAAGCGTATTGGGTGATACTTTTTCTTAGATGTCACAATCTACATTCCACCCACCTCCGGTTTCCTTTTTGTAACCGTTCGACTCCCTTGGATTTTTTTTGTGATTTACCGCCTTTCTCTTACTTTCTTTATGGCCCTTGTGTTGTTGCATCTAAAAACAATCCCCGAATCCATGTTAGTAGCGGGAGTCTAAAAATAGTGAGTCCCTTCCCCCCCACGGTCACCCTCTTCTTTTTTTTCTTCCCTCACTACTGCCCGATTTATTTTTGTCCTTTGATTCCCCCTTCTTCCCTTTTTCTGAGCTTCCTATCGTTGTCGGCCACGATGAATAGATTATTCTGGTTTTTTCTACGCTGTCTTCGTACAGGCAACTTTTTTTGGTTTTGCTTCTTTTCTAAGCCCCCGACCCCTTTTTCTTTTTTTGACCCGCCCAAAGGCCGAGGTTCCAGACACTCGGTCACCTGCCTTGTCCATTCAAGAAAAAGTACAATTGGCCCTCTTTTTCGTATCCCACCGCTGTAGGTTTGAACTTTTCGTATTTCTCGCATACGGTCGAAAAGCCCCAACTTTGGATCTCCCCCGGATGGCCTCCTGTGGTTTCATGGATTTTTTTTTTTCTTCTAGTTTTCAGGGGCTTCTTCCTGCACTCCAGTTTTTCCTCCCCCCTTCTCTTGTTTTTTTCAATCCCCCTGTTTCCCTCCCGACAATACGTCTTTTTGTTGCGACGTTTGGATTGCACTCCTCGTATATCGGGACCAACAAAACCCTTTTTCTTTTTTTTCCCCTTCCTCCGTTGTTTTTGTTTCTTTAGCTTCTCTTTTTTTTTTCCTCTCTCTCCAAGTTCACTTCTTTCGTTCATTCCCTTCTCCCCTCGGCGATGCGGCCTCCTTCGGCCCCTAGGCCCCAAGAGAAGGTGCTGTTCCCAAGTTGAATTGCTGTTTCCTGAAGATTTTATTTCTCTTTTTTCCCCCCTTCCTCCGTCCTGTGCTTTCTCACTTTTTTTTTTTTTTAGACCTTTTTCTCAGCAGATAACCTCTAATATTTATTTTCAACTTGCGTTCATTACTCGACCTCGGTTAGATGATGCCCTGTTAACTTTCTTGTTACACCATGTGCCGATTTTTACTCGTCTTTGACTTGGTTCCAAACTCCAGAACTTTTCCCTTGTGATTTTCCTCCTGCTCATCCCCCCCACAACCCTTTCTCCTTGCATCAACCCCCCTGCCTCCTGGACCCCCTTTAAGATTACAGGCGTGAGCCCGATGGATCCATCTCATTTCGACGGACCTCGTGCCCCCTTTCTCCGGGACTCGGATTACCACTCCCCCCCTTTCCTTTTGGATCCCTTTGTTTGAGAATATGTCCCTCTTTTTGCTTTCCCTTCCCCCTTTACCCTTCCTGATTCTTTCCGTTCTTTTTTCTTTTTCCCCCCCCCCTTGCAGCACGATAGGCCCCTTCAGACCCTTTCGTACCCCATTAATCCCGGGAGTAGACGTGTCCCTTCAGCGTGAGGAGTGGCTCTTTTTTTTCCTTCTACTCCTGAAGTTACACCCTCTTTCACACACTTTTTCCCTTTCCAGGCCCTTCAGCTCTTTTTCGCTCCCTTTTGCCTTGCAAAGGAAAAGAGATCTTGGCCCACTATAGTAAGTCCTTGCTTTGTTCGCCTTCCGTGGTCTTTCTCTTTTCTCTGCCCTCGCTTTCCTCTGTTCTGCTCGTTTTCCTTTTTCAATCTCCAGTACTCTTCTAAGCTTCTATCTTGCCGTTGGTGGTTGATTCCTCTCATTGCCTTTTCCGATCCTTTTTTTTTCATTTAACTTGCCCTATTTGTCCCCACCGTTTTTCCTCCCCCTGACACTCTAGAATCTTCTTTTCTATTGACATCTCCTCCCCCTCCTTTTCCCTCCGTCTTAGTCCCTTTTTTGGGTTTTTGCCATTAATTTCACACTCGCCAGACCTAGCCTGGTTTCCCCCCCCTAATTTTGTGCTCGTCCTTCCTGACGGCTGTGCTTGCTCCCAATCAGGTTTCCCGTCATTCGACTTTACATGTTCCCCGCTATTTCTCGGCTTTTTTTTTTTTCTCCACTCACTGTCCCCCTGCCCACCTGCCCTGATGCTCGTCACTTTGCCTTGCAAGAAAGCGCTTTACAGTCTTTTCCCATGGTCCGATCAGCCCTCCTTCTCCCTTCAGCTCCTTTCTTTTCTCCCGTTTTTCTGTTCTCCCTTTTTCTCCGCTTCCTTCCTTCTCAACACCCCAACTCAAGTACTTGCCTCTTGCCCGACATCTCCGGTTAATTGTTTTAAGTGCGCTCTTGTTTTGAGTAAATTGCTGTTGGTTACTCTTTTTCCCCCTGTTTTTTTCGGGCTGACTTCCCGTCCCTCCGCACCCTCCCACCACTTACGCCAATGCCCAGGGCGGTTGAATCCCACTTTTTGTTTTTACCCCTGTTTGACTTTTAGCTTTCCTTGTAACAACCCGCCTCTGTGGTCCCTGATCTCCTCTCCTTTTTAGCTTTTTTTTTTTTTGGCTTCTTTCGGATCGCCTTTCGCCTATGCTGGCCTTTTTCCGTCTTTCTCCGGGCCCCCGATGATCTCATCCGCTTTTCGGCATCGGGATTCCTTTCTCAGGGGCGGCTGCGTTGTAATTGCACGCCTCCCCCGTGCTTGCGTACTCTTGGAAGGCTCTCCTACTTTGCCCATACTGGACCACAAGGACACCCAGATCAGTCCGCGCGGTTCTACCTTTTTTTCTTCATCGAGCTGCTCGGGTACCTTGTATCCTTTTCGATTTGATCGGGGCTCCTTTTCCTCCCCACTCCTCCCTGTTCCCCCCTGCCGTTGGCTCTTGACCCGCTGCCCTTGCCTCCTAACTCGTAAGTTTTCGATTAAACATTCTTTTGCGTGGTTCTCTTTTAGTTACGAAAAGCTCTAATTTTTATGGATATCCTTTTCCGTCTTCGCCCCTCCCACTTTTTTGATATTTTGTTTTCCTATACTTTTCCATTTCTTAGTATTTTTATTGCGATCCTGATGTTGAGCTCTTCCACTTCCTTATACACTCTCCAATGACCCCTTCAATTGCTGCTCTTCCCCCGCATCTCGTCCGATCGTTGCAAAATCTTTTTATCCCTTGGAAGCTTTTTTCTCGAAGAATTTCAATTTGCAGCCATCTTCAGTTTTTTTGGTCTTTTTTTAATTTAAGCCGCCCACGACCGGCCTAGGTCGTTTTTTCCTCTCTTTCCCCCCACCACCTTTCACCCTTCCTCGTCTTTCTCCTCCTCGCTTTCCCTCGAAATTCTCTTCTATATGTCCTACTTTCGTCTTTTGTTCCATTTTTGCCTTACCCGCATTCGCTATTGAATCTTCGGCGTTTGTTCTTTTTTGTTTACCGGACCGTCTTACAAGGACACCCTGCTTTTTCCCCCTTTTCCCGGCTTTCCCTTCTTCCAGCATCTCCGAACGATGCGAAGGTCCTAGTTTTCGTATGACTCCCCCTCGTTTATTCTCCGCTTGAAAACCCTCCTCCGCATTACGAGTTCGTTTTTAGTCTCTTCCTCTTTATGCTCTTTCTTTTCACGTACCCTGACCCTCCGCCCATTCCTTTCTCTTGAGCCCCTTACTACTGACGAGTTACCTCGACCTCCTCCCACTCTGTGGCTTCTTCGGCGGACTTGCAATTGACTAGGGTCTTTCCACACGCCTGCGATAGTCTCCAGTTCTTCCCCACACGCCACGATTTTTGATACGGTCTTGCCCAAGTTACATTTCTTTGTCGCACCGTCCCCAGGGTTTTTTTTTTTTTTTTCTTCTTGCAAAAGTTCCTGTTACAGAGGAGTTGTTCTCACGAGCCCCTGGATGCCCATCGGTTCCTGGCTACCTGTCCCCGGACGCCCGGGCTCTTGGAAGATTCTCGCGCGGATGCTTTCTTTTCATTTTTTTTTGTCCTTTAGAAATTCCCTTTCCTGATCTTTACTTCTGCTACTCCGTCTCATAATTCTCGACTCCCATTGCCCTGCCTCGTCTTTTTCCGACCACTTTCCTCCAACTTTGGCGCGATCATCCCCGCCAGGCACTGTCCTCCGCCCCTTACAGGACCGGCTTCGGTCTTTGACCTTTCCTCGCGTTCTTCCCCAAGCCCCCTTCCCTACAGATGCTCTTGTCTTTTCTCACTGCCCGTTCAGTATTTTTTTTACCTGCGCGAACCGTCCGTTCCATCTTTCATCCCCTAGTGATGGGTGGCGTGAGGTGGTTTTTTTCGGTGGTTTTTCAAGGTAGCCCTACCGACAAACTTTTTTTTCTCTCACACAACTCAATACCTGTCCTTCACCCTCTATCTCAATTGCCGCTTCTTCTCGTTCCCTTGGGCTTATTGTGGCTTGTAGAGAATCAATGCCTTCTTTCCCCACTGGAAGAACATGACACGCCCACAACCTGCATATTTACTTCCCATTTTTCTTTTTCCCTCTCTGTACCCCCCAGGTACTTTTTCGTGTCGCTCTGGCCTGCCCCCCTGTTAAGATAGAGTAGCATTCGATTTGGATTCATCTTTCCCGCACACTCTTCTCCTTCTTGCAGGTCTTTGATATCGCTTCTGTCTCCTTTTTTTCTTCAACCGGCGTCGGACCGCACTTTCCTAGTGGTCACCGCTGTTGTAATCTCTGGCTCGGGTGACTGCCTTTTTCAGTCCCCCCCTTTTTTCCCCAATTTTTTCCTTCCCGTGCTGAGAAGTGATTCGTTAGGGGCGCCAATTGTCTGACGTCACCCTACGCATCTATGTCAGTTTGTGCTCGATCCCTGATTTATCGCTCCCCCTCTTTCCGTTCACCGTCCTTATTATCGGGACCTTTCCCCCCTCCATCTGTCACCCCCCCCCTAATATCTTATTGGCTATCGGACTCTTGATTATTTATTGTCCGGTTTTGCGACGAGAGGGTGCCCATCTATGGAATGCTTCGACCTTCTCCTTCTACGCTGTATTTGGCGTCAACCCCTCATTCCCTTCCTGCTTTTCGTTTTCTCTTTTTTTTTTTTTCATTGCACGATCGGAGCGCCTTTGCCCACCATTCGAAGGTTTTATGCCTGCGTGTCCTTCTTGGGTAGCGAGCACCCCTCTTGGCTCTCCCCCGGTTTACTTTTTTCTTCCCGTCTGACCTCCGTCTTTTTTTTTTTTGTGTGTGTTTTGGTGTGTGTCTTCCGTCATATAGTGGCTTCCCTTTGGTATCTGAAAACAAGCCTGTCCCCTCCCGCATTCTTTTTGAGCGGCTGCCGAGCAAAACTGGGATCCCTCATCTCCCAAGTTTTCTTTCGTAAATTGGGTCGTGTTGAAGTGCCGCCTGAGATTTTTTTTATTCTTTCCCTGCCTGATGAGGATTCCTATTGAGTTGGCACTTTCTGAATCGAATGTCTTTTACTTTAGTCCCCGTCTGCCAGTCGTCCCTTTCAATTTTTTTTTTTGTGCTTCTTGGCCCCGCCCACCTACTTTCTTTTAGTTTTCCCTCTTATGAGGTAAGCCCTCGGTAGGAAATCAAGAAATTTTCCCCGTTTTCACTCTCTCTCCCCCCTGGTCAACTTATCCACTCGTTCTTTTTCCTGAGAGTACTTTTTTTCCCCCGTCACTTTAGCAACCCCCCTCGCTCCCGGATGGCTTGCATGGAGCTTCTTTCTCTGCGGATAGTAGGGGATCTCATGAGCACTTTAAGTCCCAGATTTTGCCTTGATTTCCTTGCAAATCCACCTGGCTGGTCAGCCGAACTGCCTTTTGTCTTCATTTCCCTAGCTGGAGGTTCCTCCTTTGCTGATTTTTCACCCCCCCCCCCCAATCGA